>Ga0194063_10001234_pt1 | contig 16884 bp, 12 predicted proteins | sample SepL3720m_MetaG_FD_155459 | JGI IMG/M metagenome (GOLD analysis project Ga0194063, IMG submission 155459) | Anoxic zone freshwater microbial communities from boreal shield lake in IISD Experimental Lakes Area, Ontario, Canada - Sep2016-L373-20m | ecosystem: Environmental > Aquatic > Freshwater... | reverse complement strand
GAAAGAAACCGCAGGATATCCAATTGAAGATGTTCGACCTTGAATAACAGGGCATGCCCTGTGTTCAAGCCCGGAGCCGCAGCGCAGGGCGGGACACAGGGTTATTCACTGATTGTTCAAGAACAAAAGAAAGCAAAGCGATCCGGGAATCTTGCAAAAAAAGAACTAAAAACTAACAACTAAAGAACTAATAACTGTTTAACCGTCCCGTCAGCGAACGATATCCACCACATACAGCCTCTTATCATCCAGCACGTACAACCGTGATTCATCCGGATCGACAGAGAGATCTTTGAGCTTCCCCACCTGATCGCCTTCGAGTACATACTGCATCTTGTAGGCGGATTCCCCTGTCTGGCCGCCGTCAGTCGTGACGATGATACGAGAATTGGCAGGATCCAAGAAATAGAGATTGCCGTTGGGCACCTTGAATACCTTCGTGGCGGTTTCAAGCATATTCTTCTCGGGTGCATGACGGATGGCGAATGGCTGACTCTCTCCACGGAAAAGCCGTACCACCTCTCCGCCCTGCTTCAAGACAAAGATACTGCTATCGATAGCCATGGAGAGCGCTCCCTCAAGCTTCCCATTGACGTTGTACTCCGTAGGAGCGCCGTAACGATTGCTCAGACGCTCATATTTATAGATTTGGTTATTTTGAGGAGAGAGCAAATAGAGATACCGCAAGTATGTCTGGAGATCTTTACCACTGATCCAGCCTGCAGGATCTTCGGTTTTCATCACGACCGTCTGGCTTTTCCCCACCTCGATCACACTATTCTCCGCCGTCTGAAACACTACGGACTGGAAACGTGGGAAGTCTGTCGCATCGGCAATGGTCTCTTTGTCGGTCACCCGTACAGGATCTTCCAAATTATTGAGAAGAGCTCTGTAACTATTCTGCTTATCGTAGAGAGTGAATTCACTATTTCCGAGAGGAGCCAACCCCTGCAGAGTGATGGCGGGATTTTTCGCGGCAGCATTCACTACCAATCGCGGCGAAAGGCGAACGATATGATTGATCTCCTCACGCTTCGTCCGGATGCGATCAAGAAGATCAAGGGATTCCGTCCTAAAGAGCCCACTTTCGTTATTCATCACCTGCTTAGCTTCTTCTTCGGCCTGAATAAGAGCAGCGTTGACACCATCGACATCGCCCGTCAGTTGACGATTATCGGCAATGGCGATTTCTTCATCGATCTGCAGCAAAAGTATTTTGAGCTCCGCACGTGTTTTCCCCTGACCAGTCGCTGCGGATATGTTCACGATCACCCACACAAGAAGAAAGACTCCGAGGGCCCCAGCAAGGAGAAGGAGATGTGCCCGTCGGCGGCGCTGGGGATTTTTAAGATCAGTGATGATTCCGGAAACCCACTCAGCACTGCGTTCCCAAGCACGGGAAAGTGCCTTAGATGTGAGAACAGACTGTGCCCACTTCTGGACATTGTGTAGAAAAGGAGAAAGAGAGAACTTCAAGGAGGGCAATGTAAACGATGCTTTCGCTCGCCGATCCCGCCGATTGCCACGAACCGCAGGAGTAGGAGAAGATTCCTCCTTCAGAGAAAGCTGTCGCCCACCACGCACGTGCAGAGAGGCGAGTGCAGCGTGTTCTCCTTCCGCTTCCAGCGCCCCCTCCAGCTCTTCGAAAAGCTGCTCACCACGCTGGATCATGTGAGCCAATTGCGCTGGAGTGACGGCACGAAGCAGGCGCTGTGTGGAGAAAACGACACTATCTCTAGCCTCCAGCTGGCCACTGGCGATGTGGACGAATGCGGGGAGAGGCTTGCCGCGGGTGTACTCGGTAATCTGGCTCGCAGAACCCGCGCGGATGATATACGCCTCCGCGGCACCGGCATGCGAAACGTGCAATGTCCCGCTCTCCCCCACCACAGCAACGATGGCATGGATGCCACTCACCGCCTTGGAGAGAATCAGGCCCTTCAGGAGACCATTCAGTTCTTTGAGCGCACCATCCAACCGCTCCGCCGGATCGCCTTCCGTCTCGAGAAGCGCATGCTCGATCACCACCACACACTCTTTCTCTACGGTCTTCGCATCAGCAGGAGACGCTTCGACCTCCAGAAGGAAGCAAACGCGTTCTTTGAGCGAAGAAACGAACGAAAGCGCGACTAGGGAAACTCCCTTCGCGACTTTGGTCATGCCCGTTTGGACTGTAACGTCCATACGGAGAGCGAGGGTACCTTAAGAGAGTGAGCGCGAGCAAGCGATTGACATGATGTACGCACCAAAAATAACAATAAAGAAAAGCTCTGTTTAAAGTTAGGAACCGCTGAAAAATGTCATGGTTCGACGCGGCTCACCATGACATTTTTCTCGAGCGATCTCTGTTACAATCCATATTCTTAGAATGAAAATTCATTGATTAGAAGCCAGAATCTCGATGCCTCGACAAGCATGTACTTGCTTTTTGCCTTCCGAAGGACTACACTGGAGACATTCTAGTTTATTTTCCAAGAACAACTCGTGAAAACCATCGGTGAATGGCTCCAAAAGAAATTAGGAGCCGACCCTACGGATTCCCCTTCCGCGCCAGAGACCGGCGGGAAGGATTTACAGAGGTCTCCCACAACACAGGCCCCCGGCCAAAGACCAGGGAATAATCGTCCCCAGCAGGGGCAGCAACAGCCTCGCCCTCAGCAGGGTCGTGGCCAGCCCCAAGGGCAGCGTCCGCAGCAACCGCGCGGAAACCAGCAGCCCCGTCCTCCTCAGCAACAGCGACCACAGCAGCCGAGGACAAACCAGCCGGCTCGCCCTCCCCAACAGCAACGGCCCAACCAGCCTCCTCGCGCGAATATGCCGCAGCAGCAACCCCGCCCGCTCCCTGTCGTTCAGGGAAAGGCTGGCGGACTGCGTGTGTATCCGCTGGGCGGCTTCGAACAAGTCGGCCGCAACTGCTTCGTGATCGAAGTCGATCAGGATATCTACATCATCGACCTCGGCCTGCAGTTCCCGGATGAAGACATGCTCGGGATCGATTACCTCGTGCCGGATATCTCCTGTCTGAAAGGACGCGAGAACCGGATCAAGGCGATCCTCTTCACCCACGGTCACCTCGACCACATCGGCGCCGTGCAGCACCTCCTCCCCGCTCTCCACTTCCCGCCGTGCTACGGCACCAAGCTCACGATGGCCTTCGTCCGCAAGCGCCTCGATGAGGCCAAGATGACGTCCCAGGTGCAGCTGAACACCGTTGCCTACAATCAGAAGGTGCGCATCGGCAAGTGCGAAGCGGAGTTCCTCCGCGTCACGCACTCGATCCCGGATTCTGCAGCCATCGCGCTCAAGACGCCGTACGGAACGATCATGCACACCGGTGACTTCAAGTTCGATTTGACGCCGGTCGATGAACCGCCTGCAGACTTCCAGCGCTTCGCGGAGCTCGGTAAAGAAGGAGTGCTCGCGATCATCGCCGACTCCACCAATGTGAATAAGCCTGGCTACAGCAAGAGCGAACGGGATATCTCCGAGACGCTCCGCGGCCTCATCCGCGACGCCAACGGACGCGTGATCATCTCCACCTTCAGCTCACTTCTCAGTCGCATCCAGCAGATCGTGAACCACGCCAAGGACTTCAATCGCAAGGTCTTCGTGTCGGGCCGGAGCATGGAGAACAATATCGAAATCGCGCAGAACCTCGGGTACCTCAAAGCTCCCCGTGGCCTCATCCGCAAGGTGGGCCCCGGCATGGAGAAGATTCCCGATAAGGAAGTGCTCATCATCACCACGGGAAGCCAGGGTGAAGAAATGGCGGGCCTCGCCCGCATCGGGCTGGGGACCCACCGCAATATCTCCGTGAAAGCGGGCGATACCATCATCCTGAGCTCTAACCCCATCATCGGCAACGAACGGTCTGTCGCCAAGGTCGTCAATAACCTGCACCTCAAAGGCGCCAAGGTGAAGACGAACGCGGAGCTCGCGCTCCACACCACGGGCCACGGGCATGCTGGAGATATCCTCTTGATGCACCAGCTCGTCCGTGCCAAGCACATCATCCCCGAGCACGGCGAACCGCACATGGTCGCCGCCCACGCGGATCTCGCGCGCTCCATCGGCTACGAGGACAATCAAATTCACACGCTGACCAACGGCGAAATCCTCGAGTTCGATAATCAGGGCGCCGCCCGCAAGAGCAAGCAGAAGCACCTCATCCAGGACGTCATCATCGATGGCCTTGGGAGTGCGGGCGAAGGCCAGCGTGTCCTCACCGACCGCAAGGTCATGAGCACCGCAGGCGTCCTCGTCCTCGTGCTCCGTGTGTACAGCCAGAGCAAGCGCCTCGTCGGCGATCCGGATATTCTCTCCCGCGGCCTCATCTACGGCTCGGAGCAGACGGTGATCACCAAAGAGGTGAATGATATCGTCCGCAAAGCCTACGAAGAATCCATCAATCGCGGCGAAGTCGACCGCCTCGATACCAAGCGGACAATCAGCGGTGCTCTCTACCGGTACTTCGACCGGAAGCTAGACAGAGAGCCCATGATTATTCCGATCATTGTGGAAGTATAACAATAGAAAACCATCCCGTAGGACAGGAATATTCCTGTCCTACGGGGTTTTCTCGTATGCGACACCGCTGAACACTCCCCATCTTCGCTCTATCCTCAACGCTCCATTTCTGCTATACTACTACGATGTCTCTACGCCCATTGCACACAGTCCTCGGCGGCACGACTCTCGTCCTCGGCGTCCTGAGCCTAGGCATTGCCACATTCGCATTCACCGGCTTCACCCCATCGTCATCCGCTCCGATTCAGGGACGTCTGCTCCCGGATAACATTCGCGCAGATACTGTCCCCTGGAAAGTCTTCACCCCCGATTTGATCATTGCCGGAATCACTGTCCCTGCGGATACGAATGCCATCATTCAGCTTCCTCCCGATCGTAAGCCCATCCTCCGGGATGTCCTCTTCGGGACCGTCAATGACACGACCACGCGCTACTGGGGATACTGTCTGCCCGAGGATTACCAAAAGGAGAACGCCATGACGAGGAATGTCCTCCCGGGAAAGATCTTCATGTCTGAGGGTGAGCAGAAAGCGCGTGCCGCGAACTACGCACAAACACTCCGAAAGAATTTCACCATTCCCCGTGATCTCACAGAAGAAGACCTCAACGGGACACGAGTGGCCGCACAGGGGCTGATCTATAGTGAATTCATGACATTCGAACCCAGTGCGATTTGTTACGTGATGAGTGATCATCCGCTGGCAACCAGCGTCGATGATGATGAAGACGGCGCGAATAACATGGTCGAGCGCAATTATCACTCTCTCTCCCGCAATCCCGATACAGACGGTGATGGGCTGAACGATGGATGTGAAATCTTCGGAGATAAGACATCACCCATCCTCCGTGACACCGACGGTGACGGGCTGATCGATGGAATAGAGGATGCTAATCACAATTGTCGTTACGATCCAGGGACCGAAACGAACCCGCTGGCGTGGGATACCGACAATGACGGACTCCCCGACGGGCTCATGAAAATGGGGGATTTCCGCAATACACGCCTCATGGGTGAAGATAAGAATCTCAACGGTACGGTCGACCCCGGCGAATCCGATCCCAAGAGGTGGTCCTCGGCAAAAGACGGTGTGTCGGATGGAGACCGCTACTGGCAATGTATTTTCGGAGGGAAGCAGGGTTGCTGATACAGGCTAAATTATGCTATACTATCCCGATGACATCCAAACACATCCTCACAGCGGCACTCGCTCTCCTCGCCTCCTTCGCAGCAGCGGGAACGGCCTATGCCTATATCTCTCCTGAGGATGTCCTTCTCAACAAGAGCACTTATCTTCCTCCCAATTCCCGCGGCGCTCCGGATCGACTCGCAGCCCAACAGGATGCAGTCGCAACCAAGCAACAGCGCGAGTTCAATATCCTCGTCGAGAGCCAGCACCCGACAGCCCAGTCTAGCTCCTCCGCGGTATCATCCGCTGCAGATACCACCGATCCCACGAAAGCTCTCTCTGCTGATGATCAGGAACTACTGCGAACGGCGAGAATTCTCCAGCGCGTGCAGAAGAATCAGATCATTCTCCAGTACGGCGGACGCACCCTCGACGGGAGTGATTACCACGGCGGGGCTCCGCTCGCACCCAGTGGTGCAGGAGGCGTTCTCTCCGCCATCGTCATGATCGGAGCGGTGGGGTGGACGATTGTTCGGGCGAAAATGTTGAAGAAGGGGACGCGGTTAGAAATCTAGGTCAAAACCATTGTTGCATTGTTCAATTGTTGCATTGCTGGTTTGTTGAAGAGCCCGATTGAATAATAACAATGGAACAATTTAACAATGGAACAATGCCCGTCTCTGATAGGCTCGCTGCCCATGCCACCCGTATTATCATTCACCGGAAAGCGCTGGATTATTCCCGAGCCTACTGAGGCCAGCGGTGATATTTTGCAAAACCTCAAAGAGAGCAGGGGAATCAGATCATCGGAGTCCATCATTTCGCCGACGGTGTACCCCGATATCACCATTATCTGTGACCGGCTAAGACAGGCGATTGAGCGGCGCGAAACGATCGGCATCTTCGGCGACTATGACTGTGACGGCATCACCGGCGCGGCAATCCTCGTCCGGCTCCTGCGCAGACGCGGCATCGAACCGATCGTCATACTTCCGCACAGAGTCCGCGACGGATACGGATTGACGACAATGATGATCGAACGCTGGAAAGCACACGGGATCTCTCTTCTCCTCACGGTCGATACGGGAATCACCGCAGTCGATGCCATTGCCGAAGCGCGGCGAAGCGGCATCGATGTCCTCATCACCGATCACCATCACTTGCAGGAAGAAGTACCAGCGGCATTCGGTATTCTCCATCCAGCGCTCGCCCCAGGATATCCCGAGCCGCACCCATCAGGGTCGGGTGTCGCCTTTGCGCTCGCAACCGCTCTGGAAGGAACGGCTACATGGGAGGGAAGAGATACAGATATCGCTCTAGCTGCCATTGGAATGATCGCGGACCTTGTGCCATTACAGGGTGGAAACCGTGCGCTCGTCCAAGAAGGCATCACCGCTCTCAATGCCCTCACCGATGGGCCGCTCGCGCTCTTCGCCGATACTATTCGCTCCAAAAACCGTGCGCTGGTAGCGACGGATATTGCCTTCCGCTTAGCCCCGCGCATCAACGCCGCTGGCCGCATGGAAGATCCGATGATCGCGCTCACGGCTCTCCTCGATGGCGGACCCGCACTCCAATCACTCGAGACTCTCAATGGGCTACGGCAGAGCAGTACCCTCTCTCTTCTCGTAGAGACATACACACTCCTCGATCTTCCGGAGAATCCGTCGCACGAACAATTGATGTCCCTCCCGCCGCTCCTCGCCGTCGCACATGCGTCCTTTCCGGAAGGCATCATTGGCCTTCTCGCCGGCAGACTCACCGAAGCCTTCGGCCGTCCCAGCCTCGTCGCCACGATTCGCGATGGACGGTGTACAGCGTCCCTTCGAAGCATTCCTGCATTCCATGTTGCACAAGGATTGAAGCGGTGCAGTGATCTCCTCGGGAGCTTCGGCGGCCACGCACAGGCAGCAGGATGCTCCTTCGCCGAAGCAGACTTCCCACTCCTTCGGCAGCGCATGAGCGATGATGTCGCCGCGCACGTGTCGTCCGAAGATCTCTTCCCATCACTTTCCATCGCATCCAGTATCCAGCCACAGAACATCACCGTTGGATTCTGCGAAGGTCTCGCTGCATTGGAACCTTTCGGGCAAGGTAATCCTGAACCACTCTTCCTCCTACCACATGTCCGCTTGGAGAATTGCCGGCAAGTCGGAGCAGAAGGTGCGCATTTGCAATGCCGTGTCGCCGACATCAAGGCGATCGGCTTTCGCCTCGGAGCATTCATGGCAGAGACCATGAAGCCACTCGATATCACGTGCAAGCTGCAGGTGGACACGTGGAACGGATACCGCAATCCGCAGGTGGTGATCGAGGATATGCGGGTGTCGAAGTGGTAACGGATATACACACTATCCTCTGCAGCAGGACACTTTTGTACTGATCCGATTGCCGTAGAACCGGTACCTGCGCAAAAATCACCTTGGTAGATCATCATCATCATCTTTTTTCTGGAGAGCAGGGATACTTCCCTGCGGGCCGAAGTGATGAAGATGTTCTGTAGAATGGCCTCCTGATGCTTCTCGCATGGAGTGAAAACGAGGACCCGAAAGAACCAAAAAGTTTTCTAAGATAGGCTGATTCAACGTCGAAGAAGAGTATCAAGTGCCTTCTGCATCTGCGTCTCAAAATTTCCATCCATACAACATGCGGGGAGATTCCTTTCCTTTGCTTCTTCTCTGATTTGCACACCATACTCACTGATCATTGTTGCGATTGCGGAAAAGGTTTCACGATTGTTCGTATGCTCGATAACCCAGTCGTGCTTTTCTTTGCTTTTCCGAAAGCCATCTTCTATCTCTTTGTGATTGGTCCTATGGAGAAACAGGCTTCGTATTGAATGTGTCGTTGCTGTTGGTACATCAGACAAATACGCAGGATCGATGTGCAGTCCTTCGAGGATGAACGAACGTTGCTCATGGGCAGCGTATTCGATAAAAGCCTTCAAGCCGGGCCACGTTGTTTTCGCTTTATCGCGATAAAAAGTGATGATTTGATCTGCCGAATATTCTCGGTAGAACACATCATTGTTCTTGTGTGTAGTCTGTCGCATGCGAGTGAGCGGATGCACTTCACTCTCAGGGATATACTGATTGACCACTGACTCCAAATAATCCGTCGGTATCCAGGGAATATGCAGATGCTCAGAAAGCCTTTCTGCGAGAGTTGTTTTGCCGCAACGAGGTGGACCTCCGATCAAATAGATCATGTCAAAAGCTTACCTGATGTATCCACATTGGTAGATCATCATTCTTCGATATTTGAGAGTAGGCATACCTGCCTGCGGGTAGCATCAGGAATTCTTTCGTCGAAAGAGCCCATTACTTCGATCCGCAGGGAAGTATCCCCGCTCTCATGAATCAAAAAAGCTCAAAGAAAATCCCCCTCCCACCTCTAGGCAGAACGGGGATTCCCCAAACTTCAAAACCAATCGTAATTCCTTATTTCTTCTCGCAGCACGCACCACCTTCGGCGCAGGCCTTGGCCATGCAGGGGCAGAGCTTGGTAACGAGCTTCACCCAGAGCACAGAGCCGATCATCGCGGCGAGGAGGGAAAGAGAAGCATCGGTGGTACCGAAGACGAAACCGGATGCCGTAAAATGTGTCTTCCAGACACCGATGAGAGCAGCGATCATTCCGAATGTGAGGATGAGCGCCACGAGGATCTTCATGGATTTGCAGCCGCCGCAACCACAGCAGGAAGAGGGGGATGAACAGCAAGACATAGGAAGGGGGGAAGGAATGGAATGGTCATTATATTACACCATGGGTTACGGGCTGTAAGAAAATCCCCTCCACAGAAAAACTTCATGGTGCTTCCCGCGGGTCAATACTTCGGCAGGCTCAGCACAGGCGAACCTCTCTGAGGACCATCGAATGTTTCGCTACATCTCGCCCCGCACGTTCTTCCACTCCTCCAGAATCCTCCGCTCCTCCCGCCCAAGCTTCGACGGGATCTCCACCTTCACCGTCACATAATGCTCACCACTACGGCTTGAGCTCAGCACCGGAAGACCTTTCCCTTTCATCCGGAAGACCTGCCCCGGTTGCGTACCGGCAGGAATGGTCAATGTCACCGCGCCGTGGACTGTGTCGACCGAACGCTCGCCACCGAGTAAGGCCATCGTCACGGAAATGGTCTCCATGGTGCGGATATCACTGCCGTCGCGCTCGAACCGTTTGTCCGGACGAACACGCACTGCGACGAAGAGATCTCCGGAGGCTGCGCCGCGCTCTCCCGCTTCTCCTTCATTGCGTACGCGCAGTGTCTGACCATCTTCGATCCCCGCAGGAATCGCCACGGTGACGGAATGCTTCTCCCGCGCCCGGCCCTGGCCGCTGCAGGTCTTGCAGGGCTTCTCGGGAATCTTCCCCGATCCCTTGCACGTCGGGCAGACGTACGCCTGACGGATCGCCCCGAAGAACGATTGCGCGGTCTTGGTGACTTGTCCGGTTCCCCCGCACTCTCTGCACGTGATGATCGGAGACCCCGGCTCGGCACCGGAGCCCTCGCACGTTTTGCAGGAACCCAGACGGTCCATCGAGAAGGTCTTGGAGACTCCGGTGACGACTTCCGCAAACTCGATGGTGATTTCCACCTGAAGATCGCGGCCTCCTTCTTGCTTGCGTCGTCCCGCTCCGCCGCCAGCCCCACCAAAGAAATTTTCGAAGATATCGCCGAAGCCGCCCATCTCTCCACTCTGGAACCCCGAGAAATCGAATCCGCCAAAAGGTCCGCGCCCTCCGCCATTGCCCGGGCCGGAGCTGGAGCTACCCGTCGTCCCGAACTGGTCGTACGCACTCTTCTTCTGATCATCACTCAGGATCTCGTACGCCTCGTTCACTTCTTTGAACTTCTTCTCCGCCTCAGGATTGCTCTTGTTGCGGTCCGGATGGAGCTCCTTGCTCAAGCGGCGGTACGCCTTCTTGAGGTCATCCTTGGATGCAGTCTTGGGAACGCCGAGGATGTCGTAGAGGTCACGGGGCACGGAGGGAGGATAGCAGAATGCATGATGGAGACTGGAGCGGAAAGAGGAGAAAGCTATCAGGATGATCCACGATCCGATGTGCGTATCATTTTCCCCAAAACCCTCCAACCATCATAGGGCGTCCATCCGCACTTCGAATGAAGCTCTTCCCCACGAATCGTCCACTCCTCCTTCGGATCAATAATAACGAAATCTGCAGGGGCGTCTTCGACGATGCCCTTTTTCCCAAGAGAAAATATTCGATTGGGATTTGCAAAGCACAGACGAAGAATCTCTGAATAGGAAAGATGAATGTCATGGTTCGATGTGTCGGCAAGCTCAGCACAGGCTGAACTCACCATGACATGCTGCTCTGCCACAACCGTCATCAATAGAGGAATCATCGTCTCCACTCCCGGCACTCCTCCCGGCACCTTCGTCCAATCCGGATTATGCTTCTCCGAAAGCGTATGAGGGGCATGATCCGTCGCGATGCAATCGACAGTTCCATCGAATATTCCTTCCCACAATGCTTTCTGTTGATCGGGAGTGCGCAGTGGCGGATTCATCTTCCCCAGTGCACCGAGTGTCTCGTAATCATTCGTCGAAAGGAAAAGGTGATGTGGAGCAATTTCGCAGGTCACCGATAATCCATCCTTCTTCGCCTGACGAACCAAATCTAAACCCTGAGCTGTAGAGAGGTGCGCAATATGCAACTTCGTTCCATACGTCCGTGCGAAACCAATGGCCTGCTCCATTGCTCGAACCTCCGCGGCAACCGGCCGCATCAGGGAATGAAAGGACACATCAGACTTCTGACCTTCTGGTAAAGCATGCAAAACAGTTTCCTGTGCTTCGGCGTTGATCCCAGCATCTTCGCAGTGCGCAATGACCGGCGCATCAATCTCCGCACAAAGACGGAAGGCCTCTTCAATCACTGTGAGATCTGCCCCCTGATCACCCGTGGAGTGATCGAAATACAACTTGAGCCCCACAAGCCGGCGTCGAAGATCCGGTGATTTCCATGCCTCTCGAAATTGTGCAAGATGTTCCAGCTTCGTTGCTCCAAAGAAAAAACGTATGTCGCAATCGGATATTCTTTCTGCGCGCTCAATCTTGTCTTCAAGTGCGGCCACCGTCACCGTTGGCGGAATGGTATTGGGCATGTCACACACTGTCGTGATCCCACCGGCGATGGCCGCACGCGATTCTGACTGCATATTTCCCTTGTGCATCAGCCCCGGCTCGCGGAAGTGGACGTGGGAGTCGATGAAGCCGGGAAAGAGGAGTTTCCCCTCTGCATTAATGCGTTGAGTAGTGGGTAGTGGGTAGTGGGTAGTGGGTAGTTTCGTGGCAATCGTTTTGATGATTCCATCCTCTATATACATATCGGCTTTCCGTTCCCCATCAGCCGTGATGATCGTGCCGCCGGTGATCAGGATGGAGCTCACATGGAAAGAATACACGAATGGAGGAAAGAAAAACCAAAGGAATGCATGGCAACACTTCCTCGAAATCCTCGTATTCTTCGTTTTCCTCGATTCCCTTCGCCCGTTCACGCCTTCCCCAGCAGCATCGCCAAGAGTGCCATCCGCATGATCACGCCATTGCGGACCTCGCGGAAGTAGGCGGCATTCGGGAGCGGATCGACATCGGTGAGGATTTCGCCCACGCGCGGCAGAGGATGGAGCACTGTCACATTCTTCCCTTGGAGATGCGACGCCTGGAGAATGTACTTCAGCTTCAGGCGATCGTATTCGGAAGCATCCGTGAAGCGCTCCTTCTGGACCCGTGTCATGTAGAGAATATCCGCATCCAATCCATCGGCGAGCTCTTCGGTCTCTGTATAAGTGATGCCGTGTTCTTTGTAGAAGCTCGTCACCTTCTCGGGCATCGTGAGTTCTTTGGGTGAAATCAAGGTGAATTTCACGTCCTTGTAGAGCCCGAGGAGGAAGCTCAACGAATGAACAGTCCGGCCAAATTTCAAATCCCCCACCATGGCGATGTGGATGCCATCGAGTTTGCCGCGCTCCTTCTGGATGGTGAAGAGATCGAGGAGGGCTTGCGTGGGATGCTGACCGGGTCCGTCACCGGCATTGATGAACGGTACCGGGCTCACGGCCGCAGCCTGATCAGCGCTGCCGGCCTGAGGATGACGCATCGCGATCACATCGGCGTACTGCCCCACCACCATCATCGTGTCTTCGATCGTCTCCCCTTTGTACATGGAGCTGAACTGCATACCCTCCGCCGAAACGACAGAACCACCGAGGCGCTGCATGGCAGTCTCGAAGCTGAGGCGTGTGCGGGTACTGGGCTCATAAAAGAGCGCCGCAAGCACCTTCTTGTGCAGGAGATCATTGCCGCCGGTTTCCAGGACTTTCTCCATGTCCTTGGCTACGGCCAGAATGGCATCGCTGGATGCGCGAGTGAGCTGCTTGGTGGAAGTGAGGTGGCGGAAGGGGAGAGGCATGGCTGTAGGGTAAGAGGGATAGAAGGGATTGTCCAATGATCAGGATTTCCGCGCAGTGCGGTACTCCACCCGCCAAAAGTAATTCCCCATCGTAATGCGCACATCCGTCGCGAAAGGTACGAGCATCTCCCGCAGCTCCGCTTCGACGTAGTAGTTCTTCAAAATCTCGTGCGATGTACCATCGGAGAGTGTGCGCACTTTGAAGGTATCCTGCAGGCCCGGTTTGCGCACGAGAACGCCACCAACCCCCTCAACGAACACATTGTCTGCCAGACACACTACAGCGCCGTCCTGCAGTGCGGCATGAAATCCGCCGAGGAAATCCGTGATGCGCGCTTTCGGGATGTGCGAAAACCAACAGAGGGAAAGACCGGCATCGAAGGACCCGTGCAGGTTGCCCAGGGCATACGCATCTCCGACTTGAAAATCGACGTTGTGCCCTGGCCATTGCTTCGTCTTCGCTACCGCGAGCATCTCAGGGGCGGCATCGACCGCCAGAATGTGCGCGGCAGTCTTCGCTGCCACCTCAGTCCAGTAGCCCGTGCCACAAGCTACCTCCAGCACATGCTTCCTAAGAGCGAACTCCCGGATGGCATCCGCAATTTCTCTCTGCTCCTGCTGTCGCACCGGATCCGGACGATGATAAATTTCTTCGTATTCCTGGGCGCGTTTCCTGTAGTAATCTTCCAGATCGTGCATCGGGAGAACGACACTCAATACCTCCCGCAGAGATGTCACAGTGTGAAGTGGCTGTTCTATTTCATCTGCCGGAAATTCGGAGGCGAATTTGCCGTTACGAAACCAAATGGTGCTAATGTCGCAGGAATTCGCATGACGGATTTCCTCCTTCACCCGATCGCCGACGGCGAATACTTCCGTACCCGGAGGATTTGCTTCCGCACAGATCCGATAGTCGTCAGCTGATTTCTGCTGGTTCACAATGATGCGCTGAAAAAACGGTTCAATACCCAAGCTTACAATGCGCCGCCTCCTCTCTTCATCACCCTTCGCAATGAGGAAAAGCGCCACTCCCTTCGCACGCAAAATCTCGAGAACATCCATGGCTCCATCCGTCAGCTGATCTTTGTCCGGATTGTAGATCGTTCGATTGTAGTCGAAGATCATTGCTTTCATCACACCGATGGTATCGGCCATAGATTATGAAGTCTATTGTTTTGTAAACAATCTCTTTCTGTTGGAAATATCCTGCGGGAAGCATCCCGCGCTCGGTTAAATAGTGGAATATTGCCGTCGATCCTCTGGCCCGCAGGTCGATGCTTCGACAGGCTCAGCACAGGCGACCTGCTCTGCTACACTCGCCCCGATGTCCTCCCCCATCCGCAAGATCGCGACGTCCACCCTCTGGCAGCTTGGCAGCCAGATCACGATGGCGGCCTTGAGTGTGCTCAATGTGAAGTTCATTGCCATCGCCCTGCAGCTGGATCTGGTGGGGTACTACAATTCCGCTTTCGGCTACCTGCAGATCTTCGGCATCATCGCGGACTTCGGGCTGTATGCGGTGTCGGTGCGCGAGATGAGCCGCGCAGAGAAGAAGGATGAAGTCCTCAGTGCCCTGATGATCATCCGTGTCTTCATCCTCTGCCTGTCGCTCGGGAGCGCCATCATCATCGCGTGGCTCATTCCCGCATGGAGAGGAACCGCACTCCCGATCAGCATCACCATTGCCGCCTTCCTGCCCTTCTTCACGCTCATTGCGGGGACACTCAGGAGCGTCTTCCAAATCCACTACCACCTCGGGTACATCTTCGTGGCGGAGGTGACACAGCGCATTCTCACGACGATCCTCCTCGGCTTCCTCGTGTACTTCGGCATCCGCGGAAGCAGTAGTGTGCAGCTCCTGCTCTTCTGCCTCCTCACCGGCGGGATTGGCGCGTATATCCTGCTCCTCCTCTCCTACGCCTTCGCACGACGCTTCACCCTGGTGCCGTGGATCTGGAATTGGCAGGTGACCAAGCGACTACTGAAATTGGCGCTGCCCTTCGGCCTCTCGTATTTGCTGATCTCCGTCTGCCGGCAGTTCGACACTACCTTTATAGCACTCCTGCGCTCAGATTTCGAAACGCAGAATGCCTACTACGGCACGGTACTGCGGATGGCCGACATGGGCTTCCTCATCCCCACCTTCCTCCTCAATTCCATCCTGCCCATCGTCAGTGAGCGCGAGGAGAAAGGTCAGGACGCGAGCATCATCCTCGGCAAGACGTTCTTGACCCTCCTCGTCCTCGGGGTGATCGCCGCACTGTTCTCCTTCTTTCTGCCGCGCCCGCTCATCGCTCTGCTGACCACCGAACGTTACCTCTCCACCGCTACGCATGCAGGCTCGGATACTGCTCTCTCCCTCATCGCCATCCCGATGCTCCTCAACGGTATGATCCTCTTTGGCTTCTACGTCTTCCTCATCCGGGGAGCCTGGAAGCGCCTCGCTGGGACACTCGCCATTGGTGCGGCCGTCTCCGTCACCCTCAATTTCATTCTCATCCCCAAGCAGGGCTTCGTGGGGGCGGCCTACACCGCCATCGTCGTGAATATCCTGCTCACCACTCTCCTTCTGCCCCAAGCCCTCTCTGTGATCAAGATCCGCTTCCCGCGCTTCGCCGTCATCCGGATCGCGATCTTCTCGCTCCTCTTGGCCGGCACCCTCTGGCTGCTGCAGCCGCTCCTCATCAACGATATCCGCACTTTCCTAGCCCTCGGAGCCATGACCGCAGTTCTCGGTGTCCTGCTCTGGATCTCGGGCATCCTGAAGCTCCTCGGATCCAAAGCACCAATGACGCACCAGCATTTGACGGAGGTGCCATTGTCTGAACCTTAACCTTGATTCAGAGGATTGTAAGGATTTCTTGATGGCGCCCATTCGAAGCAAATCAAGAAAATCCGTTAATCCTTTTCATCAAGGTCAAACACTCGTACACCTCCCCGTTTTACATGCATGATCTTCTGTAGCATCGGAAAATCATGCTCCATCATCTTCCCTTGCGCCAATGGCTCACCGCCTGCGCGATCCTGCTCGTCGCTTTCTTCCTCTTGAAACGGGAATATTCCCTGATCCCGCAGGGGCTTTCCCGCGCGGTATTCTGCGACGTCGGCCAGGGAGACTCCATCCTCCTCACCAGTCCCTCCGGTCGGCACATCCTGATCGACGGCGGGCCGGATCTCTCGGCACTGCGATGCTTAGGGAAATCCCTGCCGTTCTTCAGCCACACCATCGATCTTCTCGTCCTCACCCACCCGGACGATGACCACGTCACGGCATTAGCCGAGGTTCTGCGGCGGTATCCGGTGAAGCAGGTTCTTCTCACCGGCGTCCAAAATCCCAGCGGACCTGCTGAAAGCTTCTTCGCGGAACTAGCAAAGCAGAAGATTCCGGTGATGCATCCAGAGCTCCAATCAACCATCGACTTCGGCGACGGGCTTACGCTCGATGTCCTCTGGCCGGATATACAGCATCTCAGTACGGAAACCAACGAGACATCGGTCGTTCTCCGCGCCAGAGGAACTTCAGGATCCATCCTCCTCACCGGTGATCTCCCGGAGAATGGTGAGGCGCGCTTACTCGCAACCGGACAGGATGTGCAAGCCAACATCCTCAAAATCGGCCACCACGGAAGCAAGACCTCCACGACGGAGGGATTTCTGAAGGCGGTACAACCAGCGACGGCGGTGATCTGTGTCGGCAAGCAAAACAAATTCGGCCATCCCGCTCCGGCGACTCTGGAGCGGCTGCGTTCAGAGAATGTACAAGTCCGGGCTGAACTCCACGGCAACGGGA
>Ga0194063_10001232_pt1 | contig 16920 bp, 20 predicted proteins | sample SepL3720m_MetaG_FD_155459 | JGI IMG/M metagenome (GOLD analysis project Ga0194063, IMG submission 155459) | Anoxic zone freshwater microbial communities from boreal shield lake in IISD Experimental Lakes Area, Ontario, Canada - Sep2016-L373-20m | ecosystem: Environmental > Aquatic > Freshwater... | reverse complement strand
TTCGCGTTCGCCTCCGGTGCGTTTTCGAGCTTCCGCCAGGAATGGATCGCCTGCCGCGTTACCCCGAGCGCCTCGGCCAGTTCGTTGTAGTTGGCCGCGAGCGTGATCCCGCTCGCCACCGACCCGGCAGCCATCGCCTGGAGCATGTTTCGCTCAGAACGCGTGAGCTTCCCGCCACCCTGAACCCGTTGGATCAGGTTGGAGAAATCACGGTTGAGAAGCTTGCGCGCTACCTCGGGTGGAATCGGTTCCATCCACGCGGGATGGAGTCAACGAACTATCGCTGGGTTAGTGCCAATTTGATCGCGATTCCGATGAACACGACTCCCGCAAATCGGTTAAGCCTTCTCTCCATGAACGCGGATCGCCGCAGCAATTGATTCACACTCTCCGCCAAACAGGCGACGCCGCCGAAGACGAGAAGGGCCGCCAGCATGAAAATTCCTCCGAGCATAAAAATCTGAACAAAAACGGACCCGCGCGCGGGATCGGCAAACTGGGGAAGGAAGGCGAGGAAAAAAATGGAAACCTTCGGGTTGGTGACGTTCATGATGATCCCCCGACGGTAAAGCATCGAGGGGGAGGGCCTGCTGAGCTGCTTGGAGGAGTCGCTGGTATTAGCGGCATGGAACGCCTGCCAGGCAAGGTAGAGAAGATATGCCGCTCCCGCGTATTTGAGCACGGTGAAGGCTGTCGGGGACGCCTGAATAATCGCGGCGACACCAAATGCAACCGCCGTAGTGTGAACGATGAGGCCGGAACACAATCCCAGCGTGATCCATAGCCCGGCGGTCCTCCCGTAAATGACTGACTGAGCCAGCACGAATATATTGTCCGGGCCTGGAGCTACCGCCAGAAGCAGGGAGGCGGCAAAGAAGGAAATGACTGTCTGGTTGGCCAGCATTCAGTTTGCACGCCCCGAGATCACCTGCAGGATTGCCTTGAGCCCATAGCCGTTCGGCATGTTGCGGGCGATTTCCCAGTTCTGGAGCGTTCTGATGGAAATCCCGAGGTGATCGGCGGCGTCCTGTTGGGTGAAGCCGTTCTTCGCCCGCCAGCGTTGGATCGTCTTTTGAAACTCCTCTCGCGTCATGGCGGCAATCCTACGCGAGACACGCACACGGCTGTCAAGCGGTTGACAGCGGTGGCGAGGCTGTGACCGTCCACTGCGCCCATAACCAGCTCGTTGATCCCCGGAAACTCAAACCGAACCCAGTCAACCCGAACCGGCACAGCGCCCACCAGATCCAGCTACTGGCCGCGATCATCCAGGAACAGGGGTGGCGGTCGCCGATCACGGTCAGCAAACGGAGCGGATTGATCGTCCGCGGACACGGCCGGCTCGAAGCCGCCCTGCTCATCGGTTGCGAAACCGTTCCGGTGGACATTCAGGATTACGAGAGCGATGCGGCGGAACTGGCCGATCTGCTCGCCGACAACCGGCTTTCGGAGCTGGCCGAGCTCGACGAGGCCGACCTCAAGCGGGTTGTGGACAAGCTGCGGGAGAGCGATCCGACCTTCGACATCGAACTGACCGGGTTCATGGAGAGCGAGATCGACAAACTTTTCGCCGAGGCAGATCCCGCCGAAGACCTCGAAACGATCCCACGCATGGAATGTCAGGCATTCGAGCACCACGACTATCTGGTTTTTATGTTCCACGATTTGAGAGACTGGATGCTCGCGCTCCAGCTCATCGGCGTGAAGGAAGTGGATTATTCAATCACCCGCAAAACCAAGAAAATCGGCATCGGCCGCGTCCTCCATGGAAAAAGACTCATCGAACTCGCGCAAAAAGCGGCAACCGCAGCTCCAACCGCAGGGTAGTGAAAGTGGTGTCACGGCGGATTCATACCCCGCAAATCTGGGTTCAACTCCCGGCCCTGCAACCATTGTGGAATTCCCTGAACTCCGTCCGATTGCGATCCGTGTCGTGATCATGAGCCGCAGCCGTCAGCGGTCGATCACAACGCACCGGCTGTTCCCGGCGGCCACGCTGGTCGTGCCGGAATCCGAAATCGCCAGCTACGCCCACATCCCGCTTGAGAAAGTCGGGATCCCCGACGCGATTAGCGGGGTGAGCGCGGTGCGCAATTGGATTGTCGCCCACTTCCCCGAGGAATGCCTCGTGATGATGGACGACGATATTTCCGCCGCCATGTGCATGGTGTCCCTGAAAGTCCGGAAGCTCTCGGTCGATGAAACCGCCGCCATGGTGGAAAACACGGCCCGGTGCGCGTTCGGGGCCGGGGCACGGCTTTTTGGCTGGCATCAGCGGAGCGATCCCCGGCTGCTCCAGCGCAACGATCCGTTCGGCGTTCATCACTGGATGGGCGGGGCAGTTGGGGTGATCGGCAAAGATGTGAAGTGGGACGAACTCCTCAAGTGCAAATGCGACATCGACGCCACTCTGACCGAGTTGATGGTGAACCGCCTCGTCTGGAATGAAGCCCGGTTCTGCTTCGCCCAGGAACGCGACAAAAACCTCGGCGGCAATTCCCTCTTCCGGTCGGAGGAACGCATTGCCGCCGAGAAGCGATACCTCAAATCAAAGTGGAAAGCTCACATGCGCTTCGAGAAATACAAAAGCCAGGACCGGGTGGTCGTGGACGTTCACCGGCGGCAGTCGGTCCACCTGGACGCCTGAATCATGCGAGTTTTTCGCGGACCTGACGCGGCAGGGCCGCGACAACCAGATCGTAAGAGTGCTGGACCAACTCAGTCACCAGCGCGCCGCGCAAACTCCCGTCCATGTCGAGCGTATTCCAATGGCGCTTGTTCATGTGCCAGCCGGGCCTGATTGCCTCGTGGACATCCCGAAGGTCCAGAGCGCGTTCGGGATCGCACTTGAGATTCATCGTGGGCGGCACCGAGTCGTAATCCACCAGGGCGAACATCTTTCCCATGACCTTGTAAACGACGACCTCCGGCCCAAACGGCTCCTCCTCCGTAACGCCGGGGAAGCTCAACAGCAGCTCTCGGAGTTGCTCCATGTGCATGACGAAACTCTGTCCGGTTGACTTCGCGCTTTCAACCGTGAATCCGCTGCACCTTCAAAGCACCCCCGGAACTGCTACGGCCCCGCGCCTGCCCCGCGCTACCCTTTCAGTGATGAAGGAAATGGTGACATTCAGCGATGGACTCCACGTTTTCTCCGCGAGAGGAGGAAGGCATGGAAACGCCACTCTTCCGACTTGGGCCACCTGATATGGAACTTCGCACGATCAGGAATTACAAATTCAGCGAAGTGTCGTCGGCGATGCAGAAATCCATCCGCCGTGCTGACACCCAGCTTGCCGGATACTGGGCGCTGGAACTCTGGGCCAGCGGGTTCGGCAACTACGTGTGGAAGCGGCTCCTCACCGTGAGTGCCGAGGATTGCTGGGGCCTGATCACTGCGGAGGTCAAGGCGCTCCATGATTCCTACCTGATCATCAATGACAACGTGCCGGCCCGGAAAGCCAAGGGACGGATCTTCATTTCCAAAGCGGTTATCATCCTCTGCGCTGCCAAGAAAAGCCGCGATCCCGACCATCTGCAAAATCTCGTCTATGACCAGTTGAAGGGGGTGGATGCAGACGCGCTCGCCGACGATCTCCGCAAAGCGCCCGAATACATCCCCATCCCGGATTACGCATTCGACTGCCACACCCGCAAGGGGAAGGCATCAGGGGCGACCAAAGCGCAGTTCTTCTCTGCCGAACACGCCGCCCTCCAGCCGTTCCAGCCCGGGTTGTTCGATGATTTGGTGGACGGGTAGCCCGAAAACCTGATCGCATTCGCGCTGGGTGCTGTGGTAATAATGCCGACATGCGGACACCCACACTTTATCTCGATACCTCAGTTTTGGGCGGCTACTTCGATGACGAGTGGAAGGAACCCACCCGCGAGCTTTGGCGGCAGATGGAGGCGGGGCAGTGGCGTTTTCAAAGTTCGACCATCGCCTTCGATGAACTCACAAATGCCCCCGGAAATGTTCGCGAGCTTTTTCGCGAGACATTTGATCCCAGCGCGCTCGTGGCTGTCACGCCCGAGATGGAACAACTCGCAGCGCAATACATCGAGAAAGCGGTCCTCACCCCAAAATATACCGATGATGCCCGACATGTTGCCGCCTGCACGGTGGCGAAAATCGATTTCCTTGTCAGTTGGAACTTCCGGCACCTGGTCAACGTCCAGCGCGAGGCGGGCTTCAATGCCGTGAACTTGTTGCAGGGATACCAAACCGTGCGTATCATAAACCCATTGGAGCTGATTTATGGAAACCAAGACCAAAACCTTTGATGCTGTCGACGAGTCCCGCAAATGGCGGGAAGCGACCAGCCTCAAGCTGGATGCCATGACCGCCAGCGAGCGCATCGCCTACCTGCGCGCCGTCGGGGAACGCTACGCGAGCGAATACGTGTCGCGGCCGCCAAAGACCGCTCTCGAAGCCGCCGCGGCAGCATAGCCCGTTCCCCCGATAATTGCCCCGCCTGTTCCCGGTAAGCGGCGCAGTTTTTCTCCGCCGAGCACGCCGCGCTCCAGCCGTTCCAGCCGTTCCAGCCGTTCCAGCCGGGGCTCTTTGATCATTTGGTGGACGGTTGAGTTTCCGTCCGAAGCATGACCTCATTTCGACGCAGAAACGTCGGCGTCCATGGCGGGTCAAAATAGCCGTAGAGCGGTTGCGACAGCACGGGCAGGCCTTGGACCGCCATCCAGGCTTTCAGTTCTGCGAGTGTTCGTTCTTCCTGCGAGCGGCTGCGTTCTCCGCTGTATTGGAGGACGGCGAAACGTCCGGCCGGGATTTGCTTCACCGCCACCGATCCCTCCGCTGGCACGGGCACCGTCTTCAAGTCCGCAGGCATGACAAAGGCCATTGTGGAACCGGTCATAAATACCGGTGTGGTCATGGCGATCTTTTGATTCCCCTCGTTCCGCCCTGTGATGAAAGCGAACAATCGGTTGAAGCTGGAACCCGAACCCCCGTTCATCGGAGTTTCCGCAATGGTCAGGGCCGGGTAGTCCCGCAACTCGTATTTTCCATCCGAGCGCACCACGGCATAGGGGGCGGACTTGTAACCCTGCCGGGAAGTTCGACAACCGGCAAAAATCACGATTCCGCCAATGAGCAGCACCACACAGAGGGCGATCACCTTCATGGACGAACTGTAGGCTGGATTCGGAAAAACAGGTAATTCTTTCTCCACTTTGCGGCCCGTTCAACTTTCGCGCCAACTTCGGGAAAACGCGAAAAATGGGCGATAAAAATGGTGATATTCAGCGATGGACACTCGCGAAGGTTTTGCGAGAGGCCAAGGAGGATGAAAGCAAACATCCACCAACGCACAGAATACGTCGGAACGTTCACCAAAGCCACGGGCGAGGCCCGCACGATGCGCTTTACCACTTCCGAGACCAACCTGCAGAAACGCGGTCTTATCACCGTCTATGACGTGGAAAACCGGGGCCTGCGCAAATTCAACTTGAGCACGCTCATTGGAAGGATCGCCGCTGTGGCACCCGCCACCGGCCTTTCTTTTTGCCACTGAACTACGCGAGTCACGCACAAATGAAAGACACGCTGCAATTCATACTGGCCGGGAACGCGCTCTTCACAGTGGAGAACGCGGAAACGGGAAATCGGTTCACGTTCAAGGTCCGCAAGCCCGACGACGACAAGCCGCACTTCGTCTCCGTGCTCACCGGGGCCGACAACGAACACGACTATTCGTTCCTCGGCACGGTGTTCGACGGGAGCCGCTTCCGGCACGGCAGGAAATCGAGGATCGCGCCCACGGCCCCGAGCGCCAGGGCGTTCGAGTGGCTGCTGCGCAGATTGTCGTTACGCAACGACCTTCCCGACCAAGTTCGCGTCTGCCACTGCGGAAAATGCGGGCGGTGCGGCAAGACGTTGACGGTGCCCGAGTCTGTGGATTCGGGCTTCGGACCTGAGTGCATCAAACACCTGAAAGGAGAATGACAATGTGCAAAATCACCAAGCCGATGCTCGCCGGTAAATGCGAGCAACCCGAGGCCCTGCGGTTCCCCGTTCTGGCCACGCCCAAGTTGGACGGGATCCGCTGCCTGAAAATTGGAGGCCGGGCGCTGACGCGGTCCTACAAGCCGATCAGCAACCGGTTCGCCCGCGAGTGGATCGAGGCGAACCTGCCCGATGGAGTGGACGGGGAATTGATGCTCCGGGGCGGCACGTTCAATGCCACCACGAGCGCGATCGGCAGGGAAAGCGGCGAGCCGGATTTCGTGTTCCATGTCTTTGATTACGTGAGCGACGGGATCGACGTGCCGTATGCCTGCCGGATGCAGGAACTCGCCCGCCTGCCCGAGTGGGACCACGTGGAGAAGGTGTTGCCGGTCGAGATCGCGGACGCCGCCCAACTCGCCGCCTACGAGGAAGAATGCCTCGCCGCCAGATACGAGGGCGTGATGGTGCGCGATCCGGCAGGCCCGTATAAATGCGGTCGTTCAACCGAACGCGAGGGCTGGCTGCTCAAGATCAAGCGGTTTGAGGACGCGGAGGCGGTTGTGCTCGAACCCTACGAAGGCATGACGAACCAAAACGAAGCCGAGCGCGATGCCTTTGGCCGCACGAAGCGGAGCATGGCGCAGGCGGGCATGGTGGGCCGGGGCGAACTCGGCGGGTTCATCGTGCGGACGCTCGATACGGGCGTGGAATTCCGGCTCGGTTACAACCATGTGCTCGGCGGCATCGACCGCGTGAGCCTGTGGCTGCGGAAGGAGACGCTCGTCGGAAAAACGGTCAAGTTTCGCCACCAGCCGAGCGGCGCGAAAGATGCGCCCCGGTTCCCGAAGTTCGTCGGGTTCCGCGAGGATTGGGATATGTGATCAGTCGTGGTTGCAGGTCGGTGAGCCGCCGGGGAAGACCAGGTTGTCGCGCAGTTGAAATTTGTCCCGCTCGACGAGGAATGTCAGGAGCTCGGGCAGGAGCATGTTTTCCGCCGAGCAGGTGAAGAAGCGGGCGTCTGTGCCGAAGTCGTGCGCCACGATGTCGGTGAGCGTGGCAACCGGAATGCCCTCCGGGTATTTGCCGACGAGTTCCATGATTTCGTGTCCGTGAATTTGATCGGTTGTCATGGGCGGCATTCTACGGCTCCGCACGGAACGCGTGACAGAACGAAAACGCGGGATTTCGGAATCCACCTATACCACCCGCGGTCTCCGACTCTTTTGTGGGGGTCGCAGCAAACGGCCTCCTACGCCTGATAAACGCCATCCGGGCTGTCCATGCGACCTATTCAACTTTCATGCCAACATGCTCATTATCAGCAAAATGGGCGTTAAATATGGTGTTCATTTCCGATGGACACAACGAGGCCGTCTGCGCGAGGCAAGGGTCGCAATCAGCAACTACTACCATGCGACCTCAAGACATCAAAGCCACGCAGATCCGCTTCGGAATTGAACTGGAAACCGCCATTCCCGCCACGAGCGGGATCACGGTCGGTTCCTACCACGGGGGCAGTCCCGTGACCGGCGGACTTCGCCTCAATGAATCCACGCTCCTCGCCGCTCCGAGCTTCAACCGAGCCAAATGGAGTGCCGAACGCGACGGGTCGATCCGGTATCAATCCGGGGAGCAGCCCTGCGAGTTTGTGTCGCCCATCCTCCACGGTGAGGACGGGGTGGCGAAACTCTGCGACTTCGTCGGATGGATGAACGGGATCGGGGCGCGGGTGAACGATTCGTGCGGGTGCCATGTGACCGTGAGCGTGGACAGCGTGATCGGAACAACAGATGTCCAGGCCCGAGCGGATTTTGCCCGCAAGCTCGCCCACATCGCCCAGTGGCACGCGCGTGCGATCTACGGCCAGACGGGCACGGGCCGCCATCTGAACCATTACAGCCACACGTTCGCCGCCGACGTAGCCACGCTCGTTAAGCAGATGCAGGAAGCCTCGGATATCAGGCGCAAGGAACAAGCGGCGGTGGCGTGCGGGCGAGGGATGGTGAACTTCCGAAAATTGATGTCGCACGGCCTCGTGGAGTTTCGTGCCTTCGCCGGCACGGTCAGTCTGGCCAAAGTCCAACATCACGTGGGGACCGCCCTCGGGCTCTGCCGCCGCGCCCACGAAGTGCAATGCCTCGGGGGCTTCAACAAGAACAAGCTCCAGCAGGCCCGCACCCGCAGCGCGGTCGAGTCGGTGAAGTTCCTCTGGGATTACCTCGGGTGGACGGGGAGCAATCGCCCGGTCGCCCTCGGACTCTTCGGCCGCCTGCACGATGACTTTGCCAACCACAGCCGCGAGGCCCTGCGCCTCTGCCGCCAGTTCGACGGACGATATGCCGACGCGAATCTCTAATTTTTTGTGCTCATGGCTACGCGATGTGCGTAGTCGGCGGCGCAGAAGCAACCAAACAACCAGAAAGGAAAACGTAGTATGTGTGTCATGATGATACTCATGTTTCCGGACTGTTCGTTAATGGTTGGTTGTGTGCAGGTTGTTACCTACCTACAAAATGGAAAATAGCATGGACCGGCATAAAAAGGAAGCCGTTTGTCATGTTTTTGTCATGCGTTTTCCGGCCCGTGCCGCCGTGTGCGCGGACGGTTGAATTCTCCCCGGAATCCTCGCGCCCGGTGATACCGGAACCGCCCCCGGCGCGGCTACCGGAATGCATATGTCGGTTAAACCGACGGTAATCATCGCGGGGTGACCACCAGCGCGACCACCAGCGCGGGCATCGAAAAGGGTGTCGAAGAAATGGAGCCCCTTCTGCACGGGACCAACCCCGTCCCGACCCGAAAGGGCGTCGGTTCAACCGACACCCCTCAGCGCGGGATCTCGTGCGAGATCGGACACGGCGCGGCAAATCTTCTCGCCCTCGTTTCACAATATTGCCAAACTCGCAACCTGCTTATGCCAGACCTGACTCCGGAACAACGTGCACGAGAGCGGATTGACGTCATGCTCGTTGCCTCCGGGTGCATGAGCAACCTCGGCTGAACTTCGGTTGTTCCTTCATCCTTTCCCCCATGAGCCTATTCCACGAGATCCGCCGCCTCTGCCTCAAGGATAGCGAGCAGCAGGAGGATATCCTGACGGAGGTTGTTGCCGCGGTTCTCCGGAACAACGCGGATTTGGCCCGGCGTTGGATGAGTTCGCTGGAGATCCCGTGCTCGGATGACGCCACGATTGGGGTGGAAACCCAGTATCCGATCGAACGACTTGCCGGCCACGACACCGATAGCCGCGTGGACCTTGTAATCCGTCTCAGCGGAGTCGGGGGCAAGCGGGTTGTTTTTGTGGAATCGAAGGTGGGTTCCATGCAAGGGGAGAACCAACTCCTCCGATACGCGCAATTGCTCCAAAAGGAGTGCGAGGAGGAGGGGGCACGCGGCACGTTGATATTCATCACACGAAATTTTGAAGCGGCGGAGCCTCCACCGGTGGCGGGTGTCGAGTTTGTCGCCACCCGCTGGTTCCAATTTTACAAGATACTCAAGTCCGGGAAGAGCAGCGACGGGCTCGAGAAGCAACTCATGCTGTTCATGGAGGAAATGCATATGTCGGTTGGAAACCAGTTCCGCTCTACTGATCTGGTCGCCCTGGAAAACTTTCGGGGCGCCAAGGCTGTAATAGATGAAACACTCAACGAGACCTGCGATGAATGGAAGCAGGTCTTCGGCAAGCGCGGTCAGTTGAACAAGGCTCACAGCCAGATGGGGAAGGACGGCTGCTACATGATCTCGACGAGGTTTCCGGGGTTCTCAATCCAACTCGGATACTGGCTGCCGGACGGCCATTCCGATGAGGGCATATCTCTCGGGGCGGTCTTCTACTCCGACGCCAAAGTCAACAACCGGGGTGCCGTTGTCGATGCCTTTCGCACATGGGCCAAGGAATCCGGCGAGAAGTGGAAGACCGAGGATCTGGACAACCCGGGCGCCAGAGCGGCACTCACCCGCTGGGCATGGCTACGGGTCTTCCTGACGACCGACGACCACGTCGCGGCCGTGAAAGCCTACTTTCGCGAACTCGTGGAAGACATCAGGACGTTTCGAGCCAGATTTCCGGACCTGCCATGGACACCGACCGAGAGCAAGGAGGAGGACGGGGAGTAGCTTCCTCTTTGTCATGCGTTTTCCGGCCCTTGCCGCCGGGTGCGCGGGGGCGGTGAAATCTGAAAATACTGCGGGGGTAGGACAGTCTTTGTCTCGTCATTGTGATACACGCATGGGGATGAATGCGGAAATTCCGAAATCCTCTCGCCCGGTCGCGATGGAACGGCTATACCGTCACCCCATGCAGTGGATCGCCCCGTCAGAGAATGAAAGTCAGCCGACATCAGTTTTGTTGCAGGTAAAAATTCCTACTCCCTCAATCTAAAATGCCTCCACGGCGAAGAAATACGAATCCAGAACAACTTGGGCTCGGCCTGCGCGGTGAAGGTTTTGAAGGCCCATTGGAAGCGCGAGGCGTTTTCTCAACAGCATATCTTGCGCGCCATCTCCGCAACGCACCTGATTTTGCCACCCAAAACGAAGTCGCAACAGCTTTTCGGGAGATCGCGGAAATCTGGCGATTGCGGTTAACTGCGCTGGGACGGCAGAACGAGGCGTTCAATTGTTCCACATTTCTCGAACCAATCTTGGATCGTCTCGGCTGGCTTCGCATTCCGCAGCAGTCGATGCCGAACGACTTTGCTACTCGCAAGCGCCCGGACTATTGCCTTTTTACATCAGATGCGGATTTCACCGCCGCATCAGAGGCAGACGCCAACACACTTTTCCGACTTAGCGCAACGGTGGTCGAGGCGAAGAAATACGGCCATCCTCTCGACCAGCTTTCAAGCAACGAGACGCCGGGGTGGTTTCCGAGTCAGCAGATTCAGGATTACCTGAACCATGCGAAGGACGCGAATGGTCGCCGCTTTTTCAATTGGGCAATCCTCACCAACGGCTCGGAATGGCGGATCTACACGGACCGCTCGACTGTTGGTGCTTACTTTTCGTTCCATCTGGTTCGGAACGGGCAATTCTGCCCACTGGAGGAGTTTCGCACCTTCTTCACGCTCTTCCGTGCCCGCGCGTTTGAACGCAGCGCCGACGCCTTGTGCTTTCTTGATAATGTCCGAGAACAATCGCTCCGCCTGCAAGCCGACCTGGAAGACAAACTGCGAAAGCGGATTTTCGGCGTGCTTGAAGACGTCGGCACCGCGTTCGTAGATTTTGAGGACAACCATCTCGTCGAAACGGACTTTCCCGAGGTCTATAGTAACGCGCTCATCTTTCTATATCGGCTCCTGTTCGTCCTTTACGCCGAGAGTCGCGGCCTGCTGCCGGTGAAGTCTTATGGGCAGGGCGCGAATCGCCGCTACCTAAATGAGTTCTCGCTTGCGCGTCTCGTCGAGCGGTTGCGCGACCGCACGCTATACGCAGATGATGCATTCACGGCTCTCTCGGAGGAATTGTCGCGTCTATTCCATCTTATCAACGGCACGCACGCCCGACAGAACGAAGCACTCGGCGTCACCCGATATAACGGCGGCCTGTTCAATCCCGAACTGCATCCGAGGTTAGAACAATGGCGCATCGGCGACCGTGCCCTCGCAGACGTGTTGCGGCAGTTGATCTATGCGCAGCCGCCGACGCGGCCAGGACAAAGACAGGGCCAGCTCAGCACCGATGAGGCGATTGATTACAGCACGCTCGAGGTTCGCCAGCTTGGGGACATCTACGAAGGATTGCTCGGTGCACACTTTGAGCGGGAGGGTGCGCGACTCGAACTCCGCAACCAGAACGGTGATAACCATCGGCACGGCATTTTCTACACCCCGGACTGGGTGGTTCAGTTCCTCATCCGCGAAGCGGTCACGCCACAACTCGACCGGATCGAGCAGTCGGATGATGTCCAGCGCTCACTGTCCGCACGCTCTGAGGAACGTCGGCGCGACAATTCCTTCGCGCTCGGCGTGCTGCGGCTGAATCTTGTTGATCCCGCGATGGGGAGCGGCCACTTCCTCGTCCGCGCCACCGAATGGCTGGCCAACAAGATCATGCAGCATCCGACAACGCGCCCGATGACTGAGCAGGTCGTCGCACAGGGGCAGCGCCGGGTGACGAGGGATGAAATCATCGCCAACGGGAGAGTGCCGGTCCCGCCAGGGGTCTCGCAGGAACAATCTGAAATCGCCTATTGGCGCCGGCGTGTTGTCGAAGCGTGCATCTACGGCGTGGATATCAACCCGATGGCGGTCGAGTTGGCTAAGCTCTCGCTCTGGCTCACGTGTATCGCTGCGGAGGAGCCGCTGAACTTTCTCGACCATCACCTGCGCCAAGGCAATGCATTGCTCTCGGTCGCGCCTGATTCCTTGCGGCGTGCACCCGTGGCGGTGCCAGAGGGTGAAGAACACACCTTTGAGATTGGCTGCAACCTCAGCAACGTTCTGGCCGAAGTCATCCGGCAGACCATGAATATCGAGGGCGAAGCCAGCACCGAGATGGAAGTGGTGAAGCGCAAAGAACGGCAGTGGCGAGCCGCGCGTCTCCGGTTGAGCCCGTTCCTCGACCTCGCCAACCTTTGGTCTGCTGCAAGCGATGGAGTGCCGGTGGACGAGATCAACTACCTTCTTGCCGCCCGCTTCATTATTTCCCCTGATGAACTCGATGCGAATGAACGGCGCGAAGCCCGTCGTTTTATGCAATCCATCGCGGATGCCCTTGCTGAGAAGACTCGAACGCTCACTCCTTTTCACTGGCACCTTGAGTTTCCCGATGTCTTCTACGGCGAGGATGGACAGGGGCTTGCGGAAGCTGGCTTCCATGCGGTCTTGGGAAACCCACCTTATATTTCTCGCCACACGATGGCCGGTGAACCGTGGCTGAATATCGTGCGGCTTATGAACGGCGCTGCCGAAGATACTTACGAATGGTTCACCCGGCTCGGCTTCCGAGTGCTCCGTCCGAATGGCGCAATAGGATTCGTCACCGCCGACACGTTCTTCACGCTCGAAAGTTTCGGCGGCATGCGCGAATTGCTCCAATCCCGTGCGCTCGACTGGATCGGGCAGTGTGTTCCATTTGATGCCACGGTTGATGCCGCGGTCTTCGTGGCGCGAAACGTGGACGCCCATGAGGATGATCGTGTGACTTTTGTTCAGGCTCGACCGCTTCGCAAGACCGACGGCACGAAAACAGCGCCCGAGAAGAAACTCCAGTTGCTTCCGGCTGCGAGCGGCATCGTGTGGAACGAAACTCCCACCGCCTGCGTGCGGCACGCGACTGTCGAAGAACTCCGTATCCATAGTGTCCCTCGCGGGCTTTACGTGGACGCCCACAAACGCGCCTTTTTCGAACCTCGCCCCGGGACGCTCGCGCTCTTTGAGCGATTCAATACGCAGGTGACACAGCTTGTCACCGAATGGTGGACGCGGATCGAGGACTCGCGCACGTTCGCGGGGAATCTTGGGGAGATACGACGCTATCACCGCGAGTTGCGACCGGGACAAGTCACGCTGGTGGGGCTCATTGCAGAAGGCGGACAGGGAATGCGCACCGCGAACAACGCGCGTTTCCTCGCCTATCTCGAAGGCACTCCGCAGGCGAGCGAACTGGACGAGAAAGCCGCTGAATGGAGCACAGCTTGGCTAGGCAAGCCGTCGATAGCACCGGTGTTTCGCGAATTTCTCACCGAGGCGGGGGGCAACCCGAGCAGTCCCGTGCGCAACCGCGCCGCCTGGGAAGCGGCAGTCCATCGCCTTCGCGAACAATTCACCCCGCAGCAACTCGGCTTCGGACGCACCGCGCTCTTCCGCATTGCACCACAGGATCTCATCGCAACGGATGCCGACTATCGCTTCGCTTTCGACAGGCGCAAGATCGAGCTTCTCCGCCACTGGCAGCAGCGCGCGGAATTGGCTCCCTTTTGGCAAGACCCTATGGAGATCGACGGGCGCACCGTCTCGCACACATCGTTCCAACGGGCAACGGGGATCTCAGACGAAGACTTCTGCCAACTCTGTCAGCACATCCAGCTTTGGATAGCACAGGAAAATGCATCGCGATCTCCGGAGATGCGCATGTCTGAAAGGGATGTTGTTGGTCTGCGCTCCAGCGAGGATTACGGCGACCCGGCGGATGGACCGCGCGTTGCCGCGATTTACAACGGATTGGCAGGACGCGGAAAATTCATCGCATATCGCAAAGGTGACCCGGAGGGAAATCGGTGGGTCGAGAGTGATCCTCTATTCATTGAATGGACAGAGTGGGTTGCGGATTGGATGTTTGATAACAGTGGCAGACGCGAGCCAAACATGCCAGTCGTGCGAAATGCGAAGCTTTACCTCACGCCCGGAGTGACTTGGACAGCGGTGGCGAACCACGTCGCTATGAAAGCGCGGTATCAGGAGCCGTGCATCTTTGATGCAGACAGCATGAGACTTACACCAATGTCAGGCACTATCAGCGCGAAAGTGTTTCTGGCACTTCTAAACAGCGATGTCCTGAGTTTCTTCAAGATGCGATTCATTCAGCACACCCAGAAGTGGGAGATTGGAAACCTACGCCAGCTTCCAATCGTTATGCCAACCCGCTCCCAGCACAGGCGGCTTGAGGAGTTGGCCGACCTTTGCATCGAGGCGAAACGCGTCGAGTTCACAAACAATCCGCCATCCAACGAACTGGTGGCAAGGACCCGGACCATCGGCGATGAGTTGCGCACCAATGCGCCGGGCTATCTCCATCCCGGCGCACAAGACTTCCTGCTCGCCACCCCACGACACTGCCTCGCGGTTCTCGCCAACGCGGTGAACTGGGAGGCGGAAAAACTTTACGGTGTCGAAGGGCTCGGCCCGTTCGACGAATTCTGATTAATATGCTCTGGACACAAAAACAGCAATTTCACCCTTGGCCTTTCGATATTGAGGCTGACCTCGAAACCACAATCGCAGAGATTCAGACGGCGCTCTTTGGTGTGAGCCGCGTCTATCTTGACGTGAAGAAACTCATCGGCGAAAGAGGCCGAACGCAGAATATTCCCGACGGGTATCTTCTCGATCTCTCCAGTCCGAAGCGCCCTGTGCTTTATCTCGTTGAAGTTGAATTGGCGAAGCATGATCCGCTTCGGCACATCGCGCAGCAACTCCTGAACTTCTCACTTTCATTCAAGAGCACTCCGCAAAAGATGAAGGGCATTCTGCGCGACACGTTACAGAAAAGCCCCGAGGCACTGGCACAGTGCGAATCATACGCCACACAGAATGGGTTCAACAATATCGACTATCTATTGGAACAGATGATCTATCCGGAGAATGCCTTCAACGCTTTGCTTATTATTGACGACCTCGAAGAAGAGTTGGAAAGCATCGTCAGGAGTTCGCTGCGGTTTCCGGTCGAAACTCTCACGGTGTCACGGTTCCGCGCACCAGAAGGCGATGTTGTCTGTCACTTCGAACCCTTCCTTTACGACCTGAGCATGCAGGAGGCAACAGTCGCCGCAGATGAGGGAAATACACCCCGTATTGACCCCGCAGAGATTGATACAATCGTGGTGCCCGCACGGGAGGATGGATTTAAGGAGACTTTTCTCGGCGAGAATATGTGGCGAGCAATACGCATCCATTCGAGCATGATCCCGAAAATTCGATATCTTGCGGCATATCAGGTTGCACCGGAATCTGCGATTACCTATATCGCAGAGGTTGCGCGAATTGAGCAGTGGAAGGACTCCGGAAAATATGCTCTTTACTTCAAAGAACCTGCACGAAAGATAAGCCCGCTTAAGCTCGTTTCAGGTGGAAAAGTCGCCGCCCCACAGGCAAGCCGCTACACGTCCTTTGACCGGATCCAGAAGGCAAAGACGCTCGATGACGTGTTCTGAAAGGCTAACACGCAAAAACCCCGCTGCCGTTTCCAGCAGCGGGGCGACTTGCGCTCGAAGTCTGTCAGCAGTCTTTCAGGATCGCGCAGATGCCGTCGAACTTGGCGCGGGGGATGGCGCGGACGGTGAGGAGAGCGGCGACTTTTCCGGATTTCTTGTCCCGGTAGTTGATCTGGCCGACGACGAGAACCAGTCCGCATCCGGTTTCGGCGATGAGATTCCGGCTCGCCGCGATCTCCCCGGCCAACCGCTTGACCTGGCTGGGTGTCAGGGAGAGCCGCACCGGGGGAGTCCGGACCACGGGCGCAGCAGGACTTGTCATGGAGGAATTTTTCATCACAGGGAGAGGATCGGGGCTGCCAGTTCCATCGGGGAGAGTTCGCTTTTCAATGCGGTGGCCCACCGCAGATGGACTTCCATGCGAGTCATCACTTCAAGCACAACCCGGCACTCCACTACGGCAGGGTCTTTGGATTTGAAATGTGGATCCACCCGGTTGAGTTCGGCACGCAGGGCCGCGCCGATTTGCGCGCAAAACGGTTGCAGGAGGTCGCCTGCTTTTCCGGCGACGAAGCGGCGTCTTTCCGCCAGTGCCGCCCGCACGGCAGCAAATTGTGTCGCGGTCGCGTCTTGATCGGCCAGCTCCCCAACGCAATTCTCGTTTTCGATGCTCGGATTGTTCATGAACACCTCGCAGGCGGCTTCGTAATCCGCAGGAATGCGCAGCGGGTTCAGCTCCCGCTCCCGCTTTTCCATGCGCAGCCAATCGGCCTCCAGTTCCGCGAGTTTCGCGATTTCGTTCTCCCCCGGCAGTTCAGCGCCGAGCTTCGTTATCATGGTTTGGTTTTCTGTTTTCATAGTGGTTTTGGCGGTTCGGGCAGCAAAGGCAATTGGCCGGCCCCGGCAATCCTGGCCACCTCACCGATCAGGCTGGCCGGAAAAAGGAATGACTCACGCCCCCGGTCAACGCTTTGCATTGCGCCCGGCTTGATCTGGCCGTGCGCCAGCATCATGGTCAGGGTGCTCCGGTTGAGCCCGGAGCGTCGGGCGAGCTGGTGAATCGTCACGTAGCGCGGCAGGT
>Ga0194063_10001231_pt1 | contig 16937 bp, 20 predicted proteins | sample SepL3720m_MetaG_FD_155459 | JGI IMG/M metagenome (GOLD analysis project Ga0194063, IMG submission 155459) | Anoxic zone freshwater microbial communities from boreal shield lake in IISD Experimental Lakes Area, Ontario, Canada - Sep2016-L373-20m | ecosystem: Environmental > Aquatic > Freshwater... | reverse complement strand
CAGTTGAACTGCTCGACAGCCAGATTCCACACATACCGGGCATCAGCACAGTGCCGTTCCAGCATGAACGCCGACTGCTGCGGCGTGGGATACAACCGGTAGCGGAGCGCCACTACTAGGCCACCTTCCCGTGGCGTGCAGCGGCGACTTTCTGGTTCTCGACATAACGTCTGACCACGTCCAGTGGTGCGCCGCCGACCGTGGAGACAAACCACGACGGCGACCATAAACACTCCATCCGCGCCAGGTGCGCGAACTCCTGCCGAAGCAGCCGCGACGACCGCCCCTTGAGGATTTGGACCAATTTGGACACCGCAACCTGCGGGGGCAACTCAACAAGCAGGTGCACATGATCGGGCATCGTCTCAACCCCAATCACCACCCCGCCGAACTCGGCTACGACCTCACCGATGATCTGCTTCAACCGCGTCTGAATCGGCCCACGCAACACATCACGGCGGTACTTCGGGCACCAAATCACTTGGTACTTAACCGAAAACACCGACTTACGCGTCGACCGGTACTGCATGAGCCACACGATAGACCCCGACTACGACAAAACGGTCCGCTGCGCGGACCCAACAGACGGGATCGGCTATCCCCCGACTGAAGTCGAGGGCTAGAGCTTCTCGCGTTCCGTGCCCTGCAACTCGCGATGGCGGCGCACCCTGCTGAGGTTGCCCGCCTGCTGGACTCGATCGACCAGGACCGGTTGACGGCGGCGTCGCGTATCAATCTGAATTTCGGAACGACCATCGCCTTGGGGGAACTCGGTCGGCTTGCGCAGGCGACCCAGACGCCCGAAGACAACTTCGTGTTGGCGGCCGACTCACCCGCCAACGCGTTCCAGGCGGTATCGCTGGCCCTCATGCATGTCGATGCGCTGGCGGCCAACGGGCTTATCACCGAGGCGATGAGTCTCAGCAGACGCATGGTGGGGCAGTGGACTGACCTGCCCGACGTCTCCCGATCCATCGCCGAAGGCATCATCGGTGTCGCTGCTCTCGCACACGGCGATCTGCGTACGGCACGACAACGACTGGGCTCAGCGCTGGCGACCAAACAGCTACGCCAGGGCAAAGGCAGTCTGCCGTTCTTGGGAATCGGTTCCTGGCTGCGTATCGCGTATGTCGAAACACTGGCTCGCGCCGGTGATGTCGATTCCGCCGCGCTGGCACTGAGGGACCTGCAGCGCAACCGGCACCCGTCGTTCATCTTCTTGGAACCCACCAGGATGCTCGCGGCCGCGTGGTTGGCTGCCGCGCGTGGCCGTACAACCGAATGCCTCAGCCTTGTCGCCGAAGCGGCTGATTTCGCCCGCGCCCACGGACAGCATGCCCGTGAGGTTTTGTGTTTACAGACCGCAATCCAGTTCGGCGACAATGCAAATCACACAGATCGGCTCAACGAACTCGCCGCCCTCGTCGAAGGCCCACGCGCGCCCCTGGTGGCACGGTGGGCAAAAGCTCGAGCAGCCAATGATGGTGACGCCCTGCTGTCAGTGTCTGCCGATCTGGAGGCGATGGGCGACCGGATCGGCGCCGCGGACGCCGCGGCGCACGCCGCCGAGGCTTTCCAAGCTCACAACCTGCGCGGCTCCAGACTCACCGCCAGTACCCATGCGACCCAGCTGATCGCTGCCTGTGGCGCAACGACGCCGGCCACTCGCGAGACTGCTTCGCCCTTGCCGCTGAGCAAGCGCGAACGCGAGATCGCCAACCTGATCCGCGACGGACTTTCCAACAAGGAGATCGCCGACAGCCTGACCATGTCGGTCCGCACGGTCGAGGGACACATCTACCGTGCCTGCAACAAACTCGGCTTCGTCAGCAGAGCCGAACTGGCCGAACTGATAGGCCAGTTGGCTCCCCAGAAGGGCCGCCCAGACGCCTCTTTGATGGCCTAACAGCCCAACATCTGCCCGCGGTGCGCCCGGTCCTGCGATGCAACGCTTCGGACTCTTCGCGCGTGGGGGCGGCGGTGATCGTGTCACCGTGCGCAGCCCTGGCCAGTTGCTCCCGCGAAGAACGCCGAGTAGCGCGACGCGCCTGCGCAACGCCTGGCGGCGGGGTACCTGTTCCTGCCAAACATTCGTAAGTTGTAGGGCCGCGATAGATCGGCAGAATGGGCGCGCAACCTCACCCGTCACGGCAAGCAGCGCTAGAGTCGAAGCGATCGTCGGCTATTCAGCCGACCACGACGGCGGGAGAAGTGCCATGGCTTCGTCACTGATTGACGCGATCGGTTCGCAGACAGGTGGCCTGACCCTGTTGAAGTTGCTCGCCGACAATAGTTTCGATTCGATCCTCGTCACGGATGCCTCCGCCCGGGGGCGGATCATCTACGCGAACAAGGCCTTCAAGAAACTCACCGGATACGACCCGACGACCGTGATCGGCGAGGATCCGCGCATCCTTCAGGGCCCGGGCACCGACCGGGCGGTGATCGAACGGATCAGCGCGACACTCAAGGCGGGCGGACGGTTCGAGGGCCGCGCGGTGAATTACCGCAAAGACGGGACGCCGTTCATCATGAACTGGCGGATGTTCCCGCTCAAGGACGCCGGCAAGATCATCGCCTGGGTGGCCATCCAACGAGAGGCACTCGCGGCGACCTAGCGGTAGCCCAGACTGGCCGATGCCGATGCCGATGCTGAGCCGCCGCGAGTTGCTTGCCGCGGCCGGCCTGGCCACCGCGGGCCTGGCCGTCTCCTGCACGACGACACCTGCCGCCACCCGATCGTCAGAGACCGCCTGGGCCGACCTCACGCGACAACTGAGCGGCTCGGTGGTGCGCCCCGGCGACCCTGACTTCGGCGAGCTGGCCACCCCACGAAACCTGCGATTCGCCGCAACCATGCCCGAGGCGGTGGTGCTGTGCGCCGATCCCGATGATGTCGCCGCGACCGTGAGTTGGGCCAGAAAAACCAACACCCCGTTCGCGATTCGCGGTGGCGGCCATAACTACGCCGACGGCTCAAGCTCACGCGGGATCATCATCAGCACATGCCGGATGAACAGCACGCACATCGACGGGACCACGCTGCGCGTCGGGGCTGGCGTGCGCAACGCCGACCTCGGCAACCTGCTGCCCCAAGGCGGCAACGGCAGGCTGCTGCTGCCCGGCGGGAACTGCCCGCGGGTGGGCGTAGCGGGCCTGACCCTCGGCGGCGGCATCGGACCCAACGCTCCGTGGGCCGGCCTGACCGCGGATCGACTGCGCAGAGCCACCATGGTCACCACCGGAGGCAGCATCGTCACCGCGAGCGCCACCGAAAACCCTGACCTGTTCTGGGGATTGCGCGGCGGTGCGGGTGGCAACTTCGGTGTGGTCACCGATCTCGAGTATGAACTGGTCGAGGTTCCGGTAACCCGCGCCACCACCGGGATGTTCGTCTTCAGAGGCGATGAGGCCGTCCTCGCCTCCGGGCTGGCCTTTCAGCGGGTGCGGTCGGCGGCCGAGCGGATTGCCACCGGCACCTGGAGCGGCAGACCCGACTTTTCCAAGCTGCGCGTGCAAGTGCTCGCGGGCGAGGCCGACGCACGCGACCTCCTCGCCCCGTTGCTGGCGATCCCCGGGGTCCAGGCCGAGATCACCGAACGGCCTTGGTGGGACAGCTATCGGTGGTACGTCGTGGATCCGTCGGCGGCGTACTCGTTCTGGGACCGCTCGCTATACGCCGACGAATATCTGTCTGCCGATGCACTGGGCGCGGCCCTGGAGGTGGTGCGGCGCCTGCCCGCCAATGGTGACCCTGAACGCACAGGGGCGGTGGGGCTTTTCGGGTGGGTGGGCGGCGCGGTCAGCGATATCGCCCCGGCGGCCACCGCTTACGTCCATCGGCCGGCCCGCATGCTGATCGAGATGTCCTGCGGGTGGCGCACACCGCCGGACCCGTCCACGCCGGTCACCCCCGTGCCCGCCGATATGCGCGATTGGATGGAGGAACTCTGGGAGGTGCTGCTCCCGCACACCACCGGCCGCTCCTACCAGAATTTTCCCGACCCCGGTCTCTCGGACTGGGCGAGCGCGTACTACGGGGATAATCTGGTTCGACTCGAGGGCGTCAAGGCGACGTGGGACCCGGAGGGCGTGTTCACCCATTCCCAGGGCATCCCGCCGCCGCGCTAAACGCGATCCTGCTACCGGTCGGCACGCCGATCACGACGGTGTTGTACGCCAGCAAGCACCGCCACAAAGCCGTAATCACCGAATCCGGGCTCTCCGGGCGCGGAGAATCGGAACGACTGGTACCCGGCGATCTTTATCGCCTTTGCCGCGAACGTGGACAACGGTGCCGCACCTGCCAGCGCTTCGATCGACGTGGATTGTGTTGTACGGCTTGATTTTTGGGTGCATCCGCTCTCTATGCTGGTGTTAGGCGCTTTGCCGCTGCTCAGGGCGTCCGGAGCGCCTCGACCCGATAGCGGCAGGCCAACTCCACGCTCTCGCCGGCAGGCACATGCAACAGCCGTTCGCCGCTGGTGAGGGCACCGCGCGGGGCCGTCCACGGTTCCAGGCACACCATCGGTCGCGGTGGATCGGTCCACACCACGGCAAGATCCAGCGGGGACTGGGTTTCCAGGGTGATGGCGATGTCGCCTGATTCCAACCGCACCGCCGGCGTCGGTCCGGCGAGCACGTCCACGCCGCCGGTCAGGTCGCCCAGTAGCGCTGTAGTGGCGCCGGTGGCGTTGATGGTCTGATCCACCGCCTGCGCGGGCAGACCCGACAGCCGCACCGCCCCCAGGTCGGCAACGGCGAAGTACGGGTGCAGACCCAAGGAGAACGGCAGCGGCGCATCACCCGCACCGGCCGGGTTGCCCACCCGGGCCAGGATCGACAATGCCTGGGGTTCGGGCCGCAGTTCGAGGTCCAACTGGAACCGATGTGGAAACACCACGCGGGTTGCGGCTGTGTCATTCAGGCTGAGGCGGATGCCGGACCCGTCCGGCAGTTCGGACATCGCCCAGGGCAGGTCGCGCGCAAAACCATGCTGCGGCAGGGAACTTCCCGGCAGGCCGCCGCAGATCGGGAAGAGCACCGGGATGCCGCCGCGGACGCTCTTGGAGGGATCGGCGAAGCGGTCGGCATCGAAGTAGAGGATCTCCCGCGCCCCCCACGGGCCGTTGCACAGCCAGCCGGTCACCAGGCCGCCCCGCTGCGGCACAACGCGCAACCGGTCGCCGTGGGCCGCGACGAAGGTCGACGGGTCGGACACACCGCTCATTTCCACGCAGCGCCACCGCCGCGGCGTGACTGCACGATCGGATCCATCAACATATCTCCCTCGAGGTATTCGCCCTGGACCGTCGCGTTGACGTGGCCACCGGCACGGGATCTTACCTATCGGCCCCACCGTCAGTCGGTGTTGAAAGCGGCGTCGGCATCCCGTTGGAGGTCGCCCGATGACGCGCCGGTAAATAACCGGTGAATTCCTCTGTGCGGAAGTCGGATTGGCTCCGAAACCCGGCGGCGGCGCTACGGTGTGACAATTCCCGCGCCGAGGTCGGAGGTGTTCGCGGCATGTACCTGGCATCGCTCATCGGCACCATCACCCGCGAAGCCACGATCTTCTCGGCCCTGAAGAAGTGAACGGAGAAACAATGAACCGTCGGATGTCGTGTGCGCTGTCGATCGTCGTGACGGCGGTGACGGTCGCGGCCTGCTCGGGACCGCGACCATCGGCGCCGGGGGACAACCCCGGTACCGCATCGGCCGGCGCGGGTCAGAGCGTTCCGGCTCAGAACGTTCCGGCTCAGAACGTTCCGGCACTGGACAAGTCCGGATGGACCGACACCGTCTACGAGAAACTGACCGGGATCATCGCCGGATCGGCCGGGCAGGGCAAGAAGGTGGTCTTCGACTTCGACAACACCACCCAGGCCCGCGACATCAGTGAGGCGATGTTGGCCCAAGCCCAACAGGCCAACGTGATCGACCCGAAGACGTTGTCCCCGGCGATGTTCCCCCCGTTCACGACCGCAGACGGCAAGCAGATGGCAATTTCGACGGGGATCTATGACTACTACGAGGCACTGCTGGATTCCGGCGGAGACGCAGATCCGTTCCTCGAGTACTCATCGCTGCCGATGCCCGCCTCGGCGTTCAACGGCCGCACCGTCGGCGATTTCGTCGCACAGACCTCGGCGGTCTACGACGGCGGTTCGGGGGCTGCCGATCTGAAGTCGGGGAAACAGTCGAAGATCCTCGGTGCCGGACGGCCCTTCATCTACCCGCAGATGGCCGACCTCTACGGCAATCTGCGCAGCCACGGCTACGACGTGTGGATCGTGTCCGCGGGAGTCGCGTGGGCGGTGCGCTGGATGGTTCAGAACGCGCTCAACCCGGCCATCATCGCCAAGTACGGCAACGATGCGGCCCTGCCTCTCGATCATGTGGTTGCGATCACCCAGTTGATGAAGGACCGCAGCACCGGGAAGCTGGTGTCGGACTATCAACTCACCCACCAGACACCGGATGCGGCCTACATCAATCTTGAGCCGGCCCGGATCGCCCAACTGGAGATCCTTGCGTTGCCGGACGGCCTGACGTCATGGCGGGGTGGCAAGACCGGGGCCATCGACAACATCATCAGCCGCGGCGAACTGTTCATGGTGGCCGGCGATTCGATGGGCGACGTCGAGATGCTCAACCGCGCACCCAACCGTCTGGTTGTCAGCCGCATGAACAAGCCGGACCTCGCCGCGGGATTAGCCGGCGAGATCGCCAAGACACCCGACGCGACCTGGATGCTGCAGCCGACCATCAACTCCGCGCCAGTGGGGTTCCTGCCGAGCAAGTGCGAGATGGCGACCAGGACGGCTAGCGACACCGAGGGCGCCGCCACGACCGACAAATCGCTCGGGGCACTCGAACCGACGGGACAACTGGGGTCCTTCGCTAACTGCTGAGCACGACACGATCCGCGTCAAACGCCGGTTAGGAAATCTCCAGAGCGCAAAAGCGAACCGGTGCCTCAAGGCGATGTCGAGGATCTCTAGGATCGTGAGATGACTGCTGTGATCAGGTGAACTGTTGACCGCCCCGACAAGGGGACCGCGGGATGAGTACAGGTCCAGCTACCCGGACCCCGCCACGGGTCTGCGCTGGGCGTTGGCGCTGATGTCCGTGATCGCTGTGGCCGCAGTGATCGCTGCCGTGACGCTGTGGCTGAAACCCCGTCATGTCGAGCAAGCTCCGCCGGGGGAGGAGAAGGCTTCCACCGGTGTGCCCCGCGCCGACCTGGAGCAGATCACCGGTCAAGAGCTGCGGCAGAAATTTCCCGGCCCTCCCGTTCGGATCACCTGCCCCGGTGATCTGCCGGCCAAGGTTGGCGCATCCGAGGATTGCGTGCTCCGGCGCTTCGGTCAGGAGTTCCGTCTGTCCATCACCATCACTGCGGTCACATCGCCCACCGATGCCAACTGGAGTTTTACGTTGGGTGAGAAGCTACCGGGGTCGTGAGGCCACGAGGCGAAGAGCCCGCCGATGCCGACCGCGGGGTCGATCGCGAGCAGACTCAGTCTTCGTGGCCGATAGTGTCGGTGTCCAGTGCCTGCGCAAGCGAGGACGGGAAAACGTTCAGCAGACACTGCCCGCCGAAGTAGAGGATCCAGTTGCTGGCGTACAACTCCGTCGGGATCGGCGTACCGACCGGCAGCTTAAACCAGGAGTCGAACAGCACCAGGTCGGAGTATGCGATGAACACCGCACCGATCATGACCGCAACGGCGGCCAGGCTGAACCGCCGCGCGATCAGGTAGCGGATCGCCAGCCAGGGCAGGATGACATACAGCGTCGCGTTGAAGACGAACGAGCCGTAGGACAGGATCGGGTAGTCCGCAACCCGGGCCTGCACGCGGGTGATCCAGGTGATCACGTTTCCCGCCAGGATCACCGGGATGAGAAGCCAAAGCGCTGGCGGCACAATAGTTTTGCCGCCGTTGAGCAGCGCGAGGCCTTTCCATATGCCCACGACGTAGCAGGTGTAGCCGAGCGCGAAGAACAGCATTGCCCAACCGAGTTGGTGGGTGACCGGGTGGATGCTGCTCAGCGCGCTGTTGATGAAGTCCCCGACGACGGTGCAGGCCAGGCCGGCGGCGAACCACAGCGGAACCGCCCGATCCGCGGCGGAGCGGCTGCTGCGCCGGCGGTACAAGGCCACGGCCAGCCCGAACAGGCTCGCCATCAGCACCAGGTGGGTGAGGTGATAACCCCGCAGCCCAAGGGTCCACAAGCCGGACAGGACCCCGCACTCCACGGCCGCCGAGAAACCCAGCAACGAGGCGAGGACTTTCAGAACTGAATCCGGCGCCACGCGAGTCAACCTACCCCCACCTGTCGTGGCGTACCTGAACCGACGAGCCTCCTGCGTGCCAAGACAATCAGCGTTAGACCGCGGAATTTCCCTCTTCCAGTGCATCGCGTATTTTGCTCAAGCCTCTTCCCAGCGACTGGACCTCGTCCGCGGAGAGAAGATCGAAGACTCGATTCCGTACGTTCCGTAACTGCTTGGGGTAGACGGCCTTTAATGTCTTGAGGCCCTCGGGGCGCAGTCGGGCGACGACACACCGGCCGTCGCCGCTGGATCGGCCTTTGCTGACCAGTCCACGCTTTGCCATCTCGTCGATGAGGCGTGACATGCGACTCGGTGAGAGATCACATAGGTTCGCAAGCTCGCCGATGGTCAACCGCTGGTCCTGCGCTTCGGACAGGTGCACCATCGCTACGTACTCGGACAGCCCCACCTGGCTTTCGCGAGCAAGGTCATCACCGAGAGCCCCTCGCAGATGCGTCATGAGGTAAGTCAGCGCTCTCCAGGCGAACTCCTCTTCGGCGTTGAGCGCTTCGATGGGATTCTGGGGCATCACCCGACTCTAATGCGTGCGCACGCAGATATCTGTTATTGTGTGCGCGGGCACAGATTTGGGTTTTCCGGGATCTAATTCCAAGACGAGGGAAGGGGTGCTGGTGACAATCGTCAACCATGCCGAAGGCGATCCTGTGCGGCTCGCAGGTGCTCCACGATGAGTGCGTTCACCGAAACTGAGCTGGAGTATCTGACGACGCAGCCGCTGATGCGCTTTGCGACCGCTTCCCCCTCCGGTAAACCCGATGTCGCTGCGGTGGTCTTCTCCGTCGACGGGGATGACATTGTCACCGCCGGCTTCGACATCGCGCGCACGGTCCGCTACCGCAACGTGCAGGCCAACCCGCGCGCCACAGTGGTGATCGACGACCTGGCCAGTACCGACCCGTGGTCACCCCGCGGTATCAAAATCCTCGGCTCGGCCACGATTGAAGACGGTGCGGGTTCCCCGCGGTTTCGCATCCACCCTCAGGTGATCATCAGTTGGGGAATCAACGACACCACACCCGGCATCCCGCGTACGGAACGACGAACCGTTCGATAATCCCTGCCGGCTCAGCGGCATTGCCCCCCGGCAGCCACTTACCCATCCCCGATAAACCCAGGCCCATCCCCGATAAAACCAGGCCCAAAGGAGAAGAACGCATGTCGAACGACCAGGGTTTCGATTTTCACGCGATGACGACCCAGGGCAACGACACCGGCCTGCCGTTGCTATACGCCATGGTGATGACGCCATTGCCTCTTGCCGAGGCACCGAGCGGGCCCGTCGAGCCATCCCCATTGGAGGTGCATTACGAATACATCCACCGACTCATCGAAGCCGGCAAGGTGCTGTTGATCGGTCCGTGCACACAGGAGCCGCCACGCCCCGGCGATGCGCCCGTTCCGCCCGGCATCGCCATCCTGCGGGTGGCCTCGCGCGCCGAGGCCGACGAGATCGCACACAACGAGCCGTTTCACAAAATGGGATGGCGGCACAACCAGGTGATGGCATGGACGGTCAAGTTCGGATCTCTCATCCCGACGATGCGGGATTACCTGAATTCCTAAGCCAGACAAGGCCGGAATTGCGAAGTGCGAGGAGAAGCGATGACTTTCAATACCCCGACCGAGGGCACCTTCGGCGCGAAGCAGCCCGGTGGACGGCTCTTGAACTGGTTCAACGCGTGGAATATGAACCGTGTCCGACGCAAAGGCATCGCCACGGCCATGTCTGGTGGCAAGGTCGTCACAATGGACGCGCTCGTGCTGACCACCGTGGGCCGCAAGAGCGGGGAGCCCCGCAGCACGCCACTGGCGTGGTTTCCCGGACCTAACGGCAGCTGGCTTATCTCGGCCTCGGCGAACGGCGCCGCCAAAAACCCCGCCTGGTACTACAACATTGCCGCCCACCCCGACCAGGTAACGATCGAGATCGCTGGCCGCGCGATCCCTGTGAGCGCCGAGGAACTCCATGACCGGGAGCGCGAGATCGCCTGGCATCAGATCGTCAGTCGGGCGCCGACATTCAGCGCCTACGCACAACAGACCGACCGTGAGCTCCCGGTTATCCGCCTCACCGCCCGCCCGTCCGGCACCCAGTAGAAGGCCAGGGGGCCGTCAGCGCAGCGGGTGTCCAGTCGGGCCAGTCCGCGGCGCTGGTGAGAAAGCCGGCGCTGAACTGGGCGAGGATGCGGGGCCCGCCGATGCGGCTGTTGTCGTAGACCGAGGCACTGTCGGCCGTCGCGATCGCCGCCGCCAGCAGCGGCCCGAGCCGTTGGTGGCGGGTGCGGATCTTGTTCTCGGGCACGTCGTGACCGCCTGCGCGGACCCGGTGGGCAACGCGCTGCACTGCCAGGTCCTCGGGAATGAGCACAGCGTGAACGACGACGGTGTAGCCGGCGGCCTGTGCGGCGCCCATGAGTTCGAGCTTGGAAGGGTGGGAGAAGACTGTCTCGGCGATGAACGACCGGCCCGCCTCGATCAAGGCGGCTCGAGTGTCGGCGGCGATGCCGGCCGCCGCATAGGAGTGCGCCGCGGCGTCGTCGGGCCAGCGTTGACGGGCTATTTCGTCGGCGTTGACGAACACGCTGCCGGGCAGAAGTGGCCCCAAGGTGAGCGCCACGAAGGTGGATTTACCGGCACCATTGGGCCCGATGACGAGGTCGAGGCGTTTCACGCAGGCGCGATCGGAGCGGTCAGCGGTCCGTGGGCAGGAGTGCGGCGGTGCCGTCGGGCCGGTACTCGACGAGTTGGCCGGCGTCGTTGAGTGCGACGGTGGTGACGCCGCGAGCGGCCAGTTGCTCGCCGTAGTGAGTGCGGGCCAGGCTCTCCTCGACGGACGCAGCGATCTCTGCGTTGAAGACCACGCCCTGTTCCGCGGACAATTCGTCCAGCGCCAACTCGCCGGCCAGGGCGGCTTCGACCCGGCGGCGGGCAGTGCTGTGCTGATTCGACACCGCGCGCCCCACCCGAGCCCAGTGGTCGAGTTGCTGTTTGGCAGAACGGCTTTGGCGCGCTCCTTCGGCGGCTGCGCTTTCGAACAGGTCTGCGGCGACCCGGGTGACTCGGTCTGCCAAATCAGACATTGCAACCTCCCGTAGCATTCTGCTACAACGATAACAGGTCTATGACAACGCGACGTATCGTCCGCAATTCGTCGTCAACGGAAGCATTTCGCCCCAGTCGAGAACCATCGCGACGGGAATACCTATCTCCTGCCACAACCCCACGCTCACGCTGCCCGCCGAGTGTCTGCAAAACCGCTGCAACGCTGTTAATCTGCAGGCATGGTGGCAGTGACGATTCGGGATGTGCCCGAGCAGGTTCGTGATGAGCTGGCAGCCCGGGCGGCGCGTGAGGGCCAGTCGTTGCAGGAGTACCTGCGCTTGCTTCTGGTGAGTGTCGCGGAGAGGCCGACCGTCGGCGAGGTGCTGGCCCGTGCGCGTGCACGGGTTGCCGCGACGGGTGTGCGGCTCGATCCGGTTGCCACAGTTGTGGCCAAGGATGCCGACCGCCGGTGAGCGACTCCCGGCTGGTGTGCGATGCCTCAGCGGTCGTGACGGTTCTGTTGGACTCCGGCAATGCCGGGGCCTGGCTCGCCCGCCGTCTGGCCGCAGCCGAGTTGTATGCGCCCGCGCTGCTGCATTTCGAGTGCTCGAACGTTATTCGGCGTCATGAAATCGGCGGGCTGATCAGCTCTGACCAGGCAGCCCAAGCGCACGCCGACCTGCTCGACCTGCCGATAGAACTGTTCCCGTATGAGGCTGTTGCGCAGCGGGTTTGGCACCTGAGGCTAAATCTCACCAGCTATGACGCAGCGTACGTCGCACTCGCCGAGATCCTCGACGCGCCGCTGGTCACTGTGGATCGACGGCTGTCCGCAGCACCCGGAGTCACATGTCGAATTGAGATTCCGCCCAGCGCGCGATGAATCCGGCAACCTTCGGCGCGCAGAGGCGGCGGCCCGAGCCGTCGGTGGCGGGTGCGGATAGTGCGCGCCGCGCGGCGCCACATCAATGTCATCCGCACCAATTCGCCTCGGCACGCCGAAGGGCTGGACGCCGGCCTGTCGCTCAGAGCCGGGCAATTGCGTTGCATGATCCTCGGCGATGCGTTGAGCGCCGGCCGGTTGCGGCACGGCAGACTCTAGTCTCGTGGCGGAGTTGTTGATCGCGGCCAATCCGGACGCGGATTCCCGGTTGCCGTTCCTGCTGCGGGTGCCACTGCCCGGCGGCGACCTGTTGTTCCGGACGGCCGGGACCTGGCCGCGGGAGAAGGCGCTGTTCGCCTACCCGGTGCCACTGGACGAATGGCCCGAGGTTCCGGTGATCGTCGAGACGGTGCTGTTGCGGTCGTGCCAGCGGCGCGGTGCGGCGATCGACGTCATCGCCGATCGGTCCCGGCACAACCGGTCGCAGTTGGTGTTCACCCGGGCCCGGGACCGCGATGCGGTGTTCTGGCAGTCGCCGCGCACCCGCAAGCAGGCGCGGCCGAACGTCCGAACCCCGACCGCCCGCGCGCAGGGCATCGACGGCTTGCAGATCGTGGTCGACAGCCACGAGCAGTACCCCTACCGCTTCACCGGCCAGCAGGTCGTGACCCTTAAGCGGGCCCTGCCGTGCGGGGATTACGGAATCGTCGACGACGGCCGGCTGATCGCCAGCGTCGAGCGCAAGTCGCTGGCCGATCTGGTGGGCGGCCTCATCGGCGGGAAACTGCGTTATCAGGTGGCTGACCTGGCTGCTCTGCCGCGTGCGGCGGTGGTGGTTGAGGACCGGTATTCGCAGCTGTTCAAGCTTGATCGAGTACGGCCCGCACTCGTCGCCGACGGACTGGCCGAGTTGCAGATTCGCTGGCCGAACGTGGCTGTCGTGTTCTGCGAGACCCGCCCGCTTGCCGAGGAGTGGACCTACCGGTTCTTGGCCGCGGCCCAGGCCTGGGCGGTCACTGAAGAGGCTGTGCTGCAACGAATTTCACCGACCAGGGTGGACGTCACCGCACGCGTTGGCACACCCGGCGCCGCGTCGGCGCCGACGACTGCTCAGGTCCGTGCCTGGGCTCGAAGCGCCGGGTTGTCGGTGTCCGATCGCGGGAAGTTGCGCCCGGAGATCTGGGCGGCCTGGGAGTCCGCCATCGACGTCGCGATGCCCACGCCGCCCATGACCGCCGCTGGCACCGCGTGCTCAGATGGCTGATCTTTGCGAGGTATGGAATCAGCCGACACCACTGAGTCGCTGCGCGAAGAGTTCACCGTCGATACTGCCCGGGACTCCGATCACGACCAATCGGGTGTCGGCTGGATCCTCAGCGCTGACAGCGTCGAGCGGTAGTAGAGAAGTCCGTCGGCCGACTCTCTGGAGCAGGTAACTATTCGTCGTGTCGTCAGCCAGACGGAGGATGCCTTTAGCCCGCACCACACCGGGCGGCAGCCCAGTCAGGAAAGCATCGACGTCGCTGCGCCGTAACGGTGCATCGGTTCGAAAGCTCCAGGAATCGAAGCTGTCGTGTGATCCGGCCGGGGCGGCGGAGGTATCAGAAACGCTAAGCGGGGCGAGCAGTATCGCGGTGTCGATTCGGCCGCCCCGGGTGGTTAGCCCGGGCGTGTCCGGCACTGTGTCGGCAAGCCACGCCTGTAGGGATGCCAACTCGCTGGGTGCGACCAGGTCGCTCTTGTTGACGATCAGCAGGTCCGCACTTCCCAGTTGCCGCATCACGGTCTCGCCGACGTATTTGTCCGTGGAATGCGCGCGGACCATTTCGGCGTCGACGACGACGGTGACCCCGAACAGGGGAAAGCCGAACGCTGCGCCGATCTGACCGATCTTGAGCGGATCAGCTACACCGCTCGACTCGATCACGATGTGGTCGAAGTTCTCAGAACGTTCCCGCAGCGCAGCGAGAGCGGTCGTCAGTCCGTCGGCCAGAGTGCAGCACGCACACCCGTTGGTCAGCGCGATGGTCTCACCATCGGTCGACGCGATCAGGTCGGCGTCGATGTTGATATCGCCGAAATCGTTGACCAGGGCAGCAATCCGCAGGCCGTTGTTATTGCCCAGCAGATGGTTCAGCACGGTGGTCTTGCCGGCGCCAAGATAGCCTCCGATGACCGTCAGGGGCAGGCTCACCCGGGTTCTTTCCGATAGACCGTCTTGCCTTCCTTGAGTGTTTCCAGCACGGCGATACCCAGTAGCGCTTCCGGGGCGGCGGTGAGCGGGTTAGCGTCCAGGATCGCCATGTCGGCGAGCTTGCCGACTTCGAGGCTGCCCTTGGTCTTCTCTTCGAAGATCTGCCACGCCGCCTCGATCGTCAAGGCCTGCAACGCCTTCCAGTTGTCGATTCGCTCATCGGCGCCCAGCACCACGCCCTTTTTTGACGTGCGGACCATCGACGACCACATGACTCGCATGGGTTCCATCGGGGTGACGGAGAAGTCGGAGTGGTTGGAGCAGCGCAGCCCCTTGGCGAAGGCAGACGCCATCGGGCTGATGAAGTCAGCTCGCTGCGGACCGAGGTTCGCGAGATGCTCGTCGCCCCAGTAGAAGGTGTGCGCGCTGAAGAAGCTTGGTGTGAAACCCAACTCCACATAGGGATCGAGTTGGTCGGGCCGCATGCACTGCGAGTGGACGATCACGGTGCGGCGATCATCGGCCGCCTTCACCCCGGTTGCACGCATACCGTCGATGGCCAAGTCGATGGCCGCATCTCCGTTGGCATGGCAGAACACCTGCAGTCCCTTGGCGTGAACCGCCGCCATCGTCGTGAAAATCGTCTCCGGGGGGAACAACGGCTGACCGCGCCAGTCCGGCTGACCGTCCGGTCCGGGGGTCAGCAGTGGCTGGGTCCAGAACGCCGTCTTGCCCTGCGGGGAACCGTCGATCACGAACTTGATGCCCTGAAGTTTCAGACGATTGTTGTAGGTGCCGAACGCCTTGGCGGCCTCGTCGGGTATGTCCGCCGGGCCGCCGACGAAATCAGGGGCGAAGTCCTGGACCAGTTCCGGAATCTCCAGGAAGACCGGAAGGGACACCACATCGAGGTAGAGCAGGCCCGCATCGGCGCCCTTGCGCAACACCCGCAGGTCCTTGGCGGCGGTGGCACCTTCCTGCACCGTGGTCACGCCCACGCGCGTGTAAATCTTCTGGGCATCGCCGAGGGTGTCGAGCAACTCACGTTCGCTCGGTTTGGGTGCGTTGGTGATGATCGGCAGGAACGCGGTCTCCATGATGAGCCCGTACGGGATGTTGGTTCCCGGCTTGCGGACGATGATCCCCCCCGGGGGCGTCGGCGTGTTCTCGTCGTAGCCCACCACGGTGAAGGCGGCGGTGTTGAGGACCGCCCCGTGATTGGAACTGTGAATCAGCATGACGGGGTTGTCGGGGAAGGCGGGGTCGAGGTCGTCGACGTTCAGTTCGCGGCCCTCAACGAGATTCGAGCGGTCGTAGCCGTACCCGATGATCCAGTCCCCGGGCTTGAGAGCGAGTTTGCGTACATGCTCTTGCAGGACGGGGACAAAGTCCGCGATGGTGCTGATCGGTCCGGCGGGCACGCCCTGAACGTTGGCCCACTTGACCACTTGGAGGGCGTTCATGAAATGGCCGTGGGCGTCGATGAACGAGGGCATCAGTGTGTGGCCGGCCAGGTCGACGACGACGGTGTTCGCGCCCTTGGTGGCCATCACGTCGGCCTCAGAGCCCACCGCCAGGATTTTGCCGCCCGCTACCGCGACCGCTTCAGCCTGGCGGCGATCATCGACCATCGTCAGCACGGTTCCATTGCGGTAGATCGTGTCAGCCGGGGTCTGCGGCGGCTCATCGGAGGAAGCGGTGGTCGTGCGGTCACAGGCGGCGATGAATGCCGAGCCGGCCGCGGCGCCCATCCCCAGCACTGCGAGCCGCTTGAGCGCATCACGCCGCGAGATGCGGCCCCGGCTGAAATCTGCGGCGATATCGTTGATGTCTTTGTCGTTCATTCCTCCCATGGCCGGAACCCTATGCAGGCACGGGCGGCAAGAACGCAACATTGCGCCGACTCGGCCCACGAACTTAGCCTCGATCCGTGGACCGACCCCGTTTGAGGGGCAACGAGTATCAGTCGCTCGCGGTCGCGCCGGCCCGATTCGCACTGCTGGCCAGCCACCAAAGATCGTCGCCCGCCGTCGTTGCCAGGTTGAACCGGATCGTGGTCTGCGCCTGAGTCAGCACGTCCGGTCCCGGCGGCACGGCCACACCGCCGCCGTAACCCTCATTGGCCAGCGCCCGGTTGAACGTCACCGTGGTCGCGTTGAGGGTGGTGCTCTGTTGAAGCAGCAGTGCGCCGCCGTAGGCCGAACCACTGGAGCGTCCCGACCGGGCGCTGTTGCCGGAGAACGTCGATGCGTTGTCGGTGAAGGTGTCTCCGTTGTGGGCGATTGCCCCGCCCCCGGCGGTGCCCGTCTTCGACTGGGCGACGTTGGAGGTGAACCGCACCGTTCCTAATCACTGAGCAGAAGTGAGTTATCACTGAGCAGAAGTGAGTTCTGCTCGGTTGCGGCCCGAACGGTCTTGGCCGCGGGTGGTGCATGCTGTCCGGCGGACCGGCACGC
>Ga0194063_10001230_pt1 | contig 16944 bp, 16 predicted proteins | sample SepL3720m_MetaG_FD_155459 | JGI IMG/M metagenome (GOLD analysis project Ga0194063, IMG submission 155459) | Anoxic zone freshwater microbial communities from boreal shield lake in IISD Experimental Lakes Area, Ontario, Canada - Sep2016-L373-20m | ecosystem: Environmental > Aquatic > Freshwater... | reverse complement strand
AACAGCGGGAAATCCGCCGGTGGTGGCTCGACTTCGTAAACGTCGAGCGCGATGCCACCGAGATGGCCGGCATCGATGGATGCCTTGGCGGCGGCTTCATCGACCAGTCCGCCGCGGGCGCAATTGACGATCAGCGCGCCGGGGTTCATCAGGGCGATGCGCTCGGCATCGAGCACGTGCTTGGTTTCCGGAGTCAGCGGGATGTGCAGCGTCACCACATCGGCACCGGTCAGGGCGATGGCGGCGCTTTCGGCCAGCTCGACCTTGAGCGACTGGGCGCGGGCGGCGGTGAGGAATGGGTCGTAAGCGACCACCGTCATGCCGAAGGCTTGGGCACGCTTGGCGAACTCGGTGCCGATCCGGCCCATGCCGAGGATGGCGAGGCGCTTGCCGAACATTTCCACGCCTTGGAGTGTCTTGCGATCCCACCTGCCGGCGATCATCGAGCAATGCGCCTGGCCAATGTTGCGGGCCAGCGAAAGCATCAGAGCAAATGCGTGTTCGGCGGTGGAAATGGTATTGCCGCTGGGGGTGTTCATCACCACCACGCCGTGATCGGTCGCGGCGGAGCGATCAATGTTATCCACGCCGACACCCGCGCGGCCGATGGCTTTGAGATTTTTGGCCGCCGCGAAAACCTCTGGCGTCACCTTGGTTTCGGAACGGATGACCAGGCCGTGGTAATCGCCGATGATTTTAAGCAGTTCTTCCGGCTTGAGGCCGGTATTTACATCCACAGAAATCTCTGGGGCGGAGCGCAGGGCATCCACGCCTTTTTCCGAAATAGGGTCAGAAACCAATACGCGATAGCTTGCCATAGGCAGATCTCCTAACTCACAGCCCGGCTGCTGGCAAGGGTTTGCGTCTAAAAAAACGGCTAGCTCGATTCAGTTGAGTCGGATTCCACTGTTAGATCTGACCCAGCGACAGACTTTCCCGCTTTGAATCAAGGCCTTGGCCCGGAGCTTTTTGTTCCCCAGAATCGTCGCTGCGATGTAAGTGACCGTGCCGGTCTGATAGGTTTGGTCATCGAGAGTTTCATCAGCTCCGGCCTGCCACTCTCGCACTTGGGCAAACGAGAACTCTTTGATTGCTGCGGCACGGATGCTGTCTTGCATTACCTTCACGGGATCGGTGGCAACCCTCACTTCGGCGGGAGCAATGGCTGGGGTTTCCAGCGCCACCGGCTCCACTGGCGGCTGGGGCAGCTCGGGCGCGCCTGGGATGACCGTCACGTCGGTTTTCAAAACAACGCCCTGCGGGAGCTGAGCCGCAGGCAAGCTAGCCAGATCGATGGGACTCGCGCCGTCGGGATGTGGGGGGATGACTTTTTTGCCACGCGCTATCTCGACTGCGGTGGGAGCCACGCCCGTGAGCTGGAGACGCAGTTGAGGCTCTACCAAGTAGCCGACTACGCCGACCCCGGCGGTGCATAGGATGAGAAGAAGCGCTTTCATAAGATGTCGCTAGATCTGACCAGCGCCGTCATTTTTGAAAAGAATTTAAAGTGGCGAGCTCCCCGATTGATCTGCCTTCTCCAAATGGGCCAAGGCTTTTTGAAAACTGGCATTGGCGAGGTAGTGTCGCAGTTGGGCATCCACCGATGACCGGTGCGCTAGCGTCCAGGCGGAGATTTCCTCCGACACCCGCTGCAGCGCCTCCAAGTGCTCCGTCGCATCGCGGTCCCGCCACGCATGATCGGCGATGATGGAAATGCGGCGGCGAAGCAGAGTCGTGAGTCCGGAAGTCATGGGCAGTCCGCGAGTGAATCAAATTCCGGCGATTGGAGAAGCGCAATTTAGCCAAACGCGCGCTTGCGGGACGGTGTGGGTTTGATAGGAAAAGTCCGTGGCGCAGCAAAGTGACGTGCGGGAGGTCCTCCAATACATTCCCCAATTCCGCGGGAAGGTGTTTTTCGTGCTCATCGAGGCTGGGCTGTTGCCCGAACCCGCAGTCGCAGAAACGCTGCTGGATTTGGCGGTTCTCGAAGACCTCGGCGTCAAGCTGGTTCTGGGAGTGTTAGGCGGCGACTTGAAGGATCTCTACGATTGGACGCTCGAATGCGAAATCCTCGCGGCCCGGGTCTCGCGCCCGATCACCGATCCGCAAGCGATCCGTGAAACGTTGGACATTCTTGCCCGCGGCCAGTCTGCGATCATCGATGCATCCTCCACCGGTCCACTCGATCGTCCAGCCGTTGACTTCGCACGCGGCATCGGCGTGACTAAAATGATCACCCTGCTGGAGGAGGCAATCCTCATCGACGGAGCACCGGCTCACGCCATCCGCGCAGCGGAGGCAGAAGCGCTAACCAGCCACACCGATGCCAACGGTGCGGCGCTGCTCCGTGCGGCGGCGGAGGCATGCCATCGCGGTGTGCCGCGTGTGCACGTCCTCAATGGGCGCCGTCAAGGGGTGCTGGTGGATGAGCTTTTCTCGAACGAAGGCGTGGGCACCATGATCCACGCTGACAGCTACCGAGTGATCCGCGACCTGCGTGAAGAGGATATTCCCGAGCTGCTCGGGATGATCGGTCGCTCGGTGCGCCGCACCAAACTGGTCGAGCGCAACTACGAAGACATTCAGTCGCGCCTCGCGGATTTTTATGTGATGGCGATCGATGACAACGTCATCGGCTGCGTGGCACTGCACGAGTACCGAGCGGAAGGCTGCGCAGAGGTGGCTTGTCTCTACATCAAGCAAGCCCACGAGGGACGCGGCTACGGCATTGAGCTGGTCCGCCATGCGGAGGCGATCGCCTCTGCCCATGGGATTTTCAAGGTGTTTGCACTGAGCAACCGCGCGGCTAATTTTTTCACGGGCAAGCTCGGTTACGATTCCGCGACAGTGGATGACCTACCGCAGGTACGGCGGCTTCAGTTTGAAGCGAGCGGCCGCGATTCGCTGGTATTTGCGCGCCACCTCGCCTGATCAAGGTGCGATTGCGAGGGCGTTTTTTTCAAAAAGAATTTTATCAACCTTTTCCGCTTGAAGCGGAGAAAAAGCCATCGCACCGTTTTCGCACATGCGAGTTGCGAAGAAGAAATCAATGAGCCCTACCGAACTGATCGACTGGCTAAATGACGAAGGCGTGATCGACCTGGATTGGGATTTCCCCGAGGACGGAGATCTGATCGAAGCAGGCCTCGACTCGGCCGTGGTGCTGAAGTTGATCGTTGCCATTCACGATCAATTTGAGATCGAGCTGGATCCAGCGGATCTCACCCGAGATAACCTCGCGACACCGACCTCTTTGGCGGCGTTCATTGACGGCCGGATCGCCTGAGGCGTTAGCACATCATCGCTGGCTTTGGCGATGCCTATTGGTCAGGCTGCGCAGTCCGCCGTTTGCAAATCTGGATGGAGTGATGGACAACTGAACCGAGCCAAGCTTGGTCACCCTTTGTCTCAATACCACAGGCCCTTTCGGCTTTACGTTGGGGCGCGGTCCGACGAGAATCAGACGCAGCCACGTTGCTTGACCATGACAAAATTCCGCCCATGCATCGATCTCCACCAAGGCCAAGTGAAACAAATTGTGGGCGGAAGTTTGCGCGATACGGGAGTGGGCCCAACAGAGAACTTTGTGTCAGACCGGCCTGCTGGCTGGTTTGCGGCGCGTTTCCGCGAGGATGCGTTGACCGGTGGACACGTGATCAAACTGGGACCGGGCAATGATGCCGCCGCGCGGGAGGCGCTGGCCGCATGGCCGGGAGGGTTTCAGATCGGCGGCGGAATCGGTGTGGGCAATGCCGCGGAGTGGCTGGAAGCGGGAGCAAGCCATGTGATCGTGACCTCGGCGCTGTTTGATGCGGAGGGCAAGTTTTTGGAGGAAACGCTGGAAGCACTGGTGCGGACGATCGGCAAGGAGCGGTTGGTCATCGATCTCTCCTGCCGCAAAACGGCGGACAACTGGACCGTGGCGATGAACCGCTGGCAAACGCTGACGGATCTAACGGTAAATCACGCGACGCTGGACCGACTGTTGCCGTTTTGCGACGAATTTCTGATCCACGCGGCAGACGTGGAAGGTCTGTGCGGCGGGATTGATGCCGAGCTGGTAGAGCTGCTCGGCAGCTGGGGGAAATGCCCGGTGACCTACGCCGGGGGCGCGGCGACGATGGCCGACTTGTTGCTGGTGGAGCAGGTCGGGCGTGACCAAGTGGACGTGACCGTGGGTAGCGCGCTGGATCTTTTCGGCGGCGATGGATTGATCTACAGCGATTTAGTCGCATGGAACCGCCGTCTGGCGTGAGTTTGCGGGAAAGCGGTTGCAGGTTCTAGAAGCCGTGTCATAAACTCGCGCCGTGCCGCACTTGGATATGCAACCTTTCACCGATGGAGTGGTGACGAATCGCGAGTTTTTGCGGTCGACGTTTCAGTCGATGCTGCGCGCCCGGATTCTCGAAAACAAGCTCTCGAGTCTTTACAAGGCGGGAAAAATCGTCGGCGGCGTCTACCTCGGACGCGGCCAGGAAGCGGTGAGCGCCACACTCGGCACGGCCCTGATCCAAGGCACGGATTTTTTTGCGCCGCTGATCCGTGATCAGGCGGGGCGCACGGCATTCGGCGAGCCGATGATCGACTGCACGCGGACTTACCTCGGCTCGGTCGAGGGGCCGATGCGTGGACGCGACGGCAACATCCATCGCGGGCGGCCAAGTCTGGGAATGCCGGCGATGATTTCCCACCTCGGCGCCCAAGTACCAGTGGTGGCGGGTATGCTTTTCGCCAAACGGTTGCAAGGAACTCTGGCAGGCCGCGTGGGCGCGACCTGTATCGGCGACGGCGCGACTTCGACCGGAGCTTTCCACGAAGGCTTGAACACGGCGGCCGTCGAAAAACTGCCGCTGGTGGTGGTAGTGGCGAACAATCAATTTGCGTACTCGACGCCGAATGACCGCCAGTTTGCCTGCGGCGACCTAGTGGAGCGGGCGCGCGGTTATGGCATCGGTGGATTTTCGGTGGATGGCACGGACCTGCTGGCCTGCGCGTCGGTGATCGGCGAGGCCGTGCGACGGGCCCGCAACGGCGGCGGGCCGCAGATGGTGGTCGCGCAGTTATTGCGACTGTCGGGTCACGGCGAACACGATGACGGGTCCTACGTCCCAACTGCGATCCGTGCGGGACACTATGGCCAGGATTGCATCGAAGTGGCCACCCAACAACTCGTGGAAAACCACATCGCGACGGCGGCGGAAATTACCGCGTGGCAGGATGAATTTGCCGAGGAAGTCCAGCGCGCGGTGGCCCAAGCCCAACAGGAGGCAGCACCCGATCCCTATCTCGAGGACTGGACCGCGCTGTCCACCCGTTTCCCCCTTTCCCAGTCAACAGCCCAGTGAGTGTAACCTATATCGACGCCATCCGTGAAGCGCAGGAAAAACTTCTGCGCGAGGACGACCGTGTATTCCTCTACGGCCAAGACATCGCTACCTTTGGCGGCGCGTTTAAAGCAACCAAGGGGCTGGCAGAACAATTCCCCAACCGGGTGTTTGACGCGCCCATTTCCGAAGACGCGATGATCGGTATGGCGGTCGGCGCAGCCATCGAAGGGATGCGGCCGATCGTGGAAATGCAGTTTGCCGACTTCTCGTCGGTGGCGTTCAATCAGATCGTTAACCAGGCAGCGACCCATTTCTATCGGACGGGCGTGCCGATCCCGATCACCGTGCGCCTGCCCTCGGGCGGGACCCCCGGCTCTGGACCATTCCACAGCCAGAGCATGGAAGGAATTTATGCACAATATCCGGGCTTGGTGGTGCTGACACCCGCGACGGTTTCGGACGCGTACCACATGTTGTTAGACGGGGTGGCGCTGGATGATCCGGTCATCTATTGCGAGCACAAGTTTCTCTATCGCTGGCTGAAGGCGAAGTCGATCAGCGACGACCGCCTACCGATCGGCCAAGCGCGAATCACCCGCCCCGGCAAGCACGCGACGGTGGTGGCCTACAGTGCGATGGTCCACGAAGCCGTGCGCGCGGCCGACCGACTCCAGCAGGACGGCTGGGAGATCGAAGTGGTCGACCTGCGCTCAGTAAAACCGCTGGACATGGATACGGTGCTCGCCTCCGTCGCGCGAACCGGGCGCCTCCTAGCCGTGGGTGAGGCATTCCCTTGGGGCGGCGTCACGGCCGAGGTGATTGCGCGAGTGACGGAGGAAGGATTCCACCTGCTCGACGCGCCGCCACAGCGCCTGAACGCCCGCGACACGCCGGTTCCTTATCACCCGAAACTCTGGGCCGCACACCGCCCGACGCCGGAATCGATCTGCGAAGCACTGCGCAAACTCCTCTCTTTCTAGTTTTCAGCTTTCACCCAAAATGCCAACGGTACCCATTCTCATGCCCCAACTCGGCGAGTCCATCGCCGAGGCCACCGTCATCCGTCTCGGAATCTCGGTGGGCGATTCGGTGCGCACCGACCAGGAAATCATCGAGGTGGAAACCAACAAGGCCGTGATGGGTGTGACGACGCTGTGTGATGGCATCGTCTCCGAACTGCGGGCACAGGAAGGGATTTCCTACTCGGTCGGCACCTTGCTAGGATTGCTGGATGTGACGGAGGAGGAAATCGCCCGCACGGGTGTCGAGTCGCTGGAAGCGATCGAAACCAAACGCGGCAGCAGCCAATCCAGCCGCCCGGCGCAAGCGGAGGCAAACCTGCATTTCGCTCTCGACGATGATGCCTATGAAGAGGCTCCCGCTGTGGTTCCCAGCGTCAAAGGTTTGCCTGTCCCGACCGGTGTGTTGGGAGCCCACTACATTTCCCCACGGATGCGGGCGCGGATGGACGACCTCGGAATCCGCGAGGCTGACATTTCCGCCATCGCCGGTACCGGTGCAGGTGGCCGCGTGACCGTGGAAGACCTTGAACGCTTCCTCGATTATCTGGATGAGTGGCCGAGCTCCCCTGCCTCGCCGATGCGCCTGGCGGTGGCAGATGCCATGCGCCGCAGCTGGACCCGTCCGCTGGCGACCGTGGGTCGACCCGTGCTTCTCGACCGCACCCTGGATCACCGCCGCGACCAGTCGCCCAAGCCGGGCCTAACTCTCTATCTGCTCCGCGCCTTCGCTCTCGCCCTAGCCGAAAACCCGACGACAGCAGGCTATCTGATCGGCGACAAAGTGGTGCACCCGCGCTCGTTTGACATAGGCGTGGCCGTGCAGGTGGAAGATGGCGTGGTCGTTCCCGTCATGCGCAAGGTGGACCAGAAATCGCTGCGCGAACTTGTGGCTGAATACGACGATCTCGTCGACCGCGCGCGTCGCCGCCGACTGACCGAACAGGATTGCCGCGGTGGAATTGCCACGGTGACTAACTTCGGCACCTTCGGCCTCACCACCGGCACACCGATTCCTCTGCCCAATGAGACGCTCATCCTCGGCATCGGTGCCGGGGTCAAGAAGCCGGTTTGGAGCAAGCAGGTCGAAGCATTCCTGCCTGCCACCGAAGCGGATTTATTGCTCACCTTCGACCACCGCGTGGTCGATGGCGGTGGCGCCGGAGTCCTGCTCAACCGCGTTTCGGCATTCCTCCAACAGCCAGAGAAACTCTAAGCCCCCTCCCCAACCGGCCGTGGAAACCCCCGATAAAATCGGCAAGATCGACATCCCTAAAAAGGCGATCTATCGGCTCTCTATTTATCATCGTTGCTTGCAAAAACTGCATGACAACGGGGTTGCGACAGTCAGCTCAACCACCCTCGCCAAGGCTGCGGGGGTCAAGCCGTCCCAGCTGCGCAAAGACCTCGCCTACTTCGGCCAATTTGGCACGCGCGGGCTCGGTTATCCCGTCGAGATTCTCTGCTCCACGATCTGGGAAACCCTCGGTCGCGAGCAGCTCCAACCGGTCATCCTCGTCGGCGCGGGCAACCTCGGTTCGGCGCTGCTTCGCTACCACGGGTTCGAAAAAGAGGGTTTCGAGGTGGTCGCCGCTTTTGATGCCAATCCCGATGCCGCTCGCTCACGCGGCGTCACGATTCCTGTTTTCTCTGACTCCGATCTTGAAACATTCATCGCCGAACATTCAGTGAAGCTAGCAATCCTCTGCGTGCCGGTGGAGTTTGCCCAGTCGGTGGTCAATCGACTCGTCGCCGCTGGCATTCAGGGCGTGCTCAACTTCTCGCCGATCGTGCTCGAGGTCCCACCGAACGTGACCGTCAATAATGTCGATCTCGCGCTCGAACTGGAGCACCTAAGCTACTTCATTCGCTGATATGTCGGGGGCTTTGGAAAATTTTCCTGAGGTGGCGATGGCCTCGTCCGTTGAGCTAGGAAAGAAAGCTCTCCTCACGGCCCAAGCCACCCGCCCGCCCAACCGGGAGAAATTCATCATGCAAGCCGTGGCTGACTTTGAATCGCCTCTCATCGGCTACGCCATGTCGATCCTGCACGATCTCGACCTCGCCCGCGACGTAGTCCAAGACACCTTCGTCCGGCTTTGCCAGCAGGATCTCATCACCGTGGAGGATCGCCTCAAACCCTGGTTATTCACGGTCTGCCGCAATCGCTCGCTGGACTTGGTGCGCAAGGACCGGCGCTGTCAGTCTCTGGAAGATAGCCCGTGGCAAAAAGTCGCCGATTCTGGACTTCTGCCGGACGAGCAAGCTAACCTGCAAGAGCAGCAGACAGAATTGATGAGTTACTTGGATCGCCTGACCGCCAATCAACGCGAAGCTATACTTCTCAAATTCCAACACGACCTCAGTTACCTTGAGATTCAGAAAATCACGGGCCTGACCTCCAGCAACATCGGATTCCTAATCCATACGGGCCTCCGACGCTTGCGCGAGATTTTACCCGAGGACTTGCGACTCTAAAACTCCGACCCGTATTTCTTATGCCTCTCCAACCCGAAGATCCCCGCCTTACCAACTACGTTCTAGGAGAACTGAGCGCGGACGAGATGTCAGCCGTCGAACAAGAGGCCGACTCCGATCCCTCGCTGCGACAGAAGATCCAGCAGCTGCGATCGATCCACCTCAAGCTCCGCGAAAACCTGACGACCCCTGCGGAAAAACTACAGCCACGCCAACGCGAGAACGTCCGCCGCAAGGTGCGCGCCACCGACCGCACACGGAAAGCGATCTCACTTCCCGCGCTGAGAGAGAGTTTGCAGGCATGGGTCATACCCGCTTCCGCAGCCGTAGTTCTGGCAGTGACCACATTTCTACTCATGCGCATGCCTGCGGATGATTCGCCGACGAGCGCCCAAGGGACGGCAGCCCCCAAGTCCGCATCGACAACCATCGCGAAATCAATGATCGCACCTTCACCGCCCGTCGCTCCAGAACCTGTGCCTGCCGGCATCGTTCAACGCGGCACGATAACACCAGCGGATTACCCAGCCCTCGATTTGCCGGTACAAACCAAACCGTCGAGCCTCGAGGACATCGCCAAGTCGATCCGACAAAACCGGCAACGTCCGCCACGCGAGGCGGTCCACTTGGAAGAAATCCTCAACCATTTTTCATTTCGCCTGAATGGAGTGGTGGCAATCGCTCGCGAGGCGGTGAATGGCTGGCACCCAGACAATCGCGGCAACCGTACCGGTCATCGTCTCGCTACGCTGAGCTGCGAAATGATCGCCTGCCCGTGGAAGCCTTCTGCCACCCTGCTCTTGGTCTCAATCCGCGGCAACGCGATTCGCGACTGCAGCGCCAAACTCACCTATCGCCCCAATCCCGACAACATCTCGCATTACCGCCTTCTCGGCTATAACCCTACCCAAGGACAGGTCGTAGGCGCTCTCCCCACCTCGCTGCGAGCCAACACCGCAACCACGGTGGCCATTGAGATTGAAGCGATTAAGCCGGGCGGCGACCTAGGAATGCTTGATTGGGCGACCGATGACACTGCGGCACCCTCGATTACGCTTAACTTTCGCCGCGATGCTGAGCCATCAGACGATTCCCGCTTCGCCGCCCTTGTCTGCACTTTTGCGCAGTGGCTTGCGGGAGAACTGCCCGACGCAATCGACGCCGAGATTATTTCTGCTCTCGCCCGCGAATCCTCCAGCGCCGCCCTGCCGCCAGATCATCGCGAATTCCTGGAACTGATCGACCAGTCGCTTCGCCTGTAAACGCTAGAGACGCCCACCTCTCGGTTTGCGTTTGCCTATTGCATAGTGGATGGGTATCTCTCCAAGCTCAGACACGATGTATTCACTCTTACCGAAGATACTCCGATTCGCCAGACGCGTCCTGCGTGATTTCTTCCTGCGCAACCACGGTCTGCTTCTCACTTCGGCGGTCGCTTATAACATGATGCTTTCGCTGATTCCCCTCTCGGCAGTTCTGATTGTGGTCGTCTCACACTTCGTCGACCCTCCCCAACTCTTAGCAACGATCACCGCAGAGGTTGCGCTCATTGCTCCCGGCTTTGCGCCGACACTCTCGGAGGTGTTGGTCGCCTTCCTTCACACGCGCCAGTTGATCGGCTGGCTGGGCGGACTATCACTCCTGATCTTCAGTTCACTGGCTTTCCGGGTGATTGAGGATGCTTTCGCCATTATTTTCCACCGCCCACTCCCCTCCCTTAAGCGCAAATTCTGGGTTTCAGCGCTGATGCCCTATCTGTTCATCACCATCATCGCCGTAGGCCTAATCATTATTTCCATGATTAATGCGATCATAGATGCTCAGGAACAAAAAATCTCCCATCTTCCGATGATCCAAGGTCTGCTGCACAATCACATGGGCGGGATCATTTACTTGGTCGGCGTGTTTAGCCTCGTGCTGCTTTTCACGCTTTTTTATAAAATCATGCCAATGGCGATGGTTCCATTCAAGCGGGCACTGGCCGGCGGACTGACTGCTACGATCTTGTGGGAAATCGTTCGCCACATGCTCGTCGCTTATTACGCCAAGGTCTCGGTCGTGAATTTGATCTACGGCTCAATGGCAACGATCATCGTGGTTCTTATAACCATGGAAGCCATCGCTTTGATTTTACTCTTGGGCGCACAGGTGATCGCCGATCTCCAACACAGCGTCAACGAGGAGATCCCGTGGTATGAGTCCAAGGAGAATTCCGAAGCTTCTTGAGCTGGGGAGAGGAGCGACCTCACCAAGCGTCGCCCAAACCATTGCGTTCTGCCAATTTCAGCAGGTCCTCCCGCATTGGCCACTCGTCGGGGCGCTCGCTGGTCGCGTGGCGTTTGCTGGCGCCCTTCAAGCTCATGCAACCGGTGTTGTCGCCGATCTGGCGGATCGATTCCACCTCCTCGGCGGTGAAACGCAGGTCCGGCATTTTCCCAAACTCGCGGATCTTATCTTCGATCAAACGCGCCCCATCTCCAGCTTCTTGGATGAAGGTCGGCACCACGCTCTCCACTGCGGGATGGCTGAGGTTCCAAATTGACGCAAATTGAATCAAACTCAGACCGTATTTCTCGGCGAGCCGCCGCATCCGGTCGGCCTTATCCATGCCGTGCTGCACCCAGCCTTCGGGGCGGTAGGTGCGGTGATCGCCCGGCTTGAAGAGGTGGTCCGCACCGCCCAGATCGTCGTGAAACACTCCGCCGTAATCCACCACCCGCGTCATCACCTTGACCCCGTGCTGTTCGCAAATCGGCAATGTCAGCCCCACTGGCCACGGCTCGAGCGGATTCAAAATCAACATCGACCAATCGATCCACTTGCCAAAACGCTCCAAGCAACCGACTAGATCTAGCGAAAACCCGTTCGCTGGACCCGGCGCGATGCCGAGCAGGCGCGTCAGCCCTTGCTCCCTCGCGCCCTGCAACGCCTGCCATAGCGGCTCGCTGGTGTATCCGAGTTCGTCCGGATTGTGGAGCATCAGCAAGTCGAAGTGATCCGCGCCGCAGCGTTCCAACTCCTTGCTGCATGCCATCTGAATGAAATCCGCATAGCCCGACGGGCCGCGCAACTCGGGATCGGTGAAGCGCGGATAACCGCGACTCCCTTGGCGCTGGCCCTCATAAAAGTCATGACCGATCATCCCCACCAGACTGTAACTGCTGCGCTCTACCCCCTTGAGGGCGCGGCCCAACAGCTCATCCGCCTTGCCATTGCCGTATACGTCCGAGGTGACAAAAGTCCGAACTCCTGAGTCATAAGCTGTCTCGATGCAGCCGATGAAACGCTCTTCTGATAAGGTTTCACCAAAGTGCATAAAGCGTCCACCGCTCCAAGTTCCGTATGCCGTCGTTGTTGGATCCATATTGTAAAATTGAAGTCAGAGCTCTGTAAGCTGGCCATGCCGATGGGTCAACCCCAAGCATCGCGAGAAGAGGAGATCTCCCGTACTTTGTGAAACTTTTCACAAAGTACGCTTGCGGGAATGGGTTCGGATAGACATACTCTCGCGCGAGCACCGCCGAGCGATTCTTGCACAAACGCCCGGCGCTCTAACTTAGCCATGAGCGATACCCCTTCGGCAACTGCGGAACTGAAACTGCCTAAAGACCTTGCCGCCGAAAAAGGCTTGGTCAACGTACAGATTGACGGCGTTTGGCATCAATTCCCTAAAGGAACACGGATGATCGAGGCTTGCCGCCAAGTGCAGGTCACCGTTCCCCATTATTGTTACCACCCAAAGCTGAGTTCGCCCGGAAACTGCCGGATGTGCCTCGTTCAAATGGGCATGCCGCCCCGCCCCGCACCCGGCCAAGAGCCGCAGCGCGACGAAAACGGCTACGAAATCATCGGCTGGATGCCGCGCCCCGTCATCGCCTGTGCCAACACGGTCGGCGAAAACATGGGTATTCGCACCACCGGCGATCTGGTGACCAAGTGCCGTGAGGGTGTGATGGAGTTCCTCCTAATCAATCACCCGCTGGATTGCCCGATCTGCGACCAAGCGGGCGAATGCCGCCTGCAGGAGCAATCCGTGCAATTCGGCCGCGGCGTTTCGCGCTTTATCGACATGAAGGTGAAAAAGCCGAAAAACGTCGACATCGGCCCGCGCATCCGTCTCGATGACGAGCGCTGCATCATGTGCAGCCGTTGTATCCGCTTCATGGATGAAGTCGCGGGCGATCCCGTGCTGGGCTTCACCCAACGCGGTACCCACACCACGCTGACCGTCCACCCGGACCGCCTGCTGGATTCCAACTACTCTCTCAACACCGCCGACATCTGCCCGGTAGGCGCACTGACTTCCAACGATTTCCGCTTCCAGATGCGCGTCTGGTTCCTCAAGGAAACGCCGACGATCGACGTCAATTGCGGCACGGGCACCAACATCAACGTCTGGACCCGCGGCAACAAGATCCACCGCATCACCCCGCGTCTCAACGACGAGGTGAACTCCGCGTGGATGCCCGATTCGCATCGTTTGAATTTCCACTACATCGACAGCGCCGCTCGACTGACCGAGCCGCTGGCAAAAACCGCCGCCAACCACGACGCCACCACCTGGTCGGCCGCTCTGGCAGAAGCCGCCAGTCGCATCAAGGCGGTGCCAGCCGCGCAGGTCGCGATCATCGCTTCGGGTCGGATGACCAACGAGGAGCTGTTCCTCGCCCGCACGCTCGCCGCCGAAATTGGCACCAGCCAGCTTTCGCTCGTCCCCCGCTTTGCCGAGGCTGATGCCCTGCTCGTGGCCGCCGACCGCAACCCGAACACCACGGGTGCCAAGCTGGTTCTTGAAACGGAAGATCCGTTCGCCAAGCTCGATTCGATCCGCGACGGCGTTCGCAATGGCTCGATCAAAGCGCTGATCGTTCTGGGCGAAGATCTCATCACCGATGCTGGCTTCACTGCGGACGACCTTCAAAAACTCGATTTCCTTGTGCAATCGAGCGTGCTGGCCAACCCGACCGCCGATCAAGCTCACCTCGTCCTGCCGTCCGCGGCCTTCGCCGAAAAGCGTGGTTCGATGGTCAATCTTTCCGGTCGCCTCCAACGCATCAACCGCGTGGTCGAGCTGGTCGGACAGGCCCACGACGACTGGGAAATCCTCCGCGACCTGATCCTCGCCCTTACGAGTGAGAAAAACGAAGTCCATCACATCGAGGATATCTTCAAGGCCCTCTCCGAAATCATCCCCGCCTTCAACGGTCTCACCCTCTCGAAAATCGGCCATCAAGGCACGCCCATCATCGAGACGGGCTATCAGATTCCGCTGCTCGCTAACGAACGGGCGCGCAAGGCTGCGGGTCTCATCAACGGCTGATTCCCCAATCCCTCAATCTTCTAACTTACCTCCATGGATTTGCTTCAGATCGCTATCATCATCACGAAGATCATCGTGCTCACCTTCTTGGTGGTTTTGCCGTTGGTTCCCCTCTGCGTTTACTTCGAGCGGCGTTTCTCCGCAGTTATCCAAGACCGTGTTGGCCCTAACCGCGTCGGTATTCCTCTGACGCTGCTTGGCTTTAAGAAAGACTTCCATTTATTTGGTCTGATCCAACCCATTGCCGACGGTCTGAAGTTATTCCTGAAGGAAGACTTCACGCCCGCCCACGTCCGCACGGTTTTCTACTGGATGGCTCCAGTGCTAACGGTGGTTCCTGCGCTGATCACGGTCTGTGTGGTTCCTTTCGGTTCACCGATCAGTCTCTTTGGTCACTGTGAGAAACTGGTCATCGCGGATCTCGACATCGGGCCCTTGTTCGTATTTTCCGTCGCCTCGCTTTCCGTTTACGGCATCACTCTCGCGGGCTGGTCTTCGAACTCGAAGTTCCCATTCATCGGCGGCGTGCGCTCCACGGCGCAGATGATTTCCTACGAAATCGCCCTCGGCCTTTCGATTATCCCCGTACTGATGTACTTCGGCGAACTCAACCTCAGCAACATCGTCCAACAGCAAGCGGACCACGGTTGGTTGCTGCTGCCGCTCTGGGGCCACGATGCAGACCACACATTGACCAGCAAACTGCTGTTCTGGTTCCCTGCCGCCATCGCCTTTCTGATCTTCACGATCTCGATCTTCGCGGAAACCAACCGTATGCCCTTCGACCTTCCCGAGTGCGAAACCGAACTGGTCGGTGGTTATCACACAGAATATTCCTCGATGAAGTTCGCGATGTTCTTCATGGGTGAATATGCGGCCATGGTCATCGGTTCGGCCATGATCATCACGCTGTTTCTTGGTGGCTGGTCGATCGGCTTCGGTCTCGATGCCTACGTGAGCAAACTCCACATCGGCGATTTCTACTTCGGTGGATTCATCCACATGGGCTGCTTCCTCACCAAGCTGATTGGCTTCATCCTGTTTTTCATCCTCGTCCGTTGGACGGTGCCCCGGTTCCGTTATGACCAACTGATGAAACTCGGCTGGGTGGTGTTTTTCGAAGCAGCACTGATCAATGTCTTCCTCGCCGCGCTCATCGTAGCAGCTCCTGAGCTCAAGGCCGTCATCATTGGCATCGGTGCCGTTCTGCTCATCGTTCTAACCGCCGCTGTGATCTGGGTCGCTAAAGTCTCTGAAGAGACACCGAAGATTCTCCGGGCCTGATCTCAAATCTAAAATTTCAAATCTAAAATTCCTCTCATGGCCGTCGTCAAACTCCAGCGCCCGAAGCTCAACTTCGGTGAGAAAATTTATTTCGGAGCTCTCATCAAGGGCTTCTTCCTCACCATGACCCACGCCGTTAAATCCCTGCTCGGGAAGTCGGCGGGAGCAGAATCCCTCGCCTCGTCCGGTCTTGGGGTGACGATGCAGTTCCCCGAACAACGGTGGGACGATCACCTTCCCGAATACTACCGTGGTGCCCCCGCACTGGTGACCGACGAACAAGGCCGCGAGCGCTGCGTTTCCTGCCAACTCTGCGAATTCATTTGCCCCCCCAAGGCGATCAAGATCACCCCGAGCGAAATCCCTTCGGACGACCCGTGGGCCAAGGTGGAAAAGCGCCCGCTGGAATTCGACATCGACATGACCCGCTGCATCTACTGCGGCATGTGCGAAGAAGTCTGCCCAGAGCAGGCGATCTACCTGCGCAAGGACTACCTCTTCGCCGGCTTTAACCGCGCGGAAATGGTCCATGACAAAAAACGCCTCTACGAAATCGGTGGCGTCCGCGTCGGCCTCGTCAACAAGTGGAACGAGCTGAAGTAAGTGGTTTCTCTCCGTTTCGAATTTCAAATTTAAGATCATCTTCCCATGCCCTCCTACCTCTTCTGGCTCTTTTCCACCGTCATGCTCATCGGCGGTGCGGCTGTCATCGCCTTCCGCAACCCCGTGGCCAGCGCGCTGTCCGTGGTCACTTGTTTTGTCGGTCTCGCTGGCCTGTTCATCGGACTCAGCGCCTTTTTTGTCGGCGTGATCCAGATCCTCGTCTACACGGGCGCGGTGATGGTATTGTTCCTCTTTATCATCATGTTGCTCGACCTCAAGGATGAGGAAAAGCGCAGCAAATCCCTGGTCCCTGTCGCCGCCGGGCTGGGTCTGGTTGTCGCTTTTTTCGTCCAACTCATCGGCATCCTGTCCCGCTCGCCCAACGTGACGGCACCCGCGCTCGACAATCCCGTGCTCACCGCTGCGGCAGCCGGCTTCCCGCAGAACAGTAAAATCGCGATTGCCCTCAACCAAGGCAAACTGCCCGACGTCCACCTCATCGGCCACACCCTGTTCACGCAATACAATCTCCCGCTTCAGATTCTCGGTGTGCTCCTCCTCGTCGCGACCATCGGTGTCGTCGTCCTCTCCAAGCGCCAAGCCGACTAACTTCTTCTTCTCATGGCCTCTTTAAACGACTACCTCCTCGTCTCCGGTCTTCTTTTCGCCACTGGCCTTGCCGGCGTGGTGTTGCGCCGGAACATCATCATCGTTTTCATGTGCCTCGAGCTCATGCTCAGCGCGGCGAATCTCACGCTGGTAGCGTTCTCGCGCTTCCACCCCGCTGCTAACGGACTTCCCGATTACAACGGTCAGATGCTGGTCTTTTTCGTAATCACCGTCGCAGCCGCTGAAGTTGCTGTCGGACTCGCGATCATCGTCGCCCTCTACCGCGCCCGCCAAACCATCCACA
>Ga0194063_10001229_pt1 | contig 16950 bp, 17 predicted proteins | sample SepL3720m_MetaG_FD_155459 | JGI IMG/M metagenome (GOLD analysis project Ga0194063, IMG submission 155459) | Anoxic zone freshwater microbial communities from boreal shield lake in IISD Experimental Lakes Area, Ontario, Canada - Sep2016-L373-20m | ecosystem: Environmental > Aquatic > Freshwater... | reverse complement strand
GGCGAATGCAGCGGTTTGGGACTGGAGCTTGCTTTAGCCTGTGATTTTATTATTGCATCGGACAGGGCGAGTTTCGGCTTCCCCGGCATAGCAGAGGGGAGCATTCCTTTTTGTGGCGGCACCCAGCGTCTGGCTCGGCTGGTCGGAAAATCCAAGGCGAAAGAGATCATCTACAGCGGTGAGTTGATAAACGCCGGAGAGGCTTTTCGAATCAAGCTCATCAACCGCCGGTATTCTGACGATGACTTACTGCCGAAAACGCACGAGCTGATGGCGCATATATGTACGCGCAGCCCCAACGCAATCCGTGTTGGCGGCGAGGTGGTCAACGCCGGTTACGATATCGACCTGCAGACAGCCTGCATGCTGGAGCGGAATGCCTTTGCGCTCTGCTTTTCCAGCTTCGATCAGCACGAGGGGATGCAGGCTTTTCTTGACAAGCGCCAGCCGGAGTTCAGGGGGGAGTAGATGTCTCTCGAAAAAGGGTGCACACAGGTTTACACCGGTAACGGCAAAGGTAAGACGACCGCCGCGCTTGGGCTTGCCATGCGGGCAATTGGACGCGGCCTGAAAGTCTGCTTTTTCCAGTTTATTAAAGGTGGCGGCCCTTACGGCGAGCAGTTAATCGCCGAAAAGCTGGCGCCGCTCTTTACAATTATCCAGACCGGTCGACCTGGATGGGTCAACATAAAGGACATCACTGAAGACCGTCGCATAGCCCAGGAAGCTCTTGTGCAGGCTAAAGTTATTCTGATTTCCGGCGACTACGACATCTTCGTCTGTGACGAAATCAACGGCGCGGTCGGATTCGGACTGATCGACGTCGAGCAGGTTCTGGAACTGATCAGCTTGAAACCGGAGAAGACGGAGCTGGTGCTGACCGGACGCAACGCCGATGAGCGGATAATTGAGGCTGCCGACCTCGTGACCGAAATGTGCGAAATCAAGCATTACTATAAGGCTGGAGTCCCGGCAAGAGCGGGCATTGAGATGTAGAACAACTACGGGGAGGTATGTTACCATGGCTGAAAGAACATTACGTGTACTTGTCGGAAAACCTGGGCTTGACGGGCACGACCGGGGCGCCAAGATCATTGCCCGCGCCTTCCGTGACGCCGGTTTCGAAGTCATCTACACCGGCCTGCACCAGACACCTGAGCAGATCGTTGCAGCCGCCATTCAAGAGGATGTAGACTGTGTCGGGCTGTCGATTCTGTCTGGCGCCCACAACACCCTGCTCCCTCGCGTTACCCAACTCTTCAAGGAAAAGGGCGCCGGTGACATAAAGGTTTTCGGTGGTGGCGTCATTCCGGAAGACGACATCCCCGCTCTTAAAGCCGCTGGCATCTGCGAGGTTTTCACTCCCGGCACCTCCACCGAGGATATCGTCGGATGGGTAAAGAGCAACGTCCAGCCGCGAGCCTAAAAGAAGAGCAGGTTGAAGTTGAGGTTAAGTAAACCTTCAGCCTTCAACCTGATATTTGATGCCCTACAAAAAACTTCGCATAGAGGTTGCGAACCGGGTCGGTTATATTCTGCTCGACGCCGGTTCGCGCTTCAACAAGCTCTCCGTAACCACCATCCGCGAGCTGAAACGCGCCTTCGCACAGATTGAGGCGGACGTATCAGTGAATGTGATCGTCCTCAGCGGACACCCGGGAGAATCATTTGCCGTCGGGGCCGACATCGGCCAGATGGTACATTTCAGCCCGTCTGACGCATACCATTTCTCGGAAATGGGCCAATCCCTCTTCGAACAGATCGAATCCTGTTCCAAGCCGGTTATCGGCGCGCTGAACGGCATCACCATGGGTGGCGGCTGCGATCTGGCCATGTCCTGTGACATCAGAATCGCAATCGAAAACCTGCAGATCGCTCATCCCGGAGCAAAACTCGGAATCATCACCGGTTTCTGCGGCACCCGCAAACTCCCGCGCATAGTGGGCAAAAACTTCGCCCGGGAAATTTTTATGACCTCCAATCCGTACAGTGCGGAGGATGCGTTGCGGATGGGGTTGGTGGACAGGGTCTGCGGGAAGGAATCATTTTGGTTGGATGTTGTTCAATTTGCTGAAAAGGTTGCCACTCACCCCTTGGCTGCTCTCTCCGCTTCAAAGCGCCTTTTGAACGCCGCCGAAGACACCGACCTGCGCACCGGCTGTCTGCTGGAGCGGGAGACGGCGACACACATCAACTCCCTTTAGCCATCCTTTAGCCTGTTATCGCAGATCCAGTGGTTCGGCGGAACGCAGCCACAAAGGAATTAACCGGCCTCTCCATGACCTCACCTGGACGTCCTTCCTGAACTACAGAACCAGCATCCATGACAACCAGACGATCCACAATATGAAACGCCTCGATGCGGTCATGCGTGGCAATAATAGCCGCAGTCCCCGATTCATGCAGAATGCGCCCCAAATCCTCCGCCAGCACTATGCGGGTCGGCAGATCGAGGCTTGAAAAGGGTTCGTCCATCAGGAGCAGTTCTGGTCGAACGGCAAAGGCCCGTGCCAAACTTACCCGCTGAGCTTCACCTCCGGAGAGTTTGTGTGCAGAGCGCCCGGTCAGGTGTCCGACCTTGAAGAGTTCAAGACTTTCGCGGGCGGCTTCTCTGGCTTCTTCTCTCCCCTTTCCGCGTATTCGCAATCCTTCGGCCACATTATCGATCACCGTTGTATCAAACAGCAGCGGTTCCTGAAAGACCATGGCGATCTTTCTGCGATAGGCGGTTTCCCCACGCTCGGTGACCAATTCTCCCCGGAAGGAGATAGTGCCGGTCTCGCGCCGTAACAGACAGGCCAAACCAAGGAGCAGACTGGACTTGCCGGCGCCATTTGGTCCGACCACCGCCACCTTCTCCTCGGCTGCCACCGAAAAGCGGGGCAGATCAAGTACCTGCACCCCGCCGCGACGAATCCGCAGATCTTCAACCTCCAGAATGATACTCACCGCGGTCGTTCCCGCTGCTGGATGACCGTCAGCAGATAATTCACGCCAAAAGCGAGCGTCAGCAGGATCAGCGACAGGGCAATAGCCACATCGAAGTTCCCTTTGCCGGTCTCCATCACTGTTGCGGTGGTCAGCACCCTGGTCTGTCCCTTGATGTTGCCACCCACCATGATGGAGGCACCCACCTCCGAGATGACCCCTCCAAAACCGGCCATCACCGCCGCCAGAAGCGGCAGGCGGGCCTCCCGCACCAGAATCCAGACCATCTGGACACGTGTTGCCCCCAAAGCCAGAACCTGAAGTTTGAGATTGGCCGGCAGGTTCTGAATCGAGGCGATCGTGATACCGGCCACAATCGGAGTGGCAATGACAGCTTGGGCCAGAATCATTGCAGCAGGCGTATAGAGGATTTCCAGAAAGCCAAGCGGTCCGTTGCGCCAGAGGAAGATGGTCACGAACAGACCGACCACCACCGGGGGCAATCCCATGCCGGTATTGACCAGACTGACCACCAGGCGACGACCGGGAAAGTTGGCCAACGCCAGCAGCGTGCCGGAAGGTATGCCAAGAAACAGGCTTATAAGGGTTGCACTGCAGGATATTTTGAGCGACAACAGCGTCACCGCCATGACCTCGTTGTCAAGCGACGCCACCAGGCGCAGCGCCTGCAGTATGCCGTCGAATATCAGCTCCATCAGAGTCCCAGAGAAGCCGGATTCTTACCGGCATCGGGAAAGAACAGCGGCGCCCCGAACTTTTCTACGCCAAAGCGGCCGATAATTTCCTGTACCTTCTTAGATACCATGAAATCGGCAAACGCCTTGCCACCGCCTGCGTTTACCTTAGGCCATTTGCTAGGGCTTATTTCAATTACGTGATAAATGTTGAGCAGTTTGCTGTCCCCTTCTGACATAATGATCAGCCCGAGGTTTTTCTTGAGCGCAAGATAGGTGGCTCGGTCGGTCAGGGTGTAGCCCTTCTTTTCAGCCGCCACGTTCAGGGTCTGCCCCATTCCGAGACCGGTCTGATGATACCACTTCTGTCCCTCCGGATTTACACCCGCACTCTTCCATAGCGCCTTTTCCTTGGCGTGGGTGCCAGAATTATCTCCCCGCGAAGCAAAACTGCCGCTCTCAGCGATGCACTTCAGAGCTTCCATCGTGTTTCCAATTGTCTTGATCCTGGCCGGGTCAGCGACAGGGCCGACTATGATGAAGTCATTATGCATCACCAACCGACGGCTAACGCCAAAACCATCAGTCATAAATTTTTTCTCGGCATCTGGTGAGTGCACCAGCAGCACATCCGCCTCTCCCTTTTCCCCCATCTTCATGGCCTGACCGGAGCCGACTGAAATGGTCTTGACCTGAAAGCCGCTCTCCTTCTCGAACAACGGGACCAAGACATCCAATAGTCCCGAATCCTGAGTGCTGGTGGTGGTGGCGAGAATTACCGTTTTGGGAGCCGCCAGCGCTGGAATTGTACAAACGAGCATGGCAATGGATGCAATTAAGAGGGTAAATACCGTTATGAGATTACGAGTTGTCATCTGATTTCCTTTCAAAATATTTATGTCTAAGGGTCATTTGGACGTTTGCGCATGCCATTCTTTTGAATCGGGGAAGAAGAGCGATGCGCCGAAACGCTCCCTGCCGAATTCGGCTACTATTTTCTGACCCTTGACTGGCGAATTGAGCCAACGGACAAACAGAGCCACATCCTCTTGATTCACCTGTGGAAATTTCTTGTTGCTGACCGGGATCAGTGAGATGCGGTTCAGCAGTGCTTCGTCCCCCTCGACAAGAACTTCCAGCTTTATTTCCTTTTGAATCGACAGATAGGTGGCGCGATCGATCAGCGTATAGGATGCGACGTTACTGGTAAAACGTAATGTCGGGACGTTGCCTTCACTCCCCTTCTCATAGATCTTGTACCACGCCCCCGCCGGTTGCAACCCGGCTTTGCCCCACAACTCCATTTCTGCCACATGGGTGCCGGACTTGTCACCACGACTCACGAAGGGAACCGACTTTTCTGCAATCTTGTTAAGCGCCGCTGTTGCCGATTTCAGGCCACGAATTCCGGCCGGGTCGCTGGACGGTCCGACGATAACAAAATCATTGTACATAAAGGGAATCCGCTCGGTTCCGAATCCGGCGGCAACAAACTTCTCCTCCAGTGAACGGGCGTGAACCATCACCAGATCGACACTCCCCTTTTCGGCAATTTTTAGTGCCTCGCCAGTGCCGGCGCCCACATGACGCACCCGAATGCCGGTCTCCTTTTCAAAGCCCTCTTCAAGTGCAGCAACGATTCCCGCATCGATCGGACCAATCGTACTGGCCAACAGAATGAATCCTTTTTCGGCGTGTGCTGCTGTATTCCAGATGCAGCACAATGCTATAATAGCTAGTTTAAAACAAGTGATACCTTTCATTCATGCCCTCCCAAATATTTACGGCTCAGGTATCTTTCAATAGGGCGGGATTTCTTCCGCCCTAAAGGCACATCAGATGCAATTCAGATTAGAAAGCAAATTTCAGAGTAGTGCGCACAGTGTAGGGGTTCTCAGGAGAGTAAGCTTTACCCGCAACAGTCGCAGTAGGGACATAAGAAGCGGCAGAAGCATTTTTGTAGTAACCGCCCAGCATGACATAAGCAGCGCCGAAACTGACGGTCAGGTTGTCATACATTTTGTAGCCGGACTCGAAGTTGAACTCGGACCCCATGTAGTTGGTACCGTTTTGCACCTTTCTACCGGTTCTATAGGTAGCCTCATAATCGGCCGGCTTCAGTGCGTTGGTTTTTGCAGCCCAAAGTGCCCCAAAATTGAAATTGGTGTAGAATTTGGGGGTAAAGTTGGCATCATAACCCAGTGTGTAAAGATAGAGGCCCTGCATAGTGAGCGGACTTGTGCCGTTGCCGGTGTTGTAGGCAATAGCGTACTCTGTGGTACAGGTATTGGCAGCGGAGTTACGGTTAAGCAGCATCATGCCGGACTCATTATAGGTACTGGAACCGCTACCGGATGCCGACCAGGCGTTGTTCTGCGACTGGGCGGTGCCGATCCAACCGGTATAGTGACCGGTTTTCGACGCATCGGCACTATTTCCGGAGGTAAAGAGCAGTGCGGTTCTTAAGTTGCCGGGGCCGGCAGCCATCTTGGCGGACAGGTTGTAGGCGATGGCGTTCAGGTAGGCGCTGCCATTATTTGCAAACTGGTTTTTAAACACACCGCCCTGATAGGCAAAAAAGCCGCTCAGCGCGAGCGGACCCATTTTGGCGTCTGCGGTCAGGCCGAATATATGGAGAATCATCGTGGCTGTGTTATTAGTACCGACAACGTTGTTAGCAGCGGCAGCGGTACCAAGAGTTGCGCGGCCATCGTTGTAAAGATAATAAACAACGCCAAGGTTCAAGTCTTTAGAGAGGGCAAATTTGCCTTCCAATAATCCGAAATCCAGGTTGTCCATCCCTTTTGGACGAGCAGTGGAGAAGAAAGACTGGTCATATCCCCGGAAGTAACCGGCATTGATGGTGGCTTGGCCAACCTTTGTGGAGGTGAGGATACCGGCAGCATCGACGTCAACAAAAATGCCCTTGAGGGAGTCCTTGAAAGGCTGGATACCAGCTGTTACCGTTGTTGAAGTTGAGGGTATCTTGAATTGCAGGTAGACATGCTTGGTCTCAAGGTTGACGGTGTCGGATTCCCATGCGCCACCCTGATTGCGTCCTGTGCCGGCAGGAACATTGGCGCCGGTCGTAGCGCCCTGTGCCTTGTCACCGAAAACGGAATCGATTTCGAAAGCGGTCACCAGTTTGAGGTCGTCACTGGCTTTGGCGGTGTAGAATAGGCGGGTGCGCTGATCGAAGTAGTTGTTCGTCTTGAGATTCGCGGTGGAACTTCTGCCGTTAGCGTAGTCGGCGTTGGAGCCAAGTACCGGGACATAGCCGTTGGTGTTTATTGCCAGCGGGTTGCCGCCGCTACCTTGCTCGTAGTTGGACAAGTAATACCTCAATGAGGATGAACCGTGAAACTCATTCTCAAATGCCATTGCGGGAGCGGAAATTGATGCCAATACACCTGCTACAGCTACGACTGTTGCGATTTTTTTAAAACTCATGCGTGCCTCCTTAGATTTTGAAATGCTTGGTAAAGAGCGATTAACATGCTCACAAAATGAAATTCCTGCCGTAACACACCACCTTTCCAAGTAAATTTTGTACCACCACTCATGTAGTTCTAACGGCAATGCTCTGAAAAAGGGGGGGATCGCTCCCCCCACCACATGAAGGAGGCCCACAAGTGAGCCCGTGCTACACTGATAGTAGAAATATGGATTCAATCCGGTTATCTACTTTCCAACTAATGGTATAAAAAACAAAAAACCCCTTCTCTCGATAGAAAAGGGGCGCGGACAAACCACGAGTAGTGGCATGTCATGCACAAAATCCCCTTTTCAAAGGAGGGCGGAGCCGTTTCCGGCGACACCCGCAGGTCGTACGCCATGAGGATTTATCCCTTTTAGGCGTGACGACTCGGAGACTGGCAAAATGTGGCGGCACTATAACGTTAAGTTTTATAACTGGCAAGCGATAAATGTCCCTTTAAAAAAGCTCCTTGCCGGTTTTGCGTACTAACATAGATAAGCAATACCCCCTTGTTTTTTGACTATTTCATCGATGGACAATTTGCTCACATTGTGCTTAACTTGCCCCATACTATGATTATTGCTTAGACACAATGAGGTAAAAATATGGGCGATATCTCCCGATTCGGCATCTCAATTGACGAAAAACTTTTGGCAAGCTTCGATAAACTGATCGAGATCAAGGGATACCACAATCGTTCTGAAGCGATTCGCGACCTGATCCGTTCCTCACTGGTGGAACTTAAATTGGAAGTCGGCGATGAGGATATGGTAGGCACCGTCACTCTGGTCTACAACCACCACGTCCGCGACCTGGCTGAAAAACTGACCGAACACCAGCACCGGCACCACCATGAAGTCATTTCCTCCCTCCACGTCCACCTTGACGCACACAATTGCCTCGAAGTCCTCATACTGCGGGGCAAGGCCGCCGAGATCAAGCAGATTTCAGATGAACTGATTGGTGTCAAAGGTGTCAAACACGGCAAATTAGTCATGACCACTGCCCACGAAAATCTGCATTAGTCGTTACTCTTTCACACAGTTCCCGCACACCATTCAATTAATCCCTGCAGCACGTACTTTGTTGCCGAAATTTTCCTGATGCCATAAAATAAGTTGCACGTTTATTTAATTCGTACTACAAAACGACAATTAAATACTTGTTTGTATGTTTTTATTGTTTCCTATCATCAAAGCATCGGAGGTGACTCAGTATGACAATTCGTAAGAGATTAATTGCCCGTTTAACCATACTGCTACTGCTGTCATCCGGTACGAGTTTTGCGGCACATCCGCTCGTAACGGATGATGCCGGAGCTCTTGGCAAAGGGGTCGTACAGATTGAATTGAACGGCGATATCAGCACCGACAAGGAAACGGCAGACAATTCAACCACAAAAACCTTCGGTGCCCAGATTGCCACGACCTTTGGTGTAGGAGTCACTGACAAAATCGATCTTTATGTTGGTTTCAAGCGTCCGTGGGGTAGTAGAGATGTTGACGGTTCTTCTTTTAACAATGCAGGATCGGTTGATTTCAGTTTTGTCATGAAATGGCAGGTATATGAGCATGAAGGGTTCAGCATTGCCGTCAAACCACAGCTTGGGTATTCATATGCCGCAGGGGCGACCGAAGATGATCACACCGTCTCCTATGGGGCATCTCTGATATTTTCTAAAGAGCTTGAGCCCTTCGCCTTTCACCTGAATGCCGGTTACACTTACAACGACTACAACCTGGCGGCAATTAGAGACGCCCGTCGAAACAGCATCTGGAGCTTTTCACTGGCAACTACCTACGAGGTCATAAAGAACCTAAAACTGGTAGCTGATTTCGGAGCCTCTACCAACAAAGACAAAGTTGTCAACGATATGCCGTTCTTCGGTCTCGTCGGCGTTATTTATACTGTCAACAAGAATTTGGACCTCAGCAGCGGAATCAAAATCGGACTGACCAAACCTGAAACAAATCTCACCGGCACCTTCGGCGTTACCGTCAAATTCTGAAACTAAATTTTCTGACAACGGGGAGAAATCATCATGCATATGGCAGACGCATTATTATCACCGGCAGTCGGTGGAACCATGTGGGTCGCTTCGGCCGCAACCATCGCCTACTGTTCCAAAAAAGTCCGCACCGAGATGGATGACCGCGTCATCCCGTTGATGGGTGTCATGGGTGCCTTTATCTTTGCCGCGCAGATGATCAATTTTACCATTCCGGTCACCGGATCCAGCGGACACCTTGGAGGCGGCATGATACTCGCCGTTCTGCTCGGGCCGTATGCCGCTTTTCTGACCATCGCCTCGGTGCTTGTGGTGCAGGCGCTTTTTTTTGCCGATGGCGGTTTGCTGGCGCTTGGCTGCAACATCTTCAATCTCGGCTTTTTTCCGGCCTTTATTGCCTACCCGCTGATTTATAAAAAGATCGTCGGCAACAATCCAAGTTCGATGAAGATATCAGTCGCTTCCATGATTGCTGCTGTTGTTGGTCTGCAATTGGGAGCATTTGGGGTCGTGGTTGAAACTGTATTATCAGGAATTTCCTCCCTCCCCTTCTCTACTTTTCTCGTCATCATGCAACCTATCCATCTAGCCATAGGTGTAGTTGAGGGCTTGGTAACCGCATCGGTAATTTCTTTTGTGTATAAGGCTAAACCGGAAATTCTGCAGAGCGCCATGGAAGCCCGCCCGATTGGTGCTCACCCGATTCGTAACGTGGTACTTGCTTTTCTGGCTGTTGCCGTCCTGACCGGCGGAGTTCTATCCTGGTTTGCTTCCGAACATCCTGACGGCCTGGAATGGTCGATCACCAAAGTGACCGGGCAGAAAGAGCTGAAAGGCTTGGAACAGGGGGTTCACGGCACACTGGCAGCACTTCAGGAAAAGCTGTCATTCCTTCCGGGTTACTCGTTCAAAAAACAGGTTGAAATCCCCGCTTCACTACCGGCAAATAAGGATCAAAAACCGGATGAGAAAAAACCTGAAGGGAGCAAACTGGGCACCAGTGTTTCCGGAATAGTTGGAGGATCTCTGACACTGGGACTGTCTTTATTGATCGGCTTCATACTCAAACGGAGAGCACAAACCTCCTGAAACTCATCCTGAAACTGCCGGTTAGACCCTTGATTCACAACAATAATCCTCCTTGACAGGAGATAGGGGGCGTGGTATCTCAGCAACGTAGTTAAGTCTTGCTGGTTGTATGACAATCGAATAACGGATCAGGGTGCCCGAAAGGGCTTGATAGGGAAGAGGGGTGTACTCCCGATTGGGACGAGTCCCCCGCGGACCCGCCGCTGTAAGCGAGGACGAAGGGCATTTATGTCACTGGTCGAAAGACCGGGAAGGCGCCCTAAGGATGAGTCGCGAGCCAGAAGACCTGCCATTGATCCTTGCCACTGACAATTTCCCGGGGGACTGGGAAGTGGATTACTAGGTAATGTGACTTTGAATACGAAAAGTCCGCACGCTGCTTCGGCAGATGCGGGCTTTTTTTGTTGTATCATCGAGGCGAGGTCAAACAGTCATGCACATAATGGAAGGTTTTTTACCGGTTGCTCACGCGGTCGCCTGGGGAGCAACTTCAACAATCTGTGTCGCACTTGGCCTCCGTTCCATCGCCAAGGCGGTCAAAGCCAAACCTGAGATAAAGATGCTCCTGGGGGTATCGGCCGCTTTTACCTTTATCCTGTCAGCATTGAAGTTACCTTCGGTATCCGGTAGCTGTTCTCACCCCACCGGTACCGCCCTGGGAGCGATCCTCTTCGGGCCGCTCGCCATGGCGCCGATTGCCGCGATCGTACTGCTGTTTCAGGCGATCCTGCTGGCACACGGCGGTGTAACTACTCTTGGCGCCAATGTTTTCTCCATGGGAGTCGTCGGTCCTCTGGTTGGTTACGGCATCTATACTCTGGCGAAAAAAGTCGGTCTGCCAACCGGCCTGACGATTTTTCTGGCTGCATCTCTTGCTGATCTGGCGACCTACATTACAACAGCCACACAGTTGGCACTCGCTTTCCCGGATCCTGTCGGCGGCTTCAACTCCTCTCTGGTAAAGTTTCTGGGAGTCTTTGCCGTAACCCAGATCCCGCTGGCCATCAGCGAGGGGCTTTTGACGGTGCTGATCTATGCCTTTATCCAGAAACAGGGCGCAGACGAACTTTCCTCTCCCGGCTTCAATCTGACGGGAGGAGAGGAGCGGGTATGAATACGCGGCTGAAAAATGGCTTGCTGATTGCCGCCGTGGCTTCCCTGACGATATTTCCATTGATAGCGGTAAAGGGGACTACAGGCGGTCCAGACGGAAAGACGGTCGAAATATTCAAAAGTTCCGACAGTCAGGCCGCTGGCGTTATTCGCGAGATCGCCCCTGATTACAAGCCATGGTTCCAGTCAATAATCAAGCCGCCCAGCGGGGAGATAGAGAGCCTGCTGTTTGCACTTCAAGCTGCCATCGGCGCCGGTTTCATCGGTTATTATGCCGGTTATTCGCGTGGGCGGTCCAAGAAGAGCAGCACACCACGTGCGAATTGATACCTTTGCCTATAGCAATCGATGGCGACACGTTCATCCAGGTGAAAAGGGCCTTTTTGTCCTGCTCTGCCTGATTTCCTCGCTGCTCAGCAAAACTCCGCTGGTTCCGCTTGTCATCGGAGCGGTCATGGCTGCAATTACTCTGCTGGGTGCCAAAATACCCTGGAAGGAATACTTCCGTCTGGCAATCCTTCCAGTAGCATTTCTACTCTGGAGCTGTCTGGCTCTTGCGATCAGCTTTTCCGGGGGGGAGATGCTGCTGGTAAAACTCACCCCCCTGAACCTGACAATCAGCTTAAGTCAACCGGGCATCAATCAGGCCGAGCTGGCCTTCTCCCGCGCCCTGGGGGCTACCCTGAGCCTGCTGTTTCTTGCTCTTACTACACCGATGACCGAAATCATGTTCCTGTTGCGATCGCTCGGCACTCCGAAACTCCTGATCGAATTGATGACCATAACCTACCGGCAACTATTTATTTTTTTTGAGATCGTCTGTCAGATCCGGGCCACCCAGGAGGCCCGATTGGGCTACGCGTCCACTCGCCTGGCGATGAAATCGCTGGCCGGACTGCTCGGCAATGTCCTGCTTAGAAGTTTGAACCGCGCACGCCAGAATCATCAGGGACTTCTGGCCCGTGGCTATGACAATGAACTCCAATTCCTCTCCCCCCGTCACACCGGATCTCTCCGCAATCTTATCGCTGCTTCAAGCGTTGGCGCGCTCTTTATCATTCTCGCGCTGGCTATCAAACCATGACTCCGGCTGTTCTTGAGCTGCAGCGGGTATCGTTCGCCTATCCGGGTAATGTCACCGCCCTCGACAACTTTTCGGCTTCCATTTTGCGCGGCCGCCGTACGGCTGTTCTTGGTCGCAACGGTTCCGGCAAAACCACTCTCTTCTCTCTGTTGAACGGCCTGCAGCGCCCACAGAATGGGCAGATTCTGTTTGATGGCGATCCGATCCGCTATGATCGAGAGGGGCTACTGAAACTCCGCCAGGCTGTGGGGATGGTGTTTCAGGATCCGGACAGTCAGCTATTTTCGTCCTGCATCTACGAAGACGTCTCTTTTGGTCCGCTCAATCTTGGCCTGCCCGAAGCAGAGGTCCGGAGCCGGGTTGATAACGCTCTGGGGCAGATGAAGCTGACAGGGGTGCAAAACCGTCCGACCCATTCGCTCTCGTTCGGCCAGAAGAAACGGGCCTGCATCGCCGGAGTACTTGCCATGCAGCCGCTGGTGCTGGTTCTGGATGAACCGTTTTCCGGACTTGATCCAATTATGGCAGCAGAGTTTATGACCATCCTTGATGAACTCCATGTGGGTGGAACAACCCTGATCATTGCGACGCACGACATTGATCTGGCTTACGCCTGGGCTGACGATGCAATCATCCTCCGGGATGGTCGACTGCTGGCTCAGGGTACGGCACAGGAACTTCTGATGCAGCCGCCGGTTCATGACGAACTCGGTGCTGCGCCGCTTGTCGCCGAAGTCAATCGAGCCCTCGCCTTGACCGGAACCGGTGTATATGATAATGAATATCAACCTCGTACCGGAGCAGAACTCGTACAGTTACTTCTAAATTTGAGCAGACAGGAGAGCGATCCATGATAATAGTAACCGGAGGAGCAGGACTGATCGGCAGCGCTGTTGTGCAGCATTTAAACCGTTGTGGCAGGGAAGACATCCTGATCGTGGATCACCTTGGCACGACCGATAAATGGCGCAACCTGTCACCACTCCGTTTCGTTGATTATCTGGAAAAAGATGCCTTCGAGCATATTCTGGATGTCGGCTCGCTGGCAGGACGTCTGCCGGTCGGCAGCACGCTTGACGCGGTCATCCATCTGGGGGCCTGCTCGGCCACAACCGAACCGGATGCCACCTATCTGATCCGGAACAACTACGAATATTCCCGTAAGCTGGCTTTGATCACGCTGGCGGCCAATGCCCGTTTTATCTACGCTTCAAGTGCGGCAACCTACGGAAACGGGGAATACGGTTTTGTCGATGAGAACAGCCAACTGCCGCAGCTCCGGCCAATGAACATGTATGGCTACTCGAAGCAGCTTTTTGATGTGTGGGCGCTTCGTCAGGGGCTGCTTGACAAATTTGTCGGCATCAAATATTTCAATGTCTATGGCCCGAATGAGCAGCACAAGGGTGAAATGCGCTCGCTCGTCCTGAAAGCCTACGAGCAGATCAGCGCCACCGGGGCTCTTCGGCTCTTCAAGTCACATCGTCCTGAGTACCGCGACGGAGAACAGTTGCGTGACTTCATCTACGTTAAGGACGCTGCAGCCATGACACTTCACTTTCTCCAGAACAGGAGCGCAAACGGGATCTTCAACGTCGGCGGAGGGACGACCGTCAGCTGGAACCGTCTGGCCCGCTCCGTCTTCAGCGCCATGGCCCGCCCGGTCAACATCGAGTATATCGACATGCCGGAATCGATCCGCAGCACCTACCAGTACCTGACTTGTGCAGAAACCTCCAAGATCCGTGCCGCCGGTTATGCGGATCCGGTCATCCCAGTGGAAGAGGCGATTGGAGACTACATCAGGAACTACCTTGTCCCCGGCAAGCGCTTGGGTGACTGAGATTTTCCCAAACTGAAAATCCACGTCTGAACAGATCACTATGGCAACCTATGTAACTTACAATCCGACCACCATTATCGGCAAAGCGATGTTTAACTTTGACATGTATGGCATCTCCAATTTCAAGCTGGATGGCGTTGTTCGCGTATCGGTCTCCGATGCTTTTAGCTATACGGATTGGTACAATAGCGATCCCGGCTTTTATCAAAGTCTTTATACGACCGGTTCTAACGAGGTTGCTTGGACAACCACTCAAACGGACAATATAAAAAGTGTTCTGAATGTTTATTCCCAATTTGCAAAAATAACTTTTTCCGGCGTTGTTGATTATGACTCAACTACCACAAGCACCATCGCAAATCCGGCAGATGTCGGACGCTTAAATGTTTCTGATATCAACATAACCTGGCTTAGTCGTTCGGATGTTGGCTTCTCGGCAATATCAGGAGGGGGGTCTGACGACCAAGTGTTTGACTATACCGGTGGCGCCGGTGACATCTTTCTTAATCGATCAGCGTCAAATTTTAATCGGGATTTTTCTCTTACACCCACAACTAAAGGCGCACAAATCCTGATGCACGAGCTTGGGCACTCTTTTGGCCTTTCTCATCCACATAGTGATTACAGCAGCGGGACGCCAACCATTACCGCCGATTATGCCGCAACCCAATATCTCGGGTTCAGTCAGCTTGGATTTCGTACTAACAGTTCAGATGATATGTACAAAGAGTATTTCTCGATCATGTCATACGATGATCAGAGGAACTCTGGGCAAGATTACCGGGCGTATACTCCCATGATATTGGATGTTATTGCCCTTCAACAGGCGTATGGCGAAGGGAGTGGAACGACCGGAAGCGGTAACGATACGATTACTCCGGGCAATGCCGGGTATCGCACATATTTCGATACGGGTGGCATTGATACCATAGATTTGTCAATGTACACGAATGGCGCTTATCTGAACATGGGGGAAGTGATTACCGGCGCCGGTCATCTGGTTGGTGTTTCGATGGGTTTGGACGACAGTAACACCATTAAAAATGGAGGTGACCCCACCAGTTTACGTTGGTTCTACGGTGAGTTTGAGAATGCCACAGGTTCCCCACAAGCTGATGTAATGTATGGAACAGAGAGTACGAATAATATTAAGGGTGGTGATGGAAACGACTATATCGACGGCGGTGCCGGTATTGATACAGCGATATATTCGGATGTTCGTGCAAATTGTTCCATCACTCCTGCACCTCATGGATTTACCATCATCAGCGTAACTGAAGGTACTGATGCAATAACCAACGTAGAGTTTGCGAAGTTTTCTGACCAGATGATCCCGTTGACTATCTCCGCCCCTGTCACCGCCACCAAAGCCAAAGTCTTTCTGGGTGCTGACGACAGTTTTACCGTAAATAACAATGGGGCGAGTATTTATGGTAGTGCCGGGAACAATGCCGTCACGGTTGGTTATGGTGCATCAGGTGTACTCCTTGATCAAAATATCGAGCGTATCAACTTCTCAGATGCATCGAGTAACTATGAATTTAAACAGACGGGAAACTTGATCAACATCTATGATGCCTCCGGAGTCACTCTTCTGGCGAAGGCCCCGGTTCAGGGGGATAGCAACGGTACCGTACTCTCCTTCAGCGACGGCACGGCTTCAGCCAAACTTGCCGGCGGAGTTATGACGCTGGGAGACGCTGCGTTAAACTCCGTCACGGCTATTGTGCTTTCTCCGGCAACCACCACCAGCGCTGCATCGACCGCAATTCTTACCAAAGCCAAAGTCTTTCTGGGTACCGGTGATGACAATTTTACCGTAAGTGACAGCGGAACAACCCTTTACGCTAATACGGGAAAAGATGTCGTTATGATTGCCCCTTGGGTGACTGGTGTCAGCCTCGACCAAAATGTCGAGCGGATTAACCTCTACGGCGCATCAAACGATTATGCCTTCAGGCAGACAGGTAATATTATCAACATCTACGATATCTCGGGTACTCTGCTACTGGCCAAAGCTCCAGTACAGGGGGACGCTGACGGGACCATGCTCTCATTCGACAACGGAATAGCGGAGGCACATCTGACTGGCGGGGTGATGAGACTGGGAACCGCGACGGTAAATGCAATTACTCCGACGACGCTTCACCTGATTTTTGGCTAAATCTGGCGTAGTGTCTATAAGGCTGCATTTGAAGGTCTGAAGGCGGAGAAAGCGAGCAAGGACAAAGTAACCGAAAAGGGAGTCGTTGCGGGAGTGTGTACTGTGAATCTTAATGGAATACTGATAGCTGCCCCGCAGAGCGGCAGCGGCAAGACCACCGTCAGTCTGGCGATCATGGCGGCGCTGGTGAAACGGGGAATGGTGGTTGCGCCTTTCAAGTGCGGCCCGGATTTTATTGATCCGGGGTATCACCATCTGGTGACCGGTAACCCTTCGATTAACCTTGATGGCTGGATGTGTTCAGAGGAGTTTGTTCTTCAGACTTTTCTGACCAGTCTGACAAGTCAGAGTGGTCAGAAAATCGCCATCATCGAAGGAGCAATGGGCCTTTTTGATGGAATCGGCCCGTCTTCTAAAGAGGGAAGCAGCGCCCAGATTGCCACCATAACTGGAGCGCCGGTTGTTCTTGTTGTTAATGCCAAAGGCATGGCGGCTAGCGCTGCTGCCCTGGTTAAAGGCTTTGCCGGGTTTGATCGCCAGGTCAGACT
>Ga0194063_10001228_pt1 | contig 16960 bp, 19 predicted proteins | sample SepL3720m_MetaG_FD_155459 | JGI IMG/M metagenome (GOLD analysis project Ga0194063, IMG submission 155459) | Anoxic zone freshwater microbial communities from boreal shield lake in IISD Experimental Lakes Area, Ontario, Canada - Sep2016-L373-20m | ecosystem: Environmental > Aquatic > Freshwater... | reverse complement strand
TCGTGTTACGGGGCGGGTGGGACGAACCATTGTTCGACGGCGGCGGTGCAGTCGACTTGGGTGTCGTCCTCAGCGTTGGGAGAGAGGCGGATTTGCGAAGCGATGCGGAGCTGATCGGGAACATTGAGTTTGTCAAACCACTGGTAAAGCGCCTCCTCCTTGCCCGTGACGGTGATCTGGAGCTTGGCGCGGTGATAGTGTTTGCCTTCAGTTTTGTCGGTGGGCAGGGGCTTTTGGTTCTTGATCGTGAGGCCGGCGGCCTTGGCCTCGCGCTCGGCCAGCTGTTGGAGCTGGGTCTGGACGTTTTGGTCATCGGCTGGCTGCGGCTCGTGTTCGGCGAGCCATTGCATTTGGTCGGCGACTTGTTCGCTGCTAGCGCGTAAGTTTTCGGCGACGGCTAGCTTTAGTCCGGCGTCGCTGCGCTGGCGGGTGACTTCGCTGCGTTTGGTGGCGGCAAAGTTAAAGGCGAGCAGATTGACGATCGCAAACCCCGCGAGGGCAAAGAAGAGGAAAAGATTTTTTTCGCGGGTGGACATGAAGAAAGAAGAGGAAAAGAAAGAGCAATTGCTGACCGAGTAATGCCGTGGCAGGAAGGTTTTGTCGGTAAACTTTGAAAATCAAGGTTGGGCCTCGGCCGTGGGGACTTCGCCGATGTATGCGAATTCCCAGCCACGGGTCGATTGGTTGGGCGCGGGCAATTGCCAGTTGTAGCGGGTGAGGTCGGTGTTTTTGCTGAGGCGGAGGCTGAAGGCGTTGACCGCTTCGAGCTGAGAAGCCTCGCCGACGAGCTTGATTTCAGCGTCGCTGATTTCGGCGGATTTGAGGCGCAGGCCGCTGTTGGGAGGGATGCAGCTGGCAATTCGGCTGAGAATGTCCACCGGCGAGCGGTTGAGTTCAACGGCGGGGGCGAGTTCATCCCACCTCGCAAGGTGGTCGGCGTAGCCTTGAGGAGCGGCGGCCTCGGCTTGTTTCAAGAGTTTCTGGGTTTCCGAGCTGTCGCGCCACAGGCCGTAGCCGAACCAACCGATGATGCCGAGGTAGATCACCGCGACGGCGGCGGCACCGATCAGGATGTTCTGGCGTTTTTGTGCAGCGCGGCGGGCAGAGCGGACGTCGGCGGGGAGGAGCTTGCTGAGAGGGTCGGGCAGGACCGGCGCGGGTCGGGGCGAGACTTGGACCTCGACCTTGAAGGCGGTAGAGAGTGCTGAGGTGTCGGCATTTTCAGCGCGGGTCCAAAGGGCGACTTGGGTGGGCTCGATTTCCATGCCTTGCATCGCCAGCTGGATCAGCGAGAGGCGGATTTCGCGAGCGAGGGAATCGTCAGGATTGGCGGAGCTTTCCGAAGTGGCTTGGCAATAGACGAGGTTTCCTTGGTGAAAGAGCGCAAAAACCCAGCGCCCGAACTCTTTCCAGACGGCGAGGGCATCGCCATCGAGCGGATAGGCGCGGGCGGAAATATCGAACCCCTTCGGGCCGCGCGAGGGGAGATCGCCATCGCCAGGCGAGCGCAGCAGGATGGAAACGAGGGCCGTATGGTCGGCCTCGCGGGCGATCACAAACAGATCGGTCAGCTGGCCCGCCATCGGATCGGGGCGCAGGCCGAGGCGTTCGGCGTGGAGTGTCGCGAGATCGGGAAACAGGGAATCATCAGCGCTAGTCACCTGCATCGGCACGGCGGTGATCGCCTTGACGGGGAAAAGCAGCAGCAGATCACCACCGGGAAGATTGGTTAGGTCCCCGGCGCGCTCGATGGTGGTCGCTTCGTGCAGTGCGAAGGGAGTGGTGGAGGTGCCAGTCCAGATTTCCCAGCCGGATTCGCCGGGGACTAAAAGCACGTTTTCGGTGGTCTTGCTCATGGGATGATTTCTTCGGTACGTTCGAGAAGAACCGGTTCGTTGTTGCGGTTTTTGAGGATGACAGTGATTTTGTACTTTGCACCTTCGGCTGTGCCGATGCTTTCGATGCGGGTTGTGCCATCCGCGAAATTAGCCGTGAAGCGACTGTTGATGTCCGGGCGCTGCGGGTCGACTCCTAAAAGCGCAATCGCTGCCGAAGGGTCTCTGAAAGGCATGTCGTCGATGGTGTCGCGTTGATCATCTTCACCGCGCACGTTTTGGGGGATGATCTGCGCTTGTTCAACGGGAACTTCCGCGGCGGCGGCGATGAGCTCGGCAGAGGCTTCGTTGAGGTCGAGTTTGCCACTGCTCCAGACCGAGAACCAATTCCGCCAATCCGGGCGCAGGGCCTCGATCTGATCCATTCCGTGGACCAGTCTGGCCTCATCGAGATGGTAAAACGGACGGTTGAAGGGTTGATTGATCCGACCTTCTGCCTCGTAATATTTTTTCTCGGCACCGTTGAGAGATTCGTCGTCGTCGGCATCGATCCAGTCGCTGAGTGCATCGATTACCTTCAAGGCATCATTCGGTTGCAATCCCCAGCCAACAAAGATCGAGAGGAGCAAGGGTTTGTCATTCTGAACCAGGTAATTGATATTAAAGCGCCCATCTTCGGAGGTCACCGTGGCATCGTAGCGTTCAGCCCCTTCGCTGCCCTGGCGGTGCAGCAAGGGGTCGGAGCGTTTAACGGCGGGATTGGAGCCGACGGCAATGCCCATTTCTGCGACTTGGCGGGCGCGCGAGCCGTGGATCTTGGCCGTGGCGATTTCCATATCAAAGGAGATGACCCGCAGCGTCGCCATGCAGGCCATGGCCAAAATCGCGATCAGCCACAGCACGGCCATGAGCGCTGCCCCGCGAGGCTGGGAATGGCTGCGGGAGAGGATCATTTGGAATCAGGGGGAGGGATTTCGACCCCGGGTGGTGGGGTGGCATTGCCAGGCTGCATCAGCTGGCGCATGAAGACTTCGGGGTTCTGCTTCGGCGGCAGCCAGAAGACTTGGCGGATTTCCTCGCCCTTGGCACCGATCGCCAGCTTGAGTTCGAGCTGCAACGGCAGTCGGCCCTGTTGGTCCCAGTCGTAGCTCCACTCCATCGAGCGGCCATCGAGGACCCTCCATTCAAAGTAGGCCACGTCAGAGAGCAGCACGATTTCGGCAAACGGCTTTTGACTGGCGCTGTCGCTTTTGCCGAAGGTCGAGGCAGAGTCTGGAAGAATCTCGTCTTCATAATAGCGCAGGACGACGTCGAGATAGCCGCTGCGACGTTTGACGGTGCTCAGTTGGACGGTCTTGGCGATGCGGGCTTGGCCGCCCCAAGTGAAGCTCAGGGGCACATTCTGAAGGGTGAGGTCGGAGAGGTACTGCGCGCTGGAATCTTGTGCCTTGAGATCGAAACGAGCGTTGCCAGGCAGTGACGAAAAGCGTTGGTGAAGGAGATCGAAAAACGCCTGATGCAGCATTTCCTCATGCTGGGTTTCGACGATGGTATTTCCCAAAGCCAGCGACGTGCGGGCCGTGCCGAACACCATGCCGACCAAGACTGTCAGCAAGCCAATGGCGATCACGAGCTCTAGCAGCGTGAAGCCTGACGGTCGGGGTTTGACAGGGCGGGTGATCATGGCTGGTACATTTTGCCGTTGCGCCAGGTCTCGACCGCGCGTTGCTGGGCGATCCCGTTATTTGACCAGTTGGCCACAATTTGAATGCGGTAAAGGTCTTGCAGGGCCACGCCCTCTTCATTCTGGAGGTCGTCTTTGAGCTGGATGGAGGTCTTGAGCTTGATGCCCGTTTCGCCGACGTCGGAATGCGTCTCGCCTTCCTCAAGCACTGGCAGTGACACGGTTTCGTCGAGGGCGCTGTCGAGGATGCGGGTGATGCGGAGTTCGCTCTGGGCTAGCTGGGCGGCATCGGCCATGCGGTTGAGCGCCACGGCAAATCCAGTCGCGGCGATGCCAAATACCGCCAGCGCGAGAACCATCTCTAAGAGAAGGAATCCGCGTTTGGCTGGAGGTGGGTGGCAGTTCATCGGGCTTCGAGATGGCTTTCGCGGATGCTTGCGGATAGCGGGTGATAGACGTCCTCCGACCAGCTTTCGCCAAGAGTCAGTCGGATGGAGACTGGCTCGCTGAGGCCGTCGGGATCAAAGCGCCAAACTTGAAATGCTTTCTTGTCGGTAGGCAGCCATTTGTCGGAATTCCAGCGGCGGACAAAGAGTTTCATGCCCCCGTGGAGCTGGAGCTGGCGGTCTTCGGGTGTGGCTTCCGGCCGGTCTCGGCCAAGGGCGTGGCGGTTGGCAATGTCCTGACCGGCTTGGGCGAGTGGCAGGAGGCGGACATTGCCTTCGCTGAATTCGAGAGAATACGGGGTCTGGTGAAGGATGGCGATGGTGCGGGCACGCTTGGCCATCAGTTCAACCTCGCCCGAGGTGTTGCGCAGGGTGCGCTCATCCGACGAAGAAATCATCAAGCCCACGGCGCCGCCCACCACAATGGCCGCGATGGCCAAAACCATGACGATTTCGATTAAGGTGAAACCAGCCGGCGATTCAGTCGTCTTGGCTGCTGAGATCATCTTCGTTGCCCTCTAGGCCGTCCGGACCCTTGCTGAACATTTCAAATTCGCTGGCACGCTTCTTGCCTGGGAACCGATAGCCGTACGGGGCACCCCATGGATCGTTTGGGATCTTGCTCATCACCTGCACCCAGCGGCGCGGGATGGGGGTGCTTGAAGGCTTGTTTTGAAGCGCCATTAGACCTTGCTGGGTCGTGGGGTAGGAGCCGGCGTTGAGCTTGTACATCGCCAAGGCGCTTTCAAAGCTCTTGAAGTCCGACTCCACCTGACGGAGTTTCGCGGCATCGCCGATGCCACGCATGGCAAAGATCGCCCCGCCGAGAATCATGGCAATGATGCCTAGCACGATGACCATTTCTAGCAGGGTGAAACCGGAGCGAAAACGTGAGGTGGAAGTTGAGCGGTTGATTTTCATGAAGAACGGATAATTGGCGTCGGACGCGAGCCTTTCAGAGATCAGAACGCCGGGCGATTCCAAATTTGTCGGTGAATTCTCGAAAGATCTACCGAGGCGGGTGAAGTGATCGAGCCAGAACGCTGGCGGCCGATTGCGCTAGCTGCTTGAACTCGCGAGTGGATTTTTACAGGCGAGGTCGGGAAACGACGAGAAATCGCGATCCGCAGACCAGAGCTGTTTGACTCCATGGTAAAGGCAGATCGAGGCAATCCGAGCGTCATGGATTTTCGGACCAGCAATTGAGCCGGTCGATACCTGATGGCGCAAGATTTCGAAGTAACCGGGACCTTCACCGAGCAGCCTCAAACTCGAACTGGCTTGCCAAGCCACGATGGCCTCAATCGCCGTGGCGAGCGGCGTCGGGGGATCGTAAATTTTGGGATGCGTCACGATGGCTAAAAATTCATGCACACTGGCCCAAGCAATTGCCCACGGAGCATTGGAATGGGCAAGAGCCGTGACTTGTGTGATCGCTTTGGTATGCCAAGGCGAGTCTTCACGGTGCGCATAGACCAAGATGTTCGTGTCAACCGCAATCACGAATAGATCGTTTCGCGAATCTTCTCCCACGAGGCGTCTTCAAATTCACGGCTTAGGCCGTTTCCCTTGAAGGTGACAGGCGTGATTGGCGGCTGATCGAGAGTCATCGTCAAGGCCTCTTCGATCAAAGATTGCAGGGTAATCCGCTGCGCTTTTGCACGGTTTTTGGCGCGAATCAGCAGGTCGTCTGCAATCTCGACGGTAGTCTTCATATTAAGAATCTATCGCAAGCGCAGTGATTTTGTCAAGGTTGGGGATCAGGCGGAAAAATCTTGCGAGGCGGGTGAAGCGATTGAGCCGTCATAAAGCACAAAAGACTGAAAAATTCGCGTCGTAAAGTGCGAACCCACCGAGAATTTCTTGCCAGCGGGGCGGGATTCTTCCAAGCCTTGTGCCTCTTTTCCTGATCATGAACAAAGTCCTTATCATCGGAGCCGGCGGGGTCGGCAGCGTCGTCGCCCACAAATGCGCCATGGTTCCCGAAGTTTTCGGCGAAATCACCCTCGCCTCCCGCACGCTTTCGAAGTGCGATGCGATCGCCGCCGAGGTCAAACAGCGCACGGGCCGCACGATCGCCACCGCCAAGGTGGATGCCGACAACGCCGAGGAAACCGCCGCGCTGATCCGCAAGACCGGTGCCAAGCTGCTCATCAACGTCGCCCTTCCCTACCAGGATCTCAATCTGATGGACGCCTGTTTGCTGGCGGGTTGCGACTACATGGACACCGCCAACTACGAGCCGCTGGACGTCGCGAAGTTCGAATACTCGTGGCAGTGGGAGTATCAGGAGCGCTTTGAGAAGGCGGGCCTTTCGGCGCTGCTCGGCTCGGGTTTTGATCCCGGCGTGACCAATGTTTTCACGGCTTGGGCGCTGAAGCACCACTTCGACGAGATCCACACGCTGGACATCATCGACGTCAACGGCGGCGACCACGGCCGTGCGTTTGCCACCAATTTCAACCCCGAGATCAACATCCGCGAAGTCACCGCCGAGTGCCGTCACTTCGAAAACGGCGACTTCGTCGAAACCGCGCCGATGTCGAAACACCAGCCGTTCACCTGCCCCGAGGGCGTCGGCACCTATGAAATCTACCGGATGTACCACGAGGAGCTCGAATCGCTCGTCAAACACATCCCGAGCATTAAGCGTGCGCAGTTCTGGATGTCCTTCTCGCCGAACTACTTGAACCACCTCAAGGTGCTGCAGAACGTCGGCATGACCCGGATCGACCCCGTCATGTACCAAGGCGTGGAAATCGTGCCGCTGCAATTCCTCAAAGCCGTGTTGCCGAACCCCGGCGACCTAGGCGAGACCACCAAGGGCCGCACCTGCATCGGCAACGTCATCACCGGACTTAAGGACGGCAAGGCCAAGGCGATCTACATCTACAACATCTGCGACCACGAAGCGTGCTTCGCGGAAGTCGGCTCGCAAGCGATTTCCTACACCACCGGCGTTCCGGCGATGATCGGTGCTAAGCAAGTTCTGACGGGCGATTGGCGCGAAGCCGGCGTCTGGAACATCGAGCAGCACGACCCCGATGCCTTCATGGCCGACCTCAACGTCCACGGCCTGCCATGGCAGGTCATGGAATTGACGCCCGAGCAAGCCGCGGCCTTCCAAGTGGCGTGATCGCTTTTTGGAGATCTCGTTCAGAGGTCGGCAGAAATGGAGCAAGAAAGACCTTTACTTGCTTGGGGGGATGTGGCATTTTGATAGAGCCCTTGATGGCAATAATTACCCCCAACAAACTACCCCCCAACAACACCATGAAAACCCCCGTATGGCTCGCCGTCTCATTCGCCGTTCTGGCCTTAGCTTCCCCACTTCACGCTCTCACTGTTGACCATCAAATCTCGGGCTCCGTCTTGGAAATCAGCGATACCAAGATTGTGATCCAGAAGGGTCGCGGAGAGTGGGAAATCACCCGTAACTCCGCCACTAAAGTCACAGGGGATCTCAAAGTAGGTGCCAATGTCACTATTCAATACACCATGACGGCCACGGCCATCGAAGTGAAACCGGCTGGCTCCGCGCCAACCGAAAAGAAGAAACCCTGACCTCAGATCATGCGTCGCGGTTGAGAAATTCCAACAAGCGGACCGCCGTCTTGATCGAAAGGCCCGGCAGCTTGGCGATTGCCTCTGGCTCGGCTTTTTTGAGGCGCGAGACGCTGCCGAATTTTTCCAGCAGCAAGCGCTTCTTGTTCGCCGACATGCCGGGGCAGTCATCAAGCTGGCTCTCCTTCATCCGGCGGCGGTAGAGGAGTGAGTTGTAGCCGTTGGCAAAGCGGTGCGCTTCATCGCGGATGCGTTGCAGCAGCTTGAGCGCACCGCGATCGTGAGGAATGAGGATCGGTTCGCTGCGACCTGGCACAAAAACCTCCTCGCGCTGCTTGGCCAGACCGATGACGGGCAGATCGTGCAACCCCAGCGCGTTGAGCTCGCGCACGGCCATGCCAAGCTGGCCTTTACCGCCATCGACGATCACCAGATCGGGCAGCACAATCTTGGCGCGACCCTCGCGGGCGAGTCGGCGTTGGGCTTCGATCACATTCTCTTGCGAAAACTCGGCCCTAGGATTCGCCGCATGGTTTTCCGAGAGAATCCGCGAATAGCGGCGACGGATGACTTCCGCCATGGACGCAAAGTCATCCTGCCCCTCAACCGTGCGGATGCGGTAGCGGCGGTAGTTTTGATTGTCGGGTTTGCCGTCGGTGAAGCGCACCATCGAAGCGACGATGTGGTTGGACGACACATTGGAAATATCGAAACACTCCATCACCCGCGGTGGTCCGGCGAGATGGAGTTCCTCCCCCAGTTCGGCCAGATCTTCGGTCGGCTTCACCGTCGTTTGTACCCCGCGGCCGCGGCTGAACTGGCGCGTCGGGCTGAGGGTTTTTTCGAGGTTTTGAAGGATGTCGCGCAGACTGGCAGCCTTCTCGAAATCCAGTTTTTCGGCAGCTTCCGTCATCTCCGTGCGCAGCGCCTCGAATACCTCGCGTTTGCCCTTGCCCTCCAATACCCGGCAGGCCTCCTCGATTTTTTCCAGATACGCCGCCTTGTCGATCCGTCCGATGCACGGTGCCGAACAGTTGCGGATGATATCCGCGTTGCAATGGCGGTAATCCGTTTCGCCAGGGTTGACCGCCCGACAAACGCGCAGCCCGAATCCTCTATTCAGCCACTCCAGCGTGCTGATCAGCGCACTCGAATGCGGGAATGGGCCGAAGTAGCGCGACCCGTCGTCCTTTTTCATCCGCGTCGTCACAAAGCGCGGCCATGGATCGGTTAGGCGGATTTTGACGAGGTAGAAGTTTTTATCGTCGCGGAAGTCGATGTTGTAGCGCGGTCGGTAGTCCTTGATCAACTTTCCTTCCAGCAGCAGCGATTCCTCCTCATTGCGGACCGTGTGGAATTCGAAATCGTAGATCGAATCGATCAGTGCGCGGGTTTTCACATTCGCCCGCATCTTTTGCGACGCCATGAAGTACGACGACACCCGCCGTTTCAAATCCAGCGCCTTGCCGACGTAGATGATGGATCCGAGACGATCCTTCATCAGGTAAACCCCAGGCTTGTGGGGCACCTCGCGGAGCATGGCTTTGAGATCAGGCGCAGACATCAAAAAATCAGATCCCCTATGGAATGCCCGGAATCGCAAAGATCAACCACCAATCTGCGGCCACCTTTTTCAGGAATCAGCTGTCGCCTGAGGCCTTGCGCAGGGTTTCCAGTTCCTCCCAGCGGGTGTAGAGGCTGGCTACTTTGGCTTTGGCGGCGTCGAGTTTTTCGACGAGGGCTGCAATCTCGGCAAAGCGGGTCGCGTGAAAGTCGGGGTCGTGCAGCAGGGCTTCGTAGCCTTCGGCTTCGCGCTCGACGGCGAGGATCGCGGTCTCGATGCCTTCGAGCTCGTTCTTCTCGTTGAAGGTGAGCTTGCGGCCTTTTTTCGCGGCGGCGGGAGTCGTTGTGGCGGCTTTGTGGCGGGCTGCTGCCTCGCGGGCGGCGGCTTGGGCTTGGATGCGCTCGGCGGCTTCGCGGGCCTGGCGTTTTTCCAGGTAGTAAGAGTAATTACCCGCTTGCACGGCGATGCCGTTGTCTTCGAAGGCGATGATTTGATCGCAGATCCGGTCGAGGAAGTAGCGATCGTGGGAAACAACGATGACCGAGCCGTCGAACACCGCGAGCGCTTCTTCCAACATCCGCAGCGAGGGCAAATCGAGGTCATTGGTCGGCTCGTCGAGCACGATGACGTTGCCGCCGTTTTTCAGAACCTTGGCCAGCATCAGCCGCGCCCGCTCGCCACCGGAAAGCAGATCGACGCGCTCGTTGATGCGCTTGTCGTCGAAGAGGAAGCGCCGCAGGTAGTTGCGCGCGCCCAGCGGCTGGTTGCCGAACATCAGCTTTTCATTGCCGTCGGAAATCTCGTCCAGCAGCGAGCCCGTGCCGTCGAGCTGCATCCGCGTCTGGTCGATGTAGTTGACCTTCACCCGCTTGCCCGTGACGGCCGTGCCTTCGGTCGGCTCGATCTGGCCGAGGCAAAGTTTGAGCAAAGTCGTCTTGCCCACGCCGTTGCGGCCGACGATGCCGGTGCATTGGCCAGGGCGCAGGCTGAGCGTGAGATTGCGGAACAACCAACGCGGCGTGGCGCTGCCGCCGATGTTGACGCCCGCGCCTTCGAGTTCGACGACGATGTTGCCCAGATCGGGTGGCGGCGGGATGAGTAGGTCCATTTCGCGCTCTTCAGGCGGCGCTTCCATGCCATCGATTTCGTAAAACTTGTCGAGTCGGCTGCGCGATTTGGTGCCGCGGGCCTTGACGCCGGAGCGCACCCATTCGAGCTCCTCGCGCAGGAACCGCTGGCGGCGGCGCTCGGTCTGGCTGGCGATTTGTTGGCGGATCGCCTTCGATTCGAGGAACGCGGTGTAGTTGCCGGGGTGGGAAAACGCGCGGCCTTGGTCGATCTCGATGATCCGTGTGGCAATCACGTCGAGGAAGTAGCGATCGTGCGTCACGAAGATCACCGCGCCGGGGAATCCCTTGAGATAATCTTCCAACCAGCGGATCGACTCGGCGTCGAGGTGGTTCGTCGGTTCGTCGAGCAGCAACAAATCCGGTTGGCAGGCGAGCGCACGGCAGAGTGCGACGCGGCGTTTTTCGCCGCCGGAAAGTGGGCCGACGATGGCGTCTAACGGCGGCGTGCCCAGCGCGGTGGAAGCCGCCTTGATGCGGGCATCGAGATTCCAGCCGTCGGCGTGGTCGATGAGGTGGAGTAAGTCGTTGAGCTCCGCATCGCTGCCTTCGCCATTTTCATAGCGGCGGATCGCCTCGACAATATCGGCAGCTCCAGTGGCGATGTTGTCCTGCACGCTCAGTTCGGAATCGAGCTCGAACTCCTGTGGCAAATAGCCGACACGCAAGGCGCGGCGCAGCGAGATCTCGCCCGAGTCGGCCATCTGGTGGCCGGCGAGAATCTTGAACAGCGAGGTTTTACCGCAGCCGTTGCGGCCCACCATGCCGATTTTCTCCCCTGCGGAAACGGCAAGAGTCACGCCGTCTAGCAGATTTTGATAACCGTAGGTCAGGCGAATTTCGTTGGCAGAGAGGAGAGCAGACATGGAACGACGTCCTTGTTGCCTATCCTGAGTCAAACGTCCATCGCCGATCGTGCCTGTTTTCGCTTGACCCCAGTCAGCCAGATCGGCTGCCCTGTGGGGCGGATTTCGAGTGAAGGATCCGCGATTCCGGCCTTGAAGAAATCTTTCCAGCTCCTGTTAGCCATTCTTGGATGCTTGCATCTAATAGGCGGCCCGCACGCAGCGATCCAGGTTTTCGCGTGGAGTACGATGTTGGTTGATTATTCGAACCAAGATGGATTTGCCCAAGGGTTCAAGGATACCTTCAGCGGCGAAAAGCCCTGCGCCCTTTGCTGTAAGATCAAGGCCGCCAAACAGGAGGAAAGCAAAGACTCCAACCCGCTGACGCCGGCTACTTCGCTCTCTTCGAAGATGCTGCAGGAAATGATCCCTGCCGCTGAGATCGTCCTTTCTTTCCCGGCAAGTGCCGTTGCTCCGTCCGTGTCGTTCATGGATGCAATTTTTTCGGCGGGGATTGGTGCGGACGCACCGCCGATTCCGCCGCCGTGTCGGGTCGCTTGACCGAGATGTGATTTAATAATGCCCCAACTGCGCTTGTTAGCAGTTCGGGGAATCGACGTTGTGCAGCCAGATGGCCGCGCCCTCACTGCGGCATCACCAATGATGCCGCCCATCTTCTAACTCTTTCTATGACCATGAAAATTTCAAACTGGATTCTTTTGTTTTGCAGTCTTGCGGGTAGTGCTGCCGCAGACACCACTCAGCTCAAACCCCTCGTCGTCGAGGCTCAGGCTATTCCCGCCTCCAAGACCGTTCCAACGGTGCAGGAAAGCCGCGAGGAATTGGCAAAAACCCCTGGCGGTACGGAAGTCGTCGATGCTGAGCGCTACCTGCGCGGTCGTGCCAGCACCCTCGCCGAAACCTTCGCGCTCTCGCCCGGGGTCGTTGCGCAAGCGCGCTATGGCGGCGACGAAGCGCGCATTTCGATCCGCGGTTCTGGCATCCAGCGGACCTTCCACGGTCGCGGCATTCGACTCCTTCAGGACGGAGTGCCCGTGAACTTGGCCGATGGCGGATTTGATATGCAATCGACCGATCCACTGGCGGCCGACCACATCAATATTCTGCGCGGCAGCAATGCGCTATCGCTTGGATCATCGACTTTGGGCGGCGCGATCGATTATATTTCCAAGACCGGACTGACCGCGCCGGGCGGCTCGATCCGCCTCGAAGCGGGCTTATTCGACTACCTCCGCGCCCGCGTCGCAGAGGGGCTGAGCGAAGGCAATTTTGACGCCTACGTCAGCCTGTCGGAACAATTCCAGCAGGGCTTCCGCGATCACGCTGAACAAAACAACCAGCGCTTATTCAGCAACTTCGGTTGGAAAATTTCGGACCATGCCGAGACCCGTCTCTTTGTCACGGCCGTCAACACAGTGAGTGAGCTTCCAGGCAATCTCACCAAGGCCGAGATGAGAAATGATCCATCCCAAGCGGATCAATCGTTCTTTGGTGCCGTGCGCTATGACAATCACCGCGACTACCAACTCTTCCGGGTTGCGGATAAAACGACCGTCACCAATGGGGATAACACCCTCGAATTTGTTGCGGCCTTTACGTACAAAGACCTCGATCACCCGATCACGCCATTTTATGGGGTCATTGACCAATTGTCAAAAGACAGCCTGTTCGGCGCGACATTCACAAATACCAGCCAACTTCTTGGCCACGACAACCGCTTTCGGAGTAGTGTGTCTGTGACCTATGGAGCCATTGACGCCGCCGTTTTTCATAACAACTTTGGCAAACGTGGGAGCATGTTTTTGGATGCCGATCAAACAGCTATCAACTACGAAGCCTTCGCCGAAGATCAGCTGGCTCTTGGCAGCGGATTTACGGGAGTCGTAGGAGCCACGGCTGCTAAAGACTATCGCAAAAATGATCAGCTCCTCGGCTCCTCCTCGGCGAGCTATGACCGCAGCTATCAAGACTTCTCACCCAAAGTCGGGTTGCGCTGGGATGCTCAGAATTTCCAAATCTTCGGCAACGTCAGCAGCAGCTTTGAGCCGCCATCGTTTTCCGAAACCAATGGCGCACTCACCCCGAACCGCGCGCAAACGGCGAATACGGTCGAACTGGGAACTCGCGGATCTTATGAAGCTTTCCGCTGGGACACCACGGTTTATGCCTCAGAAATCCAAGGTGAATTCCTTGCCCTCAACGACTCCCATGGTGCACCGCTTGGCACCACCAATGCTGATAAGACGACCCATCAGGGCATAGAGATTGGCAGTGAAGCCGACCTGCTCGGTGCTGCGTGGAACGATACACCTGAGGACCGCCTAGTCTTGCGCGGTGCTTGGACTTATGGTCGTTTCCAATTCGACGACGACGTGACTTATGGCAACAACACCCTCGCCGGACTTCCCTCACAAGTCCTCCGCAGCGAGCTGACCTGGGAAAACAAACTCGGCTACTACGCGGGCCCTACCACCGAGTGGGTACCTGTCGGATCCTATGTAGACCACGCCAACACGCTCAAAGCCGATCCTTATGCATTGCTGGGCTTCAAATTTGGCCGTCGTGTGGAAAAAGGCGTGTCATGGTTTGTTGAGGCCAAAAACCTGACCAACCGGACTTATGCCGCCACCACGGATGTGATCGCCAATGCAGGCGGTGCCGATTCGCGCAGTTTCCTGCCAAGCGATGGCCGCAGCGTCTTCGCGGGATTGGAATGGAAATGGTAATCACACAGACCGCAATCCTCACAACTCAACCTATCTAACACGATGAAACCTTGGATCCGTAAAGCCCACCGTTGGCTTGGCCTCGCCTTTAGCCTGACCTTACTGATGTCATCTGGCAGTGGCGTCATTCACACCATCATGTCACGGACCCAAGCGCCGCCACCCGCCGCCCGTCCTGCGGGCGGCGGACTGGATGCCGCCGCGATCCGCCTCAGTCCTCTCGAAGCGATCTCGCGCATTCCTGCGGGCATATCGGTCGCGGCGATCAATCTGCGGAGCATCGGCGGGCAGCCGTGTTACCAGATCTTTAAGGCGGATGGGGCAACTCCCACTTATATCAGCGCAGTGAGTGGAATCATCGATCCTAAACTAGACGAAGTGTATGCCGCAGAAATCGCCTCGGCATTTCTCGGCGGCAAAGCGGTGAAAAAGACCGACTACCTCACGCACTTCAATCTCGAATACATCGGCATCTTTCGGATTCTGCCGGTGTATCGCTTCGATGCCGCCGATGGTCTCGGCACTCGCGTTTATGTTTCCACCGTCACCGGCAGCGTCACCCGCCTGACCGATGACAAAAAACAGTGGGAGGCCAACGTCTTTGTCATCGTCCACAAGTTCGGATTTATTCCCAACAAGGATTTGCGGGACTGGAGCCTTGTCGCGGTCACCGGCGGCACCTTCGCGGTTTCAGTACTGGGTGTGCTGCTCTTTTTTCTCACACGTCCGCGCCGCAAACTGTCCAAATCCGCATAGGCTGGGTGGCGGCAAGACGCGGGATTGTCATCCGGCGCTTCCGTGGCTAGCTTTCCTTCACAACTGACGATGACCTCTCTCATTCACGCGCTAAACATCGGTACGCTGGCCACTTGGCTGAGCGTGGCGGGATTTGGCGCGGTGGGTTTGACGGCCCCTCATTGGCGATCCGAACCCAAGGTCACGCCGGTCGTGCAGGTCCAAGCTGACGAGGAATCCTTCACGCTGGGTGAAGCGAGCCTTGCGGAAGCCGCCGTGGAAAGTAGTCCGTCCGAAGCGATGGACACTTCGCCTCCTCAACCGCCGCTTGTCACAGAGTCAGCGCCACTGCCCGACGTCCCGAGCCTGCAGGCCGCCGTCGCCCATGCGTCGCCCGCTGCGCAGTCGGATCGTTTGGCGAGTGCCGAGGGCAAAGGCCCGAATCCTAAGATGGCTGCAGCCAGCCGTGAAGCATCCAACGCCGCACGCTATGCGGCGGGCCACATGCCAGCGCGGTCCTATCCTGCCGAGGCGCGTCGCCAAAACCAGACGGGTACGGTCGTCGTTGAGTTCACGGTCGATCCCAGTGGGCGTGTCATTTCCGCCACCGCCAAATCGCCATCATCGTGGCCGCTGCTCAACGCCGAGGCTGTCCGCACCGTGCTCAGTTGGAGCTTTCCCGCGGGTGGCGTGATGACCTTGCAACGCCCCATTGTTTTTCAACTCCGTTAATCCTTCACCGTGCTCGCCAACATCGTTATTGATACATTCCTCAAAGGTGGCTGGGTCATGTGGCCCATCCTCGCCGCCTTTTTCCTTGCCCTCTGCGTCGTGCTCGACCGGGCCGTCTGGTGGCTGCGCTTCCAAGCGACCCTTCATATGGCAAACCAAGAACAAGCGCGCGTCGCCATCGGCAGCGGCGACTTTGCGAAGGCTTGGGGCCTCAGCCAAAACACCAGCGATCCCTTCCTCGCCAACCTCAACGAGGGCATGACCCACGCAAACACCTCGATGCTGGCCGCCATGCAGCTCCACGCCACCCATCTCATTGAGAAATCCGAGGCCCGCATGTGGATCCTCAGCACGCTCATCACCCTCGCGCCGCTGTTGGGATTGTTCGGCACGGTCGTCGGCATCATGGGTTCGTTTTCCTTTGTCGGGGATGAACAACTTGCCGCCAGCAAGGTCTCTGGCGGGATTGGTGAAGCGCTGATCGCCACCGCGTGTGGCATCGCCATCGCCATTCTTTGCCTGCTGCCTTACAACTTTTTTCGCAAGCGCGTCGCCGTTCTGCGCGGCTCGCTAGAGCGCTGGATCAACCACACCGAGTTACTGGTGAAGTCCGCCAAGGAACACGGCCACGATCTAGAAACCTTCGCCACCAACCGCCGCCTGCGCTGATGCCCGTCCAACTCCACAGCCACTCTTCCGACGACGGAGGCGATGAAGCGCGGATCGAGATCATCCCGCTGATCGACATCATGTTTTTCCTGTTGGCCGCCTTTATGCTGGTCAGCCTCAGCATGACCCAGCTCCACCGCGTGCCGATCGCGCTGCCGCATGCCTCCACTGGCGTCGCCGACAGCAAGGCCCCACCGTTCCACCTCACCGTCGACGCTAACGGCGTGACCACTTGGGATGGGAAAATCGTCACGCTATCAGAAATCACCGCCCGCCTCAAAACCGAGGCCGCGCCCGCCGAGGCCCGTGTCCTGATCGCCGCCGATGCGGAGGCCCGCCACAAACAGGTGCTTGGCGTGCTCAACGCGGTCCGCGCGGCGGGCATTGAAAAGGTCAGTTTCGAATCGCAAGCTCCCCAGCCCTAACCCGTGAAATCGCGTGTCCTACCCATCCTCAACGCCATCGGCTGCCTGATTCTCACGGGGCTGGTCGTGGTGCTGTGGACTCGAGAGCGCGCGGCGGATCAGACGATTTCAAAACTCAAAGGCGAACTCCAGGCGTCTCATGAACAAGTGGCCAGCGAAGCCAGGCGCGCCGCCGATCTTGAACGCGACATCGCCGTTTTGAAAGAAGCCATCGCCAGTGGCCAACGCGCCGCCGTCGAACAGGAAAGCCGCTCCAACAGCCTTCAAGGTGAGGTCAGCGCCGCCCGCGAGCAGCTGAAAACCTGGCAAGCCGCCCTCGCCGAGCGCGATGCCAAACTCCGCGCCCTCAGCACCGAACTCACCGCCACCCGCCAGCGCCTCGACGCCGCCATCGCCCAGCTCAAGTCTGCGGGCGCGCGTTGAAGTATTAGAATGCAGGACATTCCTCGCGACGGACGCGCGCATCCTCGAGACAGGCCCGCGCGTCCTCGAGACGGACGCGTGCATCTTCGAGGCGGACGCGTGCATCCTCGAGACGGACGCGTGCATCCTCGAGACGGACGCGTGCATCTTCGAGACGGACGTGT
>Ga0194063_10001226_pt1 | contig 16984 bp, 12 predicted proteins | sample SepL3720m_MetaG_FD_155459 | JGI IMG/M metagenome (GOLD analysis project Ga0194063, IMG submission 155459) | Anoxic zone freshwater microbial communities from boreal shield lake in IISD Experimental Lakes Area, Ontario, Canada - Sep2016-L373-20m | ecosystem: Environmental > Aquatic > Freshwater... | reverse complement strand
CCGGAACTCGAACAGCACGAGGTCGAGTCCTCCCAGGACGCTCCGGCGCCGGAGCCGGCGATCACCGCGACGGGCTGGCGGATCGGCGACGACGTGTGCCATCCGAACTTCGGTCACGGCTGGGTGCAGGGGGCCGGGCACGGGGTGGTCAGCGTTCGCTTCGAAACCCGCAGCAGTGGGCCGGGATTGATGCGGACGCATCCCATCGACACCCCCGACCTGAGCGCCGCCAACCCGGTCGACAGCCTCGACTGGCCGGAACCGTCAACCCCAGCGGGCGACGACCTCGTCGACGGGTAACCCCGCGCCGAGCGCGGCGGTCAGCAGCACCCGCGCCTGACTGCTGCGCAGTCGCGGCACCAGCACCGCACCCGCCGCCGCGAGATCATGGCCCGGCCCGTAGGCGGCGCGGGTTCCTCCACCGGGCACCCGGGTGGTCACCAACACGGCAAGACCCTGCCCGCAGGCGCGGGCCACCGCGTCCACCACCGGCCGGCCCGCATTGCCCGCGCCCATCGCCTCCACCACCACGCCGCGGGCTCCCGCCGCGGCGAACGCGTCGATCGCCGTCCCGTCGGCCCCCGGATAGGCCGCCGCGATGTCCACCCGCGGTGCCGACCGAAGAGGGCCGAGGTACGGCCGTCGGGGTTCCGCCTGCACCGCGAATGCGCCGTCCGCCACCGAACCGACCCGCGTCCCGGCGAACACCGGGGGACCGCCGAGTTTGGCCAGGCCCAGGGGGGCCAGCACGGCACCGGCGAAACTCACCAGCACGCCCAGGCCCCGGGCGTGCGGACTGGCCGCCACGGCGCACGCGTCGTGCAGATTGGCCGGGCCATCGGCGTCGGGAGCATCCGCGGCATGCGCAGCGCCGGTCAGCACCACCGGAGCGTCGGCGCCGTATCCCAGGTCCAGCCACAGGGCGGTTTCCTCCATGGTGTCGGTGCCGTGGGTGATCACCACCCCGTCCGCCGAGTGCGCAGCGCCGGCGACCGCCGCCCCGATCCGGAGCCAGTCGGCCGGGGTGAGCTCGGAGGAGTCCACCCTCATCAGGTCGACCACATCGACATCGAGGCCGGCCGCCAAGTCGGCGCCGCCGCGCACCGGGCGCAGCACGCCGTCGGCCCCGGCGCTGGTCGCGATGGTGCCGCCGGTGCTGATCACAACCAGGCGCGCCATGCCCGTCATCATGCCGCGCCGACGCACTAGGCAATGATGGGGGAGTGACTGACGAGACCGGGCCCGGTGCCGACGGGACGACGGGGCGGCCTCGGCGTCGGCTGCGCCTGCTGTTGTCGGTGGCTGCCGCGGTCCTCACCCTCGACGTCGTCACCAAGGTTCTGGCCGTCACACTGCTGACTCCCGGACAGCCGGTGTCGATCATCGGCGACACCGTCACCTGGACGCTGGTGCGCAACTCCGGGGCCGCGTTCTCGATGGCGACCGGCTACACCTGGGTGCTGACCCTGGTCGCCACCGGTGTGGTTGTCGGCATCATCTGGATGGGCCGGCGGCTGGTGTCGTTCTGGTGGGCCGTCGGCCTCGGCATGATCCTGGGCGGGGCGCTGGGCAACCTGATGGACCGCTTCTTCCGGTCGCCGGGACCGCTGCGCGGTCACGTGGTGGACTTCCTGTCCATCGGCTGGTGGCCGGTGTTCAACGTCGCCGACCCCGCAGTGGTCGGCGGAGCGATCCTGCTGGTCGGTCTGTCGTTGTTCGGCTACGACTTCGACAGCGCCGAACGGCGTCAGCCCGAGAGCCGCCCGGCCGCCGGCACCGAGTCGGCCTGATGACCGAGCGGTCGATGGAGGTCCCGGAGGGCCTGGCCGGGATGCGGGTCGACGCCGGTCTCGCCCGGTTGCTGGGCCTGTCCCGTACCGCGGTCGCGACCGTCGCCGAGAACGGCGGGGTCCAGATCGACGGCGTGCCGGTGGCGAAGTCCGACCGGCTCGAAGCCGGGGCATGGCTGACGGTGATATTGCCGGAAGCGCCTGCGCCCGTAGAGAATACACCGGTCCAGATCGAGGGCATGACCATTCTCTACTCCGACGACGACATCGTCGCGGTGGACAAACCGCCCGGGGTGGCTGCACACGCGACGGTGGGCTGGCACGGGCCGTCGGTGCTCGGCGGGCTGGCCGCGGCCGGGTTCCGGATCAGCACCTCCGGGGTGCACGAACGGCAGGGGATCGTGCAGCGCCTCGACGTGGGCACCTCCGGGGTCATGGTCGTCGCGCTGTCCGAGCACGCTTACACGGTGCTCAAGCGGGCATTCAAGGAGCGCACGGTCGACAAGCGGTATCACGCTGTCGTGCAAGGGCATCCGGACCCGTCCAGCGGCACGATCGACGCACCGATCGGCCGGCACCGCGGCCACGACTGGAAGTTCGCCGTGACCGAGAGCGGCCGCCCTAGCATCACCCATTACGACACGCTGGAGATGTTCCGCTCGGCCAGCCTGCTCGACGTCCACCTCGAGACCGGCCGTACGCATCAGATCCGGGTGCATTTCGCGGCCCTGCACCACCCCTGCGCGGGTGACCTCACCTACGGCGCCGACCCGGTGCTCGCCAAGCGGCTGGGCCTGGAGCGGCAGTGGCTGCACGCCCGGTCGCTGGCGTTCGCCCACCCCGCCGACGGGCGTCACATCGAGATCACCAGCCCCTACCCGGCGGATCTGCACCATGCACTGGACGTTCTGCGCACCGAGTCGTGAGCGCCGCCCCGCGGCGGCTGGCTGATCGCAACGGATTGTTCTACGGCCTGGCGGCCTATGGGATGTGGGGGGTCTTCCCGGCGTACTTCACCCTGCTGGCCCCCTCCGGTGCGCCGGAGATCCTGGCTCATCGGGTCGTCTGGACCGTGCTGTTCATGGCGGTGCTACTGGTGGCGATGAGGCGCCTCGGTGACCTGCGGGGTATCACCGCCCGCACCTGGCTGCTGCTCGCCGTGGCCTCGGTACTGATCTCGACCAACTGGTTCATCTACATCTGGGCGGTGAACTCCGACGACGTCGTCGACGCCGCGCTCGGGTACTTCATTACCCCGCTGGTCAGCGTGTTGCTCGGGGTGGTGGCGTTCGGTGAGCGGCTCAACCGCATCCAGATCGGCGCGGTGCTGCTCGCGGTTGCGGCAGTGATCCTGCTGTCCTCGGGCGTCGGAGGCCTCCCGTGGATCGGCATCGGTCTGGCGCTGTCGTTCGGCATGTACGGCGCGGTCAAGAAGGTGGTGCGGACCGACCCGCGGGTCAGCGTGGCCGTGGAGACCGCTGTCGCAGCCCCGTTCGCCCTGCTCTATCTGGCGGTGCTGCAGGTTCCCGGGGACGCCGACTTCGGCAACCACGGTCCGGTGCACACCGCGCTGATGCTGCTGAGCGGTCCTATCACCGCGATCCCGCTGCTCTGCTTCGCCGCCGCGGCCCAACGGTTGCCGCTTGTGACCATCGGCCTGCTGCAGTACCTCACCCCGTCGATGCAGCTCATCTGGGGTGTGGTGGTCGGCCACGAACAGATGTCGTCAACCCGGTGGGCGGGCTTCGCACTGATCTGGGGAGCCCTGGCGATCTTCAGCGGGGATGCGTTGCGCCGGTCACGTATGGCGCAGCAGGAGTGAATGGTGGGGTTCGCGGCTGCGGCGCCGATGTGGCAGGTAACTTGCAGGCATCATGAGCAAATCCAAGCAGCGAAACCGCAAGATCATCATCGCAGTGATGGCGGCGGTCTCCTCGGTCGCGATCGTCGTCCCACTGGTCAGTGCGTTGCTCGGCCTGTTCGGGCCGGGCAAGCTCGGCGCCGACGCACCGCTCACCCCCACGTCGACCGCCCCGGTGCTCACCATCAAACCGCTGTCGGTAAGACCGGTGGTCAGCGCCTTCGTCACCACCCCCGACCAGTGCCCGGTTCCACCGCCGACTCCGCCGGATCAGCCCCTGCGGATCTGCGACATCACCAAGACGGCGGTCTACGAGCTCAAGCCCGAGGCGATGCGGGTGCAGTTGACCCGCGTCGACTCGTTCCGCAACCCGCTCGACGGCATCGAAACCGTCCAGATGGCCATGACCAACGAGTCGGCTGAACAGTTCGGGAAGTTCACCGCCGGCCAGGTGGGCAACCAGATCGCCTTCGTGCGGGGCGGGACGGTGGTGTGGGGCCCCAAGATCAGCGCTCCCATCGACGGCCAGGTGCTGCAGTTATCCGGGGATCTCAAGCCTGAGCAGGCCAAGGAGATCGCCCGGATGCTCCGCGACGGGAGCTAGCCGATCAATCGGCCGGAGCCCGGACACGGCTCCCGACACGCCGAAGGCGTCACCGGGCGGCCCTAGACTGACGGCCCTATGGGTAGTTCTTTCGTGCATCTGCACAATCACACCGAGTACTCGATGCTCGACGGTGCCGCCAAGATCACGCCCATGCTGTCCGAGGCCCAGCGCCTGGAGATGCCCGCCATCGGGATGACCGATCACGGCAACATGTTCGGCGCCAGCGAGTTCTACAACGCCGCGATCAAGGTCGGGATCAAGCCCATCATCGGCGTCGAGGCCTATGTTGCTCCCGCTTCCCGATTCGATACCCGCCGGATCCTGTGGGGCGATCCGGGCCAGAAGTCCGACGACGTCTCCGGCAGCGGCTCCTACACCCACCTCACCATGGTGGCCGAGAACGCCACCGGCCTGCGCAACCTGTTCAAGCTCACCTCGCTGGCCTCCTTCGAGGGCCAACTCGGCAAGTGGAACCGGATGGACGCCGACATCATCGCCGAACATGCCGAGGGCATCATCGCCACCACCGGATGCCCCTCCGGGGAGGTGCAGACCCGGCTTCGGCTCGGCCAGGTGGACGAAGCGATCGCGTCGGCCGCCAAGTGGCGGGAGATCTTCGGTCCGCAGAACTACTTCCTGGAATTGATGGACCACGGGCTATCGATCGAGCGCCGGGTCCGCGAAGGACTGCTCGATGTCGGACGCCGACTGGGCATCCCGCCGCTGGCCACCAACGACTGCCATTACGTCACCCGTGAGGCCGCGCATAGCCACGAGGCCCTGCTGTGCGTGCAGACCGGCAAGACGCTGTCGGACCCCAACCGGTTCAAATTCGACGGTGACGGCTACTACCTGAAGTCCGCCGCCGAGATGCGGGCGCTGTGGGACAACGAGATTCCCCAAGCCTGCGAATCCACCCTGCTGATCGCCGATCGGGTGCAGTCCTACGCCGATGTGTGGACACCGCGGGACCGGATGCCGATCTTCCCGGTTCCCGAAGGGCACACCCAGGGGACCTGGCTGGGCCACGAAGTCGATGCCGGACTGGCCCGCCGGTTCCCGGACGGGGTGCCGGCGGCGTACACCGCGCGTGCCGCCTACGAGATCAGCGTCATCTGCGACAAGGGATTTCCGTCGTACTTCCTGATCGTGGCCGACCTCATCAACCATGCACGGTCGGTCAACATCCGGGTCGGCCCCGGCCGCGGGTCGGCCGCCGGGTCACTGGTGGCCTACGCGCTTCGGATCACCGATATCGACCCCATCGAACACGGACTGCTGTTCGAGCGCTTCCTCAACCCCGAACGCGCCTCGATGCCCGATATCGACATCGACTTCGACGACCGCCGTCGCGGTGAGATGGTGCGCTACACCGCCGAGAAATGGGGCAGCGACCGCGTCGCCCAGGTCATCACCTTTGGAACCATCAAAACCAAAGCAGCGCTGAAGGATTCGGCACGCGTGCATTACGGGCAGCCCGGCTTCGCCATCGCCGACCGGATCACCAAGGCGCTGCCGCCGCCCATCATGGCCAAGGACATCCCGCTGTCGGGGATCACCGATCCCACCCATGAGCGGTACAAAGAGGCCGCCGAAGTGCGCAGCCTGATCGACACCGACCCCGACGTGCGCACCATCTACGAGACCGCCCGCGGCCTGGAGGGCCTGGTCCGCAACGCCGGCGTGCACGCCTGTGCGGTCATCATGAGTTCCGAGCCGCTGATCGAGGCGATCCCGCTGTGGCGCCGGCCGCAGGACGGCGCGGTGATCACCGGCTGGGACTACCCGTCGTGCGAGGCCATCGGCCTGTTGAAGATGGACTTCCTCGGCCTTCGCAACCTGACCATCATCGGCGACGCGCTGGAGAACATCAACGCCAACCGCGGTGTCGAAGTGGTTCTGGAATCGTTGTCGCTCGACGATCCGGGGACCTACGAACTGCTGTCCCGCGGCGACACGCTGGGGGTGTTCCAACTCGACGGCGGCCCGATGCGGGATCTGTTGCGGCGCATGCAACCCACCGGGTTCGAGGACATCGTCGCCGTGCTGGCGCTGTACCGGCCCGGACCGATGGGCATGAACGCCCATAACGACTATGCCGACCGCAAGAACGCCCGCCAGGCCATCAAGCCCATTCACCCCGAACTGGCCGAGCCCCTGCAGGAAATCCTCTCCGAGACCTACGGTCTGATCGTCTACCAAGAGCAGATCATGCGCATCGCGCAGAAGGTGGCCGGCTACTCACTGGCCCGAGCCGACATCCTGCGCAAGGCCATGGGCAAGAAGAAGCGTGAAGTGCTGGAGAAGGAGTTCGAGGGCTTCTCCGAGGGTATGAAGGCCAACGGCTTTTCCGCCGCGGCCGTCAAAGCCCTGTGGGACACCATCCTTCCGTTCGCCGACTACGCATTCAACAAGTCGCACGCCGCCGGCTACGGGCTGGTGTCGTACTGGACGGCCTACCTCAAGGCCAACTATCCGGGTGAGTACATGGCCGGTCTGCTGACCTCGGTCGGTGACGACAAGGACAAGGCCGCGGTCTACCTCGCCGATTGCCGCAAGCTCGGCATCACGGTGCTGCCGCCGGACGTCAACGAGTCCGAGCTGAACTTCACCTGCGTCGGCACCGACATCCGGTTCGGCCTCGGCGCGGTGCGCAACGTCGGCGCCAACGTCGTCAGCTCGCTGGTCGCCACCCGAGCCACAAAGGGCAGGTTCACCGACTTCTCGGACTATCTCAACAAGATCGATATCGGAGCCTGCAACAAGAAGGTCACCGAATCCTTGATCAAAGCGGGTGCCTTCGACTCGCTCAAACACGCACGCAAGGGCCTGTTCCTGGTCCACACCGACGCCGTCGACTCGGTGCTGGGCACCAAGAAAGCCGAGGCGATGGGTCAGTTCGACCTGTTCGGCGGCGACTCGGAGGATGGAACCGGCGGCGACGCCGTATTCACCATTAAGGTTCCCGACGAGGAATGGGACGACAAGCACAAGCTGGCTCTCGAGCGGGAGATGCTGGGACTGTACGTATCCGGGCATCCGCTCAACGGTGTCGCGCACCTGCTGGCCGCCCAGGCGGATACCACGATTCCCACGATCCTCGAGGGCATCGTCGCCAATGACACGCAGGTCCGGCTGGGCGGAATTCTCGCTGCCGTCAACCGGCGGGTCAACAAGAATGGGATGCCCTGGGCCTCAGCCCAATTGGAAGATCTCACCGGCGGAATCGAGGTGATGTTCTTCCCGCAGACCTACTCGCTGGTCGGTGCTGAGATCGCCGACGACGCCGTGGTGATCGTCGGCGGCAAGGTGCGTGTTCAGGACGACCGGATCAGCGTGATCGCCAACGACCTTGTGGTGCCGGACTTCTCGAAATCCCAGCCGGATCGGCCGTTGGCGGTGAGCCTGCCCACCCGGCAATGCACGCTGGACAAGGTCACCGCGCTCAAGCAGGTGCTGGCCCGTCACCCCGGCACGTCCCAGGTGCATCTGCGGCTCATCAGCGGCGATCGGATCACCACATTGGAACTGGATCAGTCGCTGCGGGTCACACCGTCGTCGGCGTTGATGGGCGATCTCAAGGCGCTGCTCGGCCCGGGCTGCCTGGGCTGATTAGGCTGATCGCATGGGCCTGACTGGGGAATACGAACCGAGTACATCTGACTGGGCCCGCGAGAATGCGGAGTTGTACATGTCGTCGGGTGGCACCGCCGGCACCGAACTCAAAGGCAAACCGGTAATCCTGCTGACCACGGTCGGCGCCAAGACCGGCAAGCTGCGCAAAACCCCGCTGATGCGGGTCGAGCACGACGGGCACTACGCAGTCGTCGCGTCGCTGGGCGGGGCGCCGAAGAACCCGGTCTGGTACCACAACATCGTCGCCGATCCGCGCGTCGAATTGCAGGACGGCACCGAGACCGGCGAGTACGAGGCCCGCGAGCTGTCCGGGGACGAGAAGTCGACGTGGTGGGAGCGGGCCGTCGCGGTCTGGCCCGACTATGCCGATTACCAGCGCAAAACCGATCGTGAGATCCCTGTCTTCGTGCTCACCCCGATTGACTGATTGGCGCCGCTCGGTGGCACCATTGACCGGTGTCCGCCGATCTGAGCCAGAGCCGTGTCTCGCCGCCGCTGGCGGCGTCCGACGTCGACGAGGCCGCCCATCGGATTGCCGACGTCGTGCTGCGCACCCCGCTCGAGCACAGTGACCGGCTTTCCGAGGCCACCGGGGCCGAGGTCTATCTCAAACGCGAAGACCTGCAGAGCGTGCGGTCCTACAAACTGCGCGGCGCCTACAACCTGATCAAGCAACTCACCGAGGACGAGTTACGCAGCGGGGTGGTGTGCTCGTCGGCCGGGAACCACGCCCAGGGTTTCGCGCTCGCATGCCGATCGATGAAGGTGCACGGCCGGGTGTACGTGCCGGCCAAGACACCCAAGCAGAAGCGTGACCGGATCCGCTATCACGGCGGCGACTACATCGAACTGATCGTCGGCGGGGGGACCTACGACGACGCCGCCGCTGCGGCCAACGAGGACGTCGCACGCAGTGGGGCCACCCTGGTTCCGCCGTACGACGACCCGCGCACCATTGCCGGACAGGGCACCATCGCCGTGGAGATCCTCGACCAACTCGACACCGAGCCGGATCTGGTCGTCGTCGGGGTCGGGGGTGGGGGCTGCATCGCGGGGATCACCACCTACCTGGCCGAGCGGACCCGGGCCACGTCGGTGCTGGGCATCGAGCCGGCCGGGGCGGCGTCGATGATGGCCGCGCTCGCCGCGGGCATGCCTGTCGACCTGAAGCATGTCGACCAGTTCGTCGACGGAGCGGCTGTCAAACGGGCCGGGGTCTTCCCGTTTCGCGCGCTGGCCGCCGCGGGAGACATGGTCTCGGTGACGATGGTCGACGAGGGCGCGGTGTGCAGTGCGATGCTCGACCTGTACCAGAACGAGGGGATCATCGCCGAGCCGGCCGGCGCATTGTCGGTTGCCGGATTGCTCGAGGCCGACGTGGTGCCGGGATCGACTGTGGTGTGCCTGATTTCGGGTGGTAACAACGACGTCTCCCGGTACGGGGAAGTGCTCGAGCGCTCCCTGGTCCACAAGGGTCTCAAGCACTACTTCCTGGTCGACTTCCCTCAGGAGCCGGGCGCACTGCGCCGATTCCTCGACGAGGTGCTGGGCGCGGGCGACGACATCACGCTGTTCGAGTACGTCAAACGCAACAACCGGGAGACCGGTGAGGCGCTCGTTGGCGTCGAACTCGGCTCGGCGGCCGGCCTGGAGGGGCTGCGTGCGCGGATGGACGAATCGGGCCTGCACGTCGAGGCGCTCGAGCCGGGATCCCCGGCCTATCGCTACCTCACCTAGCCTGGCGTCTCCCCGAGCGCCTGGGCCACGGCGCGCTGGAACACCGCCTCGTCCGGGACCAGCCCGGTCCACCGCTCGAAGATCTGAATGGCCAGTTGCACAAGCATTTCCACGCCGTCGACCACCGGGCAGCCCCGCTCGCGGGCGGCGGCCAGGAACGGAGTGATCCGCGGGTTGGTGATCACGTCCACCACGACGCACTCCGGATCGACGGTGTCCCACCGCACGGGCACGGGTTCCAGTTCGGGGGCGCAGCCCAGGTGGGTGGCGTTCATCAACAGGGTGGTGTGGGCAGCATTCATCTAGGCGGTCCTTTGGAGCACGAGCACCGACCGGCCCTGGACCGTGATCGTCGTCCCCGCCTCGACATCGCCCTGGCCGGCGCCCGCCTCATCGACCGTGTCGATGACGACCGTCCACTGCTTTGCGTACGCGCCTCCAGGAATGACGAAGTCCACCGGGTAGGCATGGGCGTTGAAGCACAACAGGAACGAGTCGTCGACGATCCGTTCTCCGCGCGCGTCCGGCTCGGGCAGTGCCTCGCCGTTGAGGCCGACTGCCACCGATTTTATGCCGGAATGCCAGTCGTCGGAGGTCATCTCGACACCGTTGCGGGTGAGCCAGTAGATGTCGCGCATGTGATGTCCGTCGTGGGACGGCCGGCCGTCGAAGAAGCGCCGGCGCCGGAACACCGGGTGGGCCTTGCGCAGGGCCGTCGCCTTCCGGGTGAACTCGAGCATGTCGGCGTACTCTCCGGCTTCGGCCCAGTCGATCCAGGTGATGTCGTTGTCCTGGCAGTAGCCGTTGTTGTTACCGAGCTGAGTGCGGCCCACCTCGTCGCCGTGGCTGATCATCGGGGTGCCCTGCGAGACCATCAGGGTGACCATGATGTTGCGCATCTGCCGGCGCCGCAGCGCGATGATCTCCGGGTCGTCGGTGGGTCCTTCGGCCCCGCAGTTCCAGGACCGGTTGTGGTTCTCGCCGTCGCGGTTGTCCTCGCCGTTGGCGTCGTTGTGTTTCTCGTCGTAGGACACCAGGTCGGTCAGGGTGAAGCCGTCGTGGCAGGTGATGAAGTTGATGCTGGCGATCGGCCGGCGCCCGGTCGCCTCGTAGAGGTCCGCCGAACCGGTCAGCCGGGAGGCGAACTCGCCCAGCGCGGCCGGTTCCCCCCGCCAGTAGTCGCGGATTGTGTCGCGGTATTTGCCGTTCCACTCGGTCCACAGGCCGGGGAAGTTGCCCACCTGGTAGCCGCCCTCGCCGACATCCCAGGGTTCGGCGATGAGCTTGACCTGGCTGATCACCGGATCCTGCTGCACCAGGTCGAAGAAGGCCGAAAGCCGGTCGACGTCGTAGAACTCCCGGGCCAGGGTGGAGGCCAGGTCGAAGCGGAACCCGTCGACATGCATGTCCAGCACCCAGTACCGAAGCGAGTCCATGATGAGTTGCAGGGTGTGCGGGTGCCGCACGTTGAGACTGTTGCCGGTTCCGGTGAAATCCTTGTAGCGCCGCAGATCGGAATCCAGCAGTCGGTAATACGCGGCGTTGTCGATACCGCGGAAGTTGATGGTCGGGCCCAGGTGGTCGCTCTCGGCCGTGTGGTTGTAGACGACGTCGAGGATCACTTCGATCCCGGCGTCGTGGAACGCACGCACCATGGATTTGAACTCGCCTACTGCGCCGCCGGCGTGATGGTTCGCCGCGTACTGGGCGTGCGGGGCGAAGAAGCCGAATGTGTTGTAGCCCCAGTAATTTCGCAGCCCGAGGTCCACCAGTCGCTTGTCGGTCATGAACTGGTGCACCGGCATGAGTTCGATGGCGGTGACGTGAAGTGACCTGAGGTGCTCGATCACCGCCGGATGGGCCAGCCCGGCGTAGGTGCCGCGCAGTTGCTCCGGCACCGCGGGATGGTTCTGCGTCATCCCTTTGACGTGCGCCTCGTAGATGATCGTTTCGTGGTACGGGGTTCGGGGCGCGTGGTCAGAACCCCAGTTGAAGAACGGGTTGATCACGACGCTGGTCATGGTGTGGCCCAGCGAGTCGATCCGCGGGGGGTCGCCGCCGGTGGTCGTGTCCTTGGCGTGCAGGTCGTAGGAGTACAGCGCCTGGGTGAACTCGAAGTCGCCTTCGAAGGACTTCCCGTAGGGATCAAGCAGCAGTTTGCTGGGGTCGCAGCGCTGGCCCGCCGCGGGATCCCACGGACCGTCCACCCGGAATCCGTAGCGCTGGCCCGGCGCGACGGTCGGTAGGTAGGCGTGCCAGACGTATCCGTCCACCTCGTCGAGTTCGATCCGGGTCTCGGCGTCGTCGTCGCCGATCAGACACAACTCGACCCGCGCGGCCACTTCGGAGAACACTGAGAAGTTGGTGCCCGCGCCGTCGTAGGTGGCGCCGAGCGGGTAGGGGGTGCCGGGCCAGACCGTAGGGTTCAGGGAATCGCGCCGCGGCATGGGTTGACCCTATCCACGGGGGGCTAGAAGGGTGGCGGGTCTGCGTTCATTCGTGCCTCGTTGATGCCGCGCTCCCAGTTGATGCGCGCCAACCGCTCGGCAGCCCGCGTGCGTTGTCGGGTCGGCATCATCAGTGTGTGACCTTCCCGTTCGATGTGGTGTGCGGGCACGGTCACCGGACCGGTGGGCTTGGCCAATTCCGGGAAGAACAGCGCACCGCCCGGCGTGGTCGTGTAGAAGCGCCCTGATGGCGCGGTCCACACGATGGTGCCGTTGCTGAATTGCACTTCGCGCCAGCCGTTCTGGCCGCACAGGAAGGTCTTGATCAAATGGTGGGCACGGCACAGCAATGCAAGGTTGGACGGGTGAGTGGGTCCGCCTTGGCAGTAGGGGATGGTGTGGTCGATATCGCAGACCTCAGCCGGCTTGTCGCAGCCGGGGAACCGGCAACACAGATCCCGGGCCTTGATGAAGTCGGTGAGAGCGGCCGAAGGCCGGTACCGCAGTTCGGCTCCAAGGTCATCGCGGTGGGGCAGCGGCCGCAGCAGGGCCCGCTTACCGAGCTCCTTGACCTGATCGGCGGGAATGGCGCCGTGACCGGGAAGGTAGCCGGGGGTATCGCTCGCACCGGACAGCGTGGCGGCCTCAGCGAGCAGGTGGATCACGACCTGGCCCGGCTCTGCGGAGTTGTTTCGTGCCGGGCAGTCGGCCGATTCGCAACCGCACGTCATCGCTGAACCTCCGGCGGCCAGCACGGCCATCGCATCGGCCCGTTGCTGGCGTTTGGTCCGCGGATCCTGTCGGCACACCGTTCCGGTCAGCAGATCCAGGCGGCGGTCCAGCGCGGCGGCATCCGGCGCGCGCAGCGTCCCCCAGAACTCGGTGAGCCCGTCGCGGCTCGGGCCGATCTCGATGTGGCGGTCAGCATCCGAACTCCGGGCCACCCGTACGGCGGCGGGGTCGATGTCTCTCACCCACCAGTCGACCAACTCGGCAATCCTGTTCCGGGAGTATGAGTTCCACCGTGGAGCCTTACCGGCCAGCCGTGAGTCGATTTTCGTGAGCGCATCCGCATCGGTGATCAGCCCGGTACGGAACACCGCTACGGCGATGACGCGGAAGTCAACCTCCCCGGCGGCGAACACCGCACCGAGCTTCGGTAGTCGCCCGAGCAGTTCCACGCCGTAGTTCATCTGCGACGAGGCTCGTCCGCGGCTGATGCCGAGTTCGGCGCCGACCTCCGCGGCGACCGCCTCCCAGTTGTCGATGCACCACTGTGTTCGATCGATCTCATCGACAGTGGCCATCCGCAGTTGGCACAGCCTGCCGGAGGTCAGGAGTCTGTGAGCGACGGCGATGCGCTCGGTCCGCTGCGCTGACCGCATGAGTTCAAGTAAGCCGGGTTCGTCGATATTGTCGAACATGTGTTCGATACTAAAGCTGGCTTCTGACATATTCGCGACCAACCGTGGAGCGACGCCCGCTCACCACCAACCGGTCGCCGCGCCGATCTGGCGGCCGAGTTCCGGTGTCATGGTTCGCATGTAGGTCGCCGAGAGGTGGTGGGCGTCGTGGTACACCTGGATATTGCCCTCGATGGCGCGGCAGTAATCGTCCCGGCACACCGCATCGCTCATGTCGAGCGCCTTCATCCCTGGGAACTTGTCGACGAAGTCCAGCGTCTGGTTTCGGTCGGAGAGCACTGCGGCGCGTTCGATCCCGCACGACACCGCATCGCCTCCCTTGGCCAGGCAATCCGCCGGCATGAACGGTTTGCCGTTGCGGGTGAGCCAGGGGGTGTCTCGCATGGCCAGCACAGGAATGCCGGCGTCGCTGAAGGCTTTCCAAATGCCGAGGTAGGTGCCGGGCATCGTGTCGCCGGGCTTGGTGTTCCATGGCCGGGTGGAGGTGGTGAACACGAAGTCGGGGCGGTCGGCGATGAGCCGCGCCATCACCCGCCCATTCCACTGGCGGCACTTCGGGTAGGGCCGGTTGTCGCCCATCACCAGCGGCAGCGGGTCGGTGGTCAGCGGGCAGCCCATCTTCAGATAGGTGACGACCTTGACGTGGTGTTCCTTGCCCAGCGCGTCCAGGGCGGTGATCCAGTGCTCGGCGTGGGAGCCGCCGGCCAGCGCGATGGTGCGGGTTGCCGAGATGTCGCCGTAGGAGCAGTTGATGATGCCGGCGTTGTCGAAGTCGCTGATGCAGCCGTCGTTGGTGGACTCCGGCACATCGTCCTGCGCCTCCAGGACGGTGGGCCGGAACGGCAGTTGGGGCACCTTGGCGTGGTCGATCAGCGCCCGCGCTCCCGGATAGCTGTCGGCGGTCAGTCCGGCCAACTCCTTGCCGCTCCCGCGCTGCGCCGCCACGTGTTCGCGCCAGGTGAAGGACGTGGCGGTCAAGGCGACCGCGAGCAGTGTCACCGCGGTCCCGCCGACGATCGCCGGGCGGCGAAGCCGTGAGCGCCGGATCGCGCGGGGGCGCTGGTAGCGCAGCGGCTCCTCGACGAACCGCATCGTCAGATAGGCCAGGACTCCGGAGACGAGCAGGATCACCAGGCCGTCGAGGAACCCGGCGTGCGAACCCCCCGTGTAGGCCAGCCAGAAGATCAGTAGCGGCCAGTGCCACAGGTACAGCGAGTAGGCCATCGAGCCGAGTGTCACCAGCGGCCGGATGGCCAGCAGCCGGTTGGGCGCCGGCAGCCGGTCCCGGGTGGACCGGAGGGCCCCGCGGTTGGCGCCGGCCAGGATCAGCAGCATCGCGGCTCCGACCGGCACCAGCGCCCACGGTCCCGGGAACTGTCTGACGCCGTCGATCAGCGCGCCGCAGGACAAAATGGCGGCCAGGCCGATTGTGGCCAGTGCGGTCCGCAGCCACATCGGCCAGGCGATGAACGGGATCAGCGCGCCCGCCAGCACGCCGAGCAGCAGTTCCCACGCCCGGGCGAAGCTGTTGTAGTACGCGGTGACCTGATCCGTCTGGTGGGCGATGATCGCGTAGCCGAACGAGGCCACCGCCAGGCCCGTCAGCAGTGCCACGAAGACGGTCCGCAGCCGGTTGCTGCCCAGCCGCCGGCGCAGCAGCGCGGCGAGCCCGTACATCAGCAGCAGGACGCTGATGTAGAACTGGCCCTGCACCGACATCGACCAGATGTGTTGCAGCGGCGACACGGCCTCACTGGCACGCAGGTAGTTCGATGCCGTCGCGGCCAGCTCCCAATTCTGGTAGTAGCCCAGACTGGCCAGGGTCTGATCGGCGAAGGTCTCCCAGCGGGTCTGCGGCTGGATCGCGATCGTGAGTACTGCGGACACTGCCAGCACCACCACCAGCGCGGGCAGCAGTCGGCGGGCCAGCCGCTTGATAGTGGGCCACGGCGACAGGACCGTCCCGGGCGTCAGCACGCTGCGCAGCACCGAACTGCCGAAGAAGAAGCCGGATAGCGCCAGAAAGACGTCCACACCGCCGGACACCCGTCCGAACCAGACGTGGAAGATCGCCACCAGCGCGATCGCCACCCCGCGCAGACCATCGAGGTCATGTCGGTACAGCGTCTCCCGCCCGACCGCTGCCGGGGCGTGGGCGATGACGACCGGGACGGTCGTTTCCGACGGCCGGGTCAGGGTGAGAGTGGTCATGATCGCCCGTCAATCTACCAATTCCGCAGGACCGCTCAGCTGCGGTGACGCCGGCGGCCGGACGCCCGAGCGTTAGGCTGCCTCGCGTGTCGGCGTTGACCCCGCAGCAGATCAGCGCCATCGACGCCGCGCATATCTGGCATCCCTACAGCACCCTGGGCGTCGGGGCGATCCCGCCGGTGGTCGCGACCGGGGCGAAGGGCGCCTGGCTGACGCTGAACCGCGACGGCGTCGAGATCCGCGTGCTGGATGCCATGGCGTCGTGGTGGACCGCGCTGCACGGCCACGGCCACCCCGTGCTCGACGCCGCGATCACCCGGCAACTGGAGGTGATGAATCACGTCATGTTCGGCGGTCTGACCCACGCGCCGGCGGCGCGGCTGGCCCAACTGCTCGTCGACATCACGCCGGCGGGCCTGGACACCGTCTTCTTCTCCGACTCCGGATCGGTAAGTGTGGAGGTCGCGGTCAAGATGGCGCTGCAGTACTGGCGCGGCGCCGGCCGGTTCGCCAAACGCCGGCTGATGACCTGGCGAGGGGGCTATCACGGGGACACCTTCACCCCGATGAGCGTGTGCGACCCCGATGGCGGCATGCATTCCCTGTGGCGCGACGTGCTGGCCGAGCAGGTGTTCGCGCCGCCGGTTCCCACCACCTACGACCCCCGCTACATCGCCGCATTCGAGGCCCAATTGTCCTCGCATGCAGACGAACTCGCGGCCGTCATCGTCGAACCGGTGGTGCAGGGGGCGGGCGGCATGCGGTTCCACGACCCGCGTTATCTGACCGATCTGAGGGCGATCTGCGATCGCCACGACGTGCTGCTGATCTTCGATGAGATCGCCACCGGCTTCGGCCGGACCGGGGAGTTGTTCGCCGCCGACCACGCGCACGTGAGTCCGGACATCATGTGCGTCGGCAAGGCACTGACCGGTGGGTACATCACGCTGGCGGCCACCCTGTGCACCCGCGGGATTGCCGACACCATCAGCGGCGGCGAGGCCGGTGCGCTGATGCACGGGCCGACATTCATGGCCAACCCGCTGGCCTGTGCGGTCGCCGTCGCCTCGGTGGAACTGCTGCTGCGCCAGGATTGGCGGACCCGCGTCGCCGAGATCGGCGCCGGTCTGACCACCGGCCTGGAGCGGGCCCGGGGACTACCAACGGTCGCCGACGTTCGGGTGTGCGGGGCGATCGGGGTCATCGAAACCCACCGACCCGTCGACCTGCGAACTGCCACCCCGGTTGCCCTGGACCACGGGGTCTGGCTG
>Ga0194063_10001225_pt1 | contig 16985 bp, 12 predicted proteins | sample SepL3720m_MetaG_FD_155459 | JGI IMG/M metagenome (GOLD analysis project Ga0194063, IMG submission 155459) | Anoxic zone freshwater microbial communities from boreal shield lake in IISD Experimental Lakes Area, Ontario, Canada - Sep2016-L373-20m | ecosystem: Environmental > Aquatic > Freshwater... | reverse complement strand
GAGTAAGACGCTGAGGGGGATTTGGGAAATATGGAGTTCCGACTTTAGTCGGCTGGGATGGAAAAAATGGAAAAGGAAAGCTTAAATGGAAGAGGAGGGGCGGAGGGTTAAGAGGCCGACTGAAGTCGGCGCTCCACTCCCTATTTCATTTCGGCTTTGCGACTCCCGCTTTCCGATATTCAGAATTGAAAATAAATAAACCCTCGTGGCGCTCCGGGGTTGGTGAGAATGAGGAAAAGCATGATACCGTGGAGGAGTGGTTCGATGGGGGAGCGGGAGAGTTTTTGGGCGAACGGTTGGCGGTGTTCTTGGAGCCAGCCCCAGGCATGGTAGAGGACGACGGCGCTGCCGTAGAAGAGGAGCGAGAAGATTGGCGGGCCAGCAAACCCGGTTCTGCCGTTAAACAGGGCTTTGAAGAAGGCAAGGACGCTGGCCATGTCGGGCATGAGGAAGGTCAGCCAGAGGGCGGTCACGATGTGAAATGTGAATATCCATTTCACAGAGGTGACGGCAATTTTGAATGTTGGATGTTGAATGTTGAATGTTGAAGAGGAAGAGAAATTCGACTCTGCGCTTCCCTTTGGCTCTTTTATCCAAAATTTAAAATTCAAAATCCAAAATTTCGAACCTGCGCCGAATCTTTCAAGCCCCAGAAACAGCCCATGCAAGCTCCCCCACAGCGCGAATTTCCATTCGGCACCGTGCCAGAGGCCGCCGAGGAACATGACGAGAAAGAGATTGAGGTAGGTGCGGGCGGGTCCTTTGCGGTTGCCGCCCAAGGGGATGTAGAGGTAATCGCGCAGCCATCCGGAGAGGGACATGTGCCAGCGGCGCCAGAACTCGGTGATGCTGGTGGAGAGATAGGGAAAGTTGAAATTGGTGGGGAAGCGGTAGCCAAACATCGCGGCAAGGCCGATGGCGATGAGCGAGTAGCCAGCAAAATCGGCGAAGATTTGCAGGGTGTAGCCGTAGAGTAGGGGAAGCAGGTTGAGCGGGCTGCTGGCCAACAGCGATGTGGCCCCGAGGGTGAGTCCGGCCGTTTGCTCGGACAGGTTGTCAGCGACAAAGATTTTGAGGAAGTAGCCAGTGATGAGTGAACGGATAACGAGTTGCCAAGGGATGTCGTGGATGCGCTTGGCCTGGATTTGTGGCCAGAAATCCTTGGCCTTGACGATGGGGCCGGCAACTAGCTGGGGGAAAAAGAGCAGGTAGAACCCAATGTCGCGGACGCCCTTGGTGAATCGGCCGCCTTTGGACAAAAGGGTGTCGCTCTCGCGCGTGACTTGGCCGCGGGCAACATCCACAATCATGCTGATGCCATGAAAGGTGTAGAAGGAGATGCCGATGGGCAGTGGGATGTTCTTGATGGCCTGCGCCCACCCGGCAGGGAGGAAGGGGATCATCCCAGCAAGAAAGGGCAGGTACTTGAAGAAACCCAGAAGCGCTAGGTTCATGATCACCGCGCGCCGCGTCCAGTTGCGGACTTGGTCTTCATCGCCATTGACCTTGTGGAGGATGATGCGCGCGGTGGCAACGCTGTTGCCCACACAGGAAATGGCGAGCAGGCCGATCAGCTTGGGGTCTTCCCAGCCATAGAAAATGACGCTGGCGACTAGAGCGGTGGTCACCTGCCATGCCTTGCCATGGCGACCGCGCGACCAAGGCGCGTAGTAAAGCGCGAAGGTGACCGCCAAGAAGATCAGGAATTCAAACGAGTTGAAAAGCATGAGTGGACGGGTAAAGTGGAAATTTGGAAAGCAGACAGCTGAAATGGGAGAGCGGATGGGAGTACCGACTTCAGTCGGCTTTTCTGCTTTTTACTGCAGCTTTTCTCTTTCCAGTTGCGCAACGGCGCGGAGGAGATCGCCGGTGGCACGAGTGGCGCTGGGGGCATCCATGTGGACGCTGTCGGTCAGGTTGACGTCTTGCGGCGAGACGCGGCGGCCGAGATCCCACCAGAAGGAATGACTTGATTCGGCGAGAGCGAGGATCCATTCGGGTGCCGGATCATTGGCGCGGGCCGGGGGTAGCCAGACGAATACAAAGCGCGATCCACGGCGCTGCAGGCGGTGGATGATGTCAGTGACTTCGGCAACGCGGCTGGCCTGGATAGCATCGAGCGGATGACTGGCGGCAGAACTGAGAAGAACCGGTGCAGTGCCAGTACCGAACCCGCGGGCGGCTTCTGCAGGTGGGTAGTTGCCGATTTTGCGGGCGAGCAGTTTGCTATAGAAAAAGGCGGAGGGCCGAGCGTAGGCACTGATGGATGGGTGGTTGATGCCGAACTTGAACCACGGACTCATCATCGTCCGCGAAATTTCGGTGGGCTTTGGGGACAGGGAGAGATTGAGCGTGTTGGTCTCGATGAAAATCCAAGGGGCGCTGGGCAGGATTCCTTGGTCGATGGCGCGGAGGGTGTCGATCCCACAGCCGCCATCGCAGCCCATATTGGAAATGTCGGCGAAGCCTTGGGCGGAGTCTGGCAGCCTGCCGGTGATGGAGGAGCCGAGGACCATGATTTTTTGCTGGGCATGAGCCCCCGCTTGGATGCGGCCGAGCGATGAGAAGAAGTTGGATTCGCTTTTGAGGGTGCGCCCGCCAGACATCCGCAGTGCCAGCGACTGCGCCCCAAAGCAGGCTGCCAAGGTCAGCAAGAGTAGGATGAGGTAGCGCATGGGCGAAAAAGGGGGTAAAGCTGAAATTGGGAAAGCGGAAAGCTGAAAGGAAGAGGAGAATTTCGGAGGCCGGAGATTTGGTGAGAATGGGCGGGATGGAGCGCTGATCTTTAGTCGGCGACTTTGGTTTCGTGGGGTTTCGAGTGTTTCGCGGTTCTATTTCTATCCAACGCTGGGTTTGCGGAAATTCCGGAAAGTCAGCAAGAAGCCCAGACAAGCGATGAGTGTGCCGATTGAGACGACGGACAGCCAGAGAGGGCGAGGGAAAAAACGGACCTCGATCTGCTTGGCATTACTGGGAAGTTGATTGATCCAGCAGGCGTCGTCGGTCCCTTGGCCGAAGGCTTGCCAATCGGCCTGGCCGATGCTTCTCCAGCGCCAGCCAGAGTGCCAGTTTTGGGCGATGCGAATCCAAGTGCTGCCATTGGGCACTTCAAAGGTCCAACGGTTCATGGTTTGCAGGGTGGGGGTGATGGCGGTCGCAGTCTTGAGGGCGGCTAGGATGGCTGGAGGCTGACCGGGAACTGGATCGCGACCCGCGGTGAGTGGGGCGACGATCTGTGGATTTTTGCGGATGGTGAAGCCGTGGAGTGAATCGGCAATCGGCCAGTCGACTGTGCCGCGGGCAGGGTTTGCCGCAGAGGGTGAAATCGCAATGCCAACCCCAGATAGAGTCAGGCGGAGTGCTGGATCAGCATCCTGTAAAGCATGTGAGGCGGACCGATATTGAATGCTCTCGTAGGCCTCGACCGAGGGAATAGAATATGCGGCGCAAATATTAGGGACAGCCAAATCATCGATGATGGAGCTGTTATCATATAGCCCTTGTAGAATCCGCTGTGGCCTTGCGAGTTCACGGACTCGCTCAATGGCGGGATGTTTGGGTAAGAGATCGCTTGGGTTCGAAAATGTGGTCCATGTCTGGAAAAAAGTGCAGAGTTCGAGCGAGGTGGCGCCAATGATCGCCAACTGGCCCCATCTGGCATGGCGATCATTGGATCGGCCGACTAAAATCAATCCGCCGACGCCCGTGGCAAGCAGGCCGTAAACCCAGACAGTTTCAGGATCAGCGAGGGAAAAGGAATCTGTCCATCGCAGGGCGCGTTTTTCGATCCATTTTTGGCTGCTACTCAGTTTGGATGTCGCTGCGTGGAGAGCTGTAGCGATTACTTGTTTTTCGATCGAAGTCCTCGCGGTAATCGGTAACAAAGTCCCGATGAGCAGGGCACCTCCGAGGCCAGCGGTGGTGAATGAAGAGAGTCGGATCAGGCGTGTAGGAGGGTTTTTGGTGAAATGGGCCAACATCTCGGCAGCCATCCATGATCCGCCCAGCAAAAAGAGCAGTTGCACCCGGTGGTAGAGCGGGCCGACCAGCGGCGTAAGCGGAATCAACAAGCCTGCTAAAATAAGCCACTTGGCCTGACGCGGCATCGATTTTACAAATAATCCGCCGATCGCCAGAACCATGGGTATGGTTCCTAGGTAGGCGAGGTCCATCAGTGAGAACTTGAGCAAGCGCCAGGCATCACAGGATTGAGGCTCACCCATCAGCCAGGGCCAAATTTGGGCGGGGATGGCGAGCAGGTTGAAGAAGGGCTGGGAGATTCCTTCGGGATAACCTAGGCCGCCGCGAGTGTGGCCAATTTCAATGTTGGTGAAATAGGCGATGATCTGAGGTATCACCGTGAAGGCCGCCATGGCGGCGGCAAGCACGAACGCGAGGCCCCAACCCGTGATGGTGGGCCATTCCTTGTGTGCCGACTTCCACCGGGGAATCCCGCCAGCGACCACGCAGCCACAAGCAAGCACGACAAAAACCATGTGCTGGAGGGTACCGCCGATCAGGGCGAGAGTGAGGAAAAACGGCAGCAGTAACTGGCGGGTATTCAGATTTTTCCAGGACAGCCCGTGAGCCGCGGACCAGAGCACCCATGGCATCCAGCAAAAAGAGCTCAGTGCCCAGCGGTGGTAAATCCAGATCACGAACTGGCTGTTGCCCATGTAGGCGATGGCCCCGAGAAGGCAGGCCAGCCACGGCAGGCTGCGGCTGCGGAGGAACACCAGCATGCCGATGCCCGCAATTAGAAATTCTGCTTCAATGCCGAGGTTCCAGGCTTGGACAAAAGGGAAAAAGCGGTGCAACTGCATCGTCCAATTACCGGGGAGGGCCATCGTGTTGCCAGCCAAGCTTACGCCGCCCATTTCGTAAGGATTCCAACCGATGTAGCCGTCTGCCTTGATCGATTGTGCCGCAAAAATGTGGTAGGGCAGATACTGGGTGACGGCATCAATCGTCATGTGATTGTGGGGCTTGGCTCCATTGCTATCTTCCTTCCACGGCGCGAGGAGGGTTTTGGTGATGTCCAGCGGCGCGACGATCTTGCCCCCGAACAAGGCAGGGAAGAACATCGCCGTGACCATTGCCAAAAGAGACAGGGACGCTAAAATCGCTGGGAGTTTGCGGGGAGTTGTCATGGATGTGAGACTGGTGAAGACCAGGTGGATTAGGAACAAGAGTGTCCCTTCTCCTTATTAGAAGCGATATTTAAGGATGCAGTAGATCGCGCGGATGCCGTCGCGCCAGCCGATCTTTTTGCCTTCCTCGTAGGTGCGACCGTAGTAAGAGATGGAGACTTCGTAGATGGGGACCTTGAGCTTGGCGACTTTGGCGGTGATTTCGGGTTCGAAGCCAAAGCGGTTTTCCTGGATGACGATTTTTTGCAATACCTCGCGGCGAAAAACTTTGTAGCAGGTTTCCATGTCGGTGAGGTTCATGTTGGTGAACATGTTGGACATGAGGGTGAGGAATTGGTTCCCCACGGAATGCCAGAAGTAGAGCACCCGGTGCATGCCGGAGCCGAGGAAGCGGGAGCCGAAGACGACGTCCGCGCGGCCGGTAAGGATCGGCATGAGGAGCTTGGGGTACTCATCGGGGTCGTATTCAAGGTCGGCGTCTTGAATGATGACGATGTCGGAATCGACGTGTTGGAATCCGGTGCGCAGGGCGGCTCCTTTGCCTTGGTTGACCTCGTGGGTGAAAATGCGGATGCGGTCGTCGGTTTTTGCGAGGGCTTGCATCGTCTGCCAAGTGCCGTCTGAGGAGCAATCATTGACCATGACCAGTTCGGCGACTTCAGGCCGGGCGAGGACTTTTTCGACGATGAGGTGGAGGGTGCGCTCCTCGTTGTAAACGGGAATGACGACCCCGAGGCAGCGGGCGGGAATTTCGACGGGATTCATGGCTTTTTGGTAGAGCTGAAATTGGGAAAGCTGAAAGCTGAAATGAAGAGGAGATTTTCGGAGGGCGGAGATTCGGTGGGAATGGGCGGGATGGAGCGCTGATCTTTAGTCGGCGTCTTTGATTTCGTGGTTCTCTGGATCGCAGAGTTTACCGCGGAGACGCTAAGGTCGCAAAGGGACGCGGAGGAAGACAGGGGGTAAAGCTGAAATTGGAAAAGCGGAAAGCTGAAATTTGAAAGATGAAGCGAAACGCGGAGGCGGGGAGGGCGCGGAGTAAGACGCTGAGGGGGATTTGGGAAATATGGAGTTCCGACTTCAGTCGGCGTCTTTGGTTTCGTGGGCTTTCGAGTGTTTCGTGTTTTCCTGAATCGAGGAGTTTACCGCGGAGCCGCAAAGGTCGCTGAGAGACGCGGAGGAAGAAAGGGGGTAAAGCTGAAATTGGGAAGATGAAGCGAAACGCGGAGGCGGGGAGATCGCGGAGAAAGACGCTGAGGGGGATTTAGGAAATATGGAGCGCTGATCTTCAGTCGGCGTCTTCGATTTCGTGGTTCTCTGAATCGAAGAGTTTACCGTGGAGGCGCTAAGGGCGCTTTGGGTGACAGGGAAAGAGGGTTTTTTGGGGTTTCGAGGGCGTCAGTGGATGTGTCAGCGATTGGCTTGGGCGCGTGCAGTGGCTAACTGAAGTGCTGTGGGAAATGAGGGGGATGGAGCGCTGATCTTCAGTCGGCGTCTTTGGCGCGTTGGGCGGCTTGCGCGCGGTACGTTCCTGAAGGAGAAAGATCGACGGGATGGGCGATATTCAATTCACCGGCTTTTGAAGCCTTCAGTGTGGTCTTTGGCACGCTACCGCCCTTGGTTGCGGCGTTTTTGAAGCGCGAACCGACCAGGTGTTTCAAAAGTGCCTCTAGGTAGAGAATACCTTAGAGCCGGAGACTGGTTTGTAAAACCGGTTGTTCAAGAAAAATTGAACTAATTTTCGGATGAGGCGAAAAAGATTTTTGGGTCGCATGTTTGCGGGGGATTTTGGGGGGAATGATGGCCGGACCCGGCTAGAGTTTAGAATCCCGAGTTGACTGGGACGAGGCGGGAAACCGCTTGTCGGAGCAGGGCGCTGTCCCATTGGCCGGGAGCGGTCGCGGTGGTGCCCAGGTAGCCATAGTTCATGAGGCTACCGCATTGGGCGCAGAGCAGGCGCGAGACCGGGGCGAGTGGTCCCATGCCCATGGTGGCGACCGGGATTCCGTGATCGGCGAGCTGGAATTCGGCGAGGCGTGCCAGATCGGCGGGGCTGCGGAGCTGGGCGGCGGCTTTGAAAATCGTGGCTCCAGCGTCCTTGGCCTTTTGCGCGGCCTGTGCGAGTACGGCGGTTGCGGGAAGCTCGTTGAAATCGTGATAGGAGGCGATCCAGGGGATTTGTAGTTCGGGGAGCTCGGCTAAAAATCCGCCCATTTCGTCGATACTGGCGACTTCGACGTCGATCCAAGCGGCGTGGGGCAGGGCGACTTTCAGGAGCTGGCTGCGTGCGGCAGCGTCCAGCGCCCGTGCGCCACCTTCTTCGGACCGGCGGGCGGTGAACAAGAGCGGGATTCCGGTCAAATGGCTCCAGGGCAGGGGCTGGGTGGTCAGGTCCTCGGGCTCTAAAAGATCCAGACGGATCTCGGCGATGTCGCAGGCTTCGAGAACAACGGCGGCGGGCGAAGTGCGTAAATCCAGCGAACTGCCGAAGCTGCCGACGATTTGGGGATTTCCGCTCATTCGCAATTTTTTTGCAGTCGCCATGACGAAGTGATGCGGATTAAATCAGGGCGAGTCAATCGCTTGTGGTCAGATTTACGGCTGCCTGTGATTGCGGGGCTCGTAATTTCATCCGACAGAAATGATTTTTTCTGGCCAAGCCTAACTCCTAGGACTTAGTTTCTGGTCAAAACCGCACCCGATGTACCCATTACTTCGCAAATCCGTCTTCATCACCGCGTCCGCCGTGATCACCGCGTTCTCGATAGGCTCCGCACTTGGGCAGGCGGCTAAGGTCGTGAGCAACAAGCCTGAGTTTGAAGAGATGGCCTCGCCCGTATTTGGCGGCACGAAGGACAAAGTCTTCAAGCCGAAGAACTGGCTCGAGATCGAGGCCAAGTTGAAAATCTCCCTCAGTCCCGAGCCGGCCTCCAAGACTTGCGACAAGATGACCATCAAATGGTACGTCGCGGTCAAAAATCCAGATAAGCCAGGCACGATGCTGCTGCTGACGCGGGATGTCGAACATGTGAACATTTCGTTAGATGAAGACATTTTCTGTTCGATCTACCTCTCGCCGAGTTCGATCAAGCGCCTGATGGGATCCAATGTCGGTGGCAAGAGAGCCGTTGAATACGTCGGCTATGAAGTGCTGATCAACGGGCAAAAGGTCGCTCAAGAGACCCACAAGGGAAGCGTCGGTTGGTGGAATGCAGCCTCGGGGAAAATCTCCCGCACCGATTCCGTGCCACTTCTCAACAAGATGGAAACTCCTTTCAGCCACATGTGGTGGGACCGCTATGCGGAAGTGAGTGCAGAGCGCCGCTGAACCCCATGAGACTTGTTCGTTTTTTGTCCAACCACTTTCTCTTTCATTTCTAGTAAATCATGGCTGATCATCAGACCACCATCGCCCTCAACATTGGATCGCAGCGCATTAGCATGGCTGTTTTTGAGGTTTCGAAAAATGACGAACTCATACTCAAAGCTTACGACTCGGAATCGATCCCTGCGGATCCGGCGCTGGATGCCTCAAGGGCCTCGCAGACGCGCGTTGCCATCGCCGATCTCGTCGAGCGACTGAACGTTGGCAATTGCAAGGCACGCTATGCGATTTCCGGGCAATCGGTTTTCACCCGTTTTGTCAAACTGCCACCGATTCAGGACGACAACATCGAGCAGTTGGTCACCTTCGAGGCCCAGCAGCACGTGCCGTTTCCGCTTTCGGAGGTGGTCTGGGATTATGAATTGATTGAAGGAGCGACCGAAAAGGAAGCCGTGATTGTCGCGATCAAGGCGGATTCGCTCGATGAGATCAACGCATCGGTGAATGATGCGGGGCTGGGAACCTTGGAGGTCGATGTCGCCCCGATGGCGCTCTACAATGCCTTTCGCGCCGCCTACGGCAATCCGGAGGATCCGATTTTGCTCATCGACATCGGGGCGAGGACCAGCAACCTGATCTACATCGAGGGCCGCCGCTTTTTTACGCGTGGCATCGCGATTGGTGGTGCCTCAATTACGACGGCGATCGCCAAGGAATACGGGGTATCATTCGCGGAAGCCGAACATCAAAAAGTATTCAACGGCATGGTCGCATTGGCGGGTGGCCATACCGCGCAGCTCGACGAATCCGTCGCGGCTCTGGCGATGGTGATCCGGAACGCACTGAACCGCTTGCCTGCGGAAATCGCGCGAACCACCAATTACTACCGCAGTCAGCACGGCGGCAGTGCCCCGCGCCGGGTGGTTTTGGCGGGCGGCGGGGCGAACCTACCCTACGCGCTCGAGTTTTTCCATGAGAAGCTCAACCTGCCGGTGGAATACTTCAATCCGGTCAAAAACGTCGCACTGGCGAAGGGAATGGATCCAGAGATCATTCAGCGCCAAGGACATTTGATGGGGGAGATCATTGGTCTCGGGCTGCGCAGCGTGGGCAAATCGCTCATTAACATTGATCTTGTGCCGCTGGTGGTGGAACAGACGCGGGCTGCCGACCGCCGAAAGCCTTTCTTGATCGCTGCCGCCGTCATTTTCCTAGTGGGTCTTGCGGCATGGGCGGCATTCGAAAACTTAGCGGCCGCCAATGCCGAAGACGAGACCGTCACCATGCAGGATCAGCGCTCATCGCTGGCGCCACTCAAGTCGGACATTGATCAACTTCTCAAGAAAGAGGAAAGCCTTCGGCAGATCGCCACCGGCTATACCAACGCCGAAGCGGCGCATGTCTACTGGATGGATGTGCTGGCCGAAGTGCGCGGCGCCTTTGCTAGCGATGCCGTTTGGTTGACCGATATCGAACCGCTCAGCGGCTACGTGGCCACCGCTGCCGATGCGAGAGCTGCAGGCAGCAAGGCGGGTGCGAACGAACAAAACGGCAAATCGTTGATCAAAGCCGAATTTGCAGCGGCGACCTATGGCAGCAGCTCGCTGGTTGATTCGAAGTCTGAGTCGGCGGCCCCAGGGAGAAAGTCGGCTGGCGCGGAGATCACCGCCAATGCCGTGCGGATCAAAGGGTTTTGGCGCAAGACTGAAAAAGGCCAAAACGTCGTGTCCGAGCTCCTGAAAAAACTCCGGGATCAATCGACGCACTTCCGCTTCAGTATCAAAGATGCCAAGGGGGCCGAAGTTGAATTGAGAGATGAGCGGATCCTTGACATCACCGTCGTTGGCGAGCCGGGAATTCTCGGTCTTCCCTTTGAAATCACCCTTCCATTGGCCCGCGAGGCCGCAGCCAAGTAAGGCTTAGCAAGCAACCCGATTGCCTTCAGTATTATGAGTTGGATTAAGAAAAATCGTTTTATAGTGATGCTGGGCGGAGCGGCCCTGCTGGGTTCCGCCTTGCTGTTTTATTTCGGTTTCCAAGCCGCCCAGCGCTACGATGAGGCAAAGGCAGAATTCGACATCGCGGCGAGCGAGGCTTCCAGCTATGAAAACCTGGCGCTTTACCCAAAGTCGGCGAACCGCGATGGCAAGCGCAAGGCGCTCGACGAATACAAGCAAGCGGTGACGTCGCTGGTTGCCGCCTTCGACCCCTTCCGCACCACGGACCTTAAAAATGTGACGCCGCAGGAATTTACCACCACCCTGCTGGCTGCCAATACGGACGTGCGCAAGGCTTTTGAAGAGTCAGGCACGATCGTGCCAGAGCCGTTTTTTCTGGGCTTTGAGAGATATAAGACCTCGTTGGCAGATGGCAAAATCACGGGCTTGCTGAATTACCAACTTTCCTCAATCAAAAAACTGATGCTGGCCCTCTCGCAGGCGAAGCCGACAGCGCTTAAAAATCTTCATCGGCCCAATTTGGTCGAGGAAGACGGCCAGGTCTACAAGTCGGCGGCCAATGCCGTGGCGCGCTCCTTTCCGCTGGAGATCACCTTCGTCGGGCCCGAGCGGTCCGCTCGCGAGTTTCTCTCCACCATTGCCAAGCCGCAAGGTCAGTTCGTCGTGATCCGCTCCTTACGGATCACCAACGACAAGAAAGATCCTCCGCGGACCAGTGATGCCAAGTTTGACCGGCCTGCCGCTGCGGACCCGATGATGGCTTCCCCGGCATTGCCGGGTGATCCATTGGTAGGAGCGGATGTGCCCGCGGCGGATTCCGGTCGGATCCTTGCTCAAATTCTCGGGAACGAGCAGGTTTGCGTCTTCGTCCGCTTGGATGTTCTCCAGTTTCTGCCCGCGCAGAAAATCCCATAAACCTGATCTTCTCTCACTTTACTGACCATGTCCTGGTTTTCTACAAATTACGAAAAAGTCGTTCTTGGGGCTGCTGTTGCCGCCGCCTTGGGGCTCGCCTACCTGGGGTGGTCCAAGCATGGGAGTGTTGAAACTGACTTCAGCATCGACCTCAGAGGGCGTGGCAATAACCAAACGGCGGTTCGGGATGCGGACCTGATCCCTCAGGCGTTGGCCTCGCTCAAGATGGATCACTCGTGGCTGCAAGCACTGGATATGGACCGTCCAGTGGACCTGTTCACGGGCATCCCGCTGTTCATCAAAAGCAGCGCGCCGGATGAACCCATCGACTTGCTCAAGGGAGCGCCCGTCCATCCGCCGATTCACAATATCTGGTGGATCCAAAATCGCTTGGACCCAGGCCATGCCGATGCCCTCAACCGCGATCCCGACCATGATGGTTTCTCCAACGTGGAGGAATTCAATGCCAAGACCGACCCTAACAGTGCTAGGTCGCTGCCATCGCTGATCACCAAGCTGATGTTTGTGAAAGAGGACAGCCTCACTTGGGTGCTGCGTCCCGGCCACGGGTCGGATGGCAGTTTCCCCATTGTCTATGAGGATAGCAAAGGTGGCACCAACAAGGCCGGCGCGGCGGAGATGATCGCCCCCGGCACGGTGTTCTTCAGCAAGGGGACCATGGCGAATCGATTCAAGCTTCTCGGTTCGGAAGTCCGCATGGAGCTCAACAAGAAAATCAACATCGAGATGGAGCGAACGATCGTACGCATCGAGGATCAGCGGCCCAATAAAAAAGGCACCGTTTACGAGTTGCCAGCTCCGCTGTCTGACCAACGCAAGAACGACTACCGTCAATATGACCGCACGGCGATTTTCTCGCTAGAGGCACTCGGACTCAACGGCAAGGAGTTCAGAGTGGAGGAGAATACCGCCTTTGCCCTGCCGCCGGGCAACCCGAACCAAGACTACCTCGTCAAAGCCATCACGCCCGAGTCGGTCATTATTGAATTCTATGATGCCGCAGGCGATAAAAAGACCCTGCGGATCAATAGAGGTCGCCAGGCGCCGATGGCGGAATGACCCGCCAAAAAAATCGCTTCCCAATCTCCCAAAAAATCTTCAGAAAGTCCCAGCCAAGTATGCAAAAAACGCTTTTTTATCGATTCAGCCGCACCGCACTTGCGTTGGTGGCTATGGCATCTTCCATGCCCGCTCTTGTTACGTCTGCAAATGCGGGTGAAGGTGGCTCCGGCCTCAGCTCCCTCGCCCAGCGCGAAATGGTCCGTCGTCAAGAGGCCGTGAGCGAAGCGGATACGCTCCTGAACGAAGGTCGCGAGGCCTATGCCAAGGCAGACTTCCAGCAAGCCGTCGATAAATATATCCAAGCGCTGGCTCGTCTACCCGCCGCACCGATGCTGTCAGACCGCCGCGAAAGCATCATCGCGCATTTGGCCGATGCAAGGATCGCACTGGCCATGGAGTATCGCAAGGTCGGCAAATATACGGAAGCGCGCACGCTGCTTGAAGGCCAGTTGGCCGTCGACCCGAACAACCTCGAGGCCAAGCGCGAAATCGGTTTCTTGGATGACCCCATCCGTACCAATCCTGCGCTGACCTACGAACACACCCAGAATGTGGACAAAGTTCGCCGCGATCTCTACACGGCGGAAGGTAGCTTCAATCTCGGCAAGTACGACGACGCCAAGCTGTCGTACGAAAAAGTTCTTCGCGTCGATCCCTACAATACGGCCGCCCGTCGCGGGATGGAGCAGGTCGCCAATGCCAAGTCCGATTACTACCGCGCCGCCTACGACCAGACCCGTGCCGAGCTTTTGAGTCAAGTCGACGCCGCATGGGAGGTCAGTGTGCCAGCCGTGACGCCCGCGGTCAGCACCACCCAGTTTGGCCAAGGCGAAGTCACCTCTGGCGTTGCTTACATCACTGAAAAGCTCAAGAAAATCGTCATCCCACGCATCGACTTCGAAGACACCACGGTCGAAGAAGCCATCGACTTCATTCGTCTGCGCGCCGCTGAGCTCGATACGGCGGAACTCGATCCAGCCAAGAAAGGCGTCAACTTCGTGATCCGCCGGCCACGGGCGAATCTGGCAGCCCCCGCAGAGCCCGGTGCCGCCGATGCCCTGCCGACCGCCGCCGAAGATCCCGGTTCGCTGCGCGTTCGCGAGCTGCGCGTTCGCAACGTGCCTCTCGCCGTTGCCCTCAAATACATCTGCGATCAGACCAAGCTCCGCTACAAAGTCGACGACTTCGCCGTCACCTTGGTCCCATCCAGCGAGAGCAACCAAGACTTTTTCAGCCGCACCTTCCGCGTGCCGCCTGACTTTGCCACGGCGCTGGGCAGTGCGGGTGAGGGGGGCGAGGCGGCCGCAGCAGACCCCTTCGCCGCCGAAAATCCCACCGCCGGAAAGGCGCTCAAGCTGGGTGGTCGCCCACCGATTCTTGAGCTTCTCAAGAACGCTGGCATCACCTTCAATCCCGGCAGCTCTGCCACTCTGAGCAATGCCGGTGTCCTGCTGGTGACCAACACCTCGACCGAACTCGACAAGGTCGAGCAACTCGTTCAAACGGTCAGCAACACCCAGCCGAAGCAAGTGAAGATCACCACCAAGTTTGTGGAGATCAAACAAGAAAACACCGACGAACTCGGTTTCGACTGGATGATCAGCGCCTTTGGTATCGGCAATAGCCTCGCCAACAGCAGTACCACAGGATCCGGCGGAACCACGGGCAACCAGCTTCCAAGCCGCACGGGCGACTTCACCGGCGTGGATACGAACTTGCCGACGGACATTGTAACGGCCGGAAATCGCAGTGGCGACACCGCCATCAACCGCAATAGCATCGATTCGCTCCTGAATAATCCGAACCGTACGTCTCAACTCATCAACGCCGCTCCTGGCATCTTGGGACTCACGGGGGTATTCCGAGACATCGAGATGAAGATGATCATGCGCGGCCTCGCCCAGAAAAAAGGGGTCGACTTAATGACCGCTCCTTCAGTCGTCGCCAAGTCCGGCCAAAAAGCGCTCATCGAGGTGATCCGCGAGTTTATCTATCCGACCGAGTTTGAGCCGCCTCAAGTCACGCAGGGGGCAGCATCAACCTCCAGGACTGCTACTGGAGAACCTTTAGGAGGCAGCACTCCGCTGGCCACTCCGGCATCGCCTTCGGCGTGGGCAACCCGCAATCTGGGCGTCACCCTTGAAATCGAGCCGACCATCGGCGAAAATGATTTCCTCGTTGATCTTCGGTTCGTGCCTCAGATCACCGAGTTCGACGGATTCATCAACTACGGTAGTCCCATTAATGTTCCTAATCCAAATTATAAGCAGTTATTACCTACGAGTTCCAATAACCCACAAACTATTGCAGTCACCGAAAACCGCATCGACCAACCCATCTTCTCGACCCGCCGGGTGAGCACCTCGATGACCATCTACGACGGCTACACCGTGGCTTGCGGTGGCCTGATGCGTGAGGACGTCCAAAACGTCGAAGACAAGGTGCCGATTCTGGGAGACATCCCTTACGTCGGTCGCCTGTTTCAAAGCAAGAGCGAGAACCGCATCAAGAGCAACCTGATCATCTTCGTCACCGCCCAGATCATCGACTCGACAGGTCGCCCACTGCGCGGGGCTGAGACCGGCCAAGTGATTCCTGTCACGACATCCCCAGCCTCTGGCTTGCCTGCCGGTGGCGGCGACCAGGGCGAGGGTGTTCTGCCGCCACTCTAGCGATCGACGACTCCATCCAGCGGGCGGCGGTTTTTTGACCGGCCGCCCGCTTTTTTGTCACCTTCGCGCAACTTGGCGCTTGGCAGGTCGGGTGGGTCGCTTAAACCATGGGCATGGTGCTGGGTATACTGGGTTCGGGTTCGGGATCGAACATGCAGGCGATTCTCGATGCGATCGATACCGGAACGCTCAATGCGCGGATTGCGATCGTCTTGTCCGACAATCCCGGGGCCTTCATTCTCGAGCGCGCGCGGCTACGCGGGATCCAGACCGGCGTGATCAATTGCCGTGGATTTCGCACCAAGTTCCCCGAAGAGGCCCAGGCGGAAACCGCACAACAGCTCAAGGCTGCAGGCGTCGAGCTAGTCTGTCTGGCTGGATTCCTGCGCCTGGTAAGGCACCCGCTGCTGGAGGTTTTCCCCTCGCGGATTCTCAATATCCATCCATCGCTGCTGCCCGCATTTCCCGGGCTGGAGTCGTGGAAGCAGGCGCTGGCGGCTGGTGTCGCCGAGGCGGGCTGCACGGTCCACCTCGTGGATGAAGGCATGGACACCGGGCCGATCCTGCTGCAGGAAGCCCTGCCGATCTTGCCCAGCGACACGGCGGAATCCCTGCACGCGCGCATCCAAGCGATCGAGCACCGCCTCTATCCGGCTGCAATTCGCAAAGTGGCTGAAACCGCGCTGGGCTAAAAGCCGGGCGCGTCCGTCCTCGAGATGTGCGGTTTTAGCTGGCGAATGTACCGGCCGTTCTTTGAGAAACACCCGCGCGTCGGTTATTCCAGGCCGCGCTCGTTGACTTCCTCTTCGTCCCAGCCGAGGTAGTGTCCCAGTTCGTGGAGGAAGGTAGTTCCGACTTCGTCGCGGTAGTCCTGTTCATCAGCGCCGACCCATTCCCAGAGATTGGTCAGGAACAGTCGGATGCGTGGTAGCTCCTCCGGTCCGACTTCCTCGGCTGCTGTCGGCCCTTCGAAAAGTCCCAATTCATCGCCGTCGAGCTGATCGTCATAAGCGCCTTGCCCGGGTTTCTCCTCAAACGCGATCGCGACTTGCTCCATCGCGTCCTGAATGTCGGCCGGCAAAACGCCTGTCAGTGACTTCAACTCCTCATCCGCCCACAGGCTCAATGTTTCAAAATCCATGACCAGAGATGTAGCGGTAACCCGTGCGGTGCACAAGCCTCGGTAAACCCGGGGGTGTCTCTCTCGGGTGGCGTTGATTCTTGCCAAGGGGCGGGTAAAGAAGCTACGATGCATCGTGGAAAAATCCGAAGACGGCATCGAGCGCGCGGGGTATCCGAACGACGCGTTTTTCAAGGACGTGTTCTCGCAACCGCAACACGCGATCGCGTTTTTCAAGACCCGCCTGCCGCTGGCGATCGTCGCGCAGGTCGATTGGCCGACGCTGAAAGTGTTGCCGAGTTCGTTCGTAAAGTCGGGTCTGCAGCAGGTGCAGGCTGATTTGTTGTTTGCAGTGAACATCGGCGGGCGGGATGCACGGCTGTACTTGCTCTTCGAGCACCAGAGCACGGTCGACCCGACGATGCCACTGCGGCTACTCGGCTACGTCGCGGAGATCCTGTTCAAGCACCACAAGGACCATGGTTTGCCACTGCCGCCGGTTCTGCCCTTTGTCTTTCACCAAGGGCCGGAGCGCTGGAACGTCTCGACCGCGTTTGAGGACTTGTTCGAACTACCCGATGAGCTCGCAGGGCTGCTGCCGTTTCTGCCAAAGTTCCGCCACGCCCTGTTCGACCTGACGCGCTACGACCCCCAGCAGGATCAGGACGAATCCCAGTTGCGCAGCGTCATGCAGCTGATGAAGCTGGCGCGCGAACGACAGCTGTCACGGTACTTCGATTGGCTGGTCGGAACTGCCGCCGA
>Ga0194063_10001224_pt1 | contig 16986 bp, 10 predicted proteins | sample SepL3720m_MetaG_FD_155459 | JGI IMG/M metagenome (GOLD analysis project Ga0194063, IMG submission 155459) | Anoxic zone freshwater microbial communities from boreal shield lake in IISD Experimental Lakes Area, Ontario, Canada - Sep2016-L373-20m | ecosystem: Environmental > Aquatic > Freshwater... | reverse complement strand
GGCTGGCGAGTATGGGTGGATAGCGCCGACCTATAATGTTGCTGACCGTGGGATTGAGGCGATCCGCATGATTGCCGAAGGCAACATCGAGGTCTCTGGTCGGGCGCCGACCCGTGTGGAGTTCCGGACAAAGATAGGGATGACCCGGATCTGGTTCTTGTCGGCAGACAATCCGGACAACATCCGCGGGTTCGGGTTCCAGGGTGTGGTGATTGACGAGGCGGCGGCAATCCCGGTCAGCGTCTGGCATTACGTGTTGCGGCCCACAATAGCCCAGACATTGGGTTGGGCGGTGTTCGTCAGCACGCCGAAAGGGCGCAACTGGTTCTATGACCTGTACACACGAGGCATGGATCCCAATGAGACGGATTACGCCAGTTTCACGTTCCCGAGCAAGGCGTCACCGTTCTTCCCGGCGAAGGAATGGGAGGAGGCCAAGCGAACCCTGCCTGCTGATGTGTTCCGGCAAGAGTATGAAGCGGAATTCATGGAGGACAGTGCGGGCGTGTTTAGAAATGTGGACGCGTGTACAGTAGGCGGTGGTCAGTTGGCCGTAGGCAGTGAAGATTATCATCGGAATGTGGTCATCGGTTGTGATGTGGCGAAGCACACGGACTGGACGGTACTGATTGCGATGGATGCGGAGACCGGGCGGTGCTTTGCAATGGAGCGGTTCAATCACCTGGATTGGCCGATCCAGAAGGAACGGATATTGGCGTTCGCGCGGAAGTATCGGGGGCGGATTATTTTGGACGCCACAGGTGTTGGGGATCCGATCTACGATGATTTAAAGCGGGTGTATGGCGACATCGAGGGGTTCAAGTTCACGTCAGGAAGTAAGACGGCCTTGGTTCAGCGGTTGATTGTGGCGGTGGAGCAGAGGCGGGTGAGTTGGCCGGCGGCCAGTGGACAGACAGCAGTAGACGGTGGGCACCAGCCTTCGCCAAAGGACTCCGGCTTGGCAAGTTGGGAGATCCTCACGTCCGAGATGAAGCGTTACGAGTATGAAATCTCGCCGTCAGGCGGGATCACGTATAATGCGCCGTCAGGCTATCATGACGACTGTGTCATGGCCCTGGCGCTGGCAAACCACCAGCGTTGGGAAACGGAAAGTTGTGGGAACATGTTGAGGGTAGAGGGTGGCGAGCGGCGCGGTGGCGTGATCGCGAGACGGCGGGAGAGGGTGCTGGCGGGGTGATTATGACGTATTGCTGGCGGGATGATCCTTTACCGACCTATTGGATGCAAGGGAGCAAAGCACAGGGCAATGACAACCATTGTTAGCAGAGAGAGCATGGTTCTTTTCCCCCTCATCCAGACATTGCACCGGCAGTTCCGCTACCCGCCAAGGCAGAAGAGACAGAACCCCGACTTGCAGGAACGGATGCGCGCACTGAAACCGACCGGTGCGCTATCTTCATTCATTTGCCTACAGGTGGAACGTGAGATTCGTCGTGTTTCTCGCCTTCGGTTCGTTTTAGTCGATCCTGTCGGGTCGCCACCGACCTCTCGCAACAACGTTTGATGCACCACAAGAGTCCACCCCACAGGATGAGTCCGGCAATACCCCCGATTATCCAGCCGGTTGCGCCGAATGGTCTCCCCATCAACCATCCAAGGCCGACTGCGGCGAAGACAAAACCAACAAAGTAGATGAGTTCAACGACATTCATAGAGTGTTAGATTTGGAGAATTATTTCAGGTAACGAACAACTGCATTGGCGCCCGCGTTTGCACCTTGGGTTCCAACGTTCATGAGATATGCTGCGCCGGGCGTAAGTCCCGTCGAAATCGTTTTCCGATACGCGGTTGTTGCGACGGGTTGACGACGAGCTTTGTGACACTCCCGCCGTTGGTCAGCGACATACTGTTGCCTGACTTGCGCAAGGACTCACGGGGAAGCGTCATATGCCCCCCAACGAACCGTTGGATTCCGTTCGGTTAGCCAGGCACGGAACGTATCCACCTCTGTTGGCGCGAGGTAGGCCTCGCATTGTGAGCCGTCGCGAAGATAGAGAGTGAGAACTTTGAAGTTCCTCATGCCATAACGGGCAATCCTTCGCGGCAGGTCGCGCGCACAAACCCAATAGACGATCTGAGGAGTTTCGGAGACGGTCCATGCGGCGCCGTACTTTGCGCGCAGATGGACGAAGGCCAGAAGAAAAAGGAATGCGGCCAAGAATCAAGCAATCGCCCAAGAAACACTTTGAACAAGTACAGCGAATCCTCCACACCCAGTGAGTGTCGGCCAAAGCACTCCCGAAATGGTCAGCCCCCGCCGCGTCCGGCGAGTGAGCAAACGACAAACCTGAGCCGGTTCCATAGTCTTCTCCTATCGCTTGCCTATTGCCGATGACTGGTTGGGTGTCGATGAAGAACTTGAGCCGGTGGACGGAGTCAGCCACGAGCCGGAGCCGCCTGCAATGCCTGTGGCGGTAAAGCCCGAACTGAATGGAGTTGGCGCGGTTGCCCAGTAATTCACTCCCGGCGCACCCAAACTCGGCTTGTAGGCGTAATTCGTGAACGTGCCGCTGGGCAGCGGACCGTTCGTCATGTTCCCGTCAAGGTCGTGGGTGACGTTTTGCCCGTTGAACGTTGCGATACGGTTGTCGTCATCGAAGGTCATCGTCCTTGTGTGCGGGACGTTTGTATGCAGAAGCGGCGCGGTGAATTCCGAGGCGATCCGCGCACAGGAATCACATTTGCTATTGCAGTACATTCGTGGATACGGGCTCTCTAACGTTCGTCGTCCTAGGGACATATTCCGTTCTTGTCCATTGCGTCAATGATGGCATCTGCAAGATCGGAAAAGAACTGCGCCTTTCGCAGTTGTCCTAAACATTCAATTTCGACTGTCATCGGGCGACACTTCTTCATGGAAAGAGGCACGGAGATATCTTTTGTCTGCTCAAACCTTTTCTTCAGAGTCTGCCAATCTGACAATTGAACATCCATAAGTTCATGGCGAAAGTCAGATCCAAAATTAGGATATAGAAACTTCCGCTGTTCACCGCCATCGATCTGCTGAACAAAAAAAGGGCGACAGTGAACAACAACAGCCCCGCTTTGGCCCACAATCTCGGAGAGTTCTTTCTCCACCCATTCGTCGGTGCATCCGACCGAACACAAGAATGTGTGAGGGTGCCGTATCCAACCAGCAATCTTATTTAAGAATGCCACGGTTCATTCCTCCAGGGTTAGCGGACGGTGTCGATATAACAGACGAGTTAAACACCGAGGCGTGAACCGGTTCTGCTTGGGGCATAAAATACGACCCGGCACCGACTGCAGATGAGGCAAAGATACTGGCTGTCAGCATCTTCGAATTCTGCGATGCAAACATAGAAGGCAGGCTTTGTGGGGCGAAGTAGTTCGCTTGCGCCAAAGTACTCACTCCTTTAACCGGAAATGCGTTCGCCACGACTTGGCCACCTGCGCCAAACAACGCCGCGCTCCCCATCCCATCGGAGAGGGCGTTACCTTGAATTGCATTGTATGTCATTTGCCCACCCGCACTCCCCGCTGCAGAAATGCCAGTAGAAACGACCTTGGCCCCAAGTCCTGTTGCCAATCCGCCAGCCCCTTTTACCATGGTTCCAGCAGTTGGCCCAGCGAGCGAACTAACCGTTCCAACAATTGCTCCTCGGGTGGTAGTTGCTCCAACGCTATACCAATCAATCGGTTCGCCAGATCGCATCTGCATTGTGAAATCGAGCCCTCCATCAATAGCAGCACCAATGATAGCACCGGCAATCACCCAGACGTATTCACCAGATGGATCAAGAGAACTTATCGGGTTCCCGTCGGCATAGGCGTAAAAATTCACACCGCCGGAGAAACCAACCGGGTCGGGATTAAGGAATCGGCAAAGGTACGGGTTGTAGTAACGGGCTCGCATATAGAGAATTCCATTCGCGTCGGTCTGCACGCCATAGCGGCCGTTGAACCAGAACGGGGTGTCTGTGGTGCCGGTGCGAGAGGTCGTCGAACCGGAAGTGGAGTATTCCGCACGGGCGGTCACGTTGCCGCTTCCATCGTTGAGTTCAAAGCCATCCATGGCATTTCCTCTTCACACCTTCTTTGGGCGGGGAAACTTCACAACCCAGACATTAGCGGTCTTGGCTTGCGTGTCCAACCACCGCCCCAATTCAGGCAGAAGCGCCCCTGCATTCGCGACAATCTTGTCCACTGCGGAGCGCCCACTGAGCCAATGGGAGAGGATCGGGATGCGGAAGGGGGCATACCCCGTCTTCGGAGACGACTGTAGAAACGCCTGAACTTCCAGCATCACGGCTGTCACCTTCGCGGGCGGCACGATCTCATCTGGGCACAACATTCGAACGCCTTGCAGCGGGACATGCCCAGCGATTATGGCGAAGGTTGGCCTGCGAAATGACTTCACATCAACAGTAATCACTTGATCCATGGAACCCTGGATGCGCTTCCGAAAATGAAAGAGATTCGCATGTTCTGTTGGCTGAACGTCATCAATATCAACCCGTTCATTTTCGGGACCTGAAAACCCGAGTGTGTTTAGGGCGGGGAACAGTGTTGTCTTTAGGACATCCAACAATTCGCCCCTTAATGACTTCTGGCGCATAAACCACCCCGCGAGTTATTTCCCGATGAAGGTGTTGGCTACGGCGGAAGCACCGTAACCCAAATTGCCGCCAACGCGTCCGACCCAATCGAACCCCCATCTTTCGACGTGGTACGCATCGCCAAGTGCCTGTTGGGCAACTCGTTGTGCTGTAGTTAATGTTGACATCCCGAACTTCGCCTCCACTATGTATTGGGCACCAGCGGCACTCTCGAAGACAAAATCGGCAGTTGTGCGCGTTCCAAATGCCTGTTTGACCTGTTCTCCCACGAGCGTAGAACCCTGGGCTTTATTGTACAGGTACGAAGTTGTTTCTCCGATCCATTGTTTGCTTGCGTTGGAGAGGGGCCGAACAATTTGCTGCGCAACGGCAGAACCAATTGCTCCGCCTGCCGCACTGACCGAAGTTTCGACGGCAAAACTCGACACGCTGAACGACTGTTGAACGCCCGTAGCGTAGTTGAGTCCTTGCCTGCTTGCGTTCGCCAAAGCACCACCCGCAGCAGCTCCGGCTATAGGACCAGTATAAAGGGTTGCTTCACCGGCCGCAGCGCCCCCTAACCCTGCGGCAACATAGTCTTGCCAACTGCTGGCATTTCCGCGGATTAGATCGCTGATGCCTTGTGCGGCGAGGCCTATAGTAGCCCCCGCGCCAACGGCGATTGCATCATCAACACCCGCCCAGAGGCCATAGGGATCAAGGAGTGATACCGGATTTCCGTCAGCATAGGCGTAGAGATTCATCCCACCCGAGAACCCAGCCGGATCGGGATTCAGGAACCGACACAAGTACGGGTTGTAGTAGCGAGCGCGCATGTAGAGCAGGCCGTTCGCGTCGGTCTGCACGCCGTAACGGCCGTTAAACAGGAACGGGGTGTCCGAAGTGCCACTTCGATAGGTGAGCGATCCATAGGCCGAGTATTCGGCGCGGTCGGTTACATTCCCACTGCCGTCCGTCAGCGCCATGGTGGAGCCGCGATAGTCGTAGTGATAGGTGAGCGTATTGGTCGCACCGGCGCTCTCGGTGACTTCATACAGGAGGCCCACACCATAGACATAGAAGTTCGTCACGCCGGCTTTGGTCCGGATGAGAACCTGGGAAAGCGCAGCGTTAGGGTTGACGATCAAGCGCGTGACGCTCGCGCCGTTGGTTATAGCGACTCGGTTGGCCGAAGGATCATACCCGTAGCTCAGCCCCCCTGCGCTCAGCAGCCGATTGCGAGCATCGAAGCCATAGGCGACAAACGTGGCATTCGTTCCCGGTCCCCACGTCAAGTTGCCATCCAAATCGTTCGTGACGTTTTGCCCGTTGAACGTGGCGATCTTGTTGTCATCATCGAACGTCATCGTCCGCGTAGGCGGGACGTTCGTATGCGGCAGGGGCGCGGTGAATTCCGAGGCGATCCGCGCGGCGCTGTCCCAACTGAACTTGTGCAGCGTGATCGGCACTTCGGCGGCGGTTCTCTCCATGAGGTTGGTCAACTGCCCGGCCGAGTCATAGTTCATTTCCCGCACGGTGCCGTTCGGCCGAGTGATCTTCCGCACCCGGTTTCCAAGATCGTACTCGATGGTTGTCTTGCGACTGGCCCAGTCGGTGACGTTTGTCAGACGATTCAGCCCGTCAAACGCATAGGTCACGACCTTGCCGTCCGGGTAAACCAAGTTGGTGAGGTTGCCCCCATTATCGTACCGGTACTGAATCAGGTTGCCCTCGGCGTCCCGGTAACTGGAAACGCGGTCGAACGAATCGAACGTCCAGGCGTTGGTCTTCCCGGCCTCAACTATGTTGGTCCGGTTGTTGTTCGCGTCAAAGCGGTACGTGATCGCGCCGACATTGTCTGTTCGATTCGTAAGTCTTCCCTTGGCGTCATAGGCCAGCGTGGCGCTATCGCCGGACGGTTCTTTCACGGAAGCCAGCAGGCCGCGATTGTTCCAAGTCTGCGACAGGCTACGACTCAAGGGCGAAATGGTGTTGGTCAGCCGGTTGGCCGCATCGAACTGGAACAGCCAGACCTTGCCGTTGCGATTCGTCAGCGCGGTCTGGTTCGCACAACCGTCGTACTGGTGCTTCACGGCGCGGGAGGCCGCATCCGTAGTCTGGAGAAGGTCGCCACGCAGGTTCCAGGTTTGGCGGACGACTTCGTTCGCGGCGTTGGTTGTCGCCACCTTGCGGTTGTCTTCGTCGTAGCCGAAGCGCGTTGCGCGCGAGAGCGGGTCCGTGACGGCGACCAAACGCCCGGCATCGTCATTCGCGTAGAGCGTGGGTTGTTGCAGCGGGTTGACGGTGGACGCGAGCCAATCCCGCGTATCGTAAGCGTTGGTCGTGACGGGTATACCTTGAGGCGTGGCAGGCAGTGTGGTGGCGAGGAGTTTGCGCGTGGAACTCCACGCATTGCTGCTGACAAAACCGCGCGGATCGACCGTGGACTGCACGTTGCCCACTGCATCGAAAATGACTTTGTTGGTGATGCTGCCGGCCGTGATCGTGTCGGTCAGTACGCGGCGCGCGTTGTAGACAAATGCCGTCGGAACGTTGCGGGCATTGACGCGGTTGGTCAGGTCGCCCCACGCGTTGTTCTGCAGGGTCTCGCTCCCGAGTCCGCCGGGGTACGTGACACTGTTCAACAGCCCGTACGAATCGTAGCCGTAAACGGTCGCGCCGCCCGGATCGGTGCGATTCGTGAGTGTGCCGTCGGCGGCATTGTACCCATACGTAACCACCTCGCCGGCATTGTTGGTCGAGACCGTCATCTGGAATTTGCTGTTGTAGCCGAAATAGCTGTTGTTGGTCCGTTCGTCCTGGACGCGCACCAGATTGTCCTGCGCATCGTAAAAGAGGTACTTCCACTGGCCCAAGGGGTCGTTAACGGTTGCCAGGTTGTGGCGAGCGTCGTAGTAGTAATCCGTGTACGCGTACAGGTGGCTCACCGTCTGGACGAGATGATCTTGCCCATCATAATACGTGTCCCTCCAATGGCCCAGCGGGTCCACCGTATGGGTGAGCCGATGCTTGTCGTCGTAGAGATACCGTTTCCGGCCGCCGGACGGGTCCTGCTCCACGTTTTCCCAGCCGGACCAATAGAGGCGCCACGTCTTGTTCGGGTCGCCCTGGCTGTACTGTTCGGTAACGCGGCCGAACGCATCGAAGGAATTGGAGACCACCACGCGGCCAAGCGCATCGAGTGTGGCGACGGCTTGGTGATTCGTATCGTAGGCAATGGTACTGGTCTTGTTATCCGGATCGGTCACGCTGGTGAGGTCGAGCGAGCCGCCCGCGGCCGTGTATCCGAAGGACACCGTTCGCGCGGGAGTCGTGTTGTCGGCAATCGAGGCCAGGCGCCAAGGGGTGCCGTTGTACGTGAAGGCAAGTTGGCGGTTCTTCCAGTCGGTCACCGTGGAAACGCAGTTACTGGCATTGTAGGCAACGGTCAGGCCTTTGTCGTACTGATCCACGATGTTGGTCAGAAGGCCCGAGGTGTTGAACTTGAACGTGTTCCCGTGTCGTTCCCGGAGCCAGTATGCGCCGTTGGTCTTGGCCAGGGTCATGGTGCAACCCGCAGGTGGAGTATACACGCCGTCCGGCTGCTTGACGAATTGGAGGGTGTCCTTGCCCAAGGTGATCGACACCGCGTTGCCGATGAGTTGGTCGACGCCCCACTTGGCAACCAGGGCGGTTGTGGCCCAGGTCTTGGGGGACGTGTTCGTGGTGTAGATTTCCATGGCCGCACGGGTGGCGACGGCGAGTGCCGCCATCTGGGCGGGCGTGGTTTCGCCGAGCGCCGCGAGCGGCGCGCTCACGTCCGTGGCCTTCACAAGGTAGTTATGAACCCAGCCAGGCGCCATGCCGGCGAGGTTATGAAAGCGACGACTCGAACTGTAGTGCCGCGTGAACGTGATGCCCCGGGGTTCGGACTGGCCCATGGAGAGATCGGTCGCGGACAGATGGAAGGAACCGTCCGCCATGTTCACGGGATCGGCGCCAAAGGCCGCCACGACCGTGGGCGGCGACGGATTGAAGTAGGTGGGTTGGGAGTAACTGGACTGGGAGACGTAGGGCGTGTTCACAACGGCTGTCGGGACCGACACGTACCCGCCGTTATAGTTGCCGCTGATCAGCATGGTCATGCTGTGCATGTTCGTGGTCAGAAGGCGAGCCGCGATGCCGTATCCGGCCCAACTACCCGCACCGGCTACCTGGTTCGTGCCGCTGGCCGGGAGCAACAGCGTGTAGCCTTTATCGATGTACGCCGTCTTGAGCCAGTTCGTGTCGTAACCGCTTAGATTGCCTCGGACGGTTGACCAATTGCTGCTCTGGGCGAGATACGTTCGCTGACCCAGGGTGTTGCCGATCTGAAGCATCTTCACCGTCGAGGCGGCCACGAGGTTGGTCGCCTGCAGTTGCTCGATCAGACCATGCTCGGCCGCGCTCTGGAAATACATTGCCACATCGAAGAAGCGGTTGCCCCGTGCGGTGTCGCTTGCGCCATTGCCGCTGGCGGGGGCATCGCCGGTGAGTTGCGCGTAAACGTCGATGTAGTATCCTTTGCCCTGTTCCTGCGCCATGCGGCCCAAACGGTGATGGTTCTGCATCAGGATGGCCTCTTGTGTGGCCAGCAGGCGGGGAATCCGCTCGGTTTGCAACATCCAATTCAGGCCCATGACATTGAGGGTCTCCGTGGTGACTTCGCGGGACGTATCGGCCAGTCCCTGCTGGCGGTACCGGTCAAGGCGGTCCTGCCGTTGCCGGAGCCATTCCTGGTCGGGTTCAAAGGCGTAGGTAATCGCATAACTGGCGTTCGTCCGCTGATAAGCATTCGTGGCCACCTGGTCGTCCCAGTTCGTGTTGATGAGGGTGTTGTTGTTCCAATCCCATGTGCCATGGGGATGATCCACGGCCAGAACGACGTTGACGCTGGCGCCGCCGCTGGTCTGTTTTTGCAGGAGAAGATCATCCTCCAGCCAAAGTTGAGCGAGACCATTGGTACTGAACGTCAAGGAGAGCCGCTGGCCCTGCAATTGAGGCATCCACAACCAGCGGTTCGTCGTGGTATCCACGGTGACGTTCAAGGAACTCATCATGTTGGTGGGAATGTAGTCCCAATCGACGGTGCTAGGATAGGCCAGAACCGTGAACGGCAAACCGATCCAGAGCGGATCGGCAGAGGAAGACACGGTGTAGGAGCCGCCGATCACGTCCTCCACCGAATAAGCCGGAGAATTGGTCTGGACGCGGGTCAGGAGATTGGTGGTGTAATCCCGCAGTTTGTTCTGAAGGTTCGTCTGGTTTAGATTCTGGACGTAATTGGTGTCGCCCGTGCCCCCCACGGCCGTCCAGAACGCATTGGTGCTCCATTGCATGGCGTTGGTAAGGGAAATCCCGGTAATGGGTTCCGAGACCTTGAACGCCGGGTCGAGGGAATACACGTACCCATCCCACGTCAGCCGGACCCAAACACGGTGAAAGATCAGGTCATCCGTGCCATCATCAAAGTCGTCCGCATAGGGGAAGCCCCTGAAAGCAGTGAGCGATTCAGCGAAATCGAGCGCTTCCGTCACATTGGTTTCGGGTTTGGTCAAACCCAGCCAGTGTTTGAAGTCCTGGTGATACAACGGGTCTTCATAAGGCATGTAGACGAGGCCGAACCGGTATGAGGCCGAATGGCCGCCCGCCCGCAATAGGGCGACCAGCAGAGCGCACTGATCGAAATCGTTCCCGCTCCGTTCCAGCAGAGTTAGTTGCGCACCCTTTTTTGAGCCGAAATAGTGGACGTAGCGAATATGATCGTGAACGTAGTCGAAAATCTTCTTCGGGTCGTTTTCGAGTCCACGCGCCAAGGCGGCGATTTCCGGGGTGCTCGCCTCCGCGATTTCAGGGTAACTGGCCATGCTCATCACACCCATGCCCGGCGATGTGCTTTGCTCGGCATCCGACCGCTCGATGTCGCGATGCGTGACCGACTTCGGCGTGGAGCGAAACGAACCTGGCGTGGTGAATTGCGGTTGCCCCAGTGCTGTGCAAAGTGGCGTAGACATCAATAGACCCAGTGTTAGCCATCGAATGGTTTTCATGATTTCGGCTTTCCTTACGGAAGTTGCTGTACGTTTCCTTCGTTATCGAGCGTGATGCTTTCGCTTCGCGCGCCCGTTACGACCCGAAGCCAACCTGAGCCGTCGTACTGGTAGTTCAGTCTTGTGGATGTCTGGCCACTTTCATCCACACTCGGATTCGATCCGTGATCCCGCTCCCAACCGTCCAGCAGTCCATCGGCATCGGTGTCCGAGTTTGTCGGGGAAGCGCCGTAATGGTACTCGTCGAAGTTGGAGAGGCCGTCGCCATCGGGATCGGCACCCAGTTCATAGACCGCGTGCACTTCATTGCTGGAGAGGTCGCGGTCGCAGACGCGCACGTCATCCAGAAGGCCGGAGAAGAAGTTGGTCGGAGTCGAACCGGAGGCGGCCCCCAGACGAAGCGTGTTGGTTCCCTGGGCCAGAGTCGCAAAGCCGGTGCCCCAGTCGTAGTTGGTCCCGGCAGCCATTGCGCCATTGACATATAGGCGATGGTTGGAACTGCTGAACGTGCCCGCCACATGCACAGGGATGTCCGATGTCAGGGCGCACGGGAAACGCAACGTTTTGACGCCGGAAGCGCAAATCGTGAAAGCCAAGGCTCCGTTTTCGTAACCCAAACTATAGCCGGTTGCGCCGCCTGGTGTCTGCTTACTAAGGAAATAGGCGGTTCCGTTCGTGTACGTTCGGCTGGGTTTGAGCCAGAGAGCGACGCTGACACCGGTGGACGGCTTCAGGCTGGCACTGTCGGGCACTTCCACGTAGTCGTTTGTGCCGTCAAGGAGAAGCGCATTGCTGACCGTGCCCATGATCCAGGCGTTCGAGGCGTTGAGGACAAGGCCGTTGTTCGCGTTGGCGGTGGCATCGGCGGCATTCGTGCCGCCGGTTTCGTCCAACTTCCACCAGGCGACGGTGGCCTCACCGCCGCCGTTCAAGGGATCGAACCCATAGCGGACCTCCCACCAATCGGGTAACGTATCACCATCGCTGTCGGGATCGGCAAGGGTTATATCCACCCCGGTGGCGTTGGGACCAAGGTATACAGAGTTGTTGGCGTATGCGCCCCAAGCCTCCCAGAACGTGTTCGAGCCGTCACCGTTGGTGTCGCGCCAGGCTTTGACCCAGTAATACGCGTTGGGCGGCAGGTGCGTGATGGTGTAACTGCCCGGTTCGGCGTTGGTCGTGAACTGGGCCGCCTCCCAGCCTGTGCCGGAGGAACAGGCGACAATGTGAATCACCCCGGTTTGCGGACCGGCATAGGTGATGGTGCCGCTGATGTTCCAAGGGTGGCTGAGCGTATTGGTCGGGTCGGTGTCCGCCTGGTATTCCTCAAGGTTCGTGTACTGGTCGCCGTCCGGATCGCCAGATCCGGTCGAATTGGTGGTGCTTCCGAAATACTTCACTTCCCACCAATCAGGCATGCTGTTTGTATTGTTGTCAGGATCGGACAACGTGATGTTCTTGCCGGTCACCCGGTTGGTCACGAGAACTGCGCTGTTCGAGAATGAACCCCAAGCCTCAACTGCGTTGTTTGTGCCGTTGCCGTTGGAATCCATCCACGCCTTGATCCAGTAACTCGTGCCAGCCAGGTTTGGTATCTGGTATGCGCCAAGTCCGGTTATCGTTTTGCAGCAGTTCGTTGACCAACTATTTGACGCCGTAACAGCGATGACCCATACCGTTCCAGTCTGGCGACCGGAATAGAACACCGTTCCAGATACGTTCGGGGGGTCGTTTGGATCAAGGGGATTATGTCCGTGGGCCACTTCCCATCCATCGCCCATCCCATCCCCATCGGTATCGAATTTGGCGGGATCGGTACCCCAGGACAATTCACCTTCAACATATAGACTGCCGTTTGTCGCCACACCGCCAGGGTAAACATTAGTGGTGACAACCCCGTTGTACCCATCCACCAGGCCATCACCATCGGAATCCAGCGAATTCGGATTTGTGTGATAAATAATCGCTTCCCGGCCATCGGCAATTCCATCTCCATCCGAATCCGCAGAACTACCTATCGCATAGAACTTGCTGGGAGTCCCGGCAAAATTTGTTGCACTGACATCAACCCACTGCAGAGAATTAGTCCCTGCCGTTACCAGATTCGTCTCCACAACCCACCATTGCCGATCCTGCAAATTCGTGCTAACCATGACTTCAAGCCGGTTGGTCAGTGTGTCCGGATAATCGACGCGCAAAAGCATTCCAGTCCCAACCGACCCAATCCGCGAAAAAACAATATTGATATCGGAACCAGCCATCCGCATCATTGTCATCCCGCCCGACACTGAAACACGGGATGCGGAATTCAGCGTCTCAGCATCCTGCGCCCGCAGGGCGTCCCAGAGCGATGCAACCTTTTCTTCCGCATAGACCTCGACATAACTGTCCGGAATCAGGGCGATTTCCATCTCAACATGCGAGGGATCAAGCCATTCCTCATCCGCAGTCCTGCGCACCACGGAATAGGCTGAATCATAAATCCATCGATGAATCTTGCGAGCCAGCCAGCGGGGATCATAATCGGCGCGGGGTTTGAAAACGTAGAACACCTTCCCATCCACATTCAGCACCTCGATCTCCCTTGTCGCCTCCACCTCCCGGAGTTTCAGGTGATAAACAGGACTTCCGCACTCGACTTCATACACAAGGCCATTGAGAAATGACTCGGGAAAGGTTTTGGGATCAAACGAAAACAACCCGCGCGAAAAGCAAACAGGTTTTGGCATCCGGGGTACAAACAGTTGTATATTCTTCAGTTGCAGATCGAAGAGTTGCTCAACCAGAAAAGCAGGACTATCGGCAACGTTTTTCCTAAGTTTGGCAATCAGCGCCGCTTGACGCTCGGAAATAATCTTCTTGCTCAACTCGGTGCCAGCCCACACCACCAACGCTGTGGTCAAAAGGCCCAGCATGACAAACAATGAAATTACCCGAATCCGTTTATGGCCCGCCATCTGTGTTTCAAGCATCGTTTTCCTCTCGTTTTCGGGCTCACACCATAAAAGAGGCGCGAACTCCAAGTTAATATCCCAACCGAAGGGCTAGCAAACCTGTTGAAGAGACATCAACAAGGAGCCGCGCCCACAGGGGGGCGCGTTCCGATCCGTGCCGTCTCTTCAACTTGAAAATTGCTGGTTTTCAGAAGAAGCGATCTGAGCGTTAATGCAGAAATCTATTGTTCTAGTTCCGTCTTCCGTGAAGGGCTCTCCTCCGTCTTGCTTGGAAGATGGCAACCGGTTTCAGACCGATGACCGATGTCGAAGAGTAAGGGACGCACGCATCAAAATTGCAAGCACTTTTTCAAGATTGAGAGAGTTTTGGCGAACGGATCTATCACCACCGCACCCGCCCCGGTTGATTTCCTCCCCTCTAATGGAGGGTATCAACATGAAAACATATATGGTTGTCGGTCTTTGTTCCGGATTCTTGGTTTGTGGTGGGTGCGCGTCCATGGTGAAAAAGGTGGACGTCAATAAGGGGCTGGACAGTTATTACAGCCAGCCGCGGACGGTTGATTTGGTCACGATCAAGGGATCGAATATGACCATTTCAGCGACAGGAGTGAACGAAATGAAGGTTTCGTCCATCCTGCCGCCCCTGAATGCGATCCCCAGGGAGCCGGGCGTACTGGAGAAAATCGTCGAGGGCGCCTCCGGTGTGGCCAAGTTCGGGCTTGGGTTCTACTACGGGAACCAGATGCTGAACAAGGCGCTTGAACAACCCCGGACGGTGAGTCCGGAGATTGTCAGGCCGGAAGTGATTCAGGCGGGGCAGTAGGTGGCCAGTTTCGAACCGATCGGACGCTTCGGACGAATTGGACGGTGTGGCCATGGGCATCCAGATTTACAGTCAAAGGAACAACGCATGGCGGGACGCCTATAATCCATTACGCGGGATGAACCTTGCCCGGTTGATGGCCCTACTTGACTCTGGTGAGCGCGGGCAGTACGCCGATCTCCAGTGGTTCTACCACTTCATGGAGCGGTCGGATCCGATGGTGTTTTCGGTTATGCAGAGGCGACGGGCCGTGTTGCTTTCGTGCGATTGGGACGTGCGCCATGTGGCGCAGGAACCAGGGTTCAGGGTTCGGGGTGCAGGGAAGAACGGAAAGACTGACGGCGGATTCGACCAGGTTCTGGCTGATGAGCAGGCGGCGCTGTTGCGGGAAGCGTATGACCGGGTGGAGAATCTCCGTGACGCGGTTTCTTTTCTGTTTACCGGGTTCTTCCGTGGGTTCGGGCACCTTGAGAAGCATTATGCCCCCTCGGGATTGGTGACGCGGTTGGAGCCAGTCGAACAGTGGTTCTGGGTTCGGGACGGAATGTACGGGGACTGGGAATACAACCAGAACGCTGTCAGCGGGCGCAAGCGCGGGAGCGCGATTGACCAGAACAACTTTGTGATCCTGGACACTGTCCCCATTGACCGGTTACTGGCTCTTCAATACCTGGGCCGTACCCTGACGCTAAAAGACTGGGATTCCTTCCTGGAGGTCTACGGGATTCCCTCCGTATTCCTGGTCGGGCCGCCGAACACACCGGATTCCAAGGCGGCCGAGTATCAGACGATTGCCGAGCAACTGATTTCCGATGGGCGCGGGTACCTGCCAAACGGGAGCGACATCAAGTATGTCAACGGCGGCGGGAACTATCCGCCGTTCCGGGATCGGCTTGAATACCTGGACCGTCAAATCACTTTGGTGGCCACGGGCGGATTGCTGACCATGTTGACGGAGCCGGGATCCGGAACCCTGGCAGGCAACGCGCACACGGACACATTTCTCCAGATTGCCCGGAGCGATGCGGCAATGGTGAGTGAAGTGATGCAAAAGCACTTCGATTTACCGCTCTTGAGTGAGTTTTTTCCCGGCCAGCCTGTACACGCCTATTTCGAGTTCGCGCCGAGCACCGGCAGTGAGGTCTCCCGCGTGGTGGCGGATGCTGAAACGTTGGCGCGGGCAGGGGTGGCGATTGATCTCGACGAACTCAGCGAAAAGACCGGTTACAAGTTGAGTCCTGGCCCATTACCCGCCTTCAACAAACCGAAGGTGATTCAATCAGGGCGCAAGGCCAGTTGATTTTTGTGCCTTATATAGAGGACTTCAATGAATTTGATTTTGAACCGTGATTTCATGATGCCACCTGATGGCTGGTACCAGTTTGCGCCGATGGGGGAATTCCCGCACGCAGGTGCTGACGTCATCCAGGTTGTGGACGCGGAAGCCTGCACAGCCATGAGCGCCCGGTTCAAGGCGGACGCGGCGGTCGCGAACTTTGCCGGGTTGCTTATCGACTTCGATCACTTCTCCATGGATGGCTCGCAACGGTCGGAAGCGGCTGGATGGGTGACTGACATGGAGAGTCGCGACACCGGATTGTGGGGAAAGATTCGCTGGTCGGATATTGGCGAGGAGGCGGTCAAGGGCGGGCGGTATCGGTTCCTGTCACCGGTATGGGCTCGGTCGGACTGCGTGGATCTGGGTGGCGGGCGAATCCGGCCTGTCCGGATGATCAATGCGGCCCTGACAAATGATCCGAATTTGAAGGGGTTGAGCCCGTTGTCGAACGCTTCGACTCCGCTCAGCACAGGCAAACAACAGACAATAAGGGAGAACATGATGAAGAGAGTGATTGAACAGTTGACGAATCATCTGGGGTTGGCGGCGGATGCGACAGAGGCGTTGATTCTGGAGAAGTTGGGCGGATTGCTGACGGTGGCCGCGGTGACGGAGTTGCAGAACTCGCTGACGGCGCTCCAGGGGAAGTATGACGGGCTGATCGTAAACCTGAAGGCGGTCGAGGGTGAACTGGTCAACCGGCACATGGCCGACTTCGAGGGAGTCATCAGCGAGGTGGCGAAGCCGTTCTGGGCGGAACAGTTGGTTTCGAACCGGGCCGGGGCTCTGGCAGCCCTCGGGGATCTGCGTGACCTGGCGGGGAAAGAGGAAGTTCCCCCTACCCCCGGGAAGGAAACGACCCGGAAGCCGTTGCATAACCGGGCGACGGCTCGGCCTATTCCACCTGGCCAGGGCAGCGGAGCCGATGGTGACAGCAAAGCTGTGAAGATCCGGAACCGGGCGCATGAGATTTGCGCCGCGGAGAAGATTCCGTTCGGGGTGGCGTTCCGGAGGGCGGAGCGGGAGGTCGTGGGCGGCGGGCAGAAAGCCGATTAGGATTACGATTAAGATTCATTAGCATCCCATAGACTCACCCACGGGCAGTCCGAGAAATAGCGCTGACCGGGAGGTTGTTTTGCCTGTAACCTACAGGCATATGAAAAAACATCAACCTCGGCGCCGCCAAGCGCCTCGCGTC
>Ga0194063_10001222_pt1 | contig 16998 bp, 11 predicted proteins | sample SepL3720m_MetaG_FD_155459 | JGI IMG/M metagenome (GOLD analysis project Ga0194063, IMG submission 155459) | Anoxic zone freshwater microbial communities from boreal shield lake in IISD Experimental Lakes Area, Ontario, Canada - Sep2016-L373-20m | ecosystem: Environmental > Aquatic > Freshwater... | reverse complement strand
TCGAAACAAACGCTGGATTTTGCGTTCTGTAGGAGGATTTCCTTTTTGCACCTCTGCCCCACAACTTGCAAGAGATTCTTCATCATGCTCTTTTGACGAACCGGTCGCGCCACCGCATCCGTCTCGGCCTGTTCGACCCCCAAGTAAGACAATCTGATCCCCTGCCTGTGGACGTTCGCGTCTGACATTTGCTTTTGGCGTGGCACCGACAACAGCACCAATTTCCATCCGTTTTGCGACATATCCTTCGTCATAAATTTCGGCGACTTTGCCTGTGGCAAGGCCAATTTGATTTCCATATGAGCTATAACCCGCCGCAGCTACCGTCGAAATCTTGCGTTGTGGCAGTTTGCCTGGCAACGTTTCTGAAAGTTTTTTCCTAGGATCTCCACTGCCTGTGACGCGCATCGCCTGATAGACATAGGAACGACCGGACAACGGATCGCGAATCGCACCGCCTAGGCACGTCGCAGCGCCACCAAACGGCTCAATTTCGGTCGGATGATTGTGGGTTTCATTCTTGAACATCACGAGCCAGTCCTCGTGCTTTCCATCAATCTCCGCGTTCACCACGATCGAGCAAGCATTAATTTCTTCCGATTCATCTAAATCATCCAGTTTGCCTTGTAGGCGTAGGTGTTTCATGGCAATGGTCGCCATATCCATGAGACAGACTGGTTTTTTTGAAATGCGCGCACCGTATACCGACTCGCGTGCCTTAAGATACATCTCATAAGCCTCTTGAATGGGTTCTGTCGATGGATCTGCTTCAATTTCTAAGTTTGCAATATGCGTCAAAAACGTTGTATGCCGGCAATGATCTGACCAATAGGTATCCAGCATACGAATCTCTGTGATCGACGGATTTCGTCCCTCTTCGTCTCTGAAATAGGTTTGTGTAAATGCCAAGTCCTCAAACGACATCGCCAACCCCATCTCTTTAAGAAAGGTAGCAAGTTGCACTGGTGAAAAAGATGTGAATCCGTCTAGAATCTCCACGTCCTCCGGAACATCAAGCGTCAATTCCAGTGAATGTGGCTTTGCAAGTTCCGCTTCGCGCGAGTCAATCGGATTGATAATATAATCTTTGATCTGGGTCAATTCATCCTTGGAAAGTTCCCCCATCAATACAATCAATCGCGCGGCTCTGACAATCGGGCGTTCCCCTTCGGTTAACATCTGGATGCATTGCGTCGCAGAATCGGCTCTTTGGTCATATTGGCCGGGCAAAAGTTCAATCGCAAACATGCTGCTTACAGTTTGCGCGGGGTATGTTTCGTCAAACACGAGATCAACCGTCTCCTCAGAAAAAATGGTGTGCTTTGCTTTTGTATAATCCGCATCCGAAATGCCTTCTACATCATATCGAATCACGATTTCCAACGTTGCTAACGCGCGGATATTTAAGTTGTCCTTTAAATCTTTTAACAAGGCTTTTGCTTCGATGTCAAAACCCGGTTTCTTCACTACGAAAACTCGCTTCACTTGTGTCTCTAACGGCATGCAATTTCACGTTCCTTTCAAATAAATACGATAGTAGAATATTACCACAAAGGCGATGTGATGACAATTATTTCGAGAAAGGCTTGATTACTTGTTTGATTTTCTATATATTATTAAGAAAGAAAACTGCTTTCGCATGTTCGAAAGACAAGGAGGAATTGCAATGAGCCAATTGTATCTTAGTTATGTTCATGAAAAATTCAATGAAAAGGGCGAATTGACAGAATTCAAATTAACCGCACCCGATACCTTCAATTTTGCATATGATGTTGTAGATCAACTCGCAAAATCAACGCCAAACGCAGTTGCAATGGTCTGGTGCAACGAATCAGGGGAAGAACACACCTTCACTTTTTCTGATATGAAAAGAGAAAGCGATAAGGCTGCGTCCTTTTTTCTCGAACAAGGGATTCGAAAAGGCGACTTTGTCTTGATGATTTTAAAGAGACACTATCAATTCTGGTTTGCTGTCAATGGGTTACATAAGATTGGTGCCGTAGGAATCCCTGCAACCAACCAACTCTTGGTCAAAGACTTGATTTATCGCATGAATTCTGCTGATGTGAAAGCAGTAATCTGCACTGCAGATGGTGATATTTCTGATTTTGTTGATTTGGCACAGGAGTCGTGCCCTACCCTAGAAATTAAAATCATCGTAAAGGGCGAGAAATCGGGCTGGGGTTCTTTTGAGAACGGATGCGCGAAAGCAAAACCATTTATAAAACCGACGGGCGAAGATTATCCTTGTGGAACAGACCCGATGCTACTCTACTTTTCCTCGGGTACGACGGGCATGCCGAAAATGGTCCTGCTTGATTTCTTTTATCCACTCGGGCACATCCCAACGGCAGCTTATTGGCATAACATAAAGCCTGGCAAGCTTCACTTTACGGTCTCTGAGACTGGTTGGGCGAAATCCGTTTGGGGGAAAATTTACGGCCAATGGATTATGGAAGCTCCGATTTTCGCATTTGACTTTGATCGATTCAATGCAAATGACATGCTGGAAAAGATCCAGAAATACAAGATTGCCACCTTCTGCGCGCCACCAACCATTTATCGCTTCTTAATCAAAGAGGATTTATCCAGATTTGATTTGTCTTCTTTGGAACATGTGACAACTGCGGGCGAAGCCCTCAATGCAGAAGTCTATCAGCAATTTCTAAAGAACACTGGCCTCAAGTTAATGGAAGGATTCGGCCAAACTGAAACCACGCTGGCACTTGCTACCTTCCGATGGATGGATACGAAGCCTGGTTCGATGGGTGTACCATCTCCCCTTTTTGATATTGCTCTCGTGAACGAAAACAACGAAACCGTCAACGATGGCGAAGTCGGACAGATTTCCATCCGTACGCACAACGGCGTACCATACGGAATGTTCCACGGTTACTTTAAGGACCAAGAAATGACTGATAACGCATGGTACGATAACGTATATCATACGGGCGACATGGCAACGCGAGATGAGGACGGGTTTTATTGGTATGTTGGCCGCGCCGACGACATCATCAAGAGTTCTGGCTATCGCATAGGACCTTTTGAAGTGGAAAGCGTCATTATGGAACATCCTTCTGTCCTAGAATGTGCTGTGACAGGCACCCCCGACCCTTTGAGAGGCCAAGCAGTCAAGGCAACAATCGTTTTGGCAAAGGGCTACACGCCTTCCAAAGAACTGATGCACGAAATTCAGGAGCACGTCAAGACGCAGACGGCTCCCTATAAATATCCTCGCGTCATTGAATTTGTGACCGAACTTCCTAAAACCATCAGCGGGAAAATCCGCAGAACAGAAATTCGTGAAAGGGACAATTAATGTCCCTGTAAAAGCGTTGTACTCCGCTCAATAAAGCGTTTCATCGCCTCTGGCGAAAGTGACCTTGTCTGCAATATGGCAAGGTCATAAATATATCCTGCCATTAATTTTGCTTTTTCTGTAGATTGTGGGTCTTTGCTCATTTTTATCAACGATTTCACAAGTGGATGATTCGAATTGAGGACCAGTACCTCCGACTGTGGAAACATGTTTCCCATGTCCATCCCACCAAAGTTCTTGCTCATTTCAGCAAAACGTCGCGACTCTTCGGATTGTTCCAAAAATGCAGGAATGCCTTTTGATTTCAGAGATTTGACTGCGACTTTGACCTCTCCGTTTTCCTTTTTGAACGCTTCACTATCAACGTCAAGCAAGCCCTTGACAAAGTCAACTAGCTTTGTGGCTTTCTCCTCATCTAGTTCCTTTCCTTCGTGTTTCAATGATTCAGAGATGTCTGCATCAATTCCTTTAAAGTGAAGTCCTTTGACCTTCATTTCAAGAAAACTAATGAAGTGAGAATCAATCATCGAATCAAGGACATATGCCTCCAATTTATGCTCTTTAAATGTAGCAATATACTGCGCCTGATTTTTCTGATGACTAACATAATAAATCGTCTGCTGGGCATCCTCTGTCTCGGGTGAAATTTCTTTTAATGTCTTGTATTGATCGTTGATCGACTTGAATAGAACGACATCTTTGACACCTTCAAAGAACTTTTCATCTCTCAAACAGCCATATTTCACAAATGGACTAATGTCATCCCAATATTTTCGGTAGCTTTCGAATTCCGTATCACAAAGTGTATTCAGTTTGTCAGAAACCTTTTTCGTGATGTGAGTCGCAAGTTTTTTTATCGTACCATCATTCTGGAGAAAGCTTCTTGAGACATTCAGTGGCAAGTCCGGACAATCTAAACATCCCTTTAACAACATCAGAAATTCGGGAATCACTTCTTTCACATTATCGGCAACAAACACTTGATTATAGTATAGTTTGATTTTCCCTTCGCTGCTTTCAAATTCATGCTTTAATTTCGGGAAAAACAAAACGCCTTTCAAATTGAATGGATAGTCAAGATTGAGATGAATCCAAAATAACGGATCGTTGAAATCATGAAATGTCTTTTTGTAAAACTCCTTGTATTCTTCATCCGTGCATTCCTTCGGGTTTTTCATCCAAATCGGATGGATCTCGTTAATCAATTCTAATTGAGGAACTTCTTCTTCTTGACTTTCTTCTCCGGCTCCCACTTCTTCAATATAAATTTCAACGGGTAAAAACTCAAAATATTTAATTAATGTTGATTTCAAGGTCTCTTTTTCAAGAAACTCTCTGCTATCTTCCGCGAGGAATAACGTCACTTTCGTTCCACGTGTTGCGCGCTCGGAGTCCGAGATTTGGAATTCCATTCCGCCATCGCTTTCCCAACGTACCGCTTTTGCTTTTGCTTGCCAAGACAATGTATCAATGACGACCCTTTCTGAAACCATAAAAGCCGAGTAAAACCCTAATCCGAAATGGCCGATAATTTGCGCATCATCTGTCTTGTCAACATACTTTTCCAAAAAATCCTGAGCCCCAGAAAAAGCAATCTGATTGATATATTTCTTAACTTCATCTGCAGTCATTCCAAGTCCAGTGTCTTCAAAAGATATCGTGTTGTTTGGTTTGTCAATGATGACACAAATTCGATCGCTTTCTTCTGCACTCAGTTTGGCATCACCCATCACAAGTAATTTCTTGTACTTGTTGATTGCATCGCTGGCGTTCGAAACAAGTTCTCTCACAAAAATGTCTTTTTCAGAATACAACCACTTTTTGATAATTGGGAAGATGTTTTCCGCATGAATTGAAATGTTTCCTTGTTCTTTCATTTTATTACCTCCAAAAAATATATGTTTTTTCATACAAATGGACCGATGAGTTCATCGGTCCATGCAAAACGAAAATTCGATTATCCTTTTACTGAACCTAACACAATGCCCTTTGCAAAATATTTCTGTAAAAATGGATAAATCATGAGAATTGGTGCAGCGCCGATGAAAATTTGTGCTGCAATCATGTTTTGTTCTGTAATTACTTCCGCACCAATTTGCCCCGTTTCTGGCGGTTTCAGCGCTTGTGGATCCTTCTTAATCAGTATTTCCTGCAAATAGGTTGCCAATGGTAGAATGGATTTGTTGTTAATATAGATAATGGCAGAGAACCACTCATTCCAGTAGCCAACAACCGTAAACAACGTAATTGTGGCAAGTGCTGGTAGTGAAGTAGGCAAATAGATTTTAAACAAGATCGTCCAGTGCCCTGCTCCATCCATAAAAGCAGCTTCATCTAACTCCTTTGGTAATTGCCTGAAGAAATTAAGTAACAAGATGATTGAGAATACGTGAACAGCACCAGGTACAATCAAGGCTGCCAACGTATCAAAGAATCCTGTCTTATAGACAATATAGAAAGTAGGAATCAGTCCACCGGAAAACAATGAGGAGAAAAAGAAAAACCATACATAGATCAAACGCATTGAAAATTTTCTTTGATCTTGTGAAAGTGGATAAGAACAAATCACAATCAAAAACATGCTTAACGATGTGCCAAATACAACTCTTTGAACGGAAATCCAAAACGCTTGCCAAAATGCGACCTTTGTAATCATGTATTGATATGCAGCAAAGTTAAATTGAAACGGGTAGAATACTTGTTCTCCATTGACCATACCACTATCAACTGGCCAAAGGATAACTTTTCCCGCTTTGATAGCAAGTCCGCTACTAAAGGATGTTGCTAAGACCTGGACCAATGGCAACAAGCACAGAAGCGCTAAGATGATTAGAAAAGAATAATTAAAAAAGGAAAACACCTTATACCCTTTTGAATTCTTAATGATGTTACTGCTTTTTATTTTAGAAAACTTTCTTTTCGACAACTGCTTTTTTGAATCTTTTTCATCAATTTCAGGTGTGGTTAATTCTTTAGACATTGTGACATCTCCTTAAAAAATTTCATATTGAGCAAATCGATACGCCAAGGCATAAGAGACAGAAATCAATATTAATGAAATCAATGCTCTAAATAATCCGACGGCAGCACCCAAGGCCCACTGTGAGTTAGTAAACGAAATACGATACACAAAGGTATCAATAATATCACCTGTGGAGTATGTTGCAACACTATACAAGTTAAAAATTTGGTCGAAACCAGCATTAAAAATACCTTGTAATGACAATACCAGCAAAAGAATGATAATTGGTTTCATCCCCGGTAATGTAATATGCCACATTTGTTTGAATTTGTTCGCACCATCCATCACGGCAGCTTCATATAATGTAGGATCTACGCCAGAGATAGCAGCAAGATAGATTATCGTTGACCATCCAATTTCTTTCCAAATATTCGAGATAATGATGATTGGTTGAAACATCGAGGGACTTTGTATAAAATCGATTCTCTTATATGCAATCAGTGTTGCGCCAGCATCATTTAAATTTGCTTGCGGATTGATATACTGAAAATATGCAAACAAATTATTAATGATACCCGTCGTGCTTAATAATTGAATGACAATACCGGCAAGTATAACCCACGAAATAAAATGCGGTAGGTATAGAATTGTTTGAATAGCACCTTTAACTGCTTGCTTTCTGATTTCATTCAACATCAATGACAGGATGATTGGTGAAAAGAACATGGTAATGATTTTCATGACAGCGATGGTTACTGTGTTGATAGTGGCACTGATGGCCGCCTGGTTCATTGCAACACTGACAAAGTTTCCAAAACCATTGTGACTCGCCCATGGAGAATCAAAAAAGATTGAAAGAAGCGATGTGCCAGAAGAATTGATTGGGTCAAACTTTTGAAAAGCAATGATGACTCCCAGCATAGTAGAGTAATTAAAAACTAGTACGAGAAATATTCCGGGCAGTAGCATCAAGTGCAAAGGCAATGTGGCTTGCCGAACAACACTCTTTCTTCGTGGTTTCTTTACGATTTTTGTTTCCAAAATAATACCTCCAGCCAAATAATATTGTTCTACGGGTAATTATACTTGCTATATTGTAAAATGTCCACAATTTTCTGTGATTTTTTTATATTATTTATACAATCTTTGTGTATATTATATGTAAAAATTTTTAATAAATTTATTCAAATTAAACTTTACTGATAGAAAATTCAATAGTATAATACTTATAGAAGATTCTTTTGTCTAAAAAGAAAATATGATTAATGAGGAGTGTTTCACATGAAGAGATTTGCAAAGGTAATCAGTGTAGTATTAGCAATTGTATTTTTATCTGCAGGAACAGCATTTGCGGAGGCATTAAGTTATAAAATGCCTGCACTGTATGTTGTAAAGACCACAGTAGCGATGAAGATGGATGCGAAGACGCTTGAGTCATCATGGAAAAAGGCAACTAATGTATATGCGACAATGAAGCATTGGGAAACAACAGCAACGAAGAAATGGACGAAGGTAAAACCAGCAGGCGCTGCAAGCGTATCTACGTTGAAGTATCTTTGGGATTCGAAGAACATTTATGTTTACATTGTTGTGCAAGATCCTAAGAATTACACTGGAAGCATCCAGCCAGTAGACTTTGATGCGGTAGAATATCACATCGACGCAAAAAACTGCGACAGAGCGAGTTACAATGGCAAATGTGACGCTCAGTATAGACTTTCCAGACCTTATAAGAGAGCAAACGGCAAGACCTACACTGACGTTTCAGGTTGGGGCGCATACAATGCAGCTGCATTCCGCGTCAATTCAAAATCTATCGGAACGACTACAAGCTACACGCAAGAAGTAAAAATCGTTTTAGCTCACCATGGCGTTGCTACTTTAAAAGCTAAGCAAAAAGTTGGATTTGACATTCAAGTTAACGATGCAAGCCCTGTCACTGCTGGCCGCAGATTCCAAATCGTTTGGAACTCCATGGACAACGCTTGGATCAATCCATCCACAATGGGAACATTAATTATGAAGTAATTGTTTTTTGATTAACCGTGAAACAGGGGTGCCATAAAGGCTCCCCTGTTTTTTTATTAGCAGTCAAAATTCCTTAAAGTTTCCATACAATAATGTAAATTATCACATAGGTGATGTGTATAATAAAGGTACAAAGATTCTTTTGTTTAAAAAGAAAATATTTTAAAGGATGTGTTCGTTATGTTGAAGTTTGCGAGAATTATGTGTGTGGTATTGGCAATCGTCTTTTTATCAGCAGGAACTGCATTTGCAGAAGCGTTGAGCTATAAGATGCCTGCTTTGTATGTTGTAAAAAGCACTGTTACAATGAAGATGGATGGTAAGACACTTGAAAAATCATGGGCAAAGGCATCGAATGTATATAAGACCATGAGCCATTGGGAAACAACTGCTACAAAGAAATGGACGAAAGTAAAACCAGCTGGCGCTGCTAGCGTAACTACGTTGAAGTATCTATGGGATGCAAAAAATATTTATGTTTACATCGTTGTAAAAGATGCAAAGAACTACACTGGTAGCATTGTACCGACTGACTTCGATGCAGTTGAATATCATATTGATGCAAAGAATTGTGATAGAGCTAGTTACAATGGCAAATGCGATGCACAATACAGACTTTCAAGACCTTATAAGAGAGCAAATGGAAAGACCTATACTGACGTTTCAGGTTGGGGCGCATACAATGCAGCAGCATTCCGTGTGAACTCAAAATCAATCGGAACGACAACAAGCTACACGCAAGAAGTAAAAATCGTTTTAGCACACCACGGCGTTGCTACTTTGAAAGCAAAGCAAAAAGTTGGATTTGATATCCAGGTTAACGATGCTAGCCCTGTCACCGCTGGCCGTAGATTCCAGATTGTATGGAACTCGATGGATAACGCATGGATCAATCCTTCCACAATGGGAACTTTGATCATGAAGTAATAAAAGGCAATTCAAATTTTAGGAACTAAAGATAAAGGAGTCCTCACAAGGGGCTCCTTTTTTACGTGATTTACGACCTTTTATTCCATTCACAATTCACTCTTGCATTCCTTAATATACGGTGAATTGTGACATATCTCTACAGTATACTTAAAGTATCAGTTTCTTTTGAATAAGAAAACTGAAACCGAAGGAGTGTTCATTATGAAGAAGTTAGCGAGAATCATGAGTATTGTACTTGCACTAGTTTTTCTATCGTCAGGCACTATTTTAGCAGAGGCACTGAGTTTAAAGAAAGCCTCGATTTATGTAGTAAAGACGACTGTTTCCATGAAGATGGATGGCAAGACCTATGAAAAGTCATGGTCAAAAGCTCCAAATGTAGCAAGTACGATGAGCCATACCATTGTCACTGCGACAAAAAAAGTGGTGAAAGGAACACCAGCAGGAGCAGCAAAAGTGAATACCTTGAAGTATCTTTGGGATTCGAAAAACATTTATGTCTTGATATCAATCAAGGACTTGGAAAATTACACTGGCAGTATTGGTCCTACTGATTTTGACTCGGTGGAATACCATATTGACGCAAAGAACTGTGACCGTTCGAGTTACAACGGAAAATGCGATGCGCAGTATCGTCTCGCACGTCCCTATAAGAGATCAAACGGCAGAACTTATACCGACGTCTCTGGGTGGGGCGCATACAATGCACCAGCATTCAGAGTGAATTCGAAAAGTGTGGGTACTTCGACTTATTATACACAGGAAGTGAAAATCGTACTTTCTCACCACGGCGTATCCAGTCTAAAAGCAAAACAAAAAGTCGGGTTTGATATTCAGGTGAATGACGCGAGTCCGGTCACCGCAGGCCGAAGATTTCAGATTGTTTGGAACTCGCTGGATAATGCTTGGATTAGCCCAAAATCAATGGGGACACTCATTATGAAGTAATTTGAAAACGAGGTACAAAAGATAAAGGAGCCCACAAGGCTCCTTTTTTTATTAGAATTTACGCTTTCTTGCAGCTTCTGATTTCAGTTTTCTTTTGACGCTAGGCTTCTCGTAATGCTCACGTTTTCTAACCTCGGCGAGGACTCCTGACTTCGCGCACTGTCTCTTGAATCTCTTAAGTGCGTTATCAAGTGATTCATTTTCCTTAATGCGAATTTCCGACATGGTATTCCCTCCTTCCGAGTCGTGATTTGTATTACAAACATTTTGTTTACAAAAAAAATTATACTTTAATTTGCATAAAATTGTCAAGCATTATACGAGGTGAATATTCAACTTTGTACCCGCAATCAAATGAAAATGTAAATGTGGTACAGATTGTCCCCCGTTCTCACCAGAATTCATGATCAAACGGTACCCATCCTCATTTACATCCAACTCGGACGCGACATCATTCACAGCTTGTAACAATCGTTTTGAAAGCAACGGATTAGTCGAAACGATATCTTCCAGATTGGAATAATGTGCCTTTGGAATAATAAGTACATGGATTGGCGCGACGGGATGCACATCATGAAATGCCATAAATTCATCCGAATCGTAAACCAGTTTGCTCGGGATTTCCCTGTTTGCAATTTTGCAGAAAATACAATCATTCATGTCATTCGCCCCCTTTATCCTATTTGATTTTTGATTACTTCAAGTCCAACCCGGATTGCATCCGAAATTTTCGAAACATCTTTTCCACCCGCTTGTGCCATATCTGGGCGCCCACCGCCTCCGCCACCACAAGCCTGCGCAGCAGCCTTGAGAACGTTACCACAATGAATGCCATTCGCTAACGCGTCCTTCGAAGCCATCGCGACAAGGATGACGCGTTCTTCAAAGTTCCCAACAAAGAAGACGATGCTTTGCGCCGTTTGATCCTTCACTCGCTCAGCAAGATTACGCAACGTTTCCTGGTCTAGTCCGTCAAAACGTCCCGAGAAAACGGAAACACCTTTGATCAGCAAAGCAGAAGATAGGATTTCATCCAAATCAGAAAGAGCCAGTTTGGTCTTTAACGCTGTGACTTGTTTTTCAGCCTCTTTTAAGGAATGCACCGTTTGCTCCGTTTTTTTGAAAACGTCATTAACTGATGTCTTCAAAAGAGCCGAGATGGCTTGTATCGCATCCACTTTTTCATATAGATATGCGAGCGCATTCGATCCAGTTAACGCCTCAATGCGTCTGACACCAGCTGCAACACCAGTCTCGCTCGTAATTTTGAACAATCCTGCAGTGGCTGTGTTTTTAAGATGCGTGCCACCACATAGTTCTTTGCTGTAGTTTCCAATTGAAATCACGCGAACCACGTCACCATATTTTTCACCAAAGAGCGCAATCGCACCTTCCTCTTTGGCTTCCGCAATGGACATTTCACGCGTGATGACAGAATGGGAAGACAAAATGGTTTCATTTACAATCCGCTCAACGCGTCGCAAATCATCTTCTGATACAGGCGAGAAATGTTGGAAATCAAAGCGAATGCGATAGGGATCCACAGAAGATCCTGCTTGTTCGACATGATTCCCTAGCACATTTTTTAAAGCCTTCTGCAAGATGTGTGTCGTAGTATGATTGCGACATGTATCAAGGCGTAGTACCTCGTTAATTTTTGTTTCAACGATTTCTCCGTTTGAAATCGTCCCTTTTAATACAGTGCAGAAATGAAGAAATAGTCCATCTGGCGTCTTTTTCGTATCCGTCACGGTAAGGAGTGCGTCCTTTGTGGCAATCGTGCCTGTATCTCCAACTTGCCCCCCACTTTCTGCATAAAATGGTGTCTGATCAAGTACAAGAATCCCGTCCTCTCCTTCGGCCAACAGGTCCACAATGGTGTCTTGATTGACAAGACAGAGCACCTTGCTTGTTGAAATACTCGCGTCATAACCAGTAAATTCAGTCTTTGAAAGTTGCATTGATGAAAAGATGTTTTCTCCCCATGCAGACCCTGATTTCGCTTTTAAGGCTTCTCGCGCCATCGTTCTTTGACGATCCATTTCAGTTTTAAAACCAGTTTCATCTAAAGTAAGTTCCTGTTCTTCTGCGATTTCCCGCGTCAGGTCGAACGGAAATCCAAATGTATCATGTAATTTGAAGATGTCAGCTCCGGGAATTTGGGTCCCTTTTTCGGTTTTAATCTTGTTAATCAATTCATTGAGGATCATCAAACCTGCGTCGACAGTCTTATCAAAGCGTTCTTCCTCTGTAGCGATGACACGTTTGATATGCTCTTCCTTTTCTTTCAAGATAGGATACGCTATACAAGATTCCTGGATGACGATTTGGGCTACGTTTGACAAGAAGCGCTCCTTGATCCCTAAAAGACGTGCGTGTCTTGCAGCTCTGCGAAGCAGTCTTCGCAAAATGTATCCCCTGCCCTCATTAGAAGGAATGACGCCATCCGACACTAACATCGTGGTACTGCGAATGTGGTCGGTAATCACGCGCAGCGAAACATCGGTTTGGTGCGAGGCACCATATGTTGCGCCAGCAAGGTTGCAAATATACGCTAATACTTTTTGGATGGTATCGACCTCAAACAAACTATTTACGCCCTGCATCACGCAAGCGAGACGCTCCAGGCCCATGCCAGTATCAATGTTTGGGTTTGGCAAGCTGATATATTCGCCTTCTTCCGTCCTATTGAACTGCGTGAACACGAGATTCCAGAATTCTACGTAGCGATCGCAGTCACATCCAACCTGACAATCCGGCTTCCCGCAACCTGCTTCCACGCCGCGATCAAAATATATTTCAGAACAAGGTCCACATGGACCGACGCCGTGTTCCCAGAAGTTGTCCGCTTTCCCAAGGCGGACCAGATGGTCATCGGCAATTCCAATTTCCTTATTCCAGATTGCATATGCTTCGTCATCGTCCAAATAGACGGAAATGAACAGATTATCCGTCGGCATTTCCATGGTTTTTGTGATAAATTCCCATGCCCACGCGATGGCCTCGCGTTTGAAATAATCGCCGAATGAAAAGTTGCCTAGCATTTCAAAAAAAGTGCCGTGACGCGACGTCCTGCCGACATTCTCGATGTCGAGAGTACGAATGCATTTTTGACAAGTCGTGATGCGTTTGCTCGGCGGGGTCAACTCCCCTGTAAAATATGGTTTCAAGGGAGTCATGCCGGCATTGATGAGCAAGATGCTCGGGTCGTTTTCAGGTACAAGCGAAAAACTTTCCAGCCGCAAGTGTTCTTTGCCCTCAAAGAAAGTCAAATATTTTTCTCTAATTTCATTCAATCCTAGTTTCTGCATTACAAACCCTCATTCAATTATTTTTCTACATTCCATGTAATAGCGTTTTTCATTCGCTTCTCCCATGGAGAATGTCTTCCTAGGCAACGCGCCCTCATTGACCACCGCTGGAAATAAATCAAACTTGCTCATGGGCGGAAGTACAAATGCGAGATTGTTTGCTTGCGAACCAATTTCCATCGCGATTTTCGCGCCATGAATATAGTCGATTCTTGCATCTGAGTTTTCCTTTAGATACTCGTCTAGAAATGCTTGTAGCGTCGCTACTGTCATGGTAAAACCGGTGCAGTCCATGATGACAATCCCACTTACTTTATCCGTGACGAACGAAAACTTTTGATTGGTCTTCAATTGATCGATAACATTCCACTGGTCACGCATTTTTTGATTGGCGTTCTCTCCGACGAAATACTTGATTTCGATCAATCCGCCGTGTTGCTTCACGAACTGCTCGAATTGATAAAATAACTCGATATAATCACAGTCAAAGACGACACGATGAATTGGCTCAAAATCCAAGCCCTTGTCATATACATTCACCAACTCCACCATGGCAAAGCGGGCTGGATGTGCTACCAGAGATGCCTCATCAGGCAGTGCTTTCTTGACGTCCTCCCAGTGCGCCTTAGCGGAAGCAAGAGAATGATTCCCGTCGCCCACCGCATACAGCATGTTGTCGAGTAAAGGAATTGCACCAATCGCCTGCGCAATATGCGCAATTGTGTCAGTTGCAAAAATCATCCAACCTTTGATTTCACCACCGCCTTGCATCAGTTTTGTCTGATACAAAAGCTCATAATCATCAACCGTCTCAAACAACTTCCCAATCACGGTATCCTTTGGATCATCCAACAAGACCATGATGTGTGGAGTTTCTATCGAAGCATGTTTCCTGATTTTCTTTCTTGCCGGAATCCGCTCAATTACGGTTCCCTCCGTCGCACGAATCAATGATTTGGAACCCAAAGCATAATCGTATTGCTCTAAATCAAGCGCCACGACCAGTCCGCGACGCGTATGCCCATGTGCCTTTCGTTCCACCAGCACAAACCCGTGCCCTTTGCTTTCCAACACGCCTTCGGCTAAGTATTGATCCATTTTTTGGTTGATTTTCTGGATGCGCGCGTCACAATCACTTTCCTCTAGAAAGATTTCAGGTAATGTAATACGATAGGTCGATGGCGCATCGCCAACGATCATTTCGACCTGGTCCCAATACGCTGGTTGTGCCGTAAACTGGTCACAAGCAACCACACTCCATTTCATGTAATCTGCATTGGCCGCAGGTAACATTATTTCAGGCACATGTAATCCCATTTTTTCTAAGAAGTCATTCCGCAAGTGAGTCCATCCCCTTCAATTTGTGTCGATCGATTAAAACTTAAGCTTGCTCGCTTTCAAGATCCCTGGGTTTGCACGCAACTTATCAAGCACTTCGTCACTCACTTCCTGGTCTACACTCACAAACGAAACCGCTTTCTCGCCTCTCGAGCTCCATTGCATCGCCGCAATATTGATGCCCAAATCTCCCAGCACGGTGCCGACGCTTCCGATGATGCCGGGCTGGTCGATGTTTTGCAATGCAAGAATGTACTTAGACGGCTCAAAGTCCATCTTATATCCAAAGAAATCAACGATACGGATGGAGTCTTTGCCAAACACCGTACCCGAGACAGAAAACGTCTTGTTCTTCGTCACAAAGCTAACGGTAATCAGATTCGTATATTTATCGAGTTGCGATGTCTTGCTTTCAATGAGTTCGATACCGCGATTTGCTAGGATCATCTCTGCGTTGACATAATTGACTTTCTCTTGTACCTGCGGCTCCAAGAACCCTTTCACGACAGAATACGAAATCACTTTGGTTTCTTTTTCTGCGAGGTCTCCGCTATATAGAATTTCAAGTCGTGAGACCGTCTCTTTTTCCGCCTGGTAATAAATCTTTCCAAGGAATTCAGCCAAATCGAGGTAAGGTTTGAGTTCGCTCATATTGCCCCCTTTGATTGGTGGCATGTTGACGGCCGCAACCATTTCTCCCGATAACGCATTGCCCACGAGCTTGGTGACTTCTGTGCCTACATTGAAGTTCGCCTCCGCAGTCGACGCACCGAGATGCGGCGTCATGATGAGGTTATCCAGCGCGAGTAATTTGTTGACATAATCTTGATCTTCAGGCTTTTTATCGTAGTTTGGTTCCGGATCCAACACGTCGATGCCGGCCGCAGCAACCTGTCCCGATTGCAACGCATCAAAGAGCGCATCTTCATTTACGAGTCCGCCACGCGCTGCATTGACAATGCGCACGCCTTTTTTGCACAACGCCAATTCTTTCGCCCCAACCATCCCATATGTTTCGGTGGTCTTCGGTGTGTGGAACGTAATCAAATCGGATTGCGTCAGGATTTCTTCGAGAGTTTCCACGCGCGTGACCCCAACCTGCTTAAACCGTTCCTCTGGGATGTATGGATCGTAAGCAATGACTTTCATGTTGTTGCCCATCAATTTTCTTGCGACGATGGAACCAATTCTGCCGAGTCCAATGACGCCAGCGGTCTTTTCGTCAAGCTCGTTTCCGTTGAACATACTTCTTCTGAAATCTTTGTTGAATTTCCCAGCATAGTTTGCCTGTGGGATGTTTCTAAAGATTGCATATGCAAGACCAACCGCCAGTTCTGCGGCAGCCATGATATTACTTTCCGGAGTGTTGACGACAATGATGCCCTTTTCGGTACAGGCTTTCACATCAATGTTATCGATTCCATTGCCAGCACGCCCAGCGACTTTCAAATTCACGCCAGCTGCGACGAGTTCTTTGTTCACTTTCGTCACACTACGGACAATGATGGCATCGTAATCTGCAATTATCGTCAATAATTCATCGTGTGAAATGCCGAACTTCGTGTCCACTGTAAATCCTTTTTGGATTAAAAAATCGATTCCCTCTTGTGCAATGCGTTCCGTTACAATAATTTTCATGTTGACTCCTCCATTTTATAGTTTCAAGATATCGTCGATATCGGCTAACAACGTCTGTATCTCCGCAACCGTCGTATCCGCCATGTGTGCAATGCGGAATGTGACGTCTTTCAATGCGCCATACCCGTTTGAAATCACGCAGCCGCGCTCTCCAAGTGCCTTGTTCAAGGCCGACACATCAATGTTTCTTGTGTTGTTGATACAGGTGACCGTGTTGGATGCGTATTGCTCTTCCGCAAGCAGTGAAAAGTACTTTTTCGCCCAGTCGCGCACGCATTGCGCCATTTCCGCATGCCGTGCAAACCGATTGTCCAGCCCTTCTTCCATGATGCGATCCAATTGAAAGTCCAGCGCATACATGTGCGAAAGCGAAGGCGTCGAAGGGTATTGGAAATCCTTTTTCAGAATGTATTCATAAATTTCAAGTAAATCAAAATATAACCCGCGGTGCTCTACTTGTTTTGCGGCAGCAATCGCTTTGGGTGAGAAGGAACACACGGACATTCCTGGTGGCAATCCAAGGC
>Ga0194063_10001221_pt1 | contig 17004 bp, 15 predicted proteins | sample SepL3720m_MetaG_FD_155459 | JGI IMG/M metagenome (GOLD analysis project Ga0194063, IMG submission 155459) | Anoxic zone freshwater microbial communities from boreal shield lake in IISD Experimental Lakes Area, Ontario, Canada - Sep2016-L373-20m | ecosystem: Environmental > Aquatic > Freshwater... | reverse complement strand
GTATACTAGAGCGATGATCGATGTAACTAAAGCGAATATTATTGAGGTCGACATATTATTTTGGCGATTTGTGGGTATTAGCCATTTGTTTCGCCGATTTATTTATTAATAATTATAATTAGTACAGTATTGGCGATTTTAGCAGGTTTTTCGTCATTTGGGAGGGTTGACAAGAGGTCTAATCAAATGCGTTGTGTCCGACATTAATTGAGCTATGGACATGTGGTGTAGGGGATATGCCCTAGACTTTGCTATCTATAGTATGTAAAATCATAATATAGAATAAATTATTCAATTAGATTCAAATGGCCAACCTAAACAAACAATATTTAATATTTCTCGGAAAGAAGATTCGTAGCGAGCGAGAAAAGATGGGCGTATCTCAGGAAGAATTTGGGAAAATGGCCAAATTTCACAGAACATATATTGGCATGATCGAGAGAGGGGAGAAAAATATAACGATTTTCAATCTAAAAAAAGTTGCGGAAGCTCTAAAAGTACAAGTCAGAGACCTCATAGATTTCTAAAGTGATAACTATAGTTATCCACAGTTTGCAATGTTGACATATATTCTCGTCTTGCTATGCTAATCATAGATAGCGCTAATTGGGATTAGCACTAAATAGCACAAAAAAGAGAAAGAAATATTATGTTGGCTTTTGTTGAAGGGCGGTTTTTCTATCGTCTGGATATTGATTTCACGAGCACCCCGATTAAGGGTGATGAAATCGATGATCACGACGGCAGGATTCCGAATTGACCATTGGTATATAGTGGTCGAAAGCGTTTTTTCCGCTTTTATTCAAAGGCGGCACAGCAAAGTATCGATTATAGCCAAGTTGAGAATCTTATGAAAAAAGCGTTTACCTTTCAGTTGAAGGATGACGATTTCAAAGTTTCTGGTTGGTGCGGTAATCGCCCGAAGTGTGTCCAGGTCGCAGTAAAGCCCCAAGGGGTTGCATTGCGGGATAGTAAGGACGCAACGAAGACGACTCTCTATTTCACCAACAGTGAGTGGAACGCCTTTACCAAAGGTGTCATGTCCGGAGACTTCCGAAAGTAGTCATTATGTTCTTATAGTGCTAAGTTCAAGAGGGACACGTCAAATGTCCCTCCCTTTTATTTAATTAAATGATTTATATAATTCCTGGATTAGGAGAGAATTGTCAACTACTGCGATATAGGAAGTTAGAAGCAATATTACAATCCAATGGATACGAAGTTAAGTGTTTCAATCCGAACTGGTATGAACCTTTGTCTGACCAGGTTTTTTCTGTTGAGAAGGACTCTATTGTGTTTGGATTTTCTTTTGGTGCAGTTCTCGCTTATCTTATTGCCAAGAAATATACATGCAAAAAAGTAATTTTTGCTTCACTTTCGCCCATTCATAAGTTTTCATATGACGAACTCGTAAAGGACTACAATAAACACATGTCCAAAAAACTTTCGGTTCGTATAGCGAAGGATATAAAAAGTATAGATATTTCTCTTAACAGTATAAATGTTCCATGGGTTACGATGGCGGGGGAGTATGAGGGACTGTCAGCGGATATAATCATTCCAAAGACACGGCACAGGATAACGAATCGATATATAGAATATATCGTCGCAACCGCCAGTAGGTTGAACGACCTTGACAGCAATTAAAATAGTGTTATCTTATATATAAATAGTCAGAAGAGTTTTTCTCTTCCTTTCACAAACAAATAACAAAATAGGAGTAACTATGATAAATCTAAAGAAATTAGACGGACCGTTCGGTATCCCTGTCTACCATCAACACACGCCAGAAATGGCAAATACAGTAAGCATGGCGTGGCTAATGATGGTTGGATCTGCCGATGACTGTTCTGTTGGGTCTCCGGGCTTGTATCATTGGTTTGAGCATGTTCCATTCAGGGGAACAAAGAAATACCCACGAGGAGCGGCTGATATTTATGGACCTTTTGTGCCGTTCAATGGTGACATAAACGCTTGGACAAGCAAAGAGTACACGAATTTCAATGCCACGGTGCACAAGAGTCAGTGGCGCGAGATGCTGAGTGTAATAACAGACATGGTTGCCAATCCTTTGCTCACCGAAGAAAGTATTGAAGCCGAACGCAGAGTAATATATCAAGAAATCATTGGCAGTCTCGGGTCCGCAGGAAGGCGAGCGCTTTATGATTTGAGCGGCATATTGTATCCTGGTCACCCTCTAGGGCATCCCGTCCTAGGTAGTGAGAAGTCTCTGGCAGAAATGGATGCCGATGTACTACGTCTGGCCCATAAACTTGGGTACGATCGTTCGCGTGCTGTCTTCGTATGTGTGGGAGGTATCAGTGAAAAAGAATTGTTGGATGCACTATCAGCTGAAGCGGCGAATCTACCAGATCATCAACTGTCAGAGCTTCGTGGACCTGCATATTTCGGACCGTTGCCATCATGGCAACCTGGATTGATCGAGAAAGAAACAGATTTTGCTTCATCGGTTGTGTATATGCTTTTCCCTACCATACGCAATCAAGGTGGGGCCGCTATCATGACTAAAGTGGTGCAGGATATCTCTTTGTTGGATTTAGTCTTTGAATATGGTGGATTCACGTCTCCTCTCGTGAGGATCGTGCGTGAAGAGAGGCAACTGGTTTATGGTTGTTCTATGATGGGGTCTACATATGCAGGGGGAGGCTATTATGGATTTAAGGCTTCAGCAAAGAAAGATAATATTCAAGGTATAGTAGAGGCTTTCGGCGATGTCCTCAGAGATCCAGCTCTTCGGTCATTGGAACGGCTTTCTGAGATCAAGTCGTCGTTAAGTGCTTCAATGGAGATGATGCCGATCAATCCAGAAGTGTTCAGAAATCAAGCAGCGTCACAGTACATCAATTATGGTGGTGTGATGATCAGTTCTCAAGAAGCTATTGATCATGTCCACAAGTACACAATGGACGATGTTGATGCTGCTCTGTCGATGCTCCAACCCCAGGATGCCAAGATAGTGATATTTAAAGGCATGGGGAAATCTTAGTCAGACTCAGCTATCGGTTTACAATAACGGCCCACTTTCGTGAGCCGTTATTTTTATTACTATAAATACATTTTCTATTTTGCCTCCTTCTCACTGACCTCCTTTATCACTTTGTCCACTTCCTTTTCAGCAACTACCTCCTTTACTTCTTCTATTGTTACAGTCTCTTCATCCTCACCTTCGGCTTCAGCTAGATCTTCGCCGCCAGTTGACTTGATATCTATCTTCCAACCTGTGAGTTTGGCTGCTAGACGAACGTTTTGGCCTCCTTTACCGATCGCTAGAGATTGTTCATCTTCGGTAACAGTGACAACAGCTCGATGTGATGAGTCATCTAGTTCGAGTGACACTACTTCCGCAGGGGAAAGTGACTCTTCGATGAATAGAGCGGCATCCTCATTCCATTCGATGATGTCGATCTTTTCTCCTGAAAGCTCACTAGTAACTGTAGAAACACGAACACCGCGTTGGCCAACCATAGAACCTATTGGGTCTATATGTGGATCATGAGAGATAACGGCGATCTTTGAACGAGAACCAGCTTCTCGAGCGATAGCTTTGATCTCAACTGTCCCAGAAGCGATCTCCGGAGCTTCTGTTTCGAACAATCTTGCCAAGAATTTTGGATGTGATCGTGATAGTTTGAGTACAACACCCTTTGGAGTCTCTTCTACGGCATATAGGTATGCCCTTATACGATCTCCAGTCTTCCAACGTTCACTAGGTATCTGTTCCTCATAAGGTATGACTCCAACAGCACGTCCCATATCTATATATACAGTGCCACGTTCTACGCGTTCAACAGTCCCAGCGACAATCTGGTCTTGTTTCTGGCCGTATTCTCCGAGAACTGAGACTTTTTCTGCCTCACGGATCTTCTGAATGATGATCTGTTTGGCTGTTTGTGCAGCAATACGACCAAAATCAGCCTTTGCTTCGAGAGGAAATACTAGTTCGTCGCCTATTTCAGCGTTTTTCTTGATTTTACGAGCATCTTCTATGAGCATGTGTTGCTCTGGATTGAAACGGATCTTGATATCCTCAACATCAGCGTCTTTGAGCTCTTTGTGGCCCATTTCCTCATCTCCTTCCATGATCACTTGTGCTCGGTCGACGACTATCTTTACTTGCCAGAATTCTACAGATCCACTATTTGAATCGAAAGAAGCCCTGACAATCTGGCCTTTTTTGCCATATTCTTTCTTGTAAGCGGTGGCTAGAGACATAGCTATAGCCTCTAAAGTTTTCTCACGTGGAATACCGCGCTCTTCTTCGAGCTGCTGTACCACGGAATTGATGACTTTTAGATCAAACATATATTTAATTGTTATTAAGTTTTTAATTTTGTGAGGTAGTAGTTTACGTAATTTCTTGGAAAATGGTTCGAATGGCCTGAGGACTGTGTTATGGGGAACCTATACTTCAGCGATATAGTATAGTTTCCTAAATCCGCAAGGTCATGAGGAGCATTTTCCAAGAGATTACGTTCACTTACCATCCCTTTTAACAAACAAGTTCGCCGGACGGGCGAACAGTGACTTACGAAAACAGTATACCATATGATATAATATTATCAATATGCTCATCGAAGATACCCAGCTTTACAAATTTATATTGGACTCTGGTCTCGTCTCTAGAGAAGATTTGGAATCTGGAAAGAAAACAGCAGATGATGAAGGCAAGAGATTGGGTGATGTCCTCGTCACAAATGGCAAAATGACCGTCGACAACCTTCGTCGAATGCAAGCCTATGTTCTCGGTATCCCATTCGTCGATCTAAAAGGAAGAAAGATGGCCTTTGACACTCTCTCACTAATTCCAGAACCGATCGCACGTACTCATAACATTGTTGCTTTCAAGAAAAGTGATGTGTCACTAGAAGTGGCGATGCTGGACGTGAATGATCTTTCTGCTATCGATTTTATTAAAAAGAAAGTAAATTTGAAAATATTACCTAGATTGACTGACGCTGATTCTATCAAAGAGATTCTGGTTCAGTATCAGAAAAGTTTGAAAGCTGAATTCGGGGATATCATTCAGAAGGAAACAGCTGCACTCAATACGAACTTGATGTCAGATGATAAGAGTGGACTTACTACGGAAGCTGACTTAAAGAAGATTGCCGAAGACTTACCTGTGATACGTATCGTGGATACGCTGATCAAGCATGCGATCATACAGAATGCGTCTGATATCCACATCGAGCCCATGGAGGATCAAGTATTGGTGCGTTATAGAATAGATGGAATATTGCATGACGCCATGGTTTTGCCGAGGCAAGCTGGTCCGTCAGTAACGGCCAGAATAAAGGTGCTAGCAAAACTCAAGCTTGATGAAAAGCGTTTGCCTCAAGACGGAAGATTCAAGGTAGATGCTAGCAATGAGAAAGTGTCATTCCGTGTTTCCATATTACCTACTTATTATGGAGAGAAAACAGTTATGAGATTGCTCAGGGAAAATATGACAGGTTTTACTCTTGAGAATGTTCATTTTCATGGAGTGAGTTTGGAACGTGTTCATGAAGCGTTGAAGAAAACCACAGGAATGATCCTAACGACTGGACCGACTGGTTCTGGAAAGACGACGACTCTATATACGATGCTCGATATCTTGAATACACCCGATGTGAATATTTCTACGATCGAAGACCCGATCGAATATCAGATGGCTCGAGTAAATCAGACTCAGGTAAAACCAGAAATTGGCTTTTCATTCGCACAAGGGATCAGAACATTGGTCAGACAAGACCCTGATATCATCATGGTTGGTGAGATCCGAGACAATGAGACTGCTGCCCTAGCGATAAATGCGGCCCTGACTGGTCACTTGGTATTGTCGACATTACACACGAACAGTGCCGCCGGTGCCGTGCCCAGACTTCTAGATATGAAGGCGGAGTCGTTCCTATTGGTGTCTACTCTGAATATCGTCATCGGACAGAGACTTGTGAGGTCTCTGACTGAAGCAAAGAAACAATACAGTCTATCCAAGGATGAGTATGCAGAACTGGCAAAATTGGTAGATCTGAATAGGGTATTGACCGTGCTAAAAGAAGAAAAAATAGTAAAACCTACAGACACATGGGAAAACATTGTCTTTTATAAGGCTGTAAAGGGAGCAGACGATGATGGTTTCAAAGGGCGTGTTGGTATTCATGAAGTATTGAAAATGACACAGACGATCAAGGAATTGATCATGAAGAACTCAACATCAGGAGATATCGAAACTCAAGCCAAAAAAGAAGGAATGTTGACAATGATAGAAGATGGAATATTCAAGTGCGTTCAAGGGCTGACAACGATCGAAGAAGTATTGAGAGTGGTGTCGGAGTAATCAATATAATTATAATTTATGAGCCATTTCATATATAAAGCAAAAAAACCAGGTGGGGAGATCTACAAAGGGGAGATCGAAGCTTTGGATCGCTACGAACTGTATAGGGTTTTACATGAAAGTGGTGACGAGGTGGTTTCGTTCAAGGAAAAGTCCGCAGGAAAGTCTTTCAATCTGAATATTTCTATTGGTTCTGTGACTAATAGAGTGAAAATGATAGATAGGATCAACTTTGCTAGGAATCTGGGAGCAATGTTGGAGGCCGGGCTCGCTCTCTCAAAGGCCTTATACGTATTGGAGAGACAAACAGGTAGTAAGTCGTTGAAGCAAGTCATAAAAAAAATTATTTCTGAAATCGAACGCGGAGCTACATTGGCGGATTCCTTGTCGGAACATCCTAAAGTTTTTTCACCTCTATTCATAGCGATGGTTCATGCCGGGGAACAGAGTGGAACTTTGGCGGAATCTCTGAAAGTGGTGTCTATCCAGATGGACAAGAACTATATTCTAGAGAAGAGGATCAGGGGTGCTCTCATGTATCCTGCAGTCATCTTGTCTGCGATGATCGTTATAGCGATACTCATGTTCATCTTCGTTATACCGACTCTCCTAAAGACTTTCACGGATCTCGGTGTTCAGTTGCCATTCAGTACTCAGATGATACTTTTATTGAGTAAAATCATACAGAATCAAGGGATCTTGGTCTTGGCAGTCATCGTTTTGATCGGAGGTGGTCTATATATGTGGTCAAAGAGGTCAAGTGGCAGGAGTATCATGAGCAGTCTAGTATTGAAAATCCCAATAATCGGCAATCTAGTCAAACAGGTAAATACAGCTCGTACCGCACGCACTCTCTCATCATTGCTCAGTTCTGGTGTTGATGTTGTTGAAGCGATGGGCATCACCGCATCAGTCGTTCAGAATGTACATTTTCGGGCAGTGCTCAAGAAAGCTGGGGAAGCGATCAAGAAAGGAGATCTCATGTCTAAAGTCTTTGAAGTAGATTCGAAACTATATCCGGTGTTTTTTGCAGAGATGATGAGCGTCGGTGAAGAAACTGGTAAGACAGGGGAGATGTTGCTAGGAGTAGCTCACTATTTTGAAGAAGAAGTGGAGCAGAGGACGAAGGATATGTCGACGATCATCGAACCATTCTTGATATTAGCGATCGGCGCAGGGGTTGGATTCTTTGCTATCTCTATGGTTCAACCAATATATTCTCTAGTAAATGCTGTCAAATAAAGAAAAAAACGGATTTTCACTCATCGAGGTGCTGATCGGCACGGCAATATTTTTGGTTGTGGCAACTGCCGCATATTCATTATTTACGAGCTTACTCAAACTTGCGGCAGCTAGCCAGGCCAATATTATGGCGGTACAACTAGCTGATGAGCAATTCGAAATTATTCGTAATATGCCTTATACCAGTGTTGGTCTCACCAATGGTATACCGCTCGGCACACTGCCTCAGACCCAGACACTTACTCGTGGGAATTTTACATTCGTTGTCGGTTTAACTATTCGAAACATTAATCTCTCAACTTCTACTGTCCAGGCAAGTGATAAGCTGATAGAGATTAGTATCACATGTCCATCATGTAGGAACTTTTCACCTGTAGAGCTTACGGGACAGATCTCACCATCGAATCTTCAGTCAGCATCCAATGGGGGAGCGCTCGTCGTTAATGCTTTTGATGCAAATGGATTACCAATACAAGGTGCGACAGTATATATCCAGAGTATGTCTACTTCCTCAGTGACGAATACTGATGTAACTAATAACTATGGAGTACTGAATGTCATCGGAGTTCCTCAAGGAGCTGGTGCTTATCAGGTTATCGTTTCCAAGTCGGGGTATTCTACTGATAGAACATATGCGATCGGTACGGACGGTAATCCAAATCCGACGAGGCCGAATCTCACAGTATTGAATGGTCAAGTTAGTTCGGCGAGTTTTGCTATTGATAGATTGAGCAGGGCCAATTTCTCTAGTGTTACGCCGCTGTGTGCTCCTGTTGCTGGCTTTGATTTCAATCTAATTGGTGCCAAGCAGATAGGGGCTAGTTTACCGAAATATAGTAGGAGTGTATCGACTGATGGTGCTGGTAAGCTGACTTTGCCATCTATGGAATGGGACACCTATACCGTATCACCAACAGACACTTCATATGATCTAGCCGGCATGAATCCATTCAGCCCATTTACTTTGAATCCAGATAATTCTCAGGATGTTCAATTCATCGTTGTCCCAAAAAACTCGAATAGTGTGATGGTCTCTGTTATGGATAATAGAACTCGACTCCCTATATCTGGTGCAACAGTTCGTATATATGGTAATTCTATAGATCGGACGGATATCACTGGTCAGGGCTATATATCTCAGACTGACTGGTCAGGGGGTAGTGGTCAAGTCGAGTATTCAACGACAAATAAGTATTTTGCTGACAATGGGCAAGTCGATACAGCGACTTCATCTGGTAATATATTGCTGAAAATGGATGCTGGTCAATACATCACCAATACATGGCAATCGTTGGAATCATCAACTTTCAACACAGGAACGACAAGTAATTTCTATACATTAACATGGGCGCCGATCAATCAACCGGTTCCTACAGGAGCGGGTAGTGTGAAGTTCCAATTTGCGACGAATCCAACATCTACTTCAACGATTTGGGATTTCCTTGGCCCAGATGGTACAGCGGGCTCGTACTATACTGTACCGGGTGGCGCTATCAATACTATTCATAATGGTAATCAGTTTGCTAGATACAAAGTGTTCATGTCTACCGCGACGGCAACATCAACACCATCCGTTTCGGATGCGTCTTTTGCCTTCACATCCTCATGTATTCCTCCAGGACAAGTCCTATTCCAGGGATTGTCCACTGGTAATTACACTATATCAGTATCAAAGGATGGTTATACTGCAGTTAGTGCGTCGACCACAGTGAGTAGTGGGTGGCAGGAGAGAGTGATCCGGTTAGAGATTTAGTTTGTTTCAGTTTGGTATAAAAAAACATGAAGAAAATACACATATCATCAATACAGAATAGAGGCATGACATTGGCCGAGGTCCTCGTGACTATGGGTATAATGGTTACAGTGATGCTAGCTGTTGCAACTTTCCAATATGACGTCATCACTTATCCAAAAATTATTTCTGGCTCGTTCGTCACTGTTCAGGATACTCAGATACTGCTCAAAACAATGTTGAAGGAGCTCCGAGGTATGAGGCCAGGTGCGAATGGGGCGTATGCGCTAGTTACATCAGGGACGTCAACGGTTTCATTTTTCTCTGATTCTGAAAATGATGGTACGATAGATCTCATTACATATTCACTTGTCGGGACTACTATTTATCGTGGGATGATAAGCCCAACTGGCAATCCAGCGACGAGTTATGATATAGCGAATCAGGTTACAAGGATGCTGGTGACCAATGTACGAAATAGTTCTTCGACCCCAATATTCCAGTATTTCGATACCAATTACAATGGTACGAGCTCGCCACTGACACAGCCAGTAACTGCAACAGTTGTACGATTGGTCAAGATCAATCTAATGTTGGACGTCGACGTTAACAGATCTCCAACACCGGCAACATATACGGTTCAAGCCAGTTTGAGGAATCTAAAATCAAACCTATGAAGACACACAACAAAGGAGATATATTGCTAACAGTATTAGTCTTTGCCGCCATTACGATCACGGTTACTATCGGTCTTGTGAATTGGGGAGCGACTCTATTGGCCAGTATCCGTAATATCAAAGCAAGAGAGCAGGCATTTCAGATCGCTGAAGCTGGTATTGATTATTACAGATGGCATTTGGCACAGTATCCAACTGATTATAGAGATGGTACGACGAATAGTGGCCCATATATACATCAATTCTATGACAAGGATGGCAACATTATCGGGTCATATTCACTGACGATCACACCTCCAGTTGTTGGTTCTACTTTGGTAAAAGTTTTATCTAAAGGTACAGCATCATCTACACCGCCAGTTAGTTCTACGATATTGGCGAGCATGGCTATACCATCTCTCGCAAAATTCGCTGTCGTTGCCAATGATAATATGAATTTTGGTTCTGGAACAACAGTATATGGACCGATTCAGTCCAACAAAGGTATTCATTTCGATGGAATAGCACACAACCTAGTATCGAGTGCCATGACGACGTATACAGATCCGGATACAAGTAATAAAGAGTGGGCGGTATACACAACATCAGGCACCGACGATCCGTCGCCAAATACACCAGTTAACAATAGACCTGATGTCTTCATGGCCGGCAGGCAATACCCTGTTCCTTCATTTGATTTTACTGGCCTGACAGCTGGTTTGACTCAACTTCAGACATTAGCTCAGAATGGCGGTAAAGAGTGGACGAACTCGAGTAGTTTCGGTTACCATATCGTGTTCAAAGTAACGAATAATGTGACAAGTTACGACATGTATAAGGTGACAGCTCTACAAGCCACTCCTCATGATTGTGGTACTGATTCGACAGCCCAAAGTCAGGTCAGTGGACCTCAGTATTATCAATGGGGAACATGGAGTATCAAGGGATTGATCGGGAGTAACAATTCAGGAAATCACAATGAGACGTTGGTGAGTGGACCAAACGCCGATCACTCATGGCCGATTCCAACGAACGGAGTTATTTTCGTAGATGATGATGTTTGGGTTGATGGTCAGATCAAGAATGCGAGAGTCACGGTCGCCGCAGGGATTATCGGCACAACCAATCCACAGAATTATGCCAATATTACTGTAAATACAGATTTGCTGTATACAAATTATGACGGTACTGATGTTATCGGTCTCATAGCACAAGGAAATGTCAATGTTGGCATGGTCAGTAGTGATAATCTGGAGATCGATGGAGCTTTAGTGGCTGAAAATGGCCGAGTTGGACGCTATTATTACAATGATAGTTGTTACGTAAACGAAGTAGACTATTCGACTCGTAGTTCACTAGTATTGAACGGGATGATCGCTACGGCAGTTCGTTATGGTTTCGCATATAGTTATCGTGACGGTACTCATCTTACTGGTTATGCAACTAGAGATATTACTTATGATGGAAATTTTCTCTATGGTCCGCCACCGTCGTTTCCTCAAGCAACGACACAATATCAGATGATCTCGTGGATGCAGATATAGCATATTACGAACATCGGTGTGTATAGTTGGTGCTAGTTGGTATATGACAGTATATATCTGTATATGTCGGCTGGACTAAAGATTTGTATAGCATTATACTGTTCATAATGTTGAAAAATAACCCAATGATTATTCGTTATGGTGCGGGAGCACTGGTTGTTATAGTAGTTTTGGGGTTATATATAATATTTAGTAAATCCGATAGGGGAGAATCTTCGGGATTACAGAGCAATAATGTAGCAGAAAATAGTGTTTCAGACGCGGCAAAAATCACAAAGGGGATTAATGATGCATATGTGATAGATTCCAATGCCGTTGTAGTCATGACGGACAATCTTTTCCTGGGTCCCATGACATCAAAACCTATATTCGTAGGACAGAAGATGTCAGATACTGCAGCTCGTCGTCTGGAGGCATTGAGATCAGAAATTACGTATGTGTTGAGGTCTTGGAAAGATCTTACGGCTTCTATAAATACAGATTTGGAGGCGATACGTCAATCCGAGGCAAAGGCAAAGGAGTATGCTGATGCTGTGAGAGCATATCTCAGTGAACTTCAAGCAGTTGTAAACAAGCTTACTCCAGGGAATTCTGGATTGGATAAAGTGGATATAGATAATTACAAAGCGGAAGTAGCGAAATCTGTTGAAGAAGCCGATCGAGTATTGGACTTATTGGATATAGTTGGTGGGAGCAACGGTTCCAATGTCTCTGGAGGAGTGCCAGCGCCAGATCAAAGTTCATCAGGACAAGCTCAAGTAGCCCCACCACCTAGTGGAGTTGTTCCACCACCTAGTGGAGTGGAAATGCCGAAGCTCCCAGTATATGACCCTCAGACATACGGTACCGAGTATCAGGCACCACCTGCGCCACAGATTCTAGATACGTCGGGTACACCATATCTCATAGAAGGGTCCAATCAATATTGATGACATGTGTATTCAATTATAATTAATAGTGCTGGTATAATAATCGTATGAATAAAAAATTGATCATAGGAAATTGGAAGATGAATCCGGTGACATTGGATGAAGCCAAGCGTATAATCGGTAAAGTCAGGAATCTTTCCAAGAGATTGTCTAATATACGTACAGTTGTCTGTCCTCCACTCGTATATATTTCGAAGATCGTTCCCACTAGGAGTATTGCAAATTTTCATATTGGTGCACAGACCGTTTCGTCAGAGGTGAGTGGTGCATATACAGGCGAGGTCAATTCAGCTATGTTGAAAGACATTGGCGTAGAATACGTGATAGTGGGTCATTCAGAAGAGCGTATGAGGGGGGATACTGATGAGATTGTTTCAAAAAAGATAGTATCAGTTCTCGAGGCTGGATTGATCCCAGTTGTATGTGTTGGTGAACTGAAGAGGGATGTTGATAGCGGGTCTCATTTCGATGAATTGAAAAATCAGATAAAGAATAGTTTTGCGAATATTCCACATGGCTCCGCCAAGGAAATTATATTGGCTTATGAACCAGTTTGGGCGATAGGTGCTAGCGAATCGATGCTCCCGGAACAGATATATGAGATGTCATTGTTTGTGAAGAAAGTTTTTTCGGATATTTTTGGTCCAGAAGCTGGGATCAAAGTGCCAATATTGTATGGTGGCTCAGTAAACGCTAGGAATGCTGCAGAGATAATCAGTATTGGTAAAGTGCAGGGCTTGTTGGTTGGTAGGGAAAGTTTGAATACTGTTGGATTCACAGAACTCATGAAGGCAGTTGACGGTGTGAATTAGTAGAGGCCGATTTTGATCAGAAATATTATCAAGAAAGTAATCATCAACATGAAGACACTCAAAGATATAGAGTATTTACAGGGGGTGAGGGTATTGGTTCGAGCTGACTTCAATGTACCTATCAACAACGGTGTAGTTGTTGAAGATTTCAGAATAAAGGCTGCATTGCCTACGATCGATTACATGGTTCGTAAAGGCGCCAAGGTTATATTGATGAGCCATCTGGAATCTAGTGATGGGACCAATCCATCATTAGCACCTGTCGCAGATCGATTGAAAAAACTTGGACAAGAAGTAATATTCGTCAAAGATTATAACAAAGCATTGGATATCATAAATGAAAAGCAACAAAATGGCGGTTGTGTTTTGCTGGAGAATCTTAGATTCTTTGATGGTGAAAAGAAAAATGATCCAAAATTTGCCAAGGAACTAGCATCTCTAGGTGACATATATGTGAATGATGCATTTTCTGTATCTCATCGTCGGCATGCTTCAGTCGTCGGTGTACCAAAATTGTTACCAAGTTATGCTGGTTTACAGTTAGAGAAGGAAATAGTGGCTCTATCTAGAGCATTCGAGCCTGCACATCCATTCCTCTTCATCTTGGGTGGTGCGAAATTCGATACAAAGTTGCCGTTATTGTCTAAATTCTTGAATATTGCGGACGGAATATTCGTTGGCGGCGCTTTGGTGAATGATCTCTTGAAGGCAAAAGGGCTTGAAATCGGTAAGTCATCGATATCTGATGGCACCGTAGATGTATCTATGTTTTTAGCGAGTCCAAAGATAATTTTACCTGCTGATATATTGAATGAACAGAAAAAGCCTATCGATGTAGATCAGATATCTCGCAATGATAGGAATATGGATATGGGTCCAAAATCATTGGAGTTGTTGAGGGCAGCAGTCAAAAGTGCAAAGTTTATTCTTTGGAATGGACCTATGGGTGTATATGAGGATGGATACAAAGACGCAACTATAGAACTGGCCAAAATAGTCAGTGATGCAACGGTGCGTGGTGCAGAAACTATTGTCGGTGGGGGAGATACGTTGGCCGCTATAGCTGAACTCGGGGCGAGCGAAAAGATCTCTTTTATTTCTACTGGGGGAGGAGCGATGTTGGACTTTCTGGCGAAAGGAACCTTGCCGGGCATAGATGCTCTAGGGCTTGCTAGATTGTCGTAAATGTGTTATAAAGGTATTAGAAAGTAAAACTATACCCTATGCCACACCTAATGAAGTGCAAGTTGTGCGGGACAGCACTCTTCGACAAAAGTATTTGTTCGGATTGTCTGATCCTGAAGTACGAGAATGTTCTCGGCAGAATACAGGATCAATTGAGGAGGAACTACAAGCAAGCTCTACCGGTTTGCTTGGCCACCGAGATATTGAACGGGTCATATAAGACAACGAATGAAAATATGCAGGATAAGCGGGATAAACAGCGGGCTGAAGTCCGTCGTCGAAACCAGGAATTCCTGCATGACATAATGACATCGGCGGCATCGTTGGCACAGACGATCGAGTCTGATAAGCCTAAGTCGTAAATTTTGTCAGTATTTAATCACGGTGTAGCGTATAAACTCGCTACACCTTTTTTGTCCTCTAAATGAGGTTTTGTATCAATCTTTTCTGATTACTCGAGAAATCTTTTTTGTCACCATCAGTATTCTTTGGATCAGGGTATACCCAGATATGTGCATGTTCGACATCTTCGCCAACTATTTTCGAGTGAATTGCTGGCTGATTGAAGGCCTTTTGTTCAGTTAAGGCAATCTTTCTAGCAACTTCGAAGTATTCACCAACATTCGGAACATCCCAAACCCACCTATAATGTTTCTTTGGTATAACTAGTGTATGTCCTGGTGAAAGGGGATTGATATCGAGGAAAGCCAGAAAGTTGGCGTCCTCGTATACGATATTTGCAGGTATCTCTTTATTAATTATTTTACAAAAAATGCAGTTATTCATAGGTATATTTTATCACAAAAAATACGACACTATGTCGCACAACAAGTCATTATGTAGCAATGTCAATGCTGTTATAAATCGTGTCTGGTGTATAATTTGCGCGTGTTATATAAATCAAAGAAACTGTTGAACGAGGAAGAACAGCAAAAACTGCTCCAGTTTTCACCACTTTTGGCACATATATTATTCCATCGTGGTATCGATGACGCCCTCAATGCGGAGAAGTTTCTCAATCCTGATTATGAAATGGGGGTTCATGACCCATTCTTGTTGAAAGACGCGGAAAAGTCAGCAGAACGTATCGTTTCGGCTATTCAAAAAGGAGAAAAGATAGGGATATATTCCGATTATGATGCTGATGGAATCCCTGGAGCAGCGATATTCAACGATTTTTTCAAGAGAATTGGGTATGCGAATTATGTCATCTATATACCGCATCGTCATGATGAAGGATTTGGACTTAACCTAGACGCTGTAAAAGAGTTGGCAGACAAGGGGGTCAGATTACTCATATCTATCGATTGTGGCATTACCGATGTGTCGCAAGTGAAGCTCGCAAATGAGCTTGGTATGCAAGTTATCATCACTGATCATCATGAACCTCCAGCCGAATTGCCGCCGGCTTACGCTATCATCGATCACAAGCAGCTCGATTGCGATTATCCCGACAAGAATCTATGTGGGTCGGGCGTAGCTTTCAAATTGATCCAGGCAATTCTCGAGAAAAACCGATTTGGTCTGAAAGAAGGGGTGGAGAAATGGTTGCTAGATCTCGTCGGTATAGCCACACTTTCGGATATGGTTCCACTGGTCGGTGAGAATAGGATTTTTGCATATTACGGTTTGGCGGTTCTTCGAAAGAGCCCCAGGAAAGGCCTTATTCAATTATTGAAGACATTGAATATCAATCAACGATATCTGAATGAAGATGATATCGCTTTCATGGTAACTCCGAGAATCAATGCTGCCTCACGTATGGGTGATCCAGAAGATGCTTTCAAGATGTTGGCCGCGGATAATGACACAGACGCGTATTCATCAGTTAAACATCTGGATAAGATAAATAATGAGAGGAAAGGAGTTGTAGCGTCATTGGTCAAAGAAGTAAAGAAAATATTGCATACTAGGTTTGGGAATATAGAGTCACCAATTCCAGCTGTCATCGTACTTGGTAATCCAGATTGGAGGCCGTCACTTCTAGGTTTGGTTGCAAATACTTGTGCAGAAGAATACGATCGCCCAGTATTTTTGTGGGGTCGTGATGGTGACAATGTAATCAAAGGATCATGTAGGTCTGAAGGAAAAACTAATATCGTTGAACTTATGAGAGCGGTGCCAGCGAATACATTCGGTCAATTCGGCGGGCATAAACATTCAGGTGGATTCTCGGTTGCGAATGACCAGATCCATTTCTTGGAGAAGTCTTTGAATGACGCTCAAGATGGGCTATTGAAGGGAAAGGTGAAGGAAAAAGTTGGCGGCGAGGCGAGTGACGAAGATGTAGTATATATAGATGCGGAACTTTCGATCGATGAGATAAATGAACGTCTATTCTCAGATCTAAATAGGTTGGCACCATTCGGCGTTGGAAATCCGAAGCCAGTTTTCATGTTCCGAAATATCGCGCCTATATCCGTGAGGAAGTTTGGTAAAACTAGCAATCATGTTGAATTGGTATTCAAACAATTAAAAGGAATGAAAGTCCCTGCGATAGCGTTCTTTGGGGCCGAAAATGAATGGATGAAATTCGTCTCGGAAAATAGACCCATAGATATGGT
>Ga0194063_10001220_pt1 | contig 17007 bp, 17 predicted proteins | sample SepL3720m_MetaG_FD_155459 | JGI IMG/M metagenome (GOLD analysis project Ga0194063, IMG submission 155459) | Anoxic zone freshwater microbial communities from boreal shield lake in IISD Experimental Lakes Area, Ontario, Canada - Sep2016-L373-20m | ecosystem: Environmental > Aquatic > Freshwater... | reverse complement strand
CTACCGGAATTGTTGGTGCAGCCGGTGACCAAGCCCGCGGCGGCGACCGCTAGAAGTAGCGAGAGCGATAGACGTACGTGGCGGCGTGGGCGTTGATCGATCATTGGCCATAATCTTACCGAGAACTGGGGACCGCAGAAGGCAGCTCGGCGCGCTCGCGTCACAGCTGCGCTAGCTCTGAGCGCTCAGCCGGTCTGCTCGCTACGATTACGGGATGGATTCTGCTCAGCGCTATCGCCTTCGGGCGCCGTCAACTGGCCGCGAAATCGTTATTGAAGCGAAGCCTGACGTCATCTACCGAGACGAACAGAGCGGCGAAGAACTCGAAGTGGTGGGCGAAGTCTTGCCGCTTGCCCCATCAAAGTCAGCCCTCCCCTGGGCGGTTGAAAACCTCCGCTCCTGCAACTGCTGCGGCGCGATGGCACAGCGCGACTTGAACGAGTGCCCCACCTGCGGCCGCCGTATGGCGCCTCTAGCCTGACAAGTCGCTACCGTTTTAAAGATGCGATCCCCATTTATTGCTTTCAGCTGCGTGCTTGTCATCACATGCGCGCTCGGCCTCTCCGCATGCGGCGGAGATAGTCGGCCGTACGACCAGGTCCCAACCTCGACGCCGGCGCTAGTACCGCCGGCCGACGCCAACGATGTCGCAAGTACCCCAGCGACGACGTCAGCGACGACCACGACCGCCCCAGTCGATACGACCGGGTCTACCGGTGTTGACAGTGGCGGAACTAGCAGCGGCGGTGGGGACACCACCGGCGGGACAGGCGACACAGGTGGCACCGGCGGTACAGGTGGCACCGGTGATACTGGCGGCGGCACTGGCGGCGGCGGTACACCGTCTGGTGGCGGCGGCGCGTCTCCTAACTGAGCGGTTCGCAGCGGCGTTAGCCAGCAAGCTCACCGGCGACTCAGCCAGTCGCGGACCAGAGACTAGGCGTGCGCGCACGCGCCCGCCGATCGGCCTAAGCGCCGCCCCAAACCAACTCGTTGGCTCGGCTCTCCCTAAGGAGTCGGGATGATGGTCGCGCTAAACGCGATCCGTGAGTTCGGGTAGCGGCAGTGGTAGCTGGAGAACGCGTCGATCTTGATCTGCTCGTGCGGGATAAGCAGGTCGGAGGTGCATTGACCCTTGGCGCGGGACGCCTTCCAGCTCATTGAGCTATCGAAGCCGTAGGCGAGAACCGGCGCCCAGGTCGGAACCGTTAGCGCGAGGATCTGCCCCTTCGTGACGTAAATCGATGTCTTCAGAGCGAACTGCGGCGTCTTTCCGAAATATTTCTGGAGCTTCTCGGGGTTCGTCTGACGGTAGACCCGGGCGCCGCCCGTCTTGACGTGCTTCAGCACTGTTAACTGAGCTTGAGAGACGCCGCCTGCGTTCTTGTCGAACCACTTGCGGTCATAGGTCGCTGGCGTGCCGAGCCGTACGCTCCAAGCGACCAGTCGCCCGCTGGCCGGGACAACCATCGGCGCCTTGTTGCTTCCAACCGCGGATTGGTAGACGGTCGCTCGGCTGACTGCGTAGCAGCCCTTTTTGACGCGCGGACAGGTCGGCTTGACGGTTGCGCTTACGTCACCTACCTCGATGATTTTTGCGGCGCTGAGGCTGGGAGCGACGAGCGTCGCGATGATTGAAACGGCCGCAAGGCCGATAAGTCGATTTCGCATAACAAGTATTGAAGCGCAGTTGGCAGCAAAATGAGCCAGTTAGCTGTCAATCGACCCTAGATATGGCTTAGTTGCGGCGTTCTAACGCCTATTTGTTGCACGTTTTCTAACGCTCACCCCGCCCGCAGCGCCTCTGCAGCAGCGGCAATCGCCTGCTCGTCGCCCCCGCTCGGAACCCATGGAAGTTGCAGCGAGTCCCCCTCGTAGCGTGGAATCACGTGGATGTGAAAGTGAAACACCGTCTGCCAAGCGAACGGACCGCAGGAGTTGAGGAGGTTGACACCGTCTGCTCCAAGACGGTCGCGGGCCAGCAGCGCGATCTGTTGCGCGGCGGCGCTGCAGGCCGCCAAATCTGCCGGACCAATCTCATATAGGTCTCTCGCGTGCTCACGCGGGACGACGAGCGCGTGGCCGGGCGTCGCGGGATTGATATCCATGAAACTGATGGTCCGGTCATCCTCAGCGATTATCTGTGCTGGAATCTCGCCCGCGATGATTGAACAGAAGAGGCAGCCATCCATCGGCTAAAGCGTAACCTCTTGCTGTGACAACAGTGAAGCGCGATCAACTTGAAGCCCGCTCACGGGAGCTAATTGGCGAGCTCGCCGCGTTCGAACGACCCTCAGCCTCCGACGGGGAGAAGCGAGCTGCCGTAATCATCGCCGAGCAGCTCAGAGCCGATGGCTGCGACGCCGAGCTAGAGCAAGAACGAGCCCACGGCACCTACTGGTGGCCCCTAGGCCTTTTGACGCTCGCCTCCGGCCTCGCGGCATTGACAAACTCTCGGTTACTGCGGAGCTGCATCGGCGCCTTTAGCGCGGTGGCTCTTGCTGATGACATCAGTGGCGGCGGCCAGTGGTTTCGTCGTGCAGCATTACCGCAGCGGGCGACTTGGAACGTCGTCGCCGAAGCCGGCGACCGTGGAGGCTCTGAGACCGTCGTCTTCGTAGCCCATCACGATGCCGCGAATTGGAGCCTTCTTTTCTCACCTCGCCTTCCTGAGTTTTTCGGCGATCGCTTCCCCGGGCAATTGGAACGCGCAAAGACAACCCCTCCGATCATGTTCCCAGTCTTCGCAGGGCCTCTCTTAACGCTGCTCAGCGGGCTGACCGGATCAAAACTCCTGCGGCGCCTCGCAGCGACGCTGTCACTCGGTAGCGCACTCGTATTCGCCGAGATTGGCTCTCGCGACGTCGTCCCGGGTGGTAACGACAACCTCAGCGGCGTAGCGGTACTTGCTGGCTTAGCGCGGTTGCTGCGTCACGAGCCGCTCGATGGAGTCAGAGTGCTACTCGTGTCGACCGGTTCCGAGGAATCGTTCATGGAAGGGATGCGAGGCTTTGCAGCGCGTCACTTCGATTCGCTCCCTGCCGAATCGACGACTTTTGTCTGCGTAGATAGCGTTGGCTCGCCGACCCTGATGCAACTCGAGGGCGAAGGAATGCTGAAGATGGCTGACTTCGATGAAGATCTCAAGGACGCTCTCTCGCAGGCGGCCGCTGAGCTAAAGATCCCGCTAGTGCGCGGGCTTAGGTTCCGTAACGCAACAGACGGTTTGATCTCGATGCAGGCCGGCTACCGAACCGTGATGCTGGGCTCAATCTCGAACTACAAGGCGCCGTCTAACTACCACTGGCCGACCGACACGGCAGAAAACGTCGACTACGAATCGGTGGTCAACGCAACACTGATCTGCGAGCGACTGCTCCGTGCTCACTTGCCGTCGGCAATTAGCTGACGGGCCAACACAATTGCCTGTTCGCGGCTAGTGACGGTGCCGCAGTACTGGCCCTCGGTGATAGCGGCGATCAGAGCACCGAGCTGCGGGCCGTGAGGGATTCCTAACTCCTCGGCCAGCTCATCACCCTTCAGCAGCGGGACCGGAGCTCCGCTACGGCGCCATTCGAGGGAGGCTTCGAGGACCTCCAGCGCGAGGCTCATATGAAGCGCAATTGCCTGCTCAGATTTCCTTCCCCTCGTAGCCATTCGGTCGGCTAACGAAAGTAGTGTCACGTCGACCTCTACCGGCTCGCAGGTCGTGATGTAGCGGTATAGCGTCTGGGCCGTCGCTGGACCTTCGTGAACCAGAAAACCGAGCCGCAGGTGTTCGCGCGTCAGGCTCGCAACGTGCGTGCGTAACCGCTCGCTGGTGCGGAGCCGCCCCATGATCTCACCGGCAACCACGGCGCCCTCGGCGGCGTGGCCCGGGAAACCGACCCTCTCATCCTCAAAAATCGCCCGCGTCTGCGGTTTCGCGATGTCGTGCAGGAGAGCGCCCCAGCGAAGCGCGTTACCGCGGGACACTGAATCGGCAAGCGGCTCAGAGAGCACCAGCGCGGTAGCGTTGGCGAGCGAGTCGCCGATCAGCGAAGCAGGCTCTGCCTCGAGTCCAATCACCTGCTGAAGCACCTCGAGCGTGTGCTCATATGCGTCGAGGTGGTGGTAAGCCGTCTGCTCAACGCCTTGCAGCGCGCAAAGTTCAGGCAGGACAGCCTGCATCGCGCCAATCTGATCCAGCATCCGTAGAGCGCTAACGGCGCGGTCGCAGTTGATAGTTCTGTTGAGCTCGGCGAATACCCGCTCGCCAGCGACCGATTCTAGGCGCGGGGCTGCAGCCCGAGCCGCAGCGGCTGTCTGCTCGTCAACATCGAAACCGAGCTCGCCGTAGAACCTCACCAGCCGCAAAGAGCGCAGCGGATCGGCTTCAAAAACCGTCGCGCTTGGCATCCGCAGTAGCGCATTGTTCAGATCGGCCTGACCGCCCGTCGGGTCTATTAGCGGCCCGCCGTCGAGTGGCTCGGCGATCGCGTTGATTGTGAGGTCGCGCCCACGCAGGTCCTGCTCGAGAGTTTCGGCCTGCATCGCCGTGCAGTCGATCTGCCATTCGACGTCGGCGCCGCTCACGCGCCAAGCGCCAAACTGATCTGAAAGTGAAAAGGCGACAATCCCACGGCCGCCGGCAGCCGCCAACGTCCGCGCCGCCTGCTCAGCATCGCCGCCGATTATTAGGTCTACATCGAGAGGAGACGACTCGCGGCCATCGAGGCGGTCGCGGACCGCGCCCCCAACCAGCCACACTGCTTCGCCTCGTAACGCCTCGCGCGCGAGCTCGAGCGGATTGTCGTTAGCCCCCACCGTCGAGCTCCAACCCATCGCGGTGGTACCTGCGCTTTACGCGATCGCTGATAACCGTGACAATCTCGTAATTGATCGTCGCTGCGCGCTGCGCTAGCTCCTCAGCGTCAATCAGCTGATCGCCGTCAGCGCCAATCAAAGTCACTGGTGCCCCTATCTCGACCGAGTCCATTCCTAGGTCAACTGTCACGTTGTCCATACTGACGTTGCCGACCACCGGATAGCGCTTGCCAGCAATCAGCAGATCGGAATTATTCGAAAAGTGGCGCCCCCAGCCATCGCCGTAGCCGATTGGCACCGTTGCGATCCGTGTCTCCTTCTCGGCTATGAACGTCCTGCCATAGCCAGCGCTCTCACCTGGCGCACAGTCACCGACAGCCGCAACGTACGAGTTCAGAGAAAGCGCAGGCTCGAGCCCCTCCGCAGTGGCAGAGGCACCAAAAGGGTCGAGTCCGTAACACGCGATGCCCGGCCTCACCATGTCGAAGTGAGAGGCATCGTCACGCAGCAGTGCGGCGCTGTTCGCGGCGTGGCGCAGAAGCCCTGGCTGAACCTGCATTGCCTCGTCGGTCCACTTGCTGAAGCGCGCCAGCTGCTGCCCAAAGAATTCGTCATCCCGCTCATCGGCCGTGGCGAAGTGCGTCATCAGGCCTACGAGATCACAGCGCGCGTCGCCAGCAGCGTCGGTGACCAGCTGTGTGGCCAGCTTGGGATCGCGAGTGCCGAGCCGACCCATCCCAGTGTCAAGTTTGACGTGAAGACGTGCCCCGCCCAAAGCAGCAGCGCGCGATAGAAACTCTTCGCTCCACACGACAACGTCGGCTCTGGCCGACAGCGCTAGCTGTAGCTCAGCGTCCGTCAGCGCACCCATAACCAAGACCGGGGCGTCGATTCCGTCAGCGCGCAGACTTTGCGCCTCAGGAGCCGTTGCAACGGCCAGCCAGGTTGCCCCGCCGGCAATCGAGGCATAAGCCGCGGCGGTGCTGCCGTGCCCGTATCCGTTGCCTTTGACGACAGCGCAGAGAATCGACTTCTCAGCTTGCCGCTTCAGCGAAGCGACGTTGCGTTCAATTGCCGCGACGTTAACCGAGGCCAGCGCGCGCACAACGATCAGTCCATTCGCTATCGGTCTTCAAGCAGCGCTTCGAGCACGTCAACGCGCGTCACAACGCCAACGAGACGACCTTCGTCGTCAACAACCGGAAGACGGTTGTGGCCGTGCTCTGAGATCAGATGCCCGGCGTCGTGAGCATCTGCCTCTGGACTGACCGTGATCGGCTCGGTAGTCATGATCTCCTCAACCGTGCTGGCGACCGACTTGCGAATCCGTTCCTCCCAGTTCTTAACCGAGCCGAGGTAGATCACACCGCCCATGATCTGGACGTGCGCTGGCGGATCGACATCCTCCTGCTCGTCGAACATCAGCAGGTCGCTCTCAGTGACAATCCCGATCAGCATGTCGTCGGCGTCTACAACCGGCAAGCCGGCAAGCTCGTGGTCATGCATCTGCTGCACGACAGTCTCGATGCTGTCCTCTGGTCCAACACTCTGTGGGTCGGCGTCCATAATCTGGCTGACTGTTGAGCTCATAGCGAGAATCTTACCGTCAGTTCCATGCGCGAGGCAGGGCGCCAAGGACGTCGCTAGCGATCATGCCCTCAGTTCCAACCTGCGCGGCTGCCAGATCCGCAGCCCGGGCGTGCAGACGGACGCCGGCAGCCGCCGCTGCAAATGGCTCAGCGCCGCGGGCAAGCAGCGCGCCAACTATGCCACCGAGCAAATCGCCGGTCCCGGCCGTCGCCAAGCCAGGAGAGGCACCCGGGCTTATGCCAACAAGTCCGTCGGGGCTGCATACGAGCGTGTCGACGCCCTTCAGGATGACCGTTGCCTTGGCCTTCTTTGCGACCGCCTGAGCGCACTCTAAGCGCCGTTCGCGAACCTTCTGCGGGTCACAATCGAGCAGACGCGCGAGCTCGCCCTCGTGCGGCGTCAAGACTGTCGGCCTCTTGCGCCGCTTTAGATCCTGGACCCGTCCAGCGAATGCGTTGAGCCCGTCGGCGTCCAGCACCAGGGGCTGCTTAACCTCAGCTGCCACGGTGCGAGCGAAAGAACGAGCGCCCTTACTCGAACCAAGGCCCGGCCCGAGCAGCACGACGCCGTCGCGCTCAGCGATCCGCGACAGGAGCTGCTGTGCCCCCTGTTCGCAGTGGTGACCATCGTCGTCGGCCAACGCCTCCTGCATCACCTCTACGAGGTGGCTAGCCACGATCGGCTGCTGACTCGCGGGGACGCAGGCTGTGACGTAGCCGGCCCCGCCTCGCATTGCAGCGCTCGATGCCAGAACGGCGGCTCCCGTGAGCCCGCGAGAAGCGGCCGCGACATAGAGATGGCCGCTGGTGAACTTATTCGATCCGGGACCGCGCCTCGGCAGGAGTGCCAGCAGCGGTTCGTCGTCGATTAGACCGATCGCCGGTTCCGCGATCGGCGCGCCGTCCGGTATCCCAATATCAACGATCCGCACTGCGCCTGCGAGATCACGGCCGGGGTTTATGTGGAGGCCAACTTTGTCGCTAGCGAAGCTGACCGTCATCTGAGCGCGAACAGCAACTCCGCGAACCTGGCCACTGGACGCATCGACTCCGCTCGGCATGTCAACGGCGACGACTGGCTTTCCGCAGTCAGTGATCGAAGTTATCGCGTCGGCGATAGTGCCCCGCGGCTTGCCGCTGAACCCCGTCCCAAGCAGAGCGTCGACGACCACCGCGGCATCGTCGAGTAGCTCGGCTGAGAAAGGCAGAACAGCCTCGCCGGGCAGCTGTTGACGTTGCGCTGCCAATTCTTCACTTGTGCGCTTTGGGTCGGCCGCCGAGAGAACTCGAACGTTTCGCCCGATGCCGCGCAACAGCCGCGCCGCGGCAACACCATCGGCGCCGTTGTTCCCACTGCCACAGACGACGACGATGAGCCCGTCCGATACGTATCGCTGAACGTAATCGGCGAGCCCTGCAGCGGCCCGTTCGATAAGCGCCGATGGAGCGATCCCGAGCGTTTTGATTGCCCACTGATCGGCTGCGCGGGCTCGTTCAGCATCTGAGAGCGCGGTTAGCCAGCCTGGAAACATCAGCAACCGGCCACGACGGCGCCTGCCAGCGCCTTTGAGTGGGTTAGTGAGCAGCTGAGTCCTTGCTTAAGAGACTCAACCCTTGCTGCGGCTTTGCCAGTGAAGCGCAGCGTTGGCGCGCCGATTGGGTCGGCAACGACTTCGATCTCCAATGGCCTAAATATCTCCATGCGAAGCGCCTTAGTCGCTGCCTCCTTGGCACAGAAACGGGCTGCAAAGTGCTGGGCCGGACGTGCCTGGCGCTCGGAGTAAGAAATCTCGTCAGCGGTAAAGAGTCTCTCTGCAAGCTTCGGATGGCGCCGCAAGGCTCGTTCCATGCGATCTATCTCCAGCAGATCAATACCGACCATCGAATTGCAGCTCATCCGGTAAATCTATTCGACTGTGACCGTCTTCGCTAGGTTGCGTGGCTGGTCGACGTTCAGGCCGCGAAGCCGGGCGATTCGGTAGGCAAGCAACTGAAGCGGGATTACTGCGAGCAGCGGCTGCAAAATCCAGTCGCTCCTTGGAATCGTTATCACTGCGTCGGCCTGCTCGGCAATCGTCTTGTTGCCTTCGGTTGCGACGGCCACGAGGAATGCACCCCTTGCCCGCACCTCCTGCATATTCGAGATCACTTTCTCGAGCACCGGTGAGTCTGTTGCGACTGTAATCACAGGAGTCTGCTCGCTCAGTAGCGCGATTGGGCCGTGCTTCATCTCGCCGGCAGCGTAGGCGTCGGTCGAGATATACGACACCTCTTTCAACTTAAGCGCGCCCTCATCGGCGACCGCTACCCCAGCGTGGCGGCCGAGATATAGGAAGAAGTTCGCTTCCCAGACCTGCCCTGCGACAGCTTCAACTACAGGATCAACGCTAGCCAGCAACTCGCTGATCAATGTCGGCATCTGCTTTAGGTCGGCAACGAGTTCGACGCGCCTTTCGAGCGGCAGCGAATCATGTAGCTCAGAGAGGCGCAATGCCAGCAGATACATCACTGCGACTTGACAGACGAAGGTCTTCGTTGCGGCAACCGACACTTCCAGTCCGGCGCGCGTGTAGAGAACACCATCGGCGTCACGCGTTGCCTGTGATCCCATGATGTTGGTGATCGCCATGACGGTCGCACCGCGTTCCTTCGCGATCCTCATAGCTGCCAGCGTGTCGGCGGTTTCACCGGACTGCGTGATGCCAATCACTAGATCGCCGGGCCCGACGATCGGGTTGCGATAGCGGTACTCGGAGGCGATCTCTACGTCGACCGGCACGCGGGCCAGCTCCTCGATTGCGTAGCGGCCAATCAGCCCCGCGTGGTACGAGGTGCCGCAGGCAACGACGATGATCCGCTTCGCGGCGCGGAGCTGCGCGTCACTGAGCGCGCCGACGTCATCGAGGTCAACGCCGTCCTCTCTAACCGTGCGATCGGCAATCGTTTCCGCGATCGCGTCGGCCTGCTCGTAAATCTCCTTCAGCATGAAGGTCTCATAGCCGCCCTTCTCTGCTGTCTCCTCATCCCAGTCGACGGTCACGATCTCGCGTTCGACCGCTTCGCCTGCGGCTGTCGTGAAGCTTGCCCCGCTCGCTCGAATCGCCACAATCTCGCCGTTCTCAACGTACTGAACGCGCCGGGTCTGAGCGAGGAACGCGGGGACGGCGGAGGCAAGGAACATCTCTCCGTCCCCGACCCCGATGATCAGCGGGCACTCCTTGCGAGCACCGACCAGTAAGTCGGGCGACTCAACCGCCATCGCCACGAACGCAAAGTGGCCTTCCAGATCGCCGTAAGCGTCGCGCACTGCCTGCTCAAGGTCGCTGTCGAGGTGATTTGCAACTAGGTGGGCGATCACTTCAGCGTCGGTCTCCGAGCTAAAGATTGCGCCGCCAGCAATCAGGCGCTCGCGCAGCTCCATGTAGTTCTCGACGATGCCATTAACGACGACGTGAACTTGATCGGCGGTGTCGAAGTGAGGGTGAGCATTCTGCTCGTTGACCCGCCCGTGCGTTGCCCACCGCGTGTGACCGATGCCGATCGTTGCTTCTTCAACGAGGGTTGCCGTAGCGCCGCCAGCGGCGTGGCGTGCTTCGACCGCGCTCGTTAGCTGCTCTAGATTGCCGACCGCCCTGACAGCCTCTATCTGGCCGTCGGCCATCACTGAGATCCCAGCCGAGTCATAACCGCGGTACTCAAGCTTCGCCAGCCCAGCCAGAAGCAGCTCCTCTGCAGCTCTCGAGCCGATGTAACCAACGATTCCGCACATGCCGTGGAGCCTAGCTAGTGGACTCGACGGCGGCGACGAGCCGGGCGCAGATCGCTTCGCATTGAGCAACGTCTGGCGCCTCAACCATCACGCGAACCAGCTCCTCAGTGCCGCTGGCACGGACCAGCACACGCCCTTGACCGCTTAGTTCTTCGTTGGCCTCAGCGGCTAGGGCATCGACCGCATCAAGGGCGCGGGACTTGTCGGCGACCTTGACGTTGACAAGACGCTGCGGCAGCTTGACCATCGCTGACCTCTCGGCGAGATCAGCGCCGCCGAGCGCCTCCAACGTGAGGAGAGCGCTCGCAATTCCGTCACCTGACGGCACGAAGTCCATGTCGATGATGTGACCCGACTGCTCACCGCCGAGAGTCCAGCCGCGCTCGCGCAGCTCGGCCAACACGTAGCGGTCCCCGACTGCGGCCGTAGCTACCGCAATGTCGGCTTCCTGCATCGCGGTGTGAAAACCGTAGTTGGTCATAACCGTCACAACGACTCCGCCGCCACTGAGACGACCGGTGCCGCGCATGTGAATTGCAGCAAGCGCGATCAGCTCGTCGCCGTCGACACTGGCGCCGTCGCGGTCAGCAGCCAACACGCGATCACCATCGCCGTCGAATGCAAAGCCGAGGTCGTGTCCGCCAGCGACAACAGCGGCTGCGAGCGCCTCGATGTGCGTAGAGCCGACGCCGTCGTTGATGTTGCGGCCGTCAGGTTCACAGCCGATGACAGTTACCGATGCGCCGAGCCTGCGGAAGATCTCCGGTCCGACGCGGTACGTGGCGCCGTGCGCACAGTCGAGCAGGAGATCAAGCCCTGTTAGGTCGAGCCCCGCGAAGCGCGTTCCTAGAGCACGCAGGTAGTCCTCCTGCGTGCCGTGGAGCTCTCGAACCCGGCCGATCTCCAACATTGGGCTGACGGCGGCGCCAAGTCGCTCTTCTATCTGCTCTTCTGCGGCGTCGGTCAACTTCAGGCCATCACCGCCGAAGAACTTGATGCCATTGTCCTGGTATGGATTGTGGGACGCCGAGACGACGACGCCGAGGTCGAAGCCGTACTGCGCGATCAAGAGCGGCGCCGCCGGCGTAGGGAGCACGCCCCCGAGCAAAGCCTCGCCCCCGGCTGCTGTGATGCCTGCCGCAAGCGCCGACTCCAGCATCTCCCCCGATTCACGCGTGTCGCGGATCACGAGGACGCGCGTACCGGCGCCACCGGCTTGTTCAGTCGCGGAGCGGCCCAGCTCCATCGCAAGCTGCGCGGTCAGCTTTTCGCCAGCGAGCCCTCGGACACCGTCTGTCCCAAAAAGATTACGAGCCATCGGAAGAAACTAAAGAATCCACGCCAGCTGCGGGGATTAGCTGCTTTATCGCTTACTGAACTGAGGCCGCTTGCGAGCCTTCTTGAGCCCTGCCTTCTTGCGCTCCTTGGCGCGCGCGTCGCGCGTCAGAAAGCCGCGGCTCTTTAGCGCTCCGCGAAGGTTTGGGTCGGCCTCAAGCAGTGCGCGAGAGATTCCGTGACGTAGCGCTCCGGCCTGGGCTGAAACGCCTCCGCCGTGCATTCGTGCAACGACATCCATCTTGTCTTCGTAGCCGACGGCCTCTAGCGGCTGACGAATGTTGCGCTGCAGAGCTGGGCGCGGGAAGAAATCATCGATCGAGCGACCGTTGATTAGATACTCGCCCTTGCCTGGCTTAAGGATTACGCGGGCGACTGCTCTCTTGCGCTTACCGGTAGCGGTGTAACGCGCGTCGGCTGCAAGCTTGATTGTGGCTGCGATCGGCTCGTCAGCAACGGGCTCCTCGACTTCGACTACGACGACGTCTGCGTCATCGGCAAACGGATCGAGGGAACTTTCAGGACTGCTGTCGTCGCCATCGACAACGATGTCCACCTCAAGGTCGGCTCCTGGAATTACCTTCTCCTTAGGGGCCTTCTTGTCGGCTTTCGCTTCGGCCTCTGCTTCGACTACTTCTTCAACGACCTCTTCGACCTCGGCCTCAAGCTCAGCGGCTTCGACCTCTTCTTCGATGACCTCTTCTACGGCCGATTCGACTTCAACTTCTTCTTCAGCAGCTTCGACTTCGGGCTGCTCTTCGATTGGCGCTTCATCGTCGGCCATTAGGTCGTGATCTCCAGTTTGGTCGGCTTCTGCGCGACGTGCGGGTGGTCGGTGCCAGCGTAAACCTTGAGCTTCGTGATCTGCTGGCGTGCAAGGCGGTTGCGAGGAAGCATGCCGCGCACTGCTTGGCGGATGACCTCTTCAGGGCGGCGCTCAAGCATCTCCTCGAGCGTCCGCTCGCGCAGTCCACCCGGATATCCGGTGTGGCGGCGATACATCTTCTCTTTCATCTTGTTGCCGCTCACGGAGATCTTCTCAGCATTGATAACGACGACAAAGTCACCGGTATCTACGTGCGGCGTGTACTCAGCCTTGCGCTTACCGCGCAGCAGATCGGCGATCTGCGTGGCGAGACGGCCAAGCGTGAGGCCGTTGGCGTCGATCAGCAGCCACTGACGATCGCGGTCGATCGCATTGGCGACGAAGGTTTTGGATGCAACGGAGGCTCTCATAGCAATAAAAAGCCACGCGATAAGCGCGGCGCAGCCCCAGAGAATAGCGGCCTTTGCGCGATCAGCGCCGCGCGGCTCGCTACTCCCACTCAATAGTGCCCGGCGGCTTCGACGTGATGTCGAGGACAACGCGGTTAACTTCGCGCAATTCATTGATCATTCGCGAGGCAATTTGCTCCAGCAGGTCGTACGGAAGGCGTGCCCAATCGGCCGTCATTGCGTCATCGGAGGTGACGGCGCGAATTACGACGACGTAGCCATATGTCCGCTCGTCACCTTGAACCCCAACCGTTTTGACATCGGGAAGTACGCAGAACGACTGCCACAGCTCGCGGTAGAGGCCTGCCTGACGAATCTCATCCTGGAGAATTGCATCGGCGTCGCGTAGTAGATCAAGACGAGCTTTGGTTGCCTCGCCGCCAACGATTCGGATTGCCAGACCAGGACCCGGGAACGGCTGGCGCCAGACGAGCCGTTCCGGAAGGCCGAGCTCAGAACCAACGGCGCGAACCTCGTCCTTGAAGAGCGCACGGAGCGGTTCGACGAGTTCAAACTCCATGTCGTCAGGAAGTCCGCCGACATTGTGGTGGGACTTAATTGTCGATGTTCCAGTGCCTCCGCCCGATTCGATCACATCCGAGTAGAGAGTGCCCTGAACAAGGAACTTCGCGCCCTCGAGCTTCGCCGCCTCCTCTTCGAAGACGCGGATGAACTCACCGCCGATGATCTTGCGCTTCGTCTCCGGGTCGCTGACGCCGGCCAGCTTGCTGAGGAAGCGATCCTCTGCATCCACTGCGACCAGTGGCACGGCAAAGCGGTCGCGGAAGGTTTCGATCACCTGAGCACCTTCGTCCTTGCGCATCATCCCGTGGTCAACGAAGACGCAGGTCAGCTGTTCTCCAATTGCGCGGTGCACGAGCAGCGCTGCGACAGACGAGTCGACACCGCCAGAGAGCCCGCAGACGACCTTCCCGTCGCCGACCTGCTCACGAATTGCAGCGATCTGCTCCTCTGCAATAGATGCAGGCGACCAATCGAGCGTGCAGCCACATGCATCGCGCAGAAAGTGCGTGAGGATCTGCTGCCCAAACGGAGTGTGGACTACCTCGGGGTGGAACTGAATGCCGTAGACCTGCTCCTCCGCTGACTCAAATGCAGCCACCGGCGACTGCGTTGATGCCGCCAGTGCTGTGAAGCCGGGCGGCGCCTCGTAGACGGTGTCCCGATGGGACATCCAGCATGGTTGCGTCTGCGGCAGGCCAGCGAACAGCAGCCCCGGATCGTTGACCGTCAGTTCAGAGCGGCCGTATTCACCAACCTCAGCGGCCTCAACCGTGCCACCGAGATGCTGCGCGAGCAACTGCATTCCGTAACAGATACCCAGCACTGGAATGCCGAGCTGGAGCAACTCCGGATCCAGTTGCGGCGCACCGTCGACGTGAACCGATGCTGGGCCGCCGGAGAGGATCAGCCCTTTCGCCCCGCGCGCTTTCACTTCGGCTGCCCCTACGTGGTACGGAAGCAGCTCCGAGAAGACACCGCACTCCCTTACGCGCCGAGCAATTAGCTGCGAATACTGCCCGCCGTAATCGAGAACAACGACTTCGTCGTGAGTCACGCCGGTGTCGAGCTGAGCGTGCTGTCGGCGTTGGCCGAGGGCGAGGCTCCAGCTCCACCACTGCCCATACCAACGCCCTGCGATGACTGAAGCTTCTTGCCCTCTGTCTGGAGCGCCGGGGCGACCATTAGCTCGGCTCGGTTGAACTCAGCGATGTCTTGGTAACCGCAGGTTGCCATTGACGTGCGCAGTGCACCCATCAGGTTGAAGCTGCCATCGTTCTCGTGAGCTGGGCCGATCAGAATCTCCTCGATCGAGCCGTTCTGAATTGTTTCAACGCGCGCGCCGCGCGGGAGCGTCGGGTGGAATGTCGCCATCCCCCAGTGGAAGCCGCGACCCGGAGCCTCGTAGGCCCGAGCCAGCGGTGAGCCGATCATCACAGCGTCGGCGCCGCAAGCGATCGCTTTGGCAACGTCGCCGCCGGTGCTCATGCCGCCGTCGGCGATTACCTGGACGTACTCACCGGTCTCAAGCATGTGAGTCGAGCGAGCACCTGCAACATCGGCGATAGCTGTCGCCTGTGGCACTCCAAGCCCGAGCACGCCGCGAGTTGTACAGGCGGCGCCGGGCCCTACTCCGACCAAGACAGCGGCGGCCCCGGTCCGCATCAGATGCAGACCGGTGTGGTAGCTGGCGCAGCCTCCAACGACAACCGGAACAGGCAGATCGGCGATGAACTCCTTCAAGTTCAGCGGCTCGGTCGTCTTTGAAACATGCTCGGCCGAGACGACAGTTCCCTGGATGACGAGGACGTCAAGTCCTGCGTCGAGGACCATCTCGTAGTGCTCCAAGACGCGCTGAGGCGTTAGCGAAGCTGCCGTGACAACGCCGCTTGCTTTGATCTCCTCGATCCGTGCGCGCATCAGCTCAGGCTTAATCGGCTCCTGATAGATCTGCTGCATCTCGTGGGTAGCCTCGTCCTTCGGAAGAAGCGAAATCCGCTCAAGCTGCTCCTCGGCATCTTCGTAGCGACTGAATATTCCTTCAAGGTTTAGTACTGCTAGCCCGCCGAGCCGACCGACCTCGATCGCAGTGCGCGGCGATACGACGCCATCCATCGCAGACGCGAGAAGCGGCAGCTCAAAACGGTATGGGCCGAGCTTCCATGCGATGTCAACGTCGTCGGGGTCACGGGTGCGCCGCGAGGGCACGATCGCGATGTCATCGAAGCCGTACGCACGGCGCGCCTTCTTGCCCCTGCCAATCTCAATTTCCATCGGCTGATCCTAGGTTCAATGCCGGACGAAACCGTTGCGCGCGAAGTTGCTCCGGAGAGTCAGCCGCAAGGTTTGGTGCCGGTCTCTTGACCACGCTTCAACGATAGCGCTCAGAGAGCGCTGGCCGGAGCTTCTATCCGCTCGGCCTCAACCTCAGCCAAAATCTGATCGACGGCTTTAGGGTCAATCAGTCCCGCGCCGAGCCGCTGAGTCGACTCTGCGCCGCAGGCGACCGCGTAGCGCAGGCACTCTTCAGCTGACGACCCTCCGTAGCGCGCTGCCACGTAGCCAGCCAGAAATGCGTCCCCGGCCCCAACGCTCGCAACTGCCTCACGCGGCTCGATCCAGACTCGGTAGTCGGTAGGCGTCTGATCGACCAGAACGCTTGCCACGCAGCCATCGGGAAGCGTGATGATCGCCTCCTTCGCACCTAGCGAGCGTAGTTCGCCGAGCGCCATGTTCTGCTCCTGGAGATCATTGAACTCATGGCCGACCAGCTCCTCAGCTTCGGTCACGTTCGGCGAGATAACGGTCGGCTGCGCGCCGACAGCGAGGCGCATCGCTTCGCCCTCAGAGTCGACTATCGTGATGACGTCGAGGCGCCTGAGCTCGGCGATCAAGTCGGCGTAGAGCGAAGCATCGACGCCGCGTGGCAACGAGCCTGCAATCACGCAGATCGCAGCGCCGCGGGCGAGGTAGCAGAGCTTCTCAATGAACAGCTCAACCTCCGCTTGGTTGACCGATGGGCCCCGCTCATTGATCTCGGTTTGCTCACCGGTCGTCGGGTCGAGGACCGAGATGTTCGTTCGCGACTCTTCGCCGATGTGGACAAAGCCGTTCAAGACCGACTCTGCGGTTAGCTGCTCAACGATCCGCGTGCCGGTGGCGCCGCCGACAAAGCCGGTCGCGATCACCGGCTGCCCGAGAGAAGCGAGCAACCGAGCGACGTTGACTCCCTTGCCGCCAGCGGTCGAACCCTGCTCGACCGTGCGATGGCGCCTGCCGATCCTGAAGCTAGGGACCGACAATGATTTATCTATCGCTGCGTTGAGCGTGACGGTAATGATCATGTTGGCTCTCCCTGGAAGTGCACGGTCCGCCGTCGCCGGCGCCTCTTGCGGCTCAGAGTAGCGGCAAACGCGATTCCGACGATCGCGAGCAACACCAGCGCCGGGGCAAGTGGCCCCGAGGTCAGCGTTGCCAGCAGCGCCGGCGCTTGCACCTCCTTTGAGGTCACGAGCGCTACGCGCGTCACAGGCTTACCGCGGCGACGAATGCTCAGGAAGCCGACCCTTGAACCACGCGGCTTTGGCCCCTCGATCTCATCCGGCACTCCGCTGACTACGACGGTCGGTCGCTGACCGCGTCGCATCACGACGTCTGCGCTCTGCGAAGCGACGAGGTTGACCTGGTCGGAGCGGCCAGCAACTTTGGCGG
>Ga0194063_10001219_pt1 | contig 17008 bp, 11 predicted proteins | sample SepL3720m_MetaG_FD_155459 | JGI IMG/M metagenome (GOLD analysis project Ga0194063, IMG submission 155459) | Anoxic zone freshwater microbial communities from boreal shield lake in IISD Experimental Lakes Area, Ontario, Canada - Sep2016-L373-20m | ecosystem: Environmental > Aquatic > Freshwater... | reverse complement strand
AATGGGTGGGATACTCCTTCCACTGCCGGTCGATCCAGGTCCAGACCTTGATAAACTCACGGAAATTGATCTCCGGGTCAAAGTTGGTGGAAAAATATTTGCCATGACTCCCGGCATTGACATCCAGGATGTCGATAGTGTCGATCTTGTCGAAGTACCGCTTGACCGCAAGGGCGCAGTAGGCATTGACTACACCCGGGTCGAAACCGGCGCCAAGAATGGCAGTTATTCCCTTTTCATCACAACGTTCCTTGCGTTTCCACTCATAATTGGCATACCAGGGCGGCTCTTCGCAGACTTTGTCAGGATCTTCATGGATGGCGGTATCGATATACGCCGCGCCGGTCTCGATGCAAGCCTCAAGCACTGACATATTGATAAATGATGCTCCCAAGTTGATCACGATACCGGACTTGGTCTTCTTGATCAGCTTGACTGTCGCCGGAATATCCAGTGCATCGAGCTGAGCCGAATACAGCTTGCCATCAGGATTCTTGAGATGCCCTTTACGATTGACACTTTCGATTATCGCGTCACATTTGTTCAATGTTCGCGAAGCGATGCAGATATCACCCAGGATATCGTTGTTCATCGCCGCCTTGTGGGCCGCGACGTGCGCCACACCGCCGGCTCCGATAATCATTACGTTCTTTCTTTGCATGTAATTCCTCCCGTCTAAGATAGACTGCCAATGTAGTCTTCATATTCAAAACTGCGTACCAGTTCAATTGTACCATCAAGTCTCCGCAAAGCAATCGCAGGCATAGGAACTCCGTTGAACCAGTTTTTCTTCACCATAGTGTATCCCGCAGAATCGGCGATACGCACCTCGTCTCCGACCTTAAGCGAAGTCTCCAGTTCATAACTGCCGAAAATATCACCGGCCAGGCATGAACGGCCGGCTATCATAATCCGTTTGGTTCCGGGGCCGGGAGATGAAATCTTCGGGTTTGTCCTGTAGATCAAATGATCCAGCAAATGCGCCTCAACAGAGGCATCGACAATAGCGATATCGACTTCGTTATGAACCACATCTAGCACCGTGGTCACCAGTTCAGTACTGTTGGTGATGGCCGCCTCGCCTGGCTCAAGATAAACCTGAACACTATGTTTTTCGCTAAAACTCTTCAGTATCGCGCAAAACCGCTCCACTGGATAACCGCTTTTCGTGAAATAAATACCGCCGCCGATACTTACCCATTCCATCTTTCTCAGTAGAGATGCGTACCTTGTTCCAATCTGCTCCAAGGCTGCTGCAATGTTTTCCACATCATCGTTTTCGCAGTTGAAATGAAACATCACACCGCTGAGCAGATGTGCCACAGCGTTCAACTCATCGTCTCTACTTACCCCCAGTCGGGAATATTTGCGCGCAGGGTCTGCCAGATCAAAATGAGAATAACTGATTCCCGGATTAACTCGCAGTCCGACCTTCATGTCGCAAACCAGATCGTAGAATCTCTTCAACTGTGAGACTGAATTGAATATCACCTTGCTGACAAACTGGCTGATCGTCGCCACCTCTTCAGCAGAATATACAACGCTGTAGGCATGGACTTCCTTGCCAAATTTCTCATGACCAAGTCGTGCTTCGAAGAGTGAGCTGCTGGTGGTGCCGTCCATGTACTGACTCATGAGATCGAACACGCACCAGGTTGAAAAGCATTTCAGGGCCAGGACGGACTTGGCTCCTGATTCTTCACGAATGAATTTAATTATTTCCAGATTTTTCTTCAGTCCGGTTTCATCGATTAGATAATACGGGGTCTGCAAATATCGCATCCAGTTTTCCTTTTGAAAAAATTGAGCAGGTTTTGAGCATAAATGCATCAAGGGTATTTGTCCACACAGATCTAATCCCAGAATACAAGCCTACCGCATTCGTCACGCCCGTTATCCAGATTCCAGTCCGCGAATGTGGACAGTTGTGCCGGGTCATCGGCACAAATTGCCCGTTCAACAAGTTTCCACAGTGCTGCTACACTGCCTACGGCATGGTCGAAGATATCATCGTAATGCATATAGAACGGCCTTTCGGAAGGCACCAGTTGTTCTTCAATATACTGCCGGTCAACAGCTTTATATGACGGATATGCCAATTCCATTTTTTCAGCGATGACCCCTGCCAACGGGAAGAGCCGCGCGGCACCAGCCTGATGTCCGTGATACCTGGCGACGAATTCCCGGTGCCATGAGCAACTATCCGGCGGATTCGCCGTTGACAGCTCCGGATGAACGTCTGCCAGCATACTTTCCCAAAGCGTGACAATATCACGGTCCAGTTGTGTTATGTCATCAGAATCGATACAGAGCGCAACGGTCACCACGAAATTGTCAGATTCCCCGATTTCTCCCAGACCCATTCTGCGGTAAATGTAGCTGTCCTGGTTCATCTCACAAACTCGGTGTTGACGCTGGTTATCGACGTATGCGCCTACCTTGGCCTGAACAATCGGATGGATGGTCACGTCTGTTGCCACATGTGCGCAGTATCCCAAGAGCCATGAAAACTGCTTGTCACGGGAGGCCCCTTTTGCGCCCCTGACGCGTCTGATGCCGCTTATTATCATCTCGCAGGCCCGTATGTAGTGCATTGCGTCAGCCCACTGGGGAGCACGGTCATCACCCCGGGCAAGATTGGGATAGTCAGGGCTGACGGCTCCCAGCGCACAGTATGGGAAATATGCCGCCAGAGCGGAGATGCATCGGGATGAAGGTGAAAAAATCGACTTCAGCCTGGCTGGACTCATAAGTTCATGCAGCAGAGTGATGTGCGCATAGGGGCCCGGCATCTACACTCCAGATGACTCATGAAGAACGGCCACCATCCAGACCGCAAGTGATTTAAGCCGCCAGATATTTTTCAACTGCTGTGCAACCTGCGCACTAAATCCGATCACGATGCACATAAAAACTGAGAGTGGCTCCGGTTACCGTACTGCGTCCGGTGTACAGGAAAATCACCAGCCAGATGCCTTGCAAAAATAAAATCAGCGCCGGACTCCAAAGACTTTTCAGACCGGCTGAAAGATCGGGCAGTCCCACAGGCTCGTATGCGAGAAAGTAAGCAACCGCGATGGCATATAATACTCCGATCATTCCCATGATTTGATATGCAGATATTTTACCTTCTCCACGATAATCGGCCCTCAGGGTTTCGGAAAATGAACGCCAGCCCTGCGTGGAGATGGTGGCTAACAGAAATGCGGCAACATGATGAGACGAGAGAAACATCCCGGCGGCAATCAGGCCGCATCCGGTGTATAAAACCGCAGTGATGGCCTGAACAGGAATAACCTCGGTCGCCTCCAACCCGCCGGCGTAGGCAATTTTTTTGGTGCTGCCGAAAAATATGAAGCCACGACCGGTAAACAGCCGCTTTATCAGATCTGAACTTCCTGACAGCGGTTTTCCATAGCAGCACCCGAAACTGATGCAGGCCATCCGCCCCAATCCTTCGCCAAAGGCGTAGGAAATGGCGATAGCGGCATATGCCGACATGATCGGGATGTGAAATGCCAGTATTTCTCCGGCCGTGCGGTTTACCAGTGTAATCAGGAAGGGGGTGATCAGGATGCCAACAAACACCGCACCGCCGACCGTAAAGGTATCGGATTTCTTTTCAACTATCCGCGCCACCAGGCGTGATGCCGGCACACAGCAGCAGAGCATGCCCGCCACCAGGATGGCTGTTCCCAGCGGCGGAATTCCTAGCGACCCCAATAGCACGAGCAACACCGCTACCGCCGCAAAATATGCATTGGCTGTTAGTAGCCCGTACCAGGTGTAGTTAATTCCCTTCCACACTCCCTGATCGTTTCTGGATGTCGCAACCGAGGCCGCGATCTGCCACCTCTCCCCTGGCAGCACCCTGAATCCCCACCAGAGATAGGCGGCCAGAAGCATAGCTGCCGATAGCAGCACCACGCTTACCATCATTGTTGTCCCCCTGACTCAGAAGTTTTTCGAACCCTGCCGAGCAACGATCTCACCCGAATATCAGTCTCGACAAGAGGTTTTTGGAATCCATGGCTGAATCGGCTCGATGCAGCCAAATGATTCATGTTCTGAAGTATATCCCTGGCAAAATCAATCCGACCCTCTTGAAAGATAAGAATGTCGGTACTGCTTCCTGGCCGGTAGAGACTCTTGGGTTGCCCCTTCAGCAGGAACATTCCCTTTTTGACCGACCGTGGTGAGTTATACGCTTCCGTGCTATAGGCCTGGATGATATCGCCGATCATCAGGGCTACCACCTCTATCATTGCTACCAGTCCCACTCCGGTGCCACCAGGAACATCGGTGTCGATGACCGTCACTACCCGCTTGTTTTTGGAATATGGCGTGGCAATGGCAACCACGGCAGATGGGTTGCAGGAGTGGTAATCGCCGTCGATAGAATATGTATCGACCACCTGCCCGGCAACCGGCGTATGGTTGTAGTGGTACTTGTCAGGCGTCAGGCGAAAGACAGCAAAGTCACCACCAGCGAAGGCCTGTTGCCATGAGGTGGTGTCGCGACCAAGCAATTCCTCGAAGGTGAAGAATTTATTCTTCAGGAAAATAATAGAGGTTTCCTGGAACGATCCTACCAGTACCCTCGCATCGGCCGGGGATACAACCGCATCCGGATCTGCAGACATGGGGCGGCATTCCCAGTAGCGGATCTTCCGCTCGAATATTTTACGGGGCGTATCCAGATGGTCAGGAGTGTCGAGACACTCTGAAAGATCGATGCCGCAGTTGGCCAGAAAAGCTCTTTCAGACAGTACCGGACGGTCAAATTTGACCATGCTCAGGATTTCTGATGAACGACTGCTGGTTAACATTCTGAAAAGAGCGGTACTGTTCTCACGTACGCCGTGATAAAGAAATTTGACCATCTGATCTCCGTACAGACGCTCTGTGACGACCCTGCCGCTATCCCGCTCTATATACTGATGCCGCATCCGGATTGCTCCTTATATAGTCTGATTCTTGCGTGGCTGCCTTCTGATCGTAATGCACCATGAAAAGCACCAGGTTCATCAGGCGCTGCAGGGTGGGAATATCAGCCCGCTCGTGAAGAACATCCTCTTTGGCATTCTCGATAAACCGGGCAGCGTCCTGTCCCTGGAAGATGACCCGCAGGGCCTTGCGCTGCGACTCATCCAGTGAACCCGACTCCCGGTCAAGTATATTGCAATCTTGAACCAGAAACCCGAGAGCTTCTTCAATATGTTGTTTGCGAAGAGTGGTCCGATAGTAACGCTCGGCGCCGATATTGAATTCGCGGGCATTGACGCGCATGGGTGAAGATGCGTTCACCTCGCCCAGGATACCGGAGGTCAAACGACCGGCGGCGGAATGAAGAACAGGCTCGTTTAGCCGCAATTCCAGATCGTTAAGGGTGTCGTGCAGATTCATCAGTTCTATCAGATCTGCTGCATCCTCACGAATCACCTGTAGCAATGCCCGACGGTACTCCTGGATCTGAACACGAAGGTAGCCGGGGTAGCGGCGGCTGGGACGGATTCCGACGGTTTTTTTAAGAATCTTTTCCAGAAAGGCGTTGCTGCTATTTCTGCGGACAAAAAAAGTGGGGATTCCTATAGCAGCGCCGAAAAATATCTGTCGCCGTTCACTCTCTATTGATGGAGCATCCGGTATGTGGGCATGGGTCGTGCCGAGTGCCATGTATTTGTAGGCCAGTGCCGTAATCAGAGTTTGCAGATCGGCAGCCCGCCCCATGTCATCGCCGAAATTCTCGAAAACGCTGTAATAGCGGCCCTCAAAACCTGAATAACCCATTTTTGCGAATTCACGCTGTTTGTAGAGCAGGTAGACCGACATCTGCTCATCGAACACACCCATGTCAGCCAGGTCTCTGCGGAGACGGTCATTATTGCCTGACTGGCCATTCAATCCCGGACTGTGCTCTGTGGAGAGCAGACAGACGAGGTAATCGACCAATCGATAGTCCGGTACAAAATCGCCCTTGAGCCTGAACAGAGAACTCACCATCTTGTCCAGTGCCTGTGGCCCAAAAGGGGTCAGCGGCTGACCGAAAATAGAAAGATCGGCCTTCTTTTTCCAGCGACGCCAGATCATTCGCAGGTGGGTATAGTCCAGTTCGTGTGGCAGAAACCCGAGAGCTTTTTCCGGATGAAAATCGCTGAAAGCCATGCGGTATGGGGCAGCACTGTAGGTGCCGACAAAAAGCGGCAGAAAATGTTCGCTGATCTTGATTGCCAGGTCAGCAAAATTTTTCTCGTGGGACGCTCCAAAGCCGGAACCGCCGTCGGCCAGGGCGCGTGTCAGACGCTTGCTGCCGATGCTGATGTGGGTACCGTTGTTGGCCAGACTGACATTGGAGAGATTGGGCAGAACAACCAGATTGGTAAGAATAATTTTGGAGTCACGCAGCTTGGCTACCGCGTTGAGCTGGCTGCGGGATAATACCTGATGACAGAGCTGCATGTAGCGGAATTTGTCCTCCCCCTTGTCCCATCCGGAAAGACAGGGGCTCATGAACAGGTCGCGGTAAAAGCTGTCCGACACATGGTCATTCAGCTCTTTCTGGCGAACCGGGGGGTGTGGAGCGAAATAGGTCATGGCCTGCTGGCCGTGCTCGGCAATGCCGAAGGCCTGATTGGCGTACATCACCAGCAGTTGCGTCATCAGGAATCGTATGGCCGTTTCCTTGGCAATGGCCCTGCCCATGCCGTTTCCGGGTACTAGAGATACAACATTGAACGAAAAGGTTTCCGGTGAGGTGTTGTCGTTCAGGTAGTGTTCCAGCAAACGAATGCCGGTTTGTCTGATCATGTCAGGGAGTATCTGCTGGGAACCGACCAGGTCTGCCAGGGCCAGCTTGATCAGATAGCTGATCGGCAACCGCAGCATCTCCTCACCGGAAGCATCCCGAAACATGAAGCGGTCAGCGTCGGCACGTCTGCCGGCTGCCGGATTCTTTTTGTCTGCCAACAGATCTTTTTCTAATACTTCGCGTGCAAAACGTGAAAGATTTCGGCGGGGAAAGCGCACCCAGCTGTTTTCCCAGACAGAGGATGAGTTGTCTGCCAAAAATCTTTCCAGATCGGTCACGGCCCATCTGGGAGTTTCACCCGATGCAGCGCGCTTCATCATATTGGCAAAGAAATTGGATTGTTCAATTAAGAGCGGCAGGTCGACATCTTCCTTTGCGCCGCAGACCACGGCCTGGAGTTCGCTTTCCGAACCGGCGGTCACATCATTCAACGAAAAAGGCAACGTGGCTGCCAACTCGTCTCTGGAAGCAAATGAGACTCCCAGTCGTCCGAAAACCTTGCGGACACTTTCCGGTGCCATATCCGTTTCTGATTTGTTAACCATATTTTTCATCATATACGAAAATTGTGACGGATATGTTTTGGCTGTGTAAATTTTGTGTTACTTTTTGATGACAAGCGAATAGTGGAGGAAATTGTGCTTTACTTTGCCTATGGTTCAAACCTCTGGCGGCAGCAGATGACAAGGCGATGCCCGGAACATCGCGAGATAGGCGCTGGCTGCCTAACGGGGTGGCGCTGGATTATAACAACCCGTGGATACGCCAGCATAGTCATGTCGGAAGATGATTACGTTCTCGGAACAGTGTATGAACTGTCGGAGGCCGATCTGCTGAGCCTCGACCAATTTGAAGGTGTTGCAGAGGGGAATTACCGAAAGGAGATGATTGAAGTTGTTGTTGATGAGCAAACACTGAGCTGTCTGGTATATATCGACCCGGTTGTCAGGGAGGGTAATCCAAGGGCAGAGTACGTCGCCAGAATCAATAACGGCATTCAGGATGCCTTCTTTCCGGATGAATATGTCACCCGCTACCTGCGACCGTTTGTGCCTGCACGTCCAGAAGCTTGACATAACATCGCAAAGAACCGAATTACATCTCCTTGGTCACCGATGTCGCCTGAACAGAGTACGAATTTTTCTCTCCCCTGCTGTCCTGACGGTACATCACGACCGCCGTTCCATCCCAGTTGATCCAGCGCCTGGCATTTTTATTCTGGTCCGAATAATCAATTACTCGACAGGGGTATTCCTTCCCTCCAACCGTGTACTGCTCGGTGCGAACAAGCCTGTATTCCCGCTTGACCACCGCCATTTTTTCAACATCCAGAATTCTAAGTGTGACCTGCGTTTTGCCTGCAAAATCAAGTCGTGCTTCGGGACACTCCATGGTGGTGTAGTCATAACTGCTCCGGGGAATGACGACAGAACGTGCCACTCCCCGCTCACGCACCTCAAACCGGAAGGCAGCATTATCCAACCGCCCCTCGACATCAACGGGAACACCGTTTTCCTGTCCTTTGTGGGAATAACTGGCCAATGACCCATTCAGCAGAGTCCCTTTCTCGGTGGAAGACAGTTGGTACCCCATCCACAAAAATGATGCCTTTACCGAGGTACTGGTTTCAAAGTAAGCGGTTGAAACGCCGCTTTCGTCGGTCACGCGCTGGGTGGTGGTAACATCGCCGATGGATATCCCCATAGAGGACACCTTATAGTGCGCGACTGTTTTGACCGGTATGCCCGCATGGGAAGCGACCGAAGGAATCAAAAACAGAAAGAATAGCAGCGACAGCGGGAAACCATATCGCATCAAGTCCCAGGATCTGAAGAAGGCTCTGTTTCGCATTTCCGCAATGTAAACGAAGAAAACGTTCGTTGGTAAAGTTATTGACAGAGACCATAACTTTCTACAAAACTATTACACAACCGCAACATGTCTGTAACATCAGTATGCTATTACTATCAGGCATGAACGCATACAAAGCAGACCTGCACGTCCACTCCAGTCATTCCAATAAACCCACCTACTGGGCCATGCGCAAGTTCAATGTCCCGGAGAGCTATACCTCACCCCAGCACCTGTACCGGGTCGCACGCGAACGCGGTATGGATTTCGTCACCATTACAGATCATAACGCCATCACCGGCGCTCTGGAGATCGGCCATCTGCCGGGAACATTCATCAGCTCCGAGATCACAGCCCATTTTCCGGAAAACGGCTGCAAGATGCATGTGGTGGTGCTGCATATATCTGAATCGCAGTTCCGGACGATCATGGAACTACGCAAAAATGTGTACGAGATGGTCGCCTACCTTCATTCTGAAAAAATCGCGCATTTTTTGGCCCACCCGCTCTACGCTCAAAACGAAAAATTAAACCTGGAGATTATTGAAAGGTCGCTGCTTCTCTTTTCCACCTTTGAAATAAAGAACGGCTGCCGGGCACACCGTTTCAACGGCTTCACCAAGCGCCTGGTATCATCCTTAAGCGAATCCGTCATCATTCGTTTATCAAACAAGTATAACCTGCAACCCTATGGAGCCACCCCCTGGATCAAGGGTATTGTGGGAGGTTCAGATGACCACAGCGGCCTTTTCATCGCACGGGCGCACACAACCGTCTACGACACCCCTGACATCGAAAACTTCATCAATGGCATCATAAGCGGCGACAGTTGGGCCGACGGCGATGATGGCGGACCGCTGACCATGGCCCACAGCCTGTACGGCATCGCCCACAGCTTCTACCGGGAGCGTTTGGGGGATCGGCGACGCGGCGCCACTCCCTTTGTCAGCGCCCTGCTCGATCGTTTCTTTAACATCGGTGATGACAGGGGTTCATTTGTCGAAAGGATCCGTCTCTTCATTCTTAAAAACCTGCCGGCTTCGAGGAGCCACACGGGGAAAAGTTTTGAGGAGATTCTCGACTCAGAGGCCAGGCTTCTGCTGGCTGACACGACGTTTCTAGCCGGTATCAGCAATGCAGACAGTAACCGCAAGATATTCGCGATAACCAGCCGCCTCGCAAACCGCCTGATTTTCCACTATACGAACCGCCTCATGACATTGCCGCTTAACGCCGGGTTCTTCGACTATCTCAACACGGTTGGCACCATCGGATTGGTGCATACCCTTATTTCTCCCTACTATCTGGCTTTTCACCACCAGCACAAAGGGAAGGAACTGATCCGGGACCTCACAAAAGCGATTCCTGAAATGCATTATAAAGAAGCTCCCGAAAAAATCGCCCTGTTCACCGACACCCTGGACGAGATCAACGGAGTGGCCATCACCATCAAGCGGTTGATAAGCACCGCCCGGAATCGTGGGGTCGTGTTGACCGTGATTACTTCCGGCGATAGTGGTGAAGAAACTGTTGAAGGTGTGAAGAAATTCCCATCGGTAGGCGACTGTGTGCTGCCTGAATATCCGGAGTTGAAGCTGAATTTCCCGCCGATTCTGGATGTGATGGATTTTATCGAGCGAGAAGGATTCACCCGCATCCATGTCAGCACACCAGGTACTGTGGGTCTACTGGGGCTTCTGATTGCACGGTTGATGGACATACCGGTGGCCGGTACCTACCACACCGATATCCCTCAGTATGTGCGCAGTTTGACAAATGACGAATTCCTTGAAAAGGCCGCCTGGAGCTACATGATCTGGTTTTACGGCCAGATGGAAGAGGTCATGGTGCCATCTGCAGGGACTCGCGAACAGTTACGTTCACGTGGTCTGCCGCCGGAACGGATGAAACCTCTCCCCCGTTGGGTGGATACCGAAACCTACTCTCCGGATATGCGTAACCCCAGCTTCTGGAAAAGTCGCGGCATAGGGCTTGGCAGAGTTGTACTGCTCTATGTGGGACGCGTCTCACGTGAAAAAGGGCTCGAAATGCTGGTGGAAGCATTCAGAGAGCTTGTGGATACCGGATCGGCGATTGCTCTTGCAATAATTGGGGATGGTCCCTACCGGGAAGAAATGGAAACAGCTCTTTCAGGTTATCCGGCTCTGTTTACCGGCTATCTGGCAGGAGAACAATTACAACGTGGCTATGCTTCAGCCGACCTGTTTGTTTTTCCGAGCGCCACCGACACGTTCGGGAACGTGGTGCTTGAAGCGCAGGCTTCCGGTTTGCCGGTAATTGTATCCGATGAGGGTGGTCCACGAGAGCTTATTATTGATGGCGAGACCGGTGTTGTGTTCCGCGCCGGCAGCAGAAGCGAACTGGTCACCGCTATCAGATTGATGATCCTGGACCCGGAGCGAATTTCCCGTATGAGCCACAATGCGCGACGCTTCACACTGGACAAGGCACCCGACAGCAATCAAACTTACAACACTATACTGCACTTCGACACGCTTAGTCCTGCAGGTGGCGAGATTCAATACATAACTCCCCACCCTTGACGGGCGGGGGAACTTATAAACAAGGAGAAAACACATGACATTCGCTGAAATCAAACGTATCGCAATCGAGCTTGGAATCAGGGTCGTCGGAGTTAAAAAGGCCGATATTGTGAGGGCTATCCAGACACAGGAAGGTAACACCCCCTGCTTTGCCTCCGGCAAGGCTACTGAATGCGGCCAACCGCACTGTAACTGGGCTGCTGCCTGTGAATGAGCGGAAGAGGCCTGCTAAAACCGATAGATCAAAAACGGAGAAGCCTCTCAACATACCAGCAAAGATCAATCCATCTGATCGCCGCTGGTATCTCAATCGTGAACTGACCTGGCTCTCCTTCAACGAGCGGGTGCTGCACGAAGCTTCAGACGAACGGAACCCCCTGCTGGCACGGCTCAAGTTTCTGGCGGTGGCCAGTTCGAATCTTGATGGTTTCTGTATGAAGCGCATCGGTGGTCTCATGCAGCAGATCGGCGCCGGAGTACGCGAACTCTCTATCGACGGCCGCTCTCCCATGCAACAGGTCGCGGAATGCCATCAACGCATCAGCAACTTTGAGAGGGAGCGTGAAAAGGTCTGGCATGAACTTCGCGTCCAGCTGAAAGCCAAAGAGATTGTCATTGCCGAATACGCGAAGTTTCCTCCCAAATTGAAGAAAGAGCTGCGCGCCCGATTCAGCGAGACAATCTATCCACTGCTAACTCCTCAATCTATAGATCCGGCCCACCCTTTTCCCTTTATTTCCAACATGTCGCTCAATCTGCTGGTGTCACTGCGCTATCCTGGAGATACGGAAACATCGCTTGCCAGAGTAAAGATTCCGGTGTCTGCAGAAACGCCCCGTTTTCTAAAGATCGGCGACTCTCACAGGTATGTCACGCTGGATGATGTGGTCTGCAATAACCTGGATATGCTATTCCCGGGGATGGAGATTGCTGGCTGTTTCCTTTTCCGCGTTATCAGAAACGCCAACAGCGTCAAGGGCGAAGAAGAGGCTGACGATCTGGTGGCCTTGATCGAGACTGAGCTGAAGGAACGACGCTTCGCACCCATAATACGCCTAAAGGTTGTCAGCGGCATGCCACCCCTGCTCAAGGGACGGTTAGCTGCTGAACTGGAAGTCAACGAGGATACTAATGTTTTTGAAACTAGGGAAATGCTTGGAATGAACGACCTGATCGAACTTGCGCGGATCGATATGACTGAGGCACAGTTTCCACTCCATCATGCGCTGGATCATCCCTTGTTGCAGTCCGGCCAGAGCATCTTCCATATCATCCGTGAGAAAGGATCAATTCTGCTACAGCACCCGTTCGATTCCTTTTCCTCATCGGTTGAACGGTTTCTGCGCGAGGCAGCCACAGATCCTCAGGTGCGCGCCATAAAGATGACCCTTTACCGGACCACCCGCAACAGCAGCGTCATTGATGCCCTGCTTGAAGCGGCCAAGAACGGCAAGCAGGTGGCAGTGGTGGTGGAGTTGAAGGCGCGTTTCGACGAAGCTGAGAACATCCGACTGGCCGAAACCATGAACGATGCCGGCATCCATGTAAGCTACGGGATCGTTGGCCTGAAAACCTACTGCAAGGCAATCCTGGTGGTGCGCCAGGACTTCGACGGCCTGAGACGTTATGTGCACATTGGGACCGGCAACTATCACTCAGTCAAGGCCCGCTATTATTGCGATTTGGGACTATTAAGCGCTGATGACGTTATTGGCCGGGATCTTACCGAGCTGTTCAACTTCCTGACCACCGGTTTGAATCCGCGTCGTAAATACATTAAGCTACTGCAGGCGCCTCACCGCCTCAAGAAGGTGTTGCTGGAGAAAATCAAGCGCGAGGCCGATCTGCATAAAAGTAATGGGGGCGGTCACCTGCAGTTCAAGATGAACGCTCTGGAGGACCCGGACATCGTCACAGCACTGTATGCCGCCTCACAGGCCGGGGTTCGCATCGAGCTGATCGTCCGGGATTCTTGCCGACTCTGCCCCGGAGTGCCTGGATTGTCCGAGACCATTTCTGTAGTGAGTGTTGTAGGTCGATTTGTTGAACATTCTCGCATCTACTATTTCCGCAACAACGGCAGTGCAGAGTACTACATCGGTTCAGCCGACGCCATGAAACGCAACCTGGAGACCCGCGTGGAGATTCTCTGTCCGGTCGAGTCGCCTGAAGCGGTCCGGGAACTGCGCTCAATAATCGACATCTATACCGGCGATACACGCTCTGCCTGGGACATGCAACCGGATGGGAGCTATATTCAGCGCAAACCTGCCGATGGGGATTCAACTGGTGGCAGTCATTGCCAATTGATTGAACATGCCGAAAAACGGGTTAAGCTGTACCGGAAGAGAACAAAGAATAAGAAAATCAAAACAAAGCTGGCGCATACACCTCATTAACGTAACTGTCCAGACCCAACAGCTCAGTATCTTCTCCCATCCTGCGATTCATAACGACTGATGATCCCGGGAGTTTTTTAGCAGCCTTTTTTACCTCGGTTGAGACCGAAGCCAGCTCGGCATATGAGCTAACAGGAGTCAGACGGGTATTGACGATGCCGATGGAAAGTGACAGCAGCCCGAATGTCTCTTCTTCCCCCTTGCGGTTTACGGCGCTGTAGCACCCTGCGGAAAAATCTTTTTCTCCATGAAACAGAATTAAATGCTCTTCAAGTGCCTTGATAACCTGTGATGAGATGTACTCAGCATGGTATGCTCCGGTGATGACAATGAAATCGTCTCCGCCAATGTGTCCGCAAAAGCATGAAAATCCCGTACCCATTGATCTTGTAACGCCGGAGATGATTTCTCCAATTGCTTTGATGACCACATCGCCACGCTGAAATCCATAGTAATCGTTGAACGGTTTGAAATTGTCGATGTCGATGTAGGCAATGTCGAAGGCTTCTCCCGACAGGAGTCGTGCGTTTATTTCGCGCTGGATACTCTCGTTGCCCGGCAGTCCGGTCAGCGGGTTGGCACCTTTAGCCAACGTCAGGTTGATATCGGTAATAGCACTGATAAAGCGGTTAACATCTACGACCCCATGATAGATCCCGCTCCAGGTAACACAGATGTTATCCACTCTAACATCCAGCTCCTGCGATTGAATGACCTGAGCAGCTTCTCTGATACTTACATCTGTTTCAAGAGTTAGCACGATCGGCGCCATCAGATCACGCATTTTTCTGGAGTGATTGATGTGGTAGCCAAAACCGTTCATGCCGATGATATGCTCTTCCAGAAAGGTCGAACGGTTGATAATGCCCACTGCGCGACCGTCATCAACCACCGGCAATACAAGTAAAGCCGGATCACTCTGAAATCGTTTGAGGACGGCAGCAAGGTTGTCGCCTGGGTTGGCAGGCGATACCGTGATGGAAATGTCCCCGATATACTCCGCACTGCTTGGTGCAGCTTGCGGGGTGTCGCCCGAATCGGTTTGCGGGGGTGCCATCATACAGGAAAGAGGGTCTATAATGATCGAGCCGGAAGATGCATCAGGAGTTGAAACCGACATATCTGAGACAGAATTGCCCTGTTCTATAAATGCCTCAAACTGTTTGGAATCAAGTGGTCGCGCAAAATAGTAGCCCTGTACCTGCTGACATTTACGCAGCCTTAGAAATTCAAGCTGTTCAACCGTCTCAACCCCCTCGGCAATCACATTCAGTTTCAGCGCGTGAGCCATAGCAATGATAGCATCAACGATCGCTGCGTCATCAGGGTCGTTGACGATATCCCGGACGAACGAGCGATCAACCTTAATCGTGTCAATTGGTAGGTGTTTCAGATATGAGAGCGAAGAGTAGCCGGTGCCAAAATCATCAACCGAGATGCTTACTCCCAGTTCTTTAAGGCGGAGAAGTTTGAAGACCGTATCGCCGGTATCTCCCATCAGGGCGCTTTCGGTCAGCTCCAATTCGAGATATTTCGGATCAAGTCCGGTTTCAGCAAGAATCTGCATGACCAATGCTACAAAGGCGGAGTGACGCAATTGGCGGGCGGAGAGATTGACTGCGACCTTCAGACCTGGTAATCCGGCATCCTGCCAGGCCTTGTTCTGGCGACAGGCCTCCCTAAGTACCCACGTTCCTAGACGTATGATCAGGCCATTCTCTTCTGCCACGGGAATAAACTTGTCGGGGGGTATTATGCCGTAACCAGGTCGCTGCCACCGCACAAGCGCCTCCATACCGATGATGACATCTTTGCCGTTGATTGCCATTTTGGGTTGGTAGCAAAGGAAAAATTCATCACTATCCATAGCCCTCATCAGGCCGGTCTCAATGTTATGTCGCTCTACCGCCTTGTGATTGAGCTCTTCTGAATAATACTGGAGGATCTCGCCATTCTGGCGCGCCTGATTCATCGCGATGTGGGCATTTTGGAGAAGTAATTCGCTGGTCACGCCATCCGTTGGAAAGCAGGCGACACCAAAACAGGCAGGAATCATGGTTTCATCTGTTCCCATTTGGAGCGGTTCGGCGAAAACCCTCTGCAACTTGTTCAAAATCACAGCGACATCTCCCTGCTGTACGGTCCCCCCCAGTACGAGTACGAATTCATCGCGATGGATGCGCGCAACCGTGTCATATTCACGTAACATCGAAACCAACCGCTCGGCAATACCGAGTACCGCTTCGCACCCGCCACTATGACCACGTGCGTCAACAATAGCTTTGAAACCGATCAGACTTATGTAGATGACCGCCGTCTTTTTACTCTTTCGGCTATTGAATGCGATTACCTGATTTAACCGATCCAATAACAGGTTATGGTTGGGCAGGCCGGTCTCGCGGTCATAGTAAGCCAATTTATTTATCTCTTGCTCCGCCTGATGAAATGTTTCCTGCGATGATTGGAGTTGCCCGGCATAATAGCGAATCAACAGATACAAGGACCCTGCTGATGTAATGATGAACATAATCCCCTTCAGAATAGCGATCTGTTCAAACTGGACTTTATCCTTTACAAACCAGGCGGTCATGGTATCCGAGAACAATATCCAGCTGATACCGACAGATAAATACAACAGCGCAATCCTGGCCGGAGATAGATTATTAAATGGTGCTGAAAAGACTTTCCTGGTTGTCACAAACATACGTAAAACTCCTGTATATACGGGCTACTACATAAGAGATCTCATTGAGTGAGATACCTCTGATTGTGACTCAATTCTACACTGATTATGAGAGTGACGACGTTACAAGTAGGCAAATAGATTGTGACGGTTTGATGGAGAATCTGCTAGCGAAGGAATTGTGCTTTATATTCTTATGTCGCAAAAACAACCGTGCTGCCAAAAGCCTTTTCAAACAGATCTTTCTTGGCGTTAGCACCGAATATCTCGACCGAAACATCTTCAGTTGAAGTCAACTGGAGCGTGATGGTTGTACCACCGAACTGACAGGAAACATCCTGTACCAGGCCACTTCTGCGGCGGTCAAGTCCGTCTGCAAGCCGTAGAATGCCACCCAGACGGGCCACAATCACCTGATCCTTTTCTTTCAGACTAAGGAAGGCGTCATGCTTTCTTTTAGGGAGCGATTTTCGGTGATAGCGGGCAATTTGCGCTATCAGTTCCCGTTCACGAGGAGTGAAACCAAACAGTTCTGCGTGGCGGATGAGGTGGTAGGAGTGTTTATGATGGCTGCCGTAACTGATGAAGTATCCGCAATCATGGAGAATGGCCGCTGCTTCAAGAATCTTTCTCTCCGGCTTTTTCAATCCGAAGGGAAGCGCCAGGGCATCAAAAATTGAGAGAGCCATACCGGCTACGTGGG
>Ga0194063_10001218_pt1 | contig 17026 bp, 13 predicted proteins | sample SepL3720m_MetaG_FD_155459 | JGI IMG/M metagenome (GOLD analysis project Ga0194063, IMG submission 155459) | Anoxic zone freshwater microbial communities from boreal shield lake in IISD Experimental Lakes Area, Ontario, Canada - Sep2016-L373-20m | ecosystem: Environmental > Aquatic > Freshwater... | reverse complement strand
TACTTGCGGAAGGTGCTGCGAAAAGCGCCCGGATCCATCAGCTTCAGGCAGGCCAGGAAAGCCAGGGCGACCCCCATGAAGCCAGCCACCCCCAGGTCAGCCGCCACGGCCACCAGCAGGGCCGTGGCGAACACCGCGACCACGGCCCGATAACTGTGCTCGCCACTTGGTTCCGGCGTCACCCCGAGCCGGCGGGCCAGCTCGGTGTAGCCGCCGATCCGCTCCGCAGCGGCGAAGATCTGGGGGGTGGCGGCAACGCCGTGCTGCCGCTTGAACGCCTCCACCGCCGCCGCCGTTGCCAGGGGATGGTCCTCAAAGGCAATCCCCTGGGCCTGAAGCAGCTCCAGCGCCTTGAGGCCGTAGGGGCAGAGATGGTCCGGGGTGACCATCCGGTACAGACGCACCGGTGCCGCCAGGGCGGCTGGGGCAGGGGATTGTGAGGAGGGAGAGGAGGAGGCCAAGCCAACGGATCAGGGATCCCCAGCCTGGCAACAGCTGGGGCGTTCGACGGAACGCAGCAGCCCCGATCCGGCCATCCCAACCGGCGCCATCCCGTGAGCCAGGCTCAGCGCCAGCTCTCGCGCCGCATCCAGCTGATCCAATCGGCGGAGATCTGCTTGGGGCAGACCGCCTCACACTCGAGCTGGTTGCTGCAGCTGCCGAAGCCCTCGGCCGCCATCTGCTGCTGCAGCGCCACCGCCCGCCGGGCCCGCTCCGGCTGGCCCTGGGGCAACTGGCCGAGATGGGCCAGCTTCGCCGCCACGAACAGGCTGGCCGAAGCATTGGGGCAACTGGCCACACAGGCACCGCAGCCGATGCAGCTGGCGGTGTCGAAGGCGCTGGTGGCCTGGTCGCGGCCGATCAAAATCGCATTGGCCTCCGGGGCACTGCCGGTGTTGACCGAGCAGTAACCGCCGGCCATCAGCAGCCGATCGAAGGCGGAGCGATCAACGCTCAGATCCTGCAGCAACGGAAAGGCGCGGGCCCGGAACGGCTCCAGCACCAGGGTGGCGCCGTCTTCAAACTGGCGCAGATAGAGCTGGCAGACGGTGGTGGCCGCCTGGGGGCCATGGGCCTGGCCGTTGACCAGAAAGCCGCAGGAGCCGCAGATGCCCTCGCGGCAATCGTGCTCAAAACCCACGGGCCGCTCGCCGGCGGCGATCAACTGGCCATTGAGGTGATCGAGGGCCTCCAGCAACGACAGATCGGTGGACACCTGCTCCAGCCGGTAGGACGCGAATCCGCCGGCAGCGTCCGCCGTGGCCTGGCGCCAGATGCGCAGATTCAGGCAGATCGTGGCCGCTGGTTCGCTCATCGGTAATTGCGCTGGCTGGGCTGAATGGCGCTGTAGCTGAGCGGTTCGCTATGGCGCACCGGTTCAGCGCCGGGCCGGTGTTCCCAGGCGGCGATATGGGCGAAGTTGGCGTCGTCGCGGCGGGCCTCCCCATCGGCACTCTGATGCTCCTGGCGGAAGTGGGCGCCGCAGGACTCCTCCCGGGCCAGGGCATCGCGCAACATCAGCTCGGCCAGGCCGAGGAAATCCTGCAGGCGCAGGGCCTTCTCCAGTTCGGGATTGTTGGCTGTGCCGTGATCGCTCACCCGCAGCTCCTCGGCGCAGCGCCCACGCAGGGCTTCCAGCTCCAGCAGCGCGCTCTTGAGCTGCCCGCCCTGGCGGCTGATGCCGCAGGCCTCGATCATCAACTGCCCCAGCTGGCGGTGCCAGAGCTCCACCGGCCGGCGGCCGGCCCCACCAGTCCCCGTGCCAGCCGGTCCATCGCCGGCCGGCACCAGCAGCGCGGCGATCCGGGCCGCCGCCGCCGCCCGGGCTTCGCGGCAGGCCGGATGCTCGGCGTGCACGGCGGGATGGGGCTGATCCGCCAGCCAGGCGGTGATCGTCGCCGGCGCGATGAAGTAGCCATCGGCCAGCCCCTGCATCAGGGCACTGGCGCCGAGCCGGTTGGCACCGTGTTCGGAGAAGTTGGCCTCGCCGAGCACGAACAGACCGGGAATCGTGCTCATCAGGTGGTAGTCCACCCAGAGGCCGCCCATCGTGTAGTGGGGCGCTGGATAGATGCGCAGCGGCGTCGTGGTGGGATCCTCGCCGCTGATGCGGGCATACATCTCCAGCAGGTTGCCGTAGCGGCTCTCGATCGCTTCTTTGCCATCGCGGGCGATCGCCTCGGCCAGATCGAGATAGACCGAGCGGCCGCTAGGGCCGACGCCATGGCCGGCCAGGCAGAGCTCGCGGGCCCGGCGCGAGGCGACGTCGCGGGGCACCATGTTGCCGTAGGTGGGGTATTGGCGCTCCAGGAAGTAGTCGCGTTCAGCCTCAGGAATGCTGTTGGGATCGCGGCGATCACCGGGCTGCAGCGGCAGCCAGAGGCGGCCGTCATTGCGCAGGCTTTCACTCATCAACGTCAGCTTGCTCTGGTCGCCATCGCCGCTGGGGATGCAGGTGGGATGGATCTGGGTGAAGCAGGGGTTGGCGAACAGGGCGCCGCGGCAATGGGCGCGCCAGATCGCCGAGGCATTGCTCTGCACCGCATTGGTGGAGAGATGGAAGACATTGGAATAGCCACCCGTCGCCAGCACCACCGCATCGGCGAGAAAGGTTTCCAGTTCACCGCTGAGCCGGTGGCGGCAGACCACCCCCCGGGCCACCCCTTCGACGCTGATCAGCTCCAGCATCTCGCGGCGCGTGAACAGCTCCACCCGTCCCGCCTCCACCTGCCGCAGCAGCGCCTGCACGGCGCCGTAGAGCAGCTGCTGGCCCGTCTGGCCGCGGGCGTAGAAGGTGCGACTCACCAGGGCACCACCGAAGTTGCGCTGAGCCAGCAGGCCGCCGTACTCGCGGGCGAACGGCACCCCCTGGGCGACGCACTGGTCGATGATCGCGCCGCTGATCTCGGCGAGCCGGTGGCAGCCCGCCTCGCGGGCGCGGAAGTCGCCGCCGCGCACCGTGTCCCGGAACAGGCGCTCGACACTGTCGCCATCGCCGGCGTAATTCCTGGCGGCATTGATGCCGCCCTGGGCGGCCACCGAATGGGCCCGGCGCGGGCTGTCGTGATAGGTGAGCACCTGTACCCGGTAGCCCTGCTCCGCCAGGGTGGCCGCGGCCGAGGATCCGGCCAGACCGGTGCCCACCACCAGCACCTGCAGGCGCCGCTTGTTGGACGGGCTGATCAGGGCCAGGCCCTCCCGGGTGCGCTGCCAGGCGCTACCCAAGGGGCCCTCGGGCAGGCGCGGATCGAGGCGGCTGCGGCTCATCCGCCGATCACCGCCCGAGCCGGGCCGGGCCAGACCAGCAGCAGGGGCAGCAGGGCGAAGCCAGCCCCCAGCAGCAGGGCCAGACCGCGCCCACTGCTGCGGATGCGGCCGCCATTGGCGCCGTCGAGCAGGCCGAGGCTGCGATGGGCACTTTCATGGCCATGGAACAGATGCAGGGCCAGGGCCAGACCCGCCGCCACGTACAGCAGCAGGGACCAGGGCGAGCTCAACACCGCCAGCAGCGTGGCCAGCTCCTGGCCCGCCGCCGGTCGCTGCCAGCGCAGCTGGCCCAGATGCACACCCAGAAACAGCAGCAGCAGGCCGCCGCTGGCGGGCAGCAGCCGGGCGCTCCAGGCCGCCAGAGCCTCGGCGCCGGCCCCACGGCGACTGACCAGGGGAGCGCCGGCTGGACCACGGAGCCGGGCATTGGCCAGCAGTTTGACCAGGGTCAACAGCGGATGGGCCAGCAATGCGGCCGCCAGAGCCAGCTCCAGCGGCGCCAGCCACAGCTGGCCGTGCAACCAGAGGGCCAAGCGCTCGAAGGCGGCAGGATCGAACAGAGCCAGGCCCAGACCGGCGAGATGGGCCACCAGGAACAGCACCAGCACCAGGCCCGTGATCGGAATCCAGAGAGGTCGCCGCAGGGAACCGTTCAAGGCGAGCCGAGGCTGCAGCGACAGCCCATGATCGCCCATGCTCAGGCCGGCCGCGTCTGTTGCCGCCGCTCCAGCAGGGCCGTGAAGGCCTCCACCTCCAGGGGGCGGGCTAAGTGACAGCCCTGATAGCGATCGCAGCCCAGGCCCGCCAGCAGGGCCGCCTGCTCGGCGGTCTCCACCCCTTCCACCAAGGTCTGCAGGCCCAGTTCCCGGGCCATGGTCAGGGCGGCGCGCACGATCGTGCGGGCTGAGGCACTGGTGGTGAGATTGGCGGTGAAACTCTGATCGATCTTGAGCTTGTGGATCGGCAGGCGGTGCAGGGATTCCAGCGAGGAGTATCCGGTGCCGAAGTCATCGATCGCCAGGGTCACCCCCAGGCTGGCGAGCCTTTCGAGCTCGCCTCTCACCCCGGTGATCGGCAGGATGCCCGACTCGGTGATCTCCAGCTCCAGCGACTGGGGCTCCAGCCCATGACGTTCCAGGGCGGCCGCCACGAGCTCCGACATCGGCGTCAGCGGCGCCAGCAGCTGGCAAGGCGACACGTTGACCGCCACCGGCGGCGGATCGAGGCCGGCCAGCTGCCAGCGCCGCTGCTGGGCGCAGGCCTGCTCCAGCACCCAGCAGCCGAGGGCCTGAATCAGTCCGGTGCGCTCTGCCAAGGGGATGAAGATGGTCGGACTGAGGTCGCCCCGCTCGCCATCGCGCCAACGGGCCAGGGCCTCATTGCCGATCAGGACGCCGTGGCCATCCACCTGGGGCTGGTACACCACCCGTAACCCACCGCTCTTGAGCGCCCGCCGCAGTCGCCCCTCCAGGCTCAGCTCGGCCCGCAGGGTCTCGGTGAAGCCGCTCTCGTAGACCATCACCAGCCCCTGGCCGGCGTCACTGGCCTGACCGAGGGCCGTGGCGGCCTGGCTCAGCAGGCTGCTTCCGTCACCGCCGTGGTCAGGATGGAGGCTGAGGCCAGCGCAGAAGCCCATCCCCATCCCCTCGCCTTTGGGCAGCTGCACTCCATAGGCCAGGGTGGCTTGCAGATCCGCCGCCATCGCCCCGGCCCCATCCCGGTCGAGGCCGGGGCGAATCACCAGGAATTCATCCCCCCCCATCCGTGCCAGCCAGTCGCCGGGAGCGCTCCAGCCCCGCAGGTGATCCGCCACCGCACAGAGCAGTTGATCACCGATCAGGCGGCCATGCGTGTGGTTCAGCCGCCGGAACCCATCCAGATCGAGCCACATCACGACCAGGGGGCGATCGGCACGGCGGCTGAGCTGATCGTCCAGGAAGCGGCGGCTGCTGGCTTTGTTGCCCAGGCCGGTGAGTTGGTCGGTGAAGGCCAGGCGTTCCAGTTCCAGCCGGGCGGCCGTCAGCTCGCTGACATCCCGGGCCAGCAGCGTCGTGCCCGCCGGTCGACCAGCCCGATCCCAGCGGGGCGTGAACTCCAGCTCCAGCAGTCGGCAGCGACCGCTGGCGGCGACGAAACCGAGCTGGCAACGGCGAGGTCGACCCGCCAACAGCGCGCCCACCTGCTGCTGCCAGGTGGCCAGATCGCCCGGGGCGATGAACGCGCTGAGGCAACGGCCCATGGCCGCCGCTGTGCTGCAGCCCAGCAAAGCGGCCATGGCCGGGTTGGCGAACTGGATCCGCTGGCTGAGATCGAGCAGGGCCAGGCCATCGGCCAGCTGGTCCACCAGTTCGCGGTAGCGCGTTTCGCTGTCCCGCAGCTCGAGGATCAGACCCCGCTGAACCTGCAGCATCGCCTCAGTGGATTCCAGCCGACGGCGCTCGCTCAGGTCGCGCAGCGACAGGGTCCAACAGGCATCCCTGGCCCCAGGGACCGCCGGCCGGGGCAGACGCAGAGCTTCCAGCTCCATCGGCAGCGGATCGCCAGCAGCCCTGCAGACAGCGACCTCCATGCGCATGGCCTGGCCGGCGCCGAGGGCCTCCAGGCGCCGCCGCAGCACCGCCACCTGGGAGGGCAGAACCAGCCAGCGCTCCAGAGGCAGGCGATGCAGTTCCGCCGCCGGCAGCTCCAGCAGGCTCGCCAGGCGGCCATTGCTCTCCAGCAACAGCCCCTCGCCATTGAGCAACAGCAGCAGATCGCCGCTGAACTCCACCATCTGACGCAGATGGGGCAGCACCTGCACCGCCTGGGTCAATTCGTATTCAAGCCGCTTGACCCGGCGGCGCAGGCGACGGCTCTGATCGTCTTCGCCGGGTTCCGGGCCGGGATCAGGGCCTAGCCCCAGGCCGCTCATTGGCAACCGGCACCGGGAGGCCCTTCGCGCAGGGCACCGAGCACGAACGATTCCACAGCGCGGCGATCCTGAAGGCCGAGATGGCGGGCGCCGGTGGGGGCAAGCAGGCAGGGAATGCGATCGAGTTCCTGCTGCCACCAGCTGGTGATGCTGGCCAGCTCCTGCTCGTCGAAGAAGGTTCCGTCGTCGAGGGTCACCCCAGCGACCTCCAGGGCGGCCTGCAGCTCCGCCTCTGCAGAGATGTCCCGGCTCTGGCACCAGAAGCGGCGGAACACCTCCTGGCGGAAACGATGGGCCAGCTCCGGCGCTTCGTCCTCCAGGGCGGCCTGCATCAGCAAGGCCCTGTGGGAATTGACCCAGACCGGCGGCAGGATCACCCCCACCTCAGGCGCCCGCACCCTGACGTCGCTGACCTCCTGGCGCAGGGTCGTCAGATCGTCGGGGCGATTGTGCTCTCCGAAGCCGGAGGGCAGGTGGGGCTTGTGCTCCACTCCCACCCAGCGCACCTGATTCGCCAACCCCATGCTGGCTAGCCATTCATTCAGAGTGAAGCAATAGGGGCAGTTGAAATCCGAGATCACCACCACGCGGGCGCTCAGCAACGCCAGCGGCAAGGCGGCTTGAAGCCCGCCGCAGAGGCCGTCATTAGCAGCAGAGAGCGCGGCGACTGGGCTGGGAATCGTCAGGAAGGCCAAGAGATCACAAGGCTAAGGGCCTGAGGCGGCGAATCCAGGCCCGGGGCCGACAAGCCAGACCAGCCTGCCCCGGCCATGGGAGGGTGAGCCTCACTGTGGATGGTCCATGCGACTCAAGCGCCCCTCAACGCTGTTGAGCGCCTTTCTCACTTTACTTAACGATAGGTTAGGCGAAAGCATCGTCTTTCCGTTGCTGCCGTTCCTGCTGGCCGGCTTCACCAGCGACGAGCGCAACCTCGGCCTGACCGTCGGCCTGCTGGGCGGCTGTTACGCCCTGGCCCAGTTCACCGTCACCCCGCTGATCGGCGCCATGAGCGACCGCTTCGGCCGCAAGCCGGTGATCACGGTCTGCGTGGCCGGCTCGGTGCTGGGGCTGGCCCTGTTCGCCCTCACCATCAGCCTGCCCTGGCAGCGGTTCTGGCCGGGAGCCACGGCGGCGGGCCTGCCCTTGGCGCTGATGTTCGTGGCCCGCCTGATCGACGGCGTCAGCGGCGGCACGGCGGCCACGGCCGGCGCCGTGCTGGCCGACATCTCGCCACCGGAGCAGCGGGCGCGGGCCTTCGGCCTGATCGGCGTGGCCTTCGGCCTGGGCTTCATCCTCGGGCCGGCCCTGGGGGGGCTGCTGGCGGGGATCTCCGTCACCCTGCCGGTGCTGGTGGCCCTGGGCTTCGCGGTGCTGAACCTGGTGGTGGTGCTCACCCTGCTGCCGGAAACCCATCCGGTGGAGGCCCGCCTGGCCCTGCCGCGCAAGCGGGAGCTGCAGCCCTTCAGCCAGCTGGCGCGGGTGTTCCGCAATCCCCAGGTGCGGCGCCTCTGCCTGGCCTTCTTCCTGTTCTTCCTGGCCTTCAGCGGCTTCACCGCCGAGCTGGTGGTCTATTTCAAACAGAACTTCGGCTGGGGGCCGGGAATCTCGGCCAGCGCCTTCGTGGTGGTGGGAGTCGTGGCCACCGTGGTCCAGGGCGGCCTGATCGGCCCGCTGGTGAAGCGCTTCGGCGAATGGCGGCTCAGCCTGGCGGGGGTGGGCCTGGTGGTGGTGGGCTGCCTGATGATCCCCCTGGCTCCGGTGGATCGAGCGGTCACCGTCGTGTTTCCGGCGGTGGCGATCCTGGCCAGCGGCACCGGCCTGATCACCCCGTGCCTGCGCAGCCTCGTCTCCCGCCGCCTCGATGACAGCGGCCAGGGGGCAGCCCTGGGCAGCCTCCAGGGCCTGCAGAGCCTGGGCAGCTTCCTCGGCCCACCGCTGGCCGGTCTGGCCTACGTGAATCTGAACCGGCAGGCCCCCTTCTGGCTCGGCATCGCCCTGATGCTGGGGGTGGCGGTGCTGGTGGCCGGCGGTCTGCCCGGGCAAAAGCCGTCGATACATGGGCCAGGGCACTGAGATTGCTACGTTCGAGTTCCTGAGTTGCCCGAGCACGGAGCACCATGACGCAACCGGTCGTTGCTCCTGAGCTGTACATCAACCGCGAACTGAGCTGGATTGACTTCAACCATCGCGTCCTAGCCCAGGCGCTGGACGAACAGACGCCGTTACTGGAGCAGGCGAAGTTCAGCGCCATTTTCAGCAACAACCTTGACGAATTCTTTATGGTGAGGGTGGCTTCCCTCAAGTCCCAGCTGGAAGCCGGTGTCACCACCCGCAGCGACGACGGCCTCACCCCCCAGGAACAACTGCAGGCCATCCACGCCAAACTGCGGCCCCTGCTGGAACTGCAACAGCAGCATTACCGCCATTCGCTCAAGAGTCAGCTGTTCGAATACGGCGTGCAGCTGATCGATTATCTGCGCCTCAACGATCAGCAGAAAGCCTGGGCCAACGACTACTTCCAGCGCCTGATCTTTCCGGTGCTGACGCCCCTGGCCGTGGATCCGGCCCACCCGTTCCCGTTCATGAGCAACCTCAGTCTCAACGTGGCGGCCCTGATCCGCGATCCCGACAGCGGTCAGCAACAGTTCGCCCGGGTGAAGGTGCCCCAGAAAATCCTGCCGCGCTTCGTGCAGATCCCCACCGAGCTCTGCGCCCGCATTCCCACCCCCTGTTTCACGGCCGTGCCGCTGGAGCAGCTGGTGGCCTTCAACCTGCAGCTGCTCTTCCCCGGCATGACCGTGGAGGGTCACTACTTCTTCCGGGTCACCCGCGATGCCGATCTGGAACTGCGGGATCTCGAGGCCGATGACCTGATGGAGGCCCTGCAGGAGGGACTGCGCAAGCGCCGCATGGGCGGCGAAGTGGTTCGGCTCGAGGTGGCCGATGAAATGCCCGACGAGATCGTCCAGGTGCTGCGGGAGGGCACCGATGTGGACGCTGATGATCTCTACCGCATCAATGGTCCGCTCGGGCTCGATGACCTGATGAGCCTGACCGCCATCCCCCTGCCCCAGCTGCGCGACACCCCGTACCAGGGTCGCACCGTGCCCAGGCTGGCCCAGGCCCAGCGCAGCCGCCTGGCCGATGGTTCGATCAAGCAGGAGGAGTTCGAGAGCATCTTCCGGGTGATCCGCCGCGGCGATGTGCTGCTGCACCACCCCTACGACCTGTTCGCCACCTCGGTGGAGGAATTCCTGCATCAGGCCGCTGAAGACGCCTCGGTGCTGGCGATCAAGATGACCCTCTATCGCACCTCCAAGAACTCGCCGGTGGTGGCGGCCCTGATCCGCGCCGCCGAGAACGGCAAGCAGGTGATGGCCCTGGTGGAACTCAAGGCCCGCTTCGATGAGGACAACAACATCCAGTGGGCTCGCCAGCTGGAACATGCCGGCGTGCACGTGGTGTACGGGGTGATCGGTCTGAAAACCCACACCAAAGTGGCGCTGGTGGTGCGGCGGGAGAAGGAACGGCTGCGCAGCTACATGCACATCGGCACCGGCAACTACAACTCCAAGACCTCGAATCTCTACACCGACATCGGGCTGTTGACGGCACGGGAGGACTTCGGCCAGGACGTGGTGGAGCTGTTCAACTACCTCACCGGCTTCTCCAAGCAACAGAGCTTCCGCAAACTGCTGGTGGCTCCCGTCACCCTGCGCAAAGGCATGGAGGGCCTGATCCGCCGCGAGATCGAGCACGCCCGCAATGGCCGTGGCGGCCACATCCGCGGCAAAATGAATTCGCTGGTCGATCCGGCGATCATCGCCCTGCTGTATGAGGCCTCCCAGGCGGGGGTGCGCATCGAGCTGGTGATCCGCGGCATGTGCTCGCTGCGGCCGGGGGTGCCGGGAGTGAGCGAAACGATCAGTGTCAGCAGTGTGATCGGCCGTTTCCTGGAACATTCCCGCCTGTTCTGGTTCGGCAATGGAGGCCACAGCGAGTTGTTCATCGGCAGCGCCGACTGGATGCCCCGCAACCTGGACCGGCGCGTCGAGGCGCTCGCCCCGATCGAAGATCCGCTGCAGCGCAGCCAGCTCGAACGCCTGATCGAGCTCTACCTGGAGGACAGCGGCGCCTGGCACATGCACAGCGACGGCCACTTCGGCCAGCGGCAGCCGGAAGGCGAACCGCGGCGGGTTCAGGCCACGCTGATGGAACGTTGGCGCGGGGGATTGCCTGGCTGACAGCCAGCGGCTGCCAATGTAGCCAAAAACACCATAAAAAAATCTTCACGCAATGTTCACGGAAAAGTCTTGGTTTGCCCTCAACACACCTGACTCAACGGTGCTAAATTCCGGCCAAATTCATTTCGGAGGCTTGGGGTGATGGGGACACCTCTGCATTCCGCTCCCGATGTGCCGCATGCTGATGGCAGTGGCACGGCAGGGAGCCGAGCAGTCAGCTTTTCTTCATCTGCAGATCTGAAACTTTCAGCTGATTTCACCTCGGCCGATGCCCGCATAGGTGCTGCGGTCAAGAGTCAATCCGCGTTGAAATCAACACCTGTCAAGGCCAGTCTGAAATCAAAAGCCGCTGCCACCAAGGCCGCCAATCAGCGGGCAACGGGGCGGCTCAGTGCCGATTCAATCGGCTGGTACCTGAGCACGATCGGCCGGGTGCCGCTGCTCACCCCCGCCGAAGAGATCGAACTGGCCCACCACGTCCAGGCCGCCAAACGCCTGACCCAGGAGATCGGCGAGGGCTACACCGCCAAGCAACAGCGCCAGCTGCGCATGGGTCAACGGGCCCGCGATCGGATGATGGCCGCCAATCTGCGGCTCGTCGTGAGCGTGGCCAAGAAGTATCAGAACCAGGGGCTGGAGTTGCTTGACCTGGTCCAGGAAGGGGCCATCGGCCTGGAACGGGCTGTCGACAAGTTCGATCCGGCCATGGGCTACAAATTTTCCACCTATGCGTACTGGTGGATCCGCCAGGGCATGACCCGCGCCATCGACAACAGCGCCCGCACGATTCGCCTGCCGATTCATATCAGCGAAAAGCTCTCGAAGATGCGGCGCATCACCCGGGAGCTCTCCCATCGGCTCGGCCGCCAGCCCAATCGCCTGGAGCTGTCCCACGCCCTGGGCATGGCACCCGAGGAACTGGAGGAGCTGATGACCCAGAGCGCCCCCTGTGCCTCCCTGGATGCCCATGCCCGCGGCGAAGAGGATCGCAGCACCCTGGGCGAGCTGATCGCCGATCCGGCCAGTGGCGAGCACTTCGACTCGCTGGATCGCCATCTGCAGAAGGAGCACCTGGGCACCTGGCTCTCCCAGCTCAATGATCGCGAGCAGAAAATCCTGAAACTGCGCTTTGGACTGGAGGGCAGCGACCCCCTCACCCTCGCTGAGATCGGCCGGCAGATCAATGTCTCGCGGGAACGGGTGCGGCAACTGGAGGCCAAGGCGATCATGAAGCTGCGGCTGATGAGCAACATGCAACAGGCCGCCTGAGCCCTGAATCTTGGGCATGCCGAGCGGCGGATGGAGTCAACAGCTGATCGGCTCGGCCGCCGTGCTGCTCTGGCTGCTGCTGCTGGCGGGGCTGGCGCTGGCGCTGCGGGCCCGCTGGCCGGATCAACCGGAATGGAGCCGCAAGCTCATCCACATCGGCGCCGGCCTGGTGGTGCCGATGGCCTGGGGTCTGGGTATCGATCGCTGGATCGCCATCGGCTCGGCGGCGCTCGTGACCGTGCTGGCCGCCATCAACCATCGCCGCAGACTGCTGCCGGGCCTTGAGGATGTGGGCCGGGCCAGCATCGGCACCATCGCCTATGGCGGCTCGATCACGCTGCTGCTGCTGCTGTTCTGGCCCGAACAGGCCGCCGCCGTCACCGCCGGCGTGCTGGTGATGGCGTTCGCCGATGGCCTGGCTGGACTGGTCGGTTCAAGCGTCGTCTCGCCCAGCTGGACGGTGCTGGGCCAGCGGCGCTCCCTGGTGGGCACGCTGATCATGGCCCTCACCAGCCTGGCGGTGCTGCTGGGGCTGGGGATGGTCTGCGCTGCCGCGGGCCTGCCGGCGCCGACCCCAGCCGAGCTGCTCGCTCTGGCCCTGGCGGCCGTCCTGCTCGAGCAGATCGCCGTGCTCGGTCTGGACAATTTCACCGTACCGATCGGCATTGGCCTGGCCTGGCAGCTGCTGAGCCAAGCCTGAACAACCCGCCCGGGGAGCTCAGACCTGAAGCAGGGCTTCGCAGCGCCGCTTCCAATCCCGTTGACTGCCGAGAGCCGCCACCAGCAACCGATCGCCAGGTTCCTCCCGCAGGCGCAGCTGCCATTGCCGGATCAGGTCGGCCCGCTCCATCCAGACATCGAGCACGGTGCGCTGGACGGCCTCGCCATCCCAGTCGCGACCCCGGGCGGTGTCGACAGCCCAGGCGAGCAGATCATCGAGCTGAAAGGAGCGAAAGCCGGCGAAGGCGGGACCAGCGGCGGCGGCAGCGGCGGCGCTGTTTCGCTGCTCCAGATAGAACAACTGCAGGGGATCGGAAAGACCACAGAGCTGAAGGAGATAGGCCATGCACCAGCCCAGACAATCGGTGAGGGCTCACACCATAATCAGCGTGATCAGCGATGAAGTCCATCGCGAACATTCGCCCAGGTTTCTATTGATCTGGCACTCGCAATCAGTGAGTGCCAACACAATCAGGGCCGCCGCCGTTTCGATGACGCCGACACCTTCAACCCAGACCTCCCACCAGCGGCCACCAGCAGCTGGCCGCCACCTGCTGCTCCGGGCTGAGCTGGGCGCAGCGGCGCACCTCGGCCGCCTGGCTGTCGAGCAGGGAGCCGTGCAGGGCCTCCCCCATCCCCTGGCGCAGCAGGGCACTGGCCGCGAAGGCCGCCGAAGCCTGCTCCAGGCTGCCGGGCAGGCGCGACACCTGACCCGGCGGCAGGGCGGCCGGATCACCGCTCAGGGGGGGTGGCAGGCGCCGCTGTCCCGCCAGGCCCTGCCGCACCAGCAGCTGCACCGCCCCCAGCAGCAGATAGGGATTGGCCCCCAGATCGCTCACCTTCAGTTCCAGATGGGCCGCGGCGCCATCGGCAGCGCTGGGGATCAGCCGCAGGGCCGCCTCGCGGTTCTCCACACCCCACACCTGGAACGGAGCCGACCAAGAGCTGGGCCCCAGCCGCAGATAGGAGACCCCCATGGGACAGGCGAGGGCCATCAGGGCCGGCAGCTCCTCCAGCAGGGTCGCCAGCAGCTGCTGCCCCGCCTCGGTGAGCCCGGCCACACCCTCGCCGCCCTGCAGCAGCGGCTGGCCATCGCGCTGCACGCTGAAGTGCAGATGGCCCCCATCCCCCACCCGCTCCAGGCTGGGTTTGGGGCTGAAACTGCAGCGCCAGCCGAAGCGCCGGCTGACGCGCTGGATGACGAGACGGGCCCGCACCAGCCGGTCCGCCGCCTCCAGCGCGGTCCCCGGAGCCAGGGACATCTCAAATTGGGAGGCCCCGTATTCGGGGTGGAACTGCAGCCAGGGCAGCCCCGCCGCCTCGATCGCCTCCAGCAGCGCCGTGGCGTAGTCGAACCCCTCCACCAGCCGGTCGGCACCGTACGGACCTCCGGGCATCGCCGGCCGTGGCGCTGCACCCGGCTCGGCCTCAGCCACCAGCCACTCCAGCTCGAAACCCGCCTGCAGCGTCAGTCCGGCCGCCTCGAGCTCCTGCTGCTGGCGGCGGCAGAAGTGGCGCTGGTCGGCGGCGTAGGGCTCACCGTTGCGCTGCCAGCGCTCCCCCGGCGCCCAGGCCCAGCCGCGGGCCGGCGCCAGCGGGGCCAGGGCCGCCAGATCGGCCTTCAAGCGCAGGTCGCCATCGGGCACGGCCAGCCTGTGGGCCGGATCGATGCTGCCGTCAGCGCCGAAAGCATCCGCCACCGGCGAGAAGCCCACGCCCGTCCGCACCGCCTGCTCCAGATGGGCCAGGGGCACCACCTTCACCAGGGGCGCCCCGGCATGGTTCACCCAGGTGATCGCCAGCCAGCGCAGCCCCTGATCCGCCAGGGAGCTGGCGAGGGCGGCAGGGGAGAGGGTCATGGCTCAGGCCACCGCCAGCCGGGCCTCTCTCAGCTGCCGCACGGCGCCGGCCAGGTGCTCCAGCAACTCCAGCGTCGTGGCCAGATCGATGCAGGCGTCAGTGATGCTCTGGCCGTAGGTGAGGGCACTGGCATCCAGCTGGGAAAGATCACTGGGGATCTTCTGACTGCCCTCCACCAGGTGGCTCTCGATCATCACGCCCATCACGTGGAGCGAACCACCGCTGACCTGACCAGCCACTTCCCTGAGCACCTCGCCCTGACGGCGGTAGTCCTTGTTGGAGTTGCCGTGGCTGCAATCCACCATCAGCCGGGCCGGCAGACCCTCGGCCGCCAGCTGGGCCGCCGCCGCCGCCACCGCCTCGCTCTCGAAGTTGGGCCCGGCTTTGCCACCGCGCAGCACCAGATGACCATCGGGATTGCCGGTGGTGGTGACGATGGCGGCCTGGCCGTCCTTGTTGATGCCGAGGAAATGGTGCGACAGGGCCGCCGCCTCCATGGCGTTGATGGCGGTGATGGTGCTGCCATCGGTGCCGTTCTTGAAGCCGATCGGCATCGACAGCCCCGAAGCCATCTCCCGGTGCGTCTGACTTTCGGTGGTGCGGGCGCCGATGGCGGTCCAGCTGATCAGATCGGCGATGTACTGGGGCACCACCGGATCGAGCAGCTCGGTGGCCGCCGGCAGGCCCAGTTCCGCCAGGTGCAGCAACAGCCCCCGGGCCCGTCGCAGACCGGTGTTGATGTCATAGCTGCCATCGAGATGGGGATCGTTGATCAGACCCTTCCAACCGACAGTGGTGCGCGGTTTTTCGAAATACACCCGCATCACCACCTCGAGATCGTCCCGATGGCGGCGCTGGGCCTCGGCGATGATCGCCGCGTACTCCCTGGCGGCCGCCACGTCGTGGACCGAACAGGGCCCGACGATCACCAGCAACCGGTGATCGCCGGCATGCAGAATCGCCTTGATCCGTTCCCTGGCCAGCTGCACGGTGCGGGCAGCCTGCTCACTGATCGGCAGCTCGGCGTGCAGAACCGCCGGCGGCACCAGGGGCCGGGTTTCCACCACGTGGAGATCGGAGGTGGGAATCATGCGACGGAAGTGGGCAGACGGACCGGATGGATCAGCCTATGCGGCCAGCTGCGGGAGCAACCGCTGTCTCCGACCGGGCCACCCAGCATGGCGGCAGAGGCGTTGTTGCCGGGATCACGACCCGAGGCCGACTTCGACACGGGGGTGAGCGAGGGATCCGAGCTCCACACCGGCAAGGCACGACAGGCTGCTGCAGCCTGCGAACGGATCCAGCCGGTGGCACTGGAAGGGTGGCTCCTGAAGCGGGGAGTCCCGTCCCGTTTAGCGTGAGACCCAGTTTCGACAGCCAGGCCAGCTTCACGATCGCCGCGGCGGCACTCCTGGCCCTGATCACCCTGTTCACCCGTTACGACCATGTCAACCTGCCCATAATCGGTACCGTTGAATTACCGCAGTGGCTCGGATGACCTGGCCTCATTGCCGCCGTGGCGGCGGCCATAGAGCTATAAATTGGCATCCCGTGCGCGAAATCGAGACCGAGATCGAGATCGAGACCGAGACCGAGATCGAGATCGAGACCGAGACCGAGACCGAGATCGAGATCGAGATCGAGCGACTGAGAGCAAGGAAGCTGCAGCTGCGGAGAAAAAGCGAGCTTTGGAGGCAAGCATCGATCAACAGGAGACAGCTCGACGCGCAGATCGAAGCACTGTTCTGATCGGATGCTTCCGGCTCGAGGCCAAGCGCGCCAACCGACGACGGCTCGACGCCTTTGTGAGCCTGCTGGCAAGCGGACCGCCCGGCTGATGCGCCTGGCTCAGGACGATCCTGAGAGCTGGCCCGGGATCCGGTTGGTTCGCAGCACTGATCGGCACTGGCTGCCGTGGCGTGCTCCCTGCGGTGCCGCGTTCAGAGCCGTGCCGCGGGGCCTCAGCAAGGGGGGGGCGGAATCGGTTTGGCCAGAGGCACTGGCAGGAAGCGGATTCCCCCTGGCTGGGGCTGAGGTCGGGGCGCCCGCTGCGCCAGGGCCCTCAGCCCCGGCCCGCCGCCAACCTGTCGCCATTGCCACCAAGGCAGGTGCCGACCAGAGCGGAAAATGGCTCCATTGCCACGCGCTGAGCCCAAAGGAATGACCACCCCCCTCGTCCCCGCCGAGCTGCTGCCCGCCTATCGCGCCGCCGCGGCCGAGCGCACAGCCCTGGGGGTGCCGGCCCTGCCCCTGACGGCAGCCCAGGCCCAGGCCCTCACCGAACTGCTGCAGCAGCCCCCCGCCGGCGAGGAGGACTTCCTGCTGGAGCTGCTGAGCGAGCGGATCCCGCCGGGGGTGGATGAGGCCGCCTACGTCAAGGCCACCTGGCTGAGCGCGATCGCCCAGGGCAGCGCCACCAGCCCCCTGCTGAGCCCGATCGCAGCGGTGCAGCTGCTGGCCACGATGATCGGCGGCTACAACGTCGCCGCCCTGATTGCCCTGCTGTCCAGCGCCGATTCCAGCATCGCCGCCGAGGCCGCCAGCGGCCTGAGCCGCACCCTGCTCGTCTACGACGCCTACAACGACGTGCTGGAGCTGGCCGCCACCAACCCCTGGGCCAGGCAGGTGGTGGACAGCTGGGCAACAGCCGAATGGTTCACCGCCAAACCCCAGCTGCCGGTTGAGATCACCGTGACGGTGTTCAAGGTGGAGGGTGAAACCAACACCGACGATCTCTCCCCCGCCACCCATGCCA
>Ga0194063_10001217_pt1 | contig 17027 bp, 12 predicted proteins | sample SepL3720m_MetaG_FD_155459 | JGI IMG/M metagenome (GOLD analysis project Ga0194063, IMG submission 155459) | Anoxic zone freshwater microbial communities from boreal shield lake in IISD Experimental Lakes Area, Ontario, Canada - Sep2016-L373-20m | ecosystem: Environmental > Aquatic > Freshwater... | reverse complement strand
ACTTTATTCCTGTGTTAAAATTAGTCTTGATTGAACTAGGAGGCGGAAAGAAATGAAGCACTTTATAAATCTATCAGATGTGACCATAGACGAATTTGACCAACTATTGAAACTAGGCCTTTCGCTCAAAGCGAAGCAAAAGCAAGGCATCCCGCACAAACTATTAGAGGGAAAGACCCTCGGCATGATTTTCAGCAAGGCTTCGACGCGGACACGGGTGTCCTTCGAAGTGGGCATGTACCAACTCGGTGGCATGGCACTGTTCTTAAGTCAAAATGACATTCAACTGGGTCGTGGAGAATCCATTTACGATACCGCACATGTCTTGTCTCGTTTTCTGGACGGCATCATGATTCGGACCTTTAACCAAGAAGACGTAGAAGATCTCGCTCGTTACGGGTCCATTCCGATCATCAACGGCCTCACGGACACCATGCATCCCTGCCAAATCATGGCGGATTTACTGACTGTTTATGAAAATAAAGGACGCCTTGCCGGCCTCAAACTGGCCTATGTCGGAGATGGCAACAACATCGTCAATTCGCTCTTGCAAGGATGTGCAAAAGCTGGTGTCCATATCTCCGTCGCCTCGCCAAAGGGCTACTGGTGCCTGCCAAACGTGGTCGAAGAAACACAAAATGACGCCGCAGTGACGGGCGCAAAAATCTGCATGACCGAGGATCCCGAAAAAGCAGTCAAGGATGCCGACGTCGTCGTAACGGATACCTGGGTGAGTATGGGACAAGAAAGTGAAAAGGAAACGAGAATCAATACATTCATGCCTTATCAGGTCAATGATAAATTGTTTGGCATGGCCAAAGAGGATGCCATTTTCTTGCACTGCCTCCCGGCCTACCGCGGATATGAAGTGACGGATTCCGTCATCGACGGGCCGCGTTCCTTGATTTTTGATGAGGCAGAAAATAGATTACACGCACAGAAAGCGATTTTAGCCATGTTAATGGGAGGTTAAACGTATGATGCTTGGATTAGAAATGAGAAAGGCCACGCCAGAAGATGCCGCGCTTGTGCAGACCATTACGCTGGACGCATTTGATCGCTATGTTCGTAAAAGTCGCATTATGCATCCAATCGCAGCGCAAACCGAGACCATCGAAGACATCACACAGGATATTGAAACTGCAAACGTCTTTGTCGCGATGATGTTTGGCAGACCTGCCGGATCCATTCGCATTTTTGACGAAGGCGACGGCGTCGCACACATTTCGCGCTTTGGCGTCTCTTCCGAATTTCGCAAGATCGGCGTCGGTCACGAACTCATGAAAAAGGCGGACGAAATAATACAGACCTCACGTATGAAGTCTGCATATTTGTATACTGCTTTGAGTAACAGTCGCCTGATTCACTTTTATCGACGCCACGGATTCTATTTGGATTCGGTTGAAGGCTCGGAAGAGTATCCACGTGCAAAACTTGTCAAAAAGTATTAGTCTTCTTCTTCCTCGACCATCAGTTTCTTCGCTTCATCAATGACCTTTTGCGCTACCAATGGTGGCGCTTCGTCATATCGTTCAAAGGTATACCCAAACGACCCTCTGCCATGGGTCATGGAACGCAAATCGGTTGCATACTTATATACTTCTGCGAGCGGCACTTCGGCAACTACTTGTTGCATTCCATCGCCAACTGGATTCATTCCCATGATACGCCCACGACGTTTATTCAAATCGCCGATGATATCGCCCATGTATTCGTCTGGCACATTGACTTCCACGTGAGCAATCGGTTCCAACAACACAGGTCCAGCCTTCGGCAAGCCTTCTTTGTATGCCTTGCGCGCTGCTAGTTTAAATGCCATTTCCGAGGAATCCACATCATGATACGACCCATCGACCAGCACTGCTTTGAGGTGCACGACTGGATAACCAGCCAATACCCCTTTGGAGATGCTATCTATCAAGCCTTTTTCTACCGCTGGATGATATTGCTTTGGCACCGAACCGCCAACGATTTTCTCTTCAAACGTCAGACCGTCCGCTTCGCCTGGCTCAAATTCTATCCAAACATGTCCATATTGACCATGTCCGCCAGATTGCTTTTTATGCTTGCCTTCGACTCTTACCTTCTTGCGAATGGTCTCACGATATGGCACGCGTACGTCCTTCAGATCAACTAACACATTGAATTTTGTCTTTAATTTACTCACAACCACATCCAGATGCTGCTCGCCAACACCAGAAAGAACTACTTGATGGGTCTCTGTGTTGTTTACGAGACCGATGGTCTTATCTTCGTCCATCAGCTTGTGCACGCCTGAATTGATTTTTTCTTCATCGCCCTTCGTCTTTGGCTCAATACAAAGCGACAACATCGGCGCTGGGAAATTCACGCCATCGATTTTCACTGGCCTCGCTGCATCACATAGTGTATCATTCGTCGATGTACTAGCGAGCTTTGCAACGGCCGCAATATCGCCCGCGATGACCGTCGACATGTTGATTTGCTTCTTGCCTCTGAGCATAAACAACGCACTCATTTTCTCTTGTTTGCCTGTCGTGGTGTTGAGCAACGAACTGTCCGCACGCACTGTACCAGAATAAACGCGGAAGAAATTAATGCGACCGACAAATGGGTCAGCAATGGTCTTGAACACCAACGCGGCCACTGGCGCACTTGGATCTGGTTTCAATTCTACCTCGTCCTCTGTACCCGCTTTGAACGCAATTTCCACTGGTCGATCTGCTGGAGAAGGCATATACTCTACAATTGCCGCAGTTAAATTTTTGACGCCGATATTCGCAAACGCAGATCCGCCAAAAATCGGGATAATATATCCTAATTCGATTCCTTTTTGGATACCGTGTTGAATTTCGTCTGGTGTAAATTCTTCGCCAGCGAAATATTTTTCCATCAGCTCTTCATCCGTCTCTGCTACCGCCTCTTTAATCTTTTCCCAAGCCGCTTCCACTTGCGCTTCAAATGCAGCTGGTACGGCCGTCTCAACAACTTCTTTTTCAAATCTAAGAGCAACTCTATTTATTACATCAATGACTCCGATGAGTTTCCCATTTTCTTTAAATGGAATCTCAAACGGTGCTACACCGCTCCCGAACTTCTCGGAAAACTGCTCTAACACCTTATCAAAGTCAGCATTTTCATCTTCCATATTGTTTACAAAGAAAAATCTTGGAATATTGCGTTCTTTGCAGTATGCCCATGATTTTTCGGTTCCAACTGCCACGCCATTTTTACCTGAAACAAGAATGATCGCGCCATCTGCAACGCGAATCCCTGACATGACTTCGCCTACAAAATCAAAATATCCAGGAGTATCGATGATGTTGATTCTATGCTCCTTGTACTCAACCGGATTCAAAGTCGTGCTAATCGAAATCTTCCTTTTCACTTCTTCCGGATCGTAGTCCGAAGTCGTGTTCCCATCCGAAACCTTGCCAAACCTTTCTAGTACGCCTGCGTTAAACAACATGCACTCGGTAAGCGTCGTTTTACCTGCCCCGCCATGGGATAGCAGACAGATATTGCGAAGCTTATCCACAACATAGTCTTTCATATCAATTCCCCCTTCAGATGTGAAATCGGGCTTCCCCGATTTCGAATATTAGTGCTATTATAATATTTTTTCAAAATGAATACAAGCAGAAAAATGCTCAGTTTTGCAGATTGTGCAACCGAAATCCAAGCACCATTAAACTATCGCTCAAATGGACGTTTTCAATGACGACGTCGCCTGGCAATTTCAAATCCATCGCCGAAAAATTCCAGAGCGCTTTGATGCCAAGCGCCACAACTTTTTCCGCCACGGCGCTCGTGAACTGATAAGGTACCGTCAACATCGCAATGTCAACTTTATTTTTTTTCACGAATTCTTCTATGGTATCGATATTTCGAATAACAGACCAGTCCGCATCGCCGTCTTCTTTCGCTTTTGTGCCAATCAAATCCGACGAGATATCAAAAATCCCAACGATCTCGTAGCCCCTGCCAGCAAAGTTGGGATAATTCGCAAGCGCGTGCCCCATGTTGCCAGCGCCAATAATAATGGCTTTAAAACTGTGATCAATCCCAAGGATTCTGCCAATTTCCGCATTGAGAGACACCACATTGTAGCCGTAGCCCTGTTGGCCGAAGCCGCCAAAATTGTTGAGATCCTGACGAATCTGCGAAGCTGTGATGCCCATCCGTTCGCTGAGTTCTTTCGACGAAATGCGCTCTATGCCATCACGGAGCAAATCCGATAAATATCTATAATAACGCGGAAGCCTACGAATTACTGCAAATGAGATTTTCTTTGACTTATCCATAAAGCACCCTCTTTCTATATTTGTTTATTATTTTAGAGTATTGAAAATTCTTTGTCAAATTGCATCAAGATTCAGCTTCTTCAGCGCGGCCAACACATCGCCCACTTCCGTCTTATCATATCCTTCCGCGGGTACGTGTTCGATCCAGTCGACCAGCACAGGCACGGCGCGGGGGTCTCCATACACAGAAAAACAGATGGCTGCAAATGATTTCTTGGGCGCGTTTTCAAACAGGCGTTTGAGTGCCTCAAACGATGCGTCGTTCTTCGAACCACTTTGGGAAATCGCAGAATAGATATTTTCTATGCGACCCGCAAAACGTTGCGCTTGCGCGACTACGTCCAGAAAACGTTGCGTCGCAGACGCCCCAAAACGACCCAGAAGTCCTTGGACAAAATCAACCAAATCCTCCTGCCCTTCGGGTGCCTCCATGATAAATGCAATGAAAAGATCCAGCGCATTCGGGTCTTGATAGATTGCAAACAAGGTGCTCAGTTCAAAGAACAGGCCATCGCAGTAGTCGTCCTCTAATTGCGCAGATGAGCCGATTTTTCGACCAAACACAGCAACCAACTGCCCATATAGAAAATCTTTTTTCGCCCGAAACGCCTCTGCATAATAATGAATGACCTCGCTCGAATTCTCATAGATCAGGTCGATGAACGTCAACGTATCTGACTCATTGAGTGCCGCAACAAAGGCAACCGGCGTAAGTCCGTCACAAATCTCATTCGGCGTCACAAACCAGGCCTCAATTTGGGCATGAATCTGCGCAGTGCAATCGTCCGGATTCATTTTTTCGAACTGCTCCGCAAGCGAGTCGTTGGCGATCTCCCAAAATGCCGCTTCAAACATCGCCTCGTATTCCATCATCAGTGCAACAAACTTCTCTTCCATGGTGACGCCCCTTTCACGTTAGCCAAAGCCACACGCTATTTCATGAGATTCGTGTATTCCGTTGATGTATGAGCAATATGATAAATAAAGACGGTATCACAAAGTAATCTGTATATACACACATACTTTTCACAAATGAGCATGCGATAGTCTTGGCTCTGTAGTTCTGAATCAGCCACATGCGGACTCGATAAAGGAAACTCTTCTAGCCTCTCTATCGCATCAAGTAATCGATCCGTTATTTTTTTTGCTGAAATTGGCCCTACCATCAACAAATGATACTGAGCAATTTCCTCGAGTTCCCTCCAAGCGGCGGCAAGTATCTCAATCTTTCTCTTTGACATTGTAAATCTCCTCGATGCGTTTACGTGCCTCATCCAATGATACGGTTGGCTCACCGGATAACCGAGAACACTCTGCCGCAATTATATTAGAACGTAGTTTTAGCATCTGTTCTCTTTTTTCATATGCCTCTATACTCATTACAACAATGTCGCCCTCTCCATTCTTCGTAATAAAAATCGGTTCTCCCACAGTATGCGCAAGTGCGGAAATTGTCCCATAGTCATTTCTGAGTGTAGTTGAAGATTTGATAATCATTTATTACACCTCCTAACATTTTATTCTGCTATTATTATACGATAATTCTGCGATAATACCAACATCTAATTGGCAATATTAAAAAAATGGCAATATGGACAATCATTCTGCCCTATGTTAACATGAACAGGCTTTGCATTTTCATCAAAAAGGACTGGTATTTATGACAGGGTACTTACGAAAACAGCTGAATCGCGGGAACCGAAATTTCCTTATTCTAATCCTCCTTGTTACAATTGTCACATTTTTCTTTGTCTATTTCCCGGTGACTGGTTATTTGGAAGCACAGTCGGAACCGTTGCCCTTCCATGTCTCTGTCCTGGATGACAATCAAATCGGCATATTCGCTTCTGCGCAACGTTTCGTCTTAGACGCAAAAGAACTTCCTTTCCTCAACCTCGGACCAGAACTATATAAAATGACGTCAACGATTGGCAAGAAGAAAATTGACCTTTCCGCGGATGAGGATTATTTGCTCGTAAAATTCAACGACACCTGGATTCCCGTCCGATTCGCACACGGGCAGGCAAAGGAAAAGCAAATTTATATCGGTTCCATCACACCATTAATCGATGATATAAAATTGGAACTCATAAAACGCGCCTCCAAAAGCAAAGACTTTGACCCGGCAAAATTAGCAATCAGCTATCTCGATACCGAGACGAGACCATATCCATTATTTTCGAATCCTGTTGTGTGGGTCGGTGCTGCTCTTCTGCTGTTTGATCTGATTTTACTGCTCTGGTTCGCACTCAGATTATTCCGTCCGGGTGGCATCCTTGGAATAAAGTTATTAATGCTTTACGGTGACCGCAAGAAATTGATTCCCCACATTACCAATGAATTAAATGACTCACTTCTATTTGATGGAAGAATCAAAATCACGAAGTCTTGGATTCTCATCCCTACCACCTTTTCTTTAGAAATTGTACCTTTTACGTATTTACTTGGCGCATATTCTGAAGACGATTGGGTGAGGATTCCTTTTACGCTCATCCCGATTATAAAACAGTACAAAATCAATTTTCTATTACGAAACAACCTCGTGTTTACGGCAAAAATTCGCCGCAAGCACGAAGTGGAAGAAATTATCAATCTGATGCAACTACATGCAAGTTGGTTGCAATTCGGCGAGAAGAAAGAACTCCTCCCGAAATTTAAAAAATCATTTGCATCATTCAAAAGCGAGGTCGATAGTGCTCTGGCACATTCAGAAAAATCGATAGAAACCATGAGAATTTTTATGCCTTCAAAGTTTTTCATGGAGGCGGAATCCAAATCTGCTGAGGTTCAATTAAGTGACATAGAGGGTGATACGCAAGATCAACTCATGACGAAACTCAAGAAATACTCTTTTGATGCATGGTTTCCAGTAATCGAGCAAAGGTCTGGAACGGTTGCCGAATCGAAATTTGGTGGCACCCCATATTTGGAGGTTGGTGACGAAATCCCACAATGCAAGATTTGCCAGAAACCAATGAAATTATTGCTTCAATTAAATTATTCCGAAGTCCCTTTCGAGATTGAAGGCTTATTAGATTTCGACGACGGCTTCCTTCAGATTTATTGTTGTAACGATGGTGCATGTCTTTCTAGTGATGCCTCTGAATTGATTTCGTCCGGCGTTTGCTCCATTCAATACAAAGATGTCGACAGTACGTCTATTGACATTTCTGCGGATGATTTTGCGCCCGATCCATTCCAATTTGAGCGTATCGTCGACTGGAATACGATCAAAGATTACGCTTCCCTGTTTGAAGTGTTCAAGGAAGTCGGGAGCGAATTCAATGTGACCTATGCAGGAGACAAAGTCAGTGCGTTTGCCAATTGGCATGAAGCGCCTGTATATCCAAAGTGCACCGCATGTAAAAAGGACCTCTTTTTCGTGATGCAAATCAACCTTTCGGACCACGAAGAATTTAGAAACGCAGGCAACAAGACTTTATACTTCTTGACGTGCGAAGTGCATCCTGGCTTGAACGCCGCTCTATTGCAGGGGTAAAACTGCATTTTCAATTTACCACTTACAAAATCGCTAATTATTTGTTATGATAATTGTATTAAATATTTACAAAGCGAGGTGTCATGATGATTAGCGAAAAATTAGAAGTATTATTAAACGACCAGGTGCAAAAGGAATTATATTCTGCGTATTTGTATTTTTCTTTTGAAGCCTATTTTACCGCGAGAAATCTGAACGGATACGCACATTGGTTTAGAGTACAGGCCATGGAAGAGCGCGACCATGCCCTCATCTTCTTTAATTACATTCATCACGTGGGTGGCCGAGTAAAACTCAGACAAATTGATGCGCCGGCGTGGGATTTCAAATCGATTGAGGAAGTAGTTTCCTTACAATTAGATCATGAGCGCTACGTCACAAAATCAATTTACGAAATTGCGGATCAGGCGCTTGTGGAACATGACCACAAGACTTCTTCCTTTTTGCAATGGTTTATCGATGAGCAGACGGAAGAAGAAAATAATGCCGAACAAAATCTAAGCAAAATCAGATTGATTGGCGAAACTGATGGCAAAGGCGTATTGCTTTTGGATGCAGAAATGGCAACGAGAATGTATGCCGTTGCTGCACCTCTTGCAACGGCAAGTCAGCCTTAAAATACTAACAAAAACGTGCACTCAGTTACACATGTTCATCATTAACTGGCTGCTTATTTAAAACTTTTTCTATAAATATGCCAGCAATATTGGGGTCAAATTGGGTCGCGGCATTTTTTTTGATCTCTAACACCGCTTCTTCTATGTTCAATGCTTTTCGGTAGGGTCTGTCGCTCGTCATCGCATCAAAGGCGTCTGCAACGGCAATGATACGCGCTTGCAAACATATTTTTTCGCCTATCAGTCCTCTCGGATATCCAGTGCCATCCCATCTTTCATGATGTGAAAGAACAAACTCCGCAATCTCTGAGAATTCATTAACAGAACTCAAAATGCGGTACCCGATTTCTGGGTGTCGTACAATCTCGTTCCATTCCATTGTTTGAAGAGAAGAGTCTTTATTCAGGATATTCTCATCAATTCCAATTTTCCCGATATCGTGCATCAATCCCGCAGTTCGCAGTTGGTTTATTTCGTCCTTATTTAACGCCAATTCTTCTGCAATTGCCACACACAAACTACTGACCCTCTTTGAATGCAACATTTCCCGATTGCTTTTTTCGAAAAGAGTGCGCATAATGAGCTCTATCGTGTTGCTTCTCATGCTCATACTCTCAGATAATTTATGCTTATACATATCATCTTCGGCTCTCTTGAAGATTTCATTGATGTCCTCAGTCATTTTTTGTCTTACCGCGTACCCGATTGAAACGGACAAAGTCACGTTATTGATTTTTTCTTTTGAAATGGCTTGATTAATTCGCTCTATAATTTTCTCTGCATAGTCAGCATCCGTTTTTGGCAATAACAATACAAACTCATCGCCACCGACACGCGCTACAAAATCTTCGTCTCTACACTCTTTCTTCAAAATGTCTGCGACCTTCGCCAATAATTGATCGCCTATTTTGTGACCAAATGCATCGTTTGTCAGCTTGAGTCCGTTTACATCCACCATTGCTAGAACCAAAGGAACATACATTTCTTGATCCATTCTTTCCAGCTCCGCATCGTAATATCTCCGATTATGAAGTCCTGTTAAATGATCATGGAAACTCAAAAATTCAATTCTCTCCTTTGCCCTTATTCTAGAAAAAAACATATCGACTTGTCTTGCATAAATTTCAACAAAATATTCGTTTTCGAAGTTCTTCCCGTGTGGCATAATCAACGTAAAATCACCTATCATTTCTTGATTCACCATGATTTTTAAGACAATTACTTCTCCCATATCAAACATCTTTTCCAGAGACTTTGAAAACACTTTTGGAATAACCTTTCCCGCAAGCTCCGTCATTGAGGAGAATCGAGTCACAAAATACTTTGTTAGTCTGTCACTTTTATAGTCATATTCGGCCCATTCCTTCCCTAATATTTGAAATCCAAGTAAATCTGTTGCCTTCTGAATTTTTCCATTAATCCCCGCCAAAGCAACGGTGGTGAATTTCCCCGTCTCCTCAATTTGTAAATTCAAAACGCCGTACTTAGCTTTTGAAATATATAACAAGTTTTCTAAAATCTTTTGAAAAGTTACTTGTTCGGATTCTGATTTTAATAATTCTTCTGCAAAAACAACCATCTGTTTCCTCATTTTAAGCTCTTGATCAATTTCATACGTGCGTTGCTCAACAAGCGATAATAGCCTCTCTTTTTCATTCAGTTGAGCCAAAGTACTTGCCTTGATTTTTGCCATTGATTGAATCTGTGTCATAAGTTCGATTTCATCAATTGGTTTACACAAAAACGCCTCTGCACCGGCCTCAATCGCTTTTATTCTTAAGGTTCTTTCAGCATTTGCCGCCGTCAGAAAAAGCACAGGAATAATTTTTAGGGTTTCGTCTTTCTTCATGATTTGGCAAACCTCGAATCCGTCCATTTCTGGCATGAAAATATCAAGCAGGATGACGTCGGGCGTTTCAACTAATGCAAGCGCAATTCCCTTACGACCGTTCGTCGCGGTGTAAACTTCAGCGCTTGGAAGCATTGCCCGAACCAAAGCCTTAATTGTAGTTAAATTATCAAGGTTATCATCGATCGCTAAAATCTTCAATTTTGGCAGTTCCATCAGTGAATCACCCTTTCTTAATCAGTTGTATTAGAACTGACCATCCGCTCAATCGAATTAAGGAGATGTTTCTTGTCTATGTTTCCTTTTTGTATCAATTGATATACGTGATTATTTTTCAGAAAACTCAATTCCTCTTTTGTGACATGCTTTGCAGTCAAAATCAAAACGGGCAAGAAAGAATACTTTTCAATGTTTCGAATTGTTTTTAGCAATTCAAATCCATCCATTTCTGGCATCATCAAATCAAGAATGATGGCATCTGGCATTATTTCTTCTATACGCACAAGAGCTTCCTTCCCATTATGTGCCAAATCCAGTTGATATCCTTGTTCATGTAGAATGTCAGAAATCTGAATAATGGCCGGTTCGCTGTCTTCCACTAGTAAGATTTTTGCATTTTGTTTTCCTTTGCCTGCGGGTTTACAATTTCCATTTAATAATTCGCATGGGAGTTTTATCAAAAATGTGGAACCTTCCTCGAGTTTGCTTTCCACCGAAATGTCCCCACCTAAAAGCAACGCATATTTTCTTGCGATGGCCAGTCCTAATCCCGTTCCCCCATTTCTCCTTGAAAGCGACTCATCAACTTGGCGGAATTCGTCAAAAATAAATGCAATATGCTCTGCATCAATCCCAATTCCAGAATCCTTTACAAATACATTGATGTTGCCGGCTTCTACATATGAAGAAATCTCTACCTGTCCTACATCAGTAAACTTGATGGCATTCCCAATGATGTTTTGAAAAATATGTCTGCACTTTTTCATGTCGCTTGCAATATAAATATCTTCCTGCGAGAAATTGTTTTTCAATAGAATCCCTTTTTTCTGAATGATTGGGTCAAACATCTCTACAATTTCATTCACCAAATTCTTCAAATTAAAACTGCTGATACTCATTTCTTCTTTGCCTGCTTCAATTTTTGACAAATCTAGAATATCGTTTACGAGTGATAAGAGATGCTTGCCATTTCTTTCGATCACGTCGAGATAACTATATTCTTCTTCAGGAATGATCCCTTGCAGTCTCCTGTTTAACACCGAGGTCAACGCAATGACAGAATTGAGCGGCGTCCTAAGTTCGTGACTCATGTTTGACAAAAATGTGCTTTTCGCATGCGTTGCTTCTTTCAGAAGTTTACTCTGCATCTCAAGTTCCATATTTTGTTCGGTCAATTCGTTTGCCTGCATTTCTAATTCCGCGGATTGCTGCTGTAATTCCATGTTTGCTTTTTGAATTTTTTCCGAGAATTCCAAAACTTTTAAAGAAGCAAAAATACTATTAAAACGTGCTGATAATTCATTTATCAAATTATTCACGAGCCAAATAGAATCCTCTGAATACTTTTTAATGCTAGCAAGCGAAATGATCATCGATACTTCTTTTCCTTTTAGTACTGGTATTGTAATGATTTCTTTTGCGATGAAATCCCCACTGACCGTGTGATATGTGACTTGACTGTCGCTCGGAATATCAGCGATATGCTGTACTTTTTTTGATGAAATGGCTAGCCCAAACTCCCCTTCACGTTCTATGGCGGAAAAAGTCTTTGCGGTTTCTACATTTAACCCGATTGACGCATAGCGCTCAAAATGATTTGTGTTTTCATCTAGGAGGTACATTGCACCAACCTGTGAATCAGTATGTTCTAACAAGCTTTGCAGCAACGCTTGGCAAAAGAGTCGCAAATCATCCTGTCGAATCATCACGTTGGAGACCTCCATTTTCCCCTCTTTCCTGACTATCTCGCTTTGCAGAGAATCAGCCATGCGATTAAAAGACTGTGCAAGTAATCCAAGCTCATCATTTGAACTAACCTTAATACGAAAATCCATTTTCCCTTCTTGTAACTCATTTGTCGCAATCAAATGCGTTTTAATCGGACGTAAAATCTTTCGACGCAATAAAAAGCTAATAACCAGCATCATGAATAAAATAATGCCTAACACAACTTCAAGCTCAAGCAGATCAGAATTTTTAGTGACGGCTGCATCAGAATAAACCTGATCCGCCTTTTTTATAGCAAAATCTAAAACCGTTGCAGTTGCTAAAATAGCCGCATCGTATTGACTTTCATTCAACCCGCTATTTACGACCCTCGCCTCTGCTTTTGAAATGTTCCCAGATGCGTAAAGGCGAAGCGTCTCGTCACGTAATGTTTTCCAGTTCAAGACCGCCTGATTCAGCATGTCAATATCGCTTTTTGGTCCTAAATACCGTTGATAGAGAATCTCAATTTGACGAACCGCATCGGCTTCGTCGGTTCTAATTCTCATCAAAATGTCCCCTTCTTCTTTACTATTCACATATTTATGTTCCATTACCAAGACTTTTGTTGCGAGTCGCAAACGAAGCAAATCTGCATTTAATGAACCAATCGCTCGTTGCACAAGGAGGGGATGTTGATACATCACATCTGTATTTTTCCATATGTTATTCGAATTAAACAGACTATTGACACCCAAAAAAACAACCACCAGGAAAATAATAATCAGACTAAGATTTAATTGCCATGATATTTTCAAATCTCTAAATTTCATAAATACGCACCTCTACTTTTTTTTATAAAACATCGGTATGACCGCCACTTCTTGCAATTCACTTTTTGAAATAAGCAAATGCCTTTCTGACTCTCCAATAATTAAGTACCCGTTTGCAGACAACGCGTTTACCAATTTATCAATAATAAACTTCTGACATTCATCATTATAGTAGATCAAACTATTCTTGCAAAAAACAACATCAAATTCACCAAAAATACTTTCCTTCGGACTGGCAGAATGCTTATCAAGGATATCATATTTTGAAAAAATTATTTTTTCTTTCAGTCTAGGTGATATCACATAGGTATTACCACTTTTCTCAAAAAATTCATTCAGTTGAACTAATTTGATGTTTTGAATGCTTTGTTCTGAAAATGCACCAACCTTCGCAAACGCCAATTCTTCATCGGAGATGTCAGTTGCAATAATTCTATAGCGCATTGGCTTTGCGTTCAAAGCAATATAGTTTTCCGTTGTCATTGCGATAGAATACGGTTCTTGTCCAGAGGAACATCCTGCCGACCAAATTCGGATTTCTGCAGATGTTTTTTTTGCTCTGACCAATTCAGGCAATATTTTCTCTTCAAATAACTCAAATGCACACGCATCTCTATAAAATTCAGTATATGTAATAAGTAACGATTGTTGTAAAGCAAATGCCTCAGTCGGGTTATTTTCTAAAAAAATCACGTAGTCAGAAACACGCATCACTTCCACAAAAATACATCGATTGATGATTGACTTTTCTAAAAAGGATTCTGAAAAAACTGACAAATCAACATCATAGATGCTTTCCATCAAGTCAATGACTTCTTGTATAGAACAGTCAAAAATATTATCAGTTCTCATAACGCACCTTCTTGTGGGCATCTCAAAATTATTCATTTATCTTTGTCAAACATTGTATCGCAAAATACAGAATATTTCAAGAAAAATCAGTCTTTTTAAGTACCTGATTAACGAAAACATCCACTATCTTTTCATCAAAATGTGTTCCTGCACATCGAATCAATTCTTTCACTGCCTCGTCCCAACTCATCGTATTTCGATACGGTCTATGTTGCGTCATCGCATCAAATGCATCTATGACAGAGATCACTCTTGAGATTAGAGGGATCTCGTCACCTGCCAATTTTTGTGGATACCCACTTCCATCAACTTTTTCATGATGCGATAATATATACAACGCGATGTGTTGAAACTCAGAGGTGGCCTGCGTGATGTGATATCCAATCTCACAGTGGCGCTTGATTTCATTACACTCCGCGGTGGATAATTTGGAAGGTTTTTTTATAATAGCATCATTGATCGCAATCTTCCCGATATCATGCAAAAGAGCTGTCAATTCCAAGTCATTGATCATTGATTCGGAAAGTCCAATTTCTTTACCTGTCTCTCTCGCAAGCGCTTTCATTCTCTCCCCGTGCTCAAAAGTTTCAATATCCTTCTCATTCAAAGTAGTTAATATTGATGAAACAATAGAACTTCTCAAACTTTTTCTCTCAAATAGCTTGCGTTTATACATAAAATCTTCTGCAATTTTTATCGTTTGATAAATATTGTGAGAAGCATCACTTTTCGTTGCGTAGCCAACTGATATTGACGACTGCAAGGTGTTTTCATTATATAACTGAATATCCATTTTTTCATAAAGCGCTTCCACTTCACTGGAAGAAGTTTTCGGGAGTAAGATAATCATCTCATCGCCTCCCCATCGCGCTAAAATATCGTTTTTACGTAACAATCGTTTCAATTTTCCCGCAGTCAATTGAATCAGTTTATCCCCTTCCTGATGACCATAAATATCGTTGATTAGTTTTAGCCCATTAATATCACAAATCATTATTGAAAGTGGCAAATTGTTTTCTGTGTCCAAATCAATTAACTTCTCTTCAAAATATCTGCGATTATGTAATCCCGTTAAGCTGTCATGATAACTGTAATGAATGAGCTGCTCAGATTTTTTCATATCCTCGGTTATATCACGAACGGTTCCAATCATTGCGGTTAAATTCCCTTGCTTATCAAACTCTGGTTTCCCATAACTATGAACCCATCGCTCTTGTTGATCAATCACCCGAAGGATTTTATACTCAAAATCAAGCCCCATTTTCGTCATTCTTAGTTCGTCAAGGTAGTCTCTCATGCGCTTTTGCCCATCCGGGTGAACGGTGTTAATCCATCCTTCGATAGAATGATCGAAATTGTCATCAATACCAAAAATCCGGTCTAACTCGTCGGAACTTTTCCAACTCCCGTTCGTAAAATCTAATTGATAACTTCCAACATGCCCAACCTTCTGAGATTCTTGCAGAAAACTCGCTGTAATTCTTAATTCTTCTTCGATGGCCTTCCGCTCCGTAATATCAAGAAAGACAACGATGCCTGCCATGACGTTGCCGTTTTCGTCTTTTATGGGCGCAGCATTTGCTAACACAATGCGATCCTCAAAATTATCTCTTCGGATCATAAACTCTTCATTTGACTGTTCCCCGTACAATACCGCTTTTGCTAAAGGGACCTCGTCAATTTTGTATGGAGTACCATCTAAATGTAATATGTTCCAACTGCTTACATACTGATCAATCGCGATATTTTCCATGATTTCTTCTGCCGATTTATCTCGAATCAAAAGACCTGCTTTGTTCACATAAAGTAGTTTTCCATCAGGGGCTGCCGCGATCGCCATGCCTGCCTGGCTATTGTCAAAAGCAGCCTTCAAAAACATTTGTACCTGTCTGAGATCTTCTTCCGCAATCTTTTGCTGCGTGATGTCTTGTATTGTGGTTACAGTATAGAGTGGCGTGCCCTGATTGTCCTTAACAATACTCGCTGTGATCATGACGTGTATAATGCTTTTATCCTTTTTAATATATCGTTTCTCAAAGTAAACATTATCGACTTCTTGATTGACTAGTTTTTTCATGATTGCTCTGCTTTTTTCAATGTCATCCGGGTGAGAAATATCAGCATATTGATAGCTTTTTAATTCTTCAAGTGAATATCCAAGAATATCGCAAAACATTTGGTTTGCATTTAGAAACATGCCATTCAAGGCCGTATTGCATATGCCTAGTGCCGAATGATCAAAGATTGCATGGTATCTTGCTTCGCTCTCCTTCAAGTTTTCTTCAAACACTTTTTGCTCTGTAATGTCTTTCAGTATGCAGTGCGTTTGTGCAAAATCTCCATTCTCAAGATATCCTATGCGCCCATCAAACGCAATTGTTTTGTACTGACCACTTTTATGAACCAGATTAAATTCCGAATGAATTTTTCCGGCAGCCTTAAAAATCGGGAAACGCGCGCGAAATGCTTCTACAAATTCAGGTGCAAGGAAATCGCCAAACCACTTTCCAATTACCTCTTCTCTTGTATATCCTAACATTTCAAGCCATGCCTCATTTACTTCTAAAAAATTGCCATCAAAATCAAGTGACTGATAACCCAATGGTGCTTTTTCAAATAGCCCTTCAAAACGCTCCTCGCTTTGCTTCAACTCTTTTTCTGTGTTTTTTAGATTAGTTAAATCATCCGCCATGCTCATCACAAGTCTTCGACCATCAGGTATTCTGCCAAGCGGAGCAGAACTAAAATTCCACACCCGTTCTTTCCCGCTTTTTGTCTTTATTATATATTCGCCATCTTCGTGTCTTTTCGCAAGAGAATATAATTTATCAATGTCCTTTAGTACAATCTCCATTCCTTCTCCATATGCCTTTTCTGACCAAATATAAGTGGAAGGAATGTCCTGCATAGAGTAACCGCTAATTTCTGTCCATGCGTTATTGAGTTGCATCACCTCACCATTTTCAGCATGTATCATAATTGGGAAAGGGGCTTCCTCTACGGCTCTCTTAAATAATTCATCTTGTACATTTATTTCCTGCATCATAGTTACAAAATACTTTGGATTCCCATCTTCATCTTTCACTAATGAGGACGATGTCTTTGCCCACGCAAGAGAGCCGTCTTTTTTCACATATCGTTTCTCAAGAGAAATCGTTTTGGTTTTAT
>Ga0194063_10001215_pt1 | contig 17054 bp, 12 predicted proteins | sample SepL3720m_MetaG_FD_155459 | JGI IMG/M metagenome (GOLD analysis project Ga0194063, IMG submission 155459) | Anoxic zone freshwater microbial communities from boreal shield lake in IISD Experimental Lakes Area, Ontario, Canada - Sep2016-L373-20m | ecosystem: Environmental > Aquatic > Freshwater... | reverse complement strand
GGTTATAGATGCGGTAGAGGCGCTAGGTTGCACCGTAGTAGGCGTGGTTGCACTGATAGACCGCCTCTCTGGAGCCCGTGAGCTGCTCGAGGGCAATGGCTACCACTTCGACGCCATCTTTACTATTAGAGATTTGGGGATTGAGGAGTAGGAAGCAGATCATTCCATCAACTATGGCTCTTACAAAAACCACCACGAAGCGGTGACGGAATTTAGCCTGGGGCGTAAGCCCCAGGAATACCATCGAAAAAAAATTCCACCCTGCAAGGGTGGCGGAAGGTTCCACCACCCTTGCAGGGTGGGTGTTATTTTGGGGCCGTATCCCTGGGGCTTACGCCCCAGGCTAAATTCCGTCACCGCTTCGCGGTTTTACTCAACATATTCCGGGGCGATAGAAACTACGCCACCGCACCAACTTCAATATAATCCGTTAATCCCCAAAAATTCAAGTAGAAGATCATGAGCGAGTGTAATGAGTCGAATGGTTCTAAGACCTTACGGTTCAGGCAAGGTGATAGCACAACGGAACCCTACGCCGCTGTCGATGTAGCTGGCGGGATCGTAGCTGTAACGCATCGCGCAGCGCATACCGCTGTCTTCACCCCACGAACCGCTCCGCATCGTACGATTAGTGCCGAGATCCGGGCCGGTAGGATTATTAACTGCTGTAAAGGAATACTCACCGTACCAGTCACCACACCACTGCCAAACGTTGCCCGCCATATCCTGCGCACCACACCAACTGGCACCGGCAGGGAAACTCCCCACCGGCCAGGTAGATTTGCCCCTAAGGAATGAATTGTAGTAATTAGCGCACTTGGTACTATCCCAGCCGTTATTGGGATCAGCAGCGGTGGCGATGCCACCCCACGGGAGGTTGCGCCCTTGCGGGCCGCGGGCGGCGTATTCCCATTGTGCCTCGGTTGGCAATTTCACCCCTGCCCAGTCGGCATAGTCTTTGGCATCGTACCAGGTGACATTGACTATCGGGTGCCGCTGCAATGCCGGGTCATCCCAACCAGTTGAGCCAGTCCAACTGAAGTTATTCCCCGGCCAGGGTGGCAATTCATGTCCGGTAGCAGTGCAAAAGGCGCGGTACTGCGCCACCGTTACATCATACTTGTAAATCCAGTAGCCGGAGAGGGTGACCTGCTGGGTGGCAGGTGCCCACCAGTTGTCATACTCGGTACCCATGGTGAAGGTATCACCGGGAACCCAGACGAGGGGAGCGTTGTCTTTTAAGTTAGTGCTAGTCGTACCTGCCGGTAAGGTTTGCACTACATTATAGGGCAACTCACGATAGATCTTATATGCCACCGTTGTGCCTTTCTCACGCGCGTAGACGATGATGGAGTAGGATCGGGCAACGGAGGGTGTCCAACTGCAGGTATTGGATGCACCGTATTCCTGCAGCGTCAGCCAGGCATAGACGCCTGGTGCGGATAAGTATTTGGCCTTAAACTGGTACTCCAGTGTACCCCCGCCGGTAGGGGTCGCTATCAAAGTAGTCGGTATGCCAACTGCGGAAATTTGTGGTGGTAAGGTGGCGAGCGCCAGGCTGGTAACCGCCGGGACAACCACATAGTTAATGATGCTGCTCTGCTGGTCATAGCTGTCGGTCTTCCCTTTCTCACGTGCCTGCGCTACTACCGTAGTATAGGTAGTAGCCTGCTTGGGTGACCAGGTGACGACGTTGCTGCCCGAATATTCTTTTATCAGCTCTGTCTGCTGCACAGCAAGGGCATCGTTATAGAGCGCATAGAATTTATATTCCAAAGTGCCACCGCCGGTGGCAGTTGCTGTAAGTTTGACAGGTGTACCGACGCCGGTAGGAGAAGGACAGGAGGCGGCTAATTGTAGCCAACTCACTGGGGTCTTAACGGTATATGGTATCTCTTTGAAAACGGTATATGTAACACTCCTGCCTTTCTCGCGTGCATAGACATAGAGGATATAGGGGTGGGCTTCGGCTGGTGTCCAGGTGCAGGTGCTCAGTACGCTGTATTCCTGCAATGTCTGCCAGGTGTAAGTGGTGTCCGGCAACTGATACTTCACGCGGAAGCGGTACTCCACGGTACCACCATTCACCGGGGTGACGGACAGCTTCACGGAGGTTCCCACCGCGGTAGGTGACGCGAGGGAAAGGGTGACCCGGATATCGGTTACCGCAGGCTTTACGGTGATAACCTGATCGCGATACAGCAAATATGGTATGGTGGTGCCCTTCAGGCGGGTGTATGCGACGATGGTATAGACGTGCGCCTCGGGCGGTGTCCAGGTGCAGGTATTTTTACTGCTGTACTCCTGCACGGTAGTCCAGACAGAAGAACCGGTAGCGTCGGTATACTTCGTGCGGAACTTAAACTCTAGCGCCCCCGGAGTATCGGGTGTGGCCGTCAAAAGCACCGGCGTGCCCACGGCAGTCGGCGAGGCAAGGGAAACCGTGAGTGCAAATGAAGTCGGAGCTGCTGCCCAGGCGAATGAACCCGTGAGACAGAGCAGTAACGCGGTGATGATGTGCATCGCCAGTGAACGTTGTGTCATGGACTATGCCCTCCTTTTGAGAAACAGTACCTGCTGACTAATTCTACATGTTGATGTAGATACCTGCTGAGAATCAAAAGCTGAATTTTCTTCTGCGCTAACTACTCATTTCCACGGAATCCCCAACTCCGTCGCGCCATCGCGGACGGTCTGGCGGAGATATATGCACGTTCTGCCTTCTGCTGTGGTTATACAGTAATCATCACCTTGCCGCATTGGTGCCATTAATGTGTCAGCTTGTACATAATGCTGCTCGAAAGCGTGGCATACTGGTACCAGCATAGCAAAGAATATGGTCATAACGGCGTAAATGGTAATCATAGAGCGTGCCAGCGCCAGCTTAACTAATACTTCCTCCGGGTGTTTCCGCTTCCATAATGCTGGCAACAGTGGAATCAGTAGCAGAATAACGCCTGATAAACATAGTATTGCCACCAGCAGATTAGCCTTCAGTGGTGAATGAGCGATAATTGGCATAAGCAAAAGCGTGGTAACCGGCACCATTATCAGGCCAGCAGCTAGTGTACACCAGATGACGGTAAGAATGGCAATGCCAAACCGAGTGAAGCGTTTCCGCCATGTTGGAATATCAGCCATTGGGTCTATTGAATTGCTTTTCTGCTGCAAGATGCCGGCTGCAACTGTGGTGGGTACTATGAGTGTCCAAAGTGTAAATATTCCAATACCGATGAAAAATGGTAATTTGAACGGAGGCGTCAAACCTTGGTCACGTAAGGAAAGGGCAGGAGTGGCGATAAATATCAGGTATAGTACCAACGGCATCACTAACCCAAAACCCACTATCCGCAACCAATCACGTATGGAAAAGTTGACTTCAGTTGCTTGCACTTCGCCACTACGCATGACAATCTTCCAGCGCCAGTATTTCAAACCGGCATATAGCAGTAGCAAAAAAGCAAAGATGGTCAAACCGGCAGCTTCTGCTCCCTCTACAGAAACGTATTCGGTCAGACGTGAAGGGGTAAGGGATTCTTCGGTTATTACTCCCGCTTGTTGAACAGCTAATACTGGTATAAATGCTACCGCCATCATCCCACCATGTTTCGCTACCAGTTCATCATTTTTGCGTCCTTGTTCATTATGCATGGTATCCTTCCACTCGATAATTTTCCCCATGAGTATCTTATGATGTGCTTCAATCTTCGACGCTTCATCGTCAAGTCCGTAGTTACGGCAAACAAGCGCATCATATTTTGCGCTGACATCGCTAATGTATTTAGCAACTAACATCCCAATTAATGACATCGGTGTGTCATTGGCTACCTGCACTACCAGTCTTTCACCGATATTCAGATATTGCTCTGCTTCTGTTCTCTTCCCTTCCGCCAGCAAAGTAGCAAGATAGAAACCATTTACTCTTGCAAAAGGACGGATCTTACTATATTCAGGGTAGAGCACCGATGCAAATACAGATGTTTCTACGAGGCGATCGCTATAACTACGTTTAGGAGGCAAAGCAGCCAATTTCGCACGGAGAAGAACCTCGCCGTGGCTCAAAAAAGGTAACTGCGACCCAATAACCAGTTCCTGCATCCCCCAATCAAGCTTCTGTCGATCGAGAATATCAAACTTATAACTTATATCATCAGGGCCCTTCACTAGTTCCTTTGTCCCCTGCTTAATATACATATCCGCCAACAAGTAGTGATATAGAGCGTTATTCGGCTCCCGACGGATTCCTTCACGAAAATCCTCTTCACCCCCCTTTGTTGCCGCAAATAGGGCAAACTGTGCTGCCGATACTTCATCAGTGCCCATCGGCGTCTGCTCGGGGCGTGTCAGCAGCGCATACAGGTGTTCACGTTGCGACTTTTGCCAGACGAATGGATAGGCTTGTTCAGCCGTGTTTGCATTATCAGTTGCAATTTTACTGACAATAGCATTGTCCTTTAGACTTGACTTCCCTGCCAATACAAAGGCATCATCTATTGTCCATGACCGAATTGCTGCATTCATGGATACGAGTAATGCGGCAATTACCGCAAGTGCTATCAAAATTCGTCGAAACATACTTCCTCCCTCATTTCCACGGAATCCCCAACTCCGTCGCGCCATCGCGGACGGTCTGGCGGAGTTGGATGACTATTCTGCCTTCGGCTTTTGAGTAACAAATTACGTCGCCTACACGCATTGTCGACGTCAGCTGGTCGGTCATTACATAGTGGCGCTCGAAAGCATAACTCACTGGTACCAGCAGGCCGAAGAACAGCGTCATGACGGCATAGACTGGTACCATCGAGAATGCCATCGCCATGTTATACGGCGCAGCTTCGGTGCGTTTCCTCTCCCAGATTGCAGGGAGCAACATTAGGGCCAGTGGTAGAAAAATGAAGGCTAAAATCGCCAGATTCCCCCCTACCCCGGTGATTATTGGCCTGGTCGCAAGTAAACGTATGAGCAATACGTATGTGACCAGGAAGAGCGAATAGCACGCAGCCAATAGGCATAGCAAATCAAGCAAAAAGGTCGTGACGATCCGCTTGAAACGTGCGCCGCGGTTTTCTTCAAGCATAACAGAATGGCTGATACTCTTTCGCCGAAGTGCCTTTATCGCTATTGTAGCTGGTACTATGAGTGACCAGAGCAGAAATAGTATAAAGCTGATCACAAACTGCCAGATCGAGTGTCCTATCCCATAGTCACGCCCAGATATAGCAGGAATGGAGATGAATACGAGATATAACGCTATAGGGGACAGCAAACCAAAGACTATTATCCGCAGCCAGTCACCGCGCGATAAAACGACCTCTGGCTCGGGTTGCACTTCACCTCGGCTGGCCAACTTCCACCGCCAATATTTCAAGCCAGAGTAGAGCATCAGTAAAAATGACAGCAGGCTTAACCCGGTTGCCCACGCCCCTTCAGCCAGCGCATATTCGGCCAACCGCGATGAACGCAAAGAATCCTTGGTAATTTCATCAACCGGAAACCCGGGGATAACCACGTATTTCGCCAGCACCCCTCCATACATCCTGGAACGCCTATCTCCTTCATCACGGATTGTTTTAATACTATCTTTCCATGCCAGCGGCTTCGTTATTAGTAACCCCAACTGGGTATCAATCATATCAGCTTCATCATCGTAACCAAAGGAACGACATGCACGTACATCTTCTCTTCTGCAAATAGCACCAACCGCAATTGCAACTAATTGAGGAATAAGCTGTATTGGAGTGTCATTGGAAACTTGTACTACCAGATGAGTTCCGGTGTATAGGAATGGCTCAGCTTCCTCGCGTTTTCCCTCTGCCAGCAAGGTCTGCAGGTAGAAACCGTTCACGCGTGCGAAGTTGCGGATAGCACTGAATTCTGGTGTTTCGAGTGAGCTAAACTCAATCGCTGCACTATAAATACTATCAATACCACGATCGGAAGGTGTGGCATCCAATTGTGCACGAATCAATGCGTCACGGTGGCTTAAAAATGGAAGCTGCAAGCCGATCGCCATCTCCTGCATACTTAGATCAAGTTTCTGCCGATCAGTGATCGTGTAATCGTAATGGAACTCACCGGTATCCTTATCAGTTATGGGGCCTTTACCTGTCAAACCTTGCCTGATATACATATCCGCTAACAGGTAATGGAATAGGGCATTGTTGGGTTCGCGCAGTATACCTTCGCGGTATATCTCTTCTTTCTTTTCAACCTCCGCAAGCCACACCAGACGTGCCAGTGCCAATTCATCATTCCCCACAGATGGTTTCTTTTCCAGTTGCAGTAAACTACGCAATTTCATTCGTTGCGATTTCTGCCAGGCAAAAGGATAAAAATATTCTGGCAGGTCCTTCGGTTTCAAGCTTATATTAGTTAAGAATTTGGTCACTGGGCTATCTTCTGTCAGCCCAACGTACCCCGCAATGGTATTTGCCTGTACTCTCAAACGCATACATTGGTTCACTGACAAAAGAATGGCAACGATGATAGCGGATATAATCAAAATTCGACGAAACATCATGCCAAAATCCTTCCAGTAGTGCGGGCTTTCTTCTGCACCAACTATATATCATACGGGTAAATATGTATAGTGGCGCAGTGCTATAGTACCAAACCATCAGGGGAGAGGCGTTTGCCTCTCCCCTGGTGGTTTCTGTCGTATCCGCAATTATAGGTTATTCAATTATCTCCACTGCGACGTCGTGTTGACGGCCCCAGCGGTTGGCTTCGGCGTTGGTGTCTACGCAGACATCGATGATGTTGCCTTTGATGGCGCCACCGGTGTCCAGCGCTACTGCCATGCCATAGCCCTCGACATACACCCGTGTCCCCAGCGGGATCACGCGCGGGTCGACGGCGATTACTCCGCGGCGGGCGATGTCGCCGGTGCAAGTTTTGCCATAGCAGCCCGGATCCCACGGGGTATAGGCGGTCGCTTCCATATAAAGCACCTTGCGCACATTGGCCCCGCTACGCGAGGGCTGGGTGCCGCGGGTGATGATGGTCGGGCTGGCCGTAGCGATCACCTTTTTCCCCTGGAACCAGCGGGCAGTCTCCTGGCCGTCTTTCTTCCAGAGTATCCATTGGGTCTCGCCGACTTCCGCCTGGCCTTGCTGAATTGTGTTCGTCACCCCCTGCACCTGGCTGTCATCCGCGCGGATTTCCACAGGGGCCTCATTGGTGTAGGGAACGGTGAACCAATCTGCTACCACGCGCGAGACGACGATCTTCATCCCCGGCGTCACCGTGGTATTCAGTGACGGTTCGACGATGTCGTAGCCTTTCAGGGTGACGCCCGCATTGTTGAGTACGCTCTGCACCGTGCCGGTCTCACCTGGAAGCAGACAAATTGATCCGTCGACCTGCAATGAAATGGCTGGTGAAGTGGTAGTTGCTGCGGGTGTGGTCTCTTGCGCGGGTAGTGTGAAGGTGGTTCCAAAGATGAGCAAAATGCTCAAAGTGACGATATTCGCAATTTTTCTTCGTATTCCGATAGGCCCTGTCCAACTTTCTTGCGCTTCTGGGCGCAATCCTCTCTGGCTCATCGCTACCTCCCTTTCAAAAATAGATTGGGTTGCGGCGTATGGTGCTGAGCGGGCTACGATTTTTACTTCGATGTAATGCTACAGCTACAACTTATTAAATGCAATACAGACCATTTACGCTGCGAATGAGGACGACTATCCGTCCTCTGTTTCGACAGAATAGCTGAAGTTTACCAGTCGTTTTTGCATGTGTCAAGTTTTGAGGCTGTGCGTGTTGTTCAAAGACGCTACCCCGGGTTTCGCCCGGGGCTAAAAAATTTATACGGGATATCGGTGTAGGATCGTATTAGCCCGTATTTTAATAACGGGCTAATACGAGCAAAGGCAAAAAGAGAGAACAATAATTTAGCCCCGGGCGAAACCCGGGGTTGACCATACAAATGTTTTTCCGTAGAATGGCAGCCAAAGCCGGGTTCACCCGGCGCGTCTGAATAGCCCCGGAATTTATGCCGGGGCTAAGGGTCACCATGATTCTATCATGACTGAACTGTTAAGACTGCGCGCACTAGTTCATTATTCGCAACCACTCCCATTTGTCACCATCCAGTGGTATCATAGAAGTTAATTTGAATACGATGAAACTCTTGGATGATCATGGTGTCAAAAAGGTTATGGGCGGTTGAACCCTCCCTATGGCGCTCGTAATGATATCATTATGAAGCTCCTGATGATCGTAGACTATTTTAAGACCGAAGAGGAGTTCCAATCATGACACTTTTCCAGTTGATCCAGCAGGGCGGTTTGACTCTCATACCGCTGGGTATCTGCTCTGTTCTCGTCGTAGCCGTCGCGCTGGAACGCTTATGGACCTACAGCCACCTGAACAAACTCCCTGATGAACTATTGCAACGGGTGAAAGACCTGCTGCGTAGCGGACAGTGGAAACAGGCCACTGCGTCACTGGCCGACATGGACAATCCCTACGCACGCATCGCCAACGCCTCGCTGCAGTATGATGATGCCAGCCCCGAGGAGATCTCCGACACGCTCTCCATGGCGTGCGACGCCGAGATCGACCGCGCGACGCGCACCTTGCCCATTGTCGGCACTATCGGCAACATCGCTCCGTTCATCGGCTTGCTCGGTACCGTTATCGGCATCATGTCCGCCTTCCGCGAAGTAGCCCGGCAGAACGCCGCCGGCACCAGTGTGGTCTCCGCCGGTATCTCCGAGGCGCTCATCGCAACTGCCGCCGGTCTGGCCGTCGGTATCATCGCCGTTATCATCAACAACTGGTGTCTCTCCTGGGTAGAGCGCTACCGTCTGGATCTGGAGCGCTTCAGCACTGAGTGGTCGTATCGATTACAGGATGCGAAAAACGCGCAGAAAGCGGGATAGCCGTTATGATACGCACGAAGAAATCACAGAACAGCAAGCTCATCACCAATATCAACATCACCCCCCTCACCGACATCTGCCTGGTGCTGCTCATCATCTTTATGGTGACGGCCAACACGCTGGCAAAGAAGGATGAGGCGCGCAACCTGCGCATCAAGCTGCCGCAGGCGGCGACGAGTGAGACGAAAACACCGAATAACCTGACAATCCGCATCGAAAACGCCGATAATATCTTCGTCAATGATGATCAGGTGACTTTTGAAACCATGGGGCAGAAGATCGACGACTACCGCGCCAAATACCAGACGGAGATGCTCGTCATCAGTTCCGACGAGAATGTCCCCTATAAGCTGGTGATCACCGCTATGGATATCGCCAGAAAGCACCAGATAAACCAGATCGCCTTCGCCGCACGCTTGCCGGAGGCGCCGAAATAACCTGAATCGCAGGATGAACAGTATCGTACTCGCAGCACGCCTTAGAAGAGGTAAAACCATGAAGCACAATACCATCGTAATCTGGCTCTCGGTATCAGCGGTAATACACGTCTTCCTTTTACTCTGGATGCACTTCACCCCACTGTCAGTGCAGCAGATCGAGGGAGATAATAGTACCATCATCGTGAGTATCATCGACCCGGCGGAGGCCGCGGTGATTCCACTACCGGTACCCCCCCCGGTCAATGATCCGAAGATGGTCATCAATAAACCGGGCATGCCACAACCACTGGGGAACTCCACCCGCAACGTCCCCGGCCCCACTGGCAAGGTAGCCAGCAACGGCCCGAGCGTGGGCGCAACGGCTCCGCCTGCAGTTCTGGACGCACCTAACTCAACTGACAAACTACCAATTGGTGTACCCGGAGGCAAAGGTACCGATCCAAACTCGACCAACACCGGGCTACCCGGCCCCATTGGAGAAACTCGCGGTGCAGCGATTGAATCCATTGGCATCCCGATTTACCCCAAGAACCATACCGATGGCGAAGAAACTACTGTTACCTTGAGCATCAGCGTAGGCACAGACGGAAAGTACGCTGGATATAAAGTGATCGAAGGTGCTCCCTGGGCGGAGAATGCCGCTGTAGCAAAAGCTAAAAAAGGTTCCTATAGAGTAGCAATGGAAAATGGCATCGCAGTTGCTGGGACTATAACAAAATCCTGGCGCTTCAACGGCGATGGCACTGTTACAGAACAGTAATAACGAGAGGAAAACTCCATGAATAGACTCATATCGGCTGGTATCACCGCGTCGCTAGTGTTGGCAGGCGCACTCACCGGCTGGGCACAGGCTGGGCCAAAAGCGCCCACAGTAGTCTCCATTGAGAATGAGTACGTGCGCACCACAGCGAATGGCGGTGAACGCGAGACCGGGCGCTTTTCTGTAAACGTCACCAACGGCTATCCTGCGCAACCGGACAGCCAGAACCAACCGCTAATCTACGGTGGCAAAGCCCCCTACACCAGCTATACCACCGTGCGCATCGACGGCACGGACTTCATCTTCGGGGGCAGAACCGTGCGCCGCGCCGGTGCTGGGGGCAAATTCGGCACGGAAGTGACCGCTCCGGTGGAACGGGACGGCGTCATCACCTGCGCCTACAAATTCGGCGACATCACCGTCCAACAGGATCTGCAGATCGTCCGTGGCCAGTACAGCCGCGTATATGACACTGTGGGGATCAAGTACCGCCTCTTCAATGACGGTACCACCGCGCATGAAGTGGGCCTTCGCCTGCTGGTGGACACCATGTGCGGCAAAAACGACGGCGCGCCCTTCCGCATCGCCAATAAAATCATCACCAAGCCCATTGAGCTACCACTGGCTGGAGAGGAATTCCCGGAATACTTCATGGCCTTCGACAGCGTGGAGAAGCCCACCGTCGTCTCCCTCGGCACGCTGCGTGGTGGATCGCTGACCACTCCGAATTCGCTGGTAGTGGCCGACTGGGGCACGCTGGCAGATGACCAGTGGCACCCGACTATCCCGGCAGACGCCACCTTCATCCGCAAAGGTGAAGATGAGAACGACACTGCCGCCGCCATTTTCTGGAATCCTACCACCGTAGCCGCAGGGCAGACGCGTACTATCCTGACGCAATACGGCATCGGCGATGTCAGCTTCAGCAAAGGCAAGCTGAGCCTGGGCTTATTCGTCGTCCCCAGCGTGGACTATGATAACTCCGGCGACACCACCTTTAATATCACCGGTATGCTGGAGAACTCCGGCGGCTTCCCTGCTAAAGACACCGTCCTGTCACTGGAACTGCCGGAGGGGCTGGAACTGGTGGGCGGGAGCAAACGCGTCACCAGCTACGCCGAACTGAAACCAGCCGACGGCCGCCAGGAAACCTGGACGGTGCGCCCAACTGGTATTGCCAGTGGGCCACTGACCATCAAATTGAATGTTATGACAAAAAATGGTGCCCTTGAGCCGAACTCAGTTAAGCGTATAGTGAATGTGAACGTACCCGTCGCCGTGCTGACGTTAAACTCCAGCCTGACGAAAATCCCACTCACCGCAGACGGAATGCCCGCCAACGCTTTCGCCGTCTCGCTCGACCTCACCCCGGCGGACAACTTCTACGGCACACGACTGACATTAACGTATGACCCGGCGGTTATCGCCCCCATGTATATCTCCCGCGGTAGCGCCTTCGTCGGCGGGGACGTCGTGAATGGCTACACCATATTAACCGACTGGAAATATACCTTCGTTAAACCTGGCATTATCACCATCTCCGGCACCCGCGCCGGTGCGGCGGTGTTGCGCCAGCCCACTACCAGCATCGCCTGCATCCGTTTCCGCACGGTGGGGACAGGCAAATGCGACCTGCAGGTGCAGGATGCTTCGTTGCTGACAAATATCAACACCTCGCTGCCCTTGAGCTTCACCGGACCAGACCTGGAAGTGGTTCGCTAAATATTTCAATCGGAGGAGAATTAACCATGCGTAGAATAATAGCCACCCTGGCGCTCAGCATCCTGTTCGCTATACCTGTTTTAGCTCAGACATCGGACGCCAAACGCCTGGCTGAACTGGAAAAGGCTAATATCGTATTACACGACGATATGGCGAAGGCGCAACTGCAATTGAGCCTGATGAATGATCGTCTGGAGAAAGCGATCAATGCGCTGACCAAAGTACAGGGCGACCTGGCAACCGAGCGCAACAATCGCCTGCAGGTGGAAGATTTGCTGAAGGCGGAAACCACTGCCCGTCAGCTACTGGTGACGCAACTGGCGAGTATGAGGACCGAGAATGAGAATAAAATCGCGGCGCTGATCGTGGCACAGGACAAGAAAATCGCTGATGAGCGCTTATATGCATCCACGAACTTCGCTACTCTAAATAACGACATCGACCGGCGCTTTGCGGATAGCAAAACTGCTACCGATGCACAGTTCACCCTCACCCGCAGCGACCTGCTTAAGCAGATGGGTGTCATCAATGATGCACTGGTGGCCTCCGATAATGCACTTCGCTCTGACTTGCTGAAGAGCAACAATGAGCGCACCGCCCTGGATGGCAGATTCACCGACTATCAGACAGCTACCGCCGCTAACTTCACCATCCTGCGCAGCGATTATGACAAGAAACTTGGGGAGCAGAAGAACGATTATCAGGCACAACTGACCGCGCTCCGAAATGATGTCGTCGCGATGGACGCGCTGCAGACGAAAAGCAATCTCGACTTGCGCACAGAACTGCTGGCGCGCATGGACACCAACCAGGCCGCCACCGACCGACGCATCAACACACTGCACGACAGTGTAGCGGTAGACCTGGCCACTCTTAACAGTGCCCTCGGGCAGGCGACGGGCAACCTGACCACCACCACCGGTGATGTGCGTGATTCGCTCTCCAATCGCATCGATCGCGCCGATAACCGCACTTCCCAACTACAACGCGCGCTGATAATCCTCGCCATCGGCGCCTACGCCGCGCACAACTTCTAGAAACGCTTGCGGGCGCATGATCATTGATCATGCGCCCGCAATGGTTCATATTTGATAGTCCGTTCTCATGGGCGGGACGCCCATGGCACGGTACCTTAACCCTCAATCTCCAGTATCTCGCCGCAAATCTCTTCCCAGTTCGCGTAGGCTTGCTTCAGCTCCTCTTGCTTCGCTTCGTGGTCAGCCGTGGTGTCCATCGCTTTGCCGGTATCCAGATAGAGCGCCGGGTCCGCCAACTTCGCTTCCAATCCTGCCACTACTACCTCCAGCTTGGCGATCAACTCTTCGGATTCATGCCGTCGTCGTTGCCAGTATTGTATCGAATGCTTGGACTTCGCCTTCGGCGGGGCAACTGGTGCCACCGGAACAGGAGCAGGCTTGGCCGCCTGCGGCTTCGCCTTCACTGGATGAATGGGGGCAGGCGGTGGCGGTGGCTCCGGTTGGTTCAGTTTCTCCTGGTATTCGCTGTAGTTGCCGTTGTAGCTGCGCATTTTGCCCTCGTGTAATTCCAACACACGGTCGGCCACGCGGTCGATGAAATAGCGATCATGCGACACCATCAGCACAGTGCCGGTGTAGTCGGCCAGCGCCGCCTCCAGCGATTCCTTGCCGTCGATATCCAGGTGGTTCGTCGGCTCGTCGAGGATGAGCAGATTCGCCCCGGAGAGGAACATCTTCGTCAGCGAAACGCGGCTGCGTTCGCCGCCGGAGAGCGTACTCACCGGACGCTCGACATCTTCCTCGAAGAGCAAAAACCGCGCCAGTGCACCGCGTATCTCGCTCTGCGACAAGTGCGGATTGATCGTCGCCACTTCCTGAATTACTGTCAGGCGCGGGTCAAGATTGCGCCCTTCCTGATCATAATAGTACCAGTCGACATTGTGGCCGAAATGTGACTTGCCGCCATCCGCCTTCATCTCCTCTATCAATATGCGCAGCAATGTCGTCTTGCCACTGCCGTTGGGGCCCAGGAGGGCGGCACGTTCCTTGCGCCAGAGGGTAAAGGAGATATCCTCCAGCAGCGGCTTGTCGAAGCGTTTCTTCAGCCGGTCCACCGTCAGCACCTCGCGCCCGCTGTTTTTGCTCGGTTTGAAGACCATCTTCGTCTTATCCACTTGGCCGGGGAGGGTGATGTGTTGCAGCTTGTAGAGCTGTTTCTGCATACTGCGCATGCGCGTGTACTGACGGAAGCTGAAGAGACGCTGGATGATGGCCTGCAGACGTAGCTTCTCTCGCTCGATAGTGTCCGAGCGCTTCAGCATCATCTCGTTCTCTGCCGCTTTCTTCTCCTGATAAGCGGTGTAGTTGCCGTCGAACTGCCGGATGTGCGTGTCTTCGATCTCGGCGATGTGGTTGCAGACGCGGTCGAGCAGGAAGCGGTCATGCGAGACGATGAGCACGGCACCGCGATAGCCGTTGAGGTAATCCTCCAGCCAGTTTATTGCCGCCAGGTCAAGGTGGTTGGTCGGCTCATCGAGCAGCATCAGATCGGGGGCCGCCAGCAGCAGCTTTGCCAGCGCCAGCCGACGTTTCTGGCCGCCGCTCAACACCATGACTTCCATGGTGTCCATCTCTTCCGGCATTCCCAGTCCGCGCAGAATCCGTTTGGCGTCGTTCTCCAGCGTATCACCGCCGCGATGATGGAAATCCTCCGCCAGCCGCGCATGTTCATGCAGCAATTTATCGAAGGCGTCATAGTCCTCATGTGCGCCGGGGGCGCTCATCTCCGCCTCCAGCTCGTGCATGCGCACTTCAATTTCCACCAGATCAGCACGTGAAGCGAGTAGCTCCGGCAGCACCGTGCCGCCGACGAGAAGCTCCGCCTCCTGCTCCAGGTAGCCCACCCGCACCCCGCGCGGCACCGAGACCAGCCCGTTATCGGCGGTCTCCTGCCCGGTGATGATGCGGAAAAGCGTCGACTTCCCCGCCCCGTTGGGGCCAATTAACCCGAACCGCTCGCCCTCGCGTACCTGAAAACCCACCTCATTGAGAATCTCTTCCTCGCCGAAAGCTTTAGAAACATTTTGAACCTGCAGAAAAACAATAGCCATAATCGAGAGTAAGTATACCTGAATTTGGGCAAAACGTCGCGCGCAGGCGTGGAAAAGCGTACCCCGGATTTCATCCGGGGCAAAGATATTAATCTTCCCTATTTGGTCATGCACCGTATAAACCCGTGATCCGAATCACGACCTGATACGGGCAAAGGCTATCAATCGGATAAATATCATAGCCCCGGATGAAATCCGGGGTTTGGTTTTAGGGGAACGGGGCGTACCCCCGGAAAGCCGCCACCCTCTTCGCCTATGACGACAAGGGCAACCCGACTATTTACAAAGGGTATGCGTTAAGATATGATTCACAAAACCGCATGACGCAGTATGCGGATAAGCTCAGCGCGGGCTACCGCAGTGATGGATTGCGGGCGTGGAAAGAAGTCAACGGGGTGCGCACCTACTTCCTCTACGCGGGCGGGCAGTTGCTGGCGGAGCTTGATGAATCCGGCACCTTGATAACTTCATACACCTGGGGGCCAACGGGGCTGCTTTCTTCCACCAGGAGTGACTGGTTCTGACCCGACAGGTTTTTTGCCGGGTGAAAGTTTTCCTACCACTTGGAGGTAACATTATGATAGAGAGAATCAATTCAGAACTATTTCAAGTAAAAACCCCGTATTCAAAAAAAGATGCAGAATCTGGACTTTTGAAATGCGGTGCAGTGATAGATAGTAGGAATAATAGTGATGATCATGGGGTAGCCATTTGGGCTATGAACCTAAATATTCTACGCCGAAGAGCGCCCTTTGCTTATTTGTTTGCTAACGAATTAGCTTCAGTTGAGGAGTTTAGAAATGAAGATTTTGGATGTGAAGCTTGGTATCAACAGAGTTTGCCTGCAATGTTACTACTACATGGTGTATGGATTACGAATCCACTCTGGGATTCTCCAGCGCAAACAGTGATCGTAGATATTAGTTATAGAGATATATCGCCATTCGTCTTTGCTATGAATGAGGAAGTGTATGCGTTACTTTGCATACCTAACTGTATGTCATTGGAATGTATTAATTCAATAATTCAGCAAGCACCGTCGAATAAGGAAGCGGTTTTAATGCTGCTAAAAGAAGGTGGATTTATTGTGTATATCCCAGACGGTGTGTACATGAGTGTTTTGACATTAGATCCTAATATCTGTGCATACTTTGAACCATACAATGATAACAATATTAATGATTAGTTTACATAGCAGACCCTCGGTTCCACCGGCTCGGATGAACCGGCCAGCTTCACATATGACGCCTGGGGCACCCTCCTCTCCGGCGGCGATGCCACCGACCCCTACGGCTACCGCGCTCAGACGGGTTACTACACCGACCACGAGACCGGTCTGATCCTTTCTCCTTGCCACCCTCCCAGCATTAACGGTACAATTATAGCCAAAGGACATTTCAACAGTTATGAATAAATCTGATGTAATAGTTATCGGCGCGGGGATTGCCGGGCTGGGTATCGCGCGTGAGTTGGCGGGGCGGGGCGTGAAAGTGACGCTGCTGGAGCGGGGTCTCCCCGGGCAGGAAGCCTCGTGGGCGTCGGCGGGGATGCTGGCACCGCAGGGCGAGCTGAGCGAAGGCGACTTTCTGCACTTGTGCCTGGCGTCCAATGCGCTCTATCCCGAATATCGCGAGAAAATTGAGGCCGAGACGGGCTTGCGCACCTACCATCGCGACGCCGCTACGCTGGCGGTGGCGATGACCGAGGAAGATGAGCGGGAGTTCCGCCACACCTACGAAGGCCAGCGCGCGGAAGGGCTGCAGGTGGAGTGGCTGAGCGGTGACGAAGCGCGCAAGCTGGAGCCGGCTTTGAGCGAAAATGCCCGCGGCGGGATGTACCTGCCCGGCGACAAACATATCGAAAACCGCCTGCTGGTGCCCGCGCTGGAGCAGAGCTGTCGCGAACTTGGCGTGACCATCGTCCCCGGCGCGCAGGTCTACCGCGTCATCAGCACTGCGGGCAAAGCATCGGGGGTGGAGACGATCCTCGGCACCTTCCACGCTAACCATATCATCAACGCTGCCGGTTCCTGGTCGGCCAATATCGATGTGCCGGATGAAGCGCTGCGCCCGCCGGTCTTCCCGGTGCGCGGGCAGATGCTGGCCATCATCCTGCCCCGCCCCGGCTTCATCGGGCGCACCGTGCGCTCGCCGCGCTCCTAT
>Ga0194063_10001214_pt1 | contig 17081 bp, 12 predicted proteins | sample SepL3720m_MetaG_FD_155459 | JGI IMG/M metagenome (GOLD analysis project Ga0194063, IMG submission 155459) | Anoxic zone freshwater microbial communities from boreal shield lake in IISD Experimental Lakes Area, Ontario, Canada - Sep2016-L373-20m | ecosystem: Environmental > Aquatic > Freshwater... | reverse complement strand
CCCGGTAGCGGCCGTAGCCGACGTTGTACTGGGGGATGGCTTTGGGATAGACCGCGCAATGCCGGTAGGTAGGCTGCCCTTTCACTCCGAACAAAATGCGCAGATCCTGCATGGTCACCTCGTAAAGCTCCTCTGGCGGCAAGGCGGCCAGCTCGGGATAGCGTTCGCCGCCAACGTAGCTGGTCAGCGTCATGTGCCCGGCCGGGGCCCGGTTCGGAAACAACGACGAGGAAAAAATCGATCCGAGGATTTTGAAGCCCTCCACTTTCGGGATCAGCGCGCCAAAGCCTTCGCACGGATGCGTCACGTCTTCGCGGCGGAAGCCGAGCACGACGCTTGCCACCGGCGGATGGCGGATTTCAGAAAATGGCGAAAGGTCTAGCAACGGCTGGTTCGTTATTGGCTCGACCAGCAATTCCGCCAGCCGGAATGCCGTGCCCGCATAAATCACCGCGCTGTGCTCAGATCGCGAGACTCCGTCCTCCGAGCGAAGATCGAGCGTCCAGCCGGACTCTGCCCGCGCGAGGCGGACGACGGAAGTATTGAGGTGCACCGCGTCGCCAAGCAGCTCACGCAACGTGTCCGGCAGGACTTGCAGCCCCTCATCGAAAGAAAATTTTGGTGCGCGATCCTTGGCGATTTCGCCACGTTTCCTGCGATCGCGGGCGCCGAAGATCTGGCCTTTGATGAGCGAGCCGTACGTGGCCTCGAGCGCCGCAAGCTTCGGAAACGCCTGCTGGACAGACAGCTTCGCCGGATCCCCCGCATAACCTCCCGCCACCATCGCATCGATCGCATGGTCGAGAAACTCCCGCCCAAGCCGCCGCACGACAAATTCGGCGATGCTCTCCTCCATGCCATCGCGGCGGGCCGGAACGAACGGCTCGAGCATCACGGCAAGCTTCGCCCGGGGCGTGAAAAGATCCGTCGTCAAAAAGCCGAGCGGCGAGCCAGGCATGGCAATCGCACGCTTGTAGCGGACCACGTAGCGCGCCTCCGACTTTGGATCGGGCTCAAGGCGGCGGGATTCGAGCCCGGCATCGCGGACGAGCTGCCCGATTTTTGGCGATGTTTCCAAGATCGTATTCGGTCCAAATTCCGCAAGATAGCCATCCTGCCGGAGGGATTGAATCGCCCCGCCCACGCGGCCGCTCGCCTCGAAGACCGTGACAGGAATGCCCGCCTGCTTGAGGTAGAATGCGGCGGTCAGCCCGGAGATCCCCGCGCCAATAATTGCGACAGATTTCATGGCGTCGTCAAATCGTCCTCGAGTGCCTGCGCTCGCCGGTCTGCTCGAGCGTATTGTCGAAGCACATCGCGATGTTGCGGATGAAGAGGCGGCCGGTATCGGTGACGGCAAATCCCTCGGCGGTACGCTGGACCAAGCCATCTGTCTGGAACTCATCGAGCGCGGAGAGCTCATGGGCGAAGTGGCTTTCGAAGTCGATGCCGAGGCGTTGGGACATCGAGGCAAAGTCGAGGGACAAATCGCACATCACGCGCATGATTGTCTCGCGGCGAAGCTTGTCCTCATCGGTCACAAAGTAGGCCTTGCTCAACGGCACGCGGCCGGCATCGACAGCTTCCTGGTATTTCGGCAGCTCCTTTTCGTTCTGCCAGTAGGCATCGGGGATCTGCGAGATGCTCGACATCCCGAACGCGTAGATATCCGACCCCGAACGCGTGCTATATCCCTGGAAGTTGCGCTGGAGCTGCTTGTTGCGTTGCGCCACGGCAAGCTCATCGTCGGGACGGGCAAAGTGATCCATGCCGATGTAGACGTAGCGGCCGTTGGCTGTCAGCTTTTCGATGACGAGCTTGAGCACCTCGAGCTTGGTCTCGGGGGCCGGCAGCAGCTTTTTCTCCAGAATCTTCTGCGCGGGCTTGATCCACGGCACATGGGCGTAGCTGAAAACGGCAAGCCGGTCGGGCTGCATTTCGAGAACGGCATCCAGGGTTTTGTCGAACGATTGCGGCGATTGGTTCGGCAGCCCGTAGATCAGGTCGAGGTTGATCGACGTGAAGCCGAGCTCGCGCATCCAATCAATAGCCTGCTGGGTCATCTCGCGCGGCTGGATGCGGTGGATGGACTCCTGAACTTTCGGATCGAAGTCCTGCACTCCCATCGAGGCCCGGTTGAAACCGATCTCGCGCAGGGCGACCAGATGATCCCGCGTGAGCCGGCGGGGATCGACCTCCACGCTTGCTTCGATCTCCGGCGAGAACGTGAAATGCCGGTGGATGATGGCCCCGAGCCGCCGAATTTCGTCTGGGCGCAGGAACGTCGGCGAGCCGCCGCCGAAGTGGAGCTGCACGACCTTGCGCTCGGGATTCAGCCGCGAGACCATCTGTGCCACTTCGCGCTCCAGATAATCGATGTAGCTTGCGCCCTTGTCGTGGTTGAGCGTGATCACGGTTGTGCATCCACAGAACCAGCAGAGGGTCTCGCAAAACGGGATGTGAAAATAAATCGAAAGATCGCGCGCGCTTCGGTTGTTTGCCTCAATCCGCGCAGAGAGCTCATCCCACGAAATGCTGTCGGTGAACTTCGTCGCCGGCGGATAGCTCGTATAGCGCGGCCCCGCAATGTTGTACTTTTTTACCAGATCGAGATCGACGTGCAGTGGGTTCATGCTGTTTTAAAATTCCTTACGGTATCCACGAGCGCCTGGATGCATTCGAGCTTGGCCGTCGGCTGGACGCCATGGCCGAGGTTGAACACATGGCCGTTGAGCCCCTTCATATCACGCAGGATGCGAGCGGTCTCTGAGGCGACGAGCTCTGGCGTGGTCGTCAGCAGAAAGGGATCAAGGTTTCCTTGCACCCCGACGTGGTCCGGCAGCGAGCGGCGAACTCCGGCCAGAGGCTGAGTCCAGTCCACGCTCAACACGCTCGCCCCTGTCGAGACGAGAGGCCCCAGCCGGCCCAAAACACCTTTGGAAAACAGGATCACCGGAGCTTTTCCGTCCACCTCCGCGATGATCTCGCGGATCCATCGGCCGGACGCCGCCTCGTAGGCATTGTCGGCAAGCAGGTCGCCATTGCTGTCAAAAATCTGCACGGCCTCTGCGCCGGAGGCAATTTGCATCTTCACAAAGCTGGCAACCACCCCGGTGATTTTTTCCATCAGCTCCTCAAACAGCCGCGGGTCGGAATAATACAAGGTCTTTGCCCCGTCGGATTTTCCGGCGCTAGAGCCTTCGATCATGTAGCTCGCAAGCGTCCAAGGCGAGCCCGCGAACCCCAGGAGGGCGGTGCGGCCGCCCAGCGCCGGCTTGATCAAGGCGAGCGCATCGGCAACGTATTGGAGCCGCTCAAGGGCGCCTTTGTGATCCAGCCGGCGGATGTCCTCAGCCGACTTCAGGTTGAATTCCATCTCGATCCCGCCGCCATTTTCCCGAAAATGATACGGCTGGCCCATGGCCTCGGGCACGACAAGGATGTCGCTGAACAGTACGGCCGCGTCAAAATCGAAGCGACGGATCGGCTGCAATGTGACTTCGGCCGCAAGCTCCGGCGTGCGCGCAAGCTCGACAAACGAATATTTTTCCTTGAGAGCCCGATATTCCGGCAGAGCGCGGCCGGCCTGGCGCATCAGCCACACCGGAGTGCGATCAACCGGCTTGCACCGGCATGCGTCGAGGAAGCGCCTGCGGTTGTTAAATGGCGTCTCAGCATCTTGCACAAGCGGGGCGACGGAGGTGGAGGATTGGGTATTCACGGGTTAATCAAATAGGATTTTTCAAGTTTTGTCTGCTGCGATGCTCTCGCGCAGCTGGGCACGATATTCCGTCGGCGACAATCCGACGAGCCTCTTAAAAACGCTGTTGAATTGCGGGATGGATCCGAACCCTGAAGTAAAGACGATCTCTGAGACCCTGAGCGTGGGATCAAGGAGCAGAGACTTGGCCTTTGCCACACGGATGCGCGCGACATATTCGGTGAAAGTGATTCCGGTATTCTTCTTGAAGATCTTGCAGAAATGAAACCGGCTCACATGGACGTGCTGCAGCACCTGATCGAGCGTAAGGTTCTCATGCGAATTGGATTCGATGAACTCCTTGGCAATGCTCACGGCGCTGGGCTCAACATCCGCCCGGGACAGCTTCAGATGTCGGCCAGCATCTTCAGGAAGGTGCTGGGCAAAGACCGAGAGCAATTGGATCGCCGCCTGAATATTATCCGCAGAGATAACCGGCGTCTCGAAAAAGGCCTTCCGAGCCTTCTTCTGCCACTTGAGGTCCTTCTCGGCACCTAGCTTTTTTATCACCTTCTCAAAATCGGCCTCGTTCGGCTTGCGCCGGAAGATTTGCCCACTTAAAAGCGTCGCCACGTGCCGTCGGCCGACCATCACCGGTATCGCGATGTCGGTCAGGCCGGCAAAGCAGTAGACCTGCTGCGGAACGAGCTCTTTGGCTGCGCTTCTCCGGAGGCGCTTCTGGGTTTCCTGGCAGGCTTCGCAGCCGGCCGGAGTGCTGCCGACCAGCGCGCAGAACGCATTCTCAACTTGCCTGTATCCAACACGTTGCTGAATCTCATCAGGGGGAAGTAGCTTCAGCGCCACCCCGGTAGCTTTGCGGAACGCTTCTTCGTAACGCGCAACAAGAGGGAGCGCGGCCAGCGCATCGAAGGTAACGGATTCCATTCAATAAGTGCGGAGAAAAGTTGAGACGGGTTACGATAAAAAAGTTAATTCAACCAATCCAAGAAATTTCGTGCGTGCTTTAAAGTCCAAATTTCCCACGGGCGCAAGCTGAAACTACAGCTTAAAATACAGCGGCACTTCCGATCGCGCCCGGAGCGAGCTGAATTTCAGATGAACGGATCCTTTACCGCGGGAGGACTTCGGAATAGAACGGGCGGCTCGATTCACCATTTTTTGATTCTTAAACGCATATGAAAATTTCGCTCAACTGGCTCCGCGATTTTGTAGACTGCCAACTTCCTGCCCCCGAACTCGAATCCCTGCTCCGTCGCGCCGGACTGGAAGTCGCCTCGATCGAATCGCGCGGGGCCACAATCGAGCACGTGGTCGTGGCTCAAATTTTGGAATCGGCCCCTCACCCAAATGCCGACCGCCTCAGCGTCTGCAAGGTGGATGATGGGTCAGGCACGCCCAGGCAGATCGTCTGCGGCGCAAAAAATTACAAAGTCGGCGACAAGGTGCCGCTGGCCCTGCCCGGGGCCGTGATGCCCGGCGACTTCAAAATCAAGGTCGGGAAGCTGAGAGGCATCGAGAGCGAAGGAATGATGTGCAGCGCCAAAGAGCTCCGCCTCGCCGAAGACTCCGATGGGCTGCTGATCCTCTCGCCGGACGCCGTGCCAGGAACACCTCTCTCGACAGTTTTCCCTCCGGATTTGATTCTGGAACTTGAGATCACCCCGAACCGCGGCGACTGGCTCAGCCACCTCGGTGTCGCCCGGGAGGTGGGAATCTTTACGGGATTATCGGTGAATTCTCCCGCAGTCGCGGCCCCAGCTCTCGCGCCAGCGGGAGACGCTGTTCGCCTCGAAGCCAACGAGTGCTCCTATTACACCCTTCGCAAGATCCGGGGCGTGAAAGTCGGTCCGAGCCCGCAATGGCTCTGCGACCGCCTGGCATCGATCGGCCTGCGACCGGTCAACAACGTGGTGGATGTTACGAACTACGTGCTCTTTGAGCTCGGCCAGCCGCTCCACGCATTCGACGCGGCTAAGATTTCCGGCGGGCTGCGCATCCGCCATGCTGCCGAAGGCGAAAGTTTCCGCGCGCTCGACGGCCGCGATTACAGCCTGCGGGCGGGGTGCTTGGCCATTGCCGACGACCGGCACATTGTCGCCCTTGCTGGCGTGATGGGTGGCGAGGATTCCGGAGTCACGGCGGACACTACAGATATTTTCCTCGAGAGCGCTGCGTTTGACCCGGCATCTGTCCGCCGGACCTCGCGCGCCCTCGGACTTCTCAGCGATTCCAGCTACCGCTTTGAGCGCGGAGTCGACCCGGAGATGATCGCCATCGCCTCGAACCGCGCCGCTGCTTTGATCCAGCAAGTGGCCGGAGGCCTTGCCGAGGAAGCCACCCTCGAAGCCGGCACACGCAGGGCTCGCAACACCGTCTCGCTCCGCGATTCCCGCGTGAGCTCGATCCTCGGCGTGGATCTCTTAAATGCCGAAATCGTGGAGTCGCTGAAAAAAATCGGCCTCGAAATAATTTCATCAGGCAGCCCCTCGGCCTGGAAGATCCCCGGGTTCCGCCGCGAGATCCTGCGGGAAGCCGATCTCATCGAAGAGGTCGCCCGGGTGATCGGCATCGAACGCATCCCCTCGCGAACCGCAGCGATCTTCGCTCCGGCCTCCGCTCCCGACGCAGCCTACGACTTTGCAATGAACGCCCGCCTGCGCCTCGCCGGAATGGGTTTCCACGAAGCGCGCACGAGCACCCTCGTCGCGGCGGCCGAAGCCGCTTGGGCCGGCTCAGCCGTCGAGCTGAAAAACCCGCTTGGCGACGACCAATCCCGGCTCCGTACCAGCCTGCTGCCGGGCCTCCTCACCGCCCTCAAACGCAACATCGCCCATGGAGCCGCATCCATACGGATCTTTGAATATGGCCGAGTCTTCACCGCTTCGGAGGAATCGTCACGGCTCGCATTTGTGCTCACCGGCCCCGTTGCAGAACCCTCTTGGCGCGGCGAATCGCCCCGCATGGCGGACCTCTTCGATCTCAAGGGCATGGTCGAAGGGCTGGCCGGATTGAACGAGGCCTCCTTCGCTCCATTGGACTCTCCGCCTGAGCCGTTCGGAGCCGCAAGTGAAGTTTTCAAAAATGGCCGTCGCATCGGAGTTTTTGGAGTCCTTCACCCGGCCGAGTCCAGAAAATTGGACTCCCATGCGCCCGTCCTGGCCGCCGAACTCGACGTCGCCGCCTGGCAGGCATCGCCCACCGGAACCCTGAAGACTTCTCCGCTCCCAAAGTTTCCGGCCTCCACCCGTGATATCGCTCTGACGGCGCCCCTCACCCTGCCGTTCGGTGATGTGCGCGCCGCCATCATCGCACAAAAGGATCCCCTCCTCCAATCCCTCCGCCTTTTTGACCTCTTCACAGACCTTACGGGAGAAAAATTGCCAAAAGATAAAAAATCTCTCGCAATTTCCTTGACATTTCGTTCCGCTGAGCGGACGCTCACGACCGTGGAGGTCAATGACTCTGTAGACCGCTTGAAAACAGGCCTGCAGGATCGGCTGGGGGTTGACTTTCGCGAATAGCTCTTTAACAAATTTTTAAACTTTTTTTACTTTGCGGCTGGGGATCTCCATCCCAATCCGCTTAAGATTTGCCCTACGGTGTTCGCGATTAAACGGAGCAAACTCCCGGACCGATAATTAAAATCATCCCGGAGGCTAGGCTCTCGGCGTAAAGACATGCCTTCACTGGAAGTCTGCGCGCAGGGTAGCGGTCATCCACCCTAATACTAGGGAACGGGATATGCTTCGGAACGGCACATGCGGGGCAAAATTTTCAAAAACGGACGAGCTTCACCGGAAGTTCGTCCGTTTTTTTTGCAATTCTGTTTCTTCATAAGAAAATCTAATAGAAAAAATGTGGGAGACCTGCTTTGCTATCGTTTCATATTTTTTTGACTTATGCGCAACCCGATTGATCCACATGGTGAACGCCCCTTTCCACGAGGGATGGCTCTGATTACGAACTCGCTCCTGAACAAGGGCACGGCGTATACCGAGGAAGAACGCGATTCGCTGGCGCTCCGAGGGCTCCTTCCTCCGCGTATCTTCTCAATCGAAGAGCAGGCCGAGCGTGCGCTCAATAACCTGCATCGAAAAAACACCGACCTCGATAAATATATCTTCCTATCGATGTTGCAGCAGCGCAACGAGACGCTTTTTTTCCGGCTGCTCCACGACCACCTCGAGGAATTGATGCCCATCATTTATACCCCGACCGTTGGCCAAGCCTGCCTGGAGTTCGGAAGCATCTTCCGGAGTCCCCGCGGACTCTACATCACAGCAAATGATCGAGGCAAAATGCGGGAAATCCTGCGCCATTGGCCGAATACCGGAGTGAGGATGATCGTCATTACCGATGGAGAACGCATCCTTGGCTTGGGGGATCTCGGGGCTTTTGGCATGGGGATCCCGATTGGGAAACTTTCCCTCTACACCGCATGCGCCGGGCTGCATCCGTATTACTGCCTGCCGGTGCTTCTCGACGTGGGCACCAACAACGAGACGCTTCTGAAGGATCCCTTTTACATCGGCCTGAACCGCCGCCGGTTGCGCGGCGAAGAATACAAATCCCTCACAACAGAGTTCATGGAGGCCGCGTGTGAGGTGTTTCCGGGCTGCATGATCCAGTTTGAGGATTTTGGAAACGAAAATGCCTTTCAACTCCTCGAGACGTGGCGCTCAAAAGCCTGCACGTTCAACGATGATATTCAGGGCACGGCCGCCGTCGCCGTCGCCGGCCTCCTCGCGTCGCTTCGCCTCAGCGGCGGCATGCCCGCCGACCAGCGCATCCTCTTCATGGGCGCTGGCGAAGCGGGGCTCGGCATCGCAAACCTTTTTGTCGAGCACCTCGCCAGCATGGGAGTCGCTCCAGAAACGGCCAGAAAGAGCTGCTGGTTCCTCGACTCAAAGGGGCTTCTTGTCGCCTCGCGCAAAGACGATCTCGTCGCGCACAAACGCCCGTATGCCCATGAGTCGGAATTCATCCGCGACCTGCCGGGAGCAATCCGAGCGATCCGCCCAACAGCGCTCATTGGAGTCTGCGGCACCGCGGGCGTTTTCAATGAAGAAGTCATTGGCCTGATGTCCGAAATCAACGTCCGCCCTATCATCTTCGCCCTTTCCAATCCGACATCCCGCGCGGAATGCACCTCGACCGAAGCGATTACGCTCAGCGGAGGACGTGCCATTTTTGCCAGCGGAAGCCCGATGCCTGCCGTCCAACACGAAGGGCGCAACATCGTCCCAGGACAGGGAAACAACGTTTATATATTTCCCGGCGTCGGCCTCGGCATCTTGTCCTTCCAGTCGAGGCATGTCACCGATTCCATGTTCCTCGCCGCCGCCAGAACCCTCGCCGGACTCGTCACCGACGAAGAGCTTGCAGAGGGCCGGATCTATCCCAAGCTGCAAAGAATTGGCGAGGTCTCTCTCGCCATCGCCGTAGCCGTGGCCAACGAATCCTTCCGCTCAGGATTGGCCCAAGAGCCTCAGCCGAATGATGTCGAAGGCGAAATCCGTAAACGGATGTTCAGACCGGAATATACAGACTACACAGCTTGAGCAGACCAGATGGCGCTTACGCACCCCGGGGGTTGAGGCTTTTCAGGAAAAATCCAAGCTGGTGATTGCGCCCGCTGGCTGGTAGAAGGGTAACGTATGCAGCTTTCCATGCGCACAGATTATGCCCTCAGGGCACTTTTCACTCTGGTCGAACATCATGGAGGTGCCCCCATTCCCATTGGTGAGCTTGCCCGGCGCAATGATGTGCCGAAACGCTTTCTTGAACACATTATGCTCGACCTCAAAGAGCGGGGATGGGTGCAGAGCGCGGCCGGAAAACGCGGAGGCTACTTTTTAAATAAAAAGCCGGACCGAATTACCATGGGAGAGGTTGTCCGTCACTTCGACGGCTACCTCGCACCTCTGGCCTGCGTTTCTACTACCGACTACAAACGCTGTTCGCAGGAACCGACCTGCCGGTTTCGGCGCGTGATGCTCCGGGCGAGAAACATCGTCGCAGAATTAATGGACACCACCACTTTAGCTGACGTCATCGCCAGCTCCCCTGTCGCCCCCCACGAGGTTGGCGGGCTCTATGGGGACGGAATCTAATCAGCACAACATGCTGATTATCAGCGGCTGGCTGCCCCGCATGGACTCGAACCATGAATAATGCCTCCAAAGGGCACTGTGTTACCATTACACCACAGGGCAACGTAAGACGTTGTTTATTAAACAACTTGCAACAGCACTCCGCGCTATCCCCACAAATGAAGGCAAAATTGCAAATCGAAGGACTCGACTCTGCCGCATGCCGCCACCCCGCGCAATCCTTTTTGACTATATTGCCGCATTTTGGCTCTCCAGCACGAAAGGCTGCTGCACATACCTGGCGGCATGTGGGCGCCTTTTTCAAGCTGCCTGTTCTTAAGAAGAACGCTTTTCACGGCAACCCCGGCGTTTGCGGAGAAGGGAGGGGCCGCTCTTGGGTGACTTTCGGGACCGTGCGGATGGTCGCGGCGTACTCAGGGATGAGCTGTGCCGAACGAATCGCGGCCGGCTCGGAAGCATTTTCTACCGATTTGTAGGTAATCCCGTCGAACAACAGATTTGTTGTGTCTCCCCTCCAAGGAATGATCCGAAGGAAAAGCCCCTTGCCTTCCATATCCGCCCTCCATCGCTTCAAACCAATCTCCCAGGGAATCCCATGGTTGAAATTGTCGGCAACAAGCGTGCCGTCAATGAACGCCCATCCGCGATCTCCCAGATAATCCACGCGAAGAAAGATATCGTTCGCATTTTCAAATTCCGCTTTGCAAACCTTCACCAAGACCTTCTCGTTTGTAACGTTTTGAACGTTGGCTTTGATCTCGCATTTTGGAAGTGCCAGAGCATACCGAGTGAAGACTCCTTCAGGAATGCCGGCAAGGAGACCCGTTGGGCCGGTAAGCTCCCAGTTTGGTTTCGGAAATATCGAGAAGCTTAAATTGGCAGTCCCGACGGCAGACACTCGCAATGTCTCGCCATCGCTCATCAGATCATCCTCGGAGAGGACCAAACTTTCCGCACCCCAAAGGTCTTTCAGCTTGAGGCAGTGTTCGGCCTGACGGCGTGTGAGAACAAGGACAGAGAAGGCTGTCCCGTTGGCCGGAGTGACTACAAATTTCGCGCCGGTGCCGGGTTCGGCCACTGAAACTTTGAGCGTGCTGCCCGAAGGCACAGCAGGGATCCCTTCGATCTGCTTCACGCCGGCGGCATCAAAGACAAATTCCGTTGCCATCCCGATCGGTGAAAAAAAGACGAACATCCGATGCCCGTTGCAATCCACTTTCGACATCAGCTGCGCGGTGGCGTATTTCAGACGAGCGCCTTCCATCGTCAGATTGAACGGCAGCGCCGCCATGACGCCGGATTTCAACACCAGCCCGGACGCCATTTCGGGAATGAAGAGGGTTTCATTTTTTAGTTTGAGCTCCGCCCGCACGCCCGTGCGGTCGGGAAGGACGAGCTTGTCCTGAAAATTGCTCAGGAACAGAAAGCCGCTGTCGCCGTTGGTCCGAGCGATATAGCGGAGATCGGTGGTGTTCCCCGGCTCAACCGTCTTCCCTTCCCAGACGGGAACGGTCGGCACGAGCAGATCCGGAAAATCGCACAGAAATTGCTGGAACGGCCGCGTCTGGTAGAATGAGGGCTTGATCCGGCCAAACTCTCCGATTGGCGCTTGGAAATCGTAGGACATGGTATTGAAGCCTGGAGAGACGTTCAAATAGCCGTGCTTTCCGAGCGGGTTGATGCCGCCGTGATACATGTAAATGGCAGTTATGCTCCCGCCAACCGCAACGCGTGTGAACAGCGATGCCTCGACGCTTTCCGGAGGGATCGCCGGCCGCCAGCCAGCCTGCGGAGGGGAGCCTCCACCGAGCTCACAAAAGGCTAGCGGGTATTGGCTTTTCTCCGGCAATTCGTTCCGATAATCGGGAAAGGTAGATGCGACTGTCGGCCCAGTATTGCCCAGAAAGGAGTAGCATCCATACGTCGGGAGAAATTCTCCAATCGGAACGGGCGCCCCGCCCCAGGCCGTACAGGTGTAGAGGGGCGCAATGAGCCCTCCCTGGGTCGCGAGCTCCTTGAGCTTCATCATGTGGCTTTCGCCATCGCTCCCCCTGTTGCCTCCACCCGCGCCCGGGTAGGGAAACTCCCAATAGGGCGTCGCGTGAGCGTATTCGTTTTCCAGCTGGATCGCAATAACCGGCCCGCCGTCACGGAACATGAGCCCGTGGAGCTGCTGGCCGATCTCCCAAAATAGCCGCGCGACATACGATAAATATCCAGGATCGTTGCTGCGCTCGTTCACCGGTTCGCCGAACAGCCATTGCGGGAGCCCTCCCGCGAGCGATTCGGAGTTACAGAATGGGCCTGGCCGCAGCCAAACATACATTCCGTGCTTGGCGCATAGCTCAACAAACTTCCGAATATTGCGATTTCCCGTGAAGTCAAACTGGCCGGGATCCGGCTCGATCGCATTCCAAAGGATGTAGAATGAAACCGTATTCAACCCGCCGGCCTTCATTTTCAAGATCGATTCCTCCCACGCCGCCTCGTCGGTGCGTCCAGGGTGCATCTCGCCCGCAACGAGAATTAGCGGCTTGCCGTTAAGCTCGATGCTCTGGCTGGTCACCGTGAGCCGGTCGCCGTGAGGATTGACTCCGCCCCATGAATTCTTTCCGACAGGCTGAACCTCGCGCGGATGGCTGAGATCAAGCGTTACGGAATTGTTGGGCTTTTCTGCCGCTTGGTCATCAGCAAAAATGTGCGAAGCGACAGATGTTGCGAACAACAAGGCAACGAGATGGCAGGTCTTGAATTCCATTCGGGTTCGTGAGGTTGCGCCTCAGCTTAAGCAACACATTAATCCAGTCGACGCGAGCACTTGCGCACCCTGACAAGATTGCAAGGACAGACGCCCTTAAGTGTACAACGGAATAGCCTCGGAGTCAAATGAATAGAAAAAACGAACAAGTCTCTCGGAATCCACAATATTTCGATGAAAACGCCGTAATGGCGCGAACGAGAATTCATCACCTTCAAGGCGCTTGCTTTCAGTACGCTGCTCTTTTAGCACGCCCTGCGCTCCCATGCGCATTTCGAAAAACCGACACAGTGTCCCCAGGTGGAGTCGAACCACCATCTGAGCTTTAGGAGAGCCCTGCTCTATCCACTTGAGCTATGAGGACGTTGAGGATCAGTGCGTTAAGTGCTATTGATGCACGAAAGCTGGGGAAGTTCTACAAAAAGTTCGACTCCAAGCTTTCGTTCCTTGCCTTGTTACCATTGTCAGAAGCCTGTGTAAAGCCTCGCAACCGTGCGGGGTGTCGCGCGCAAGAACATTCGCCCATTTGAAGGCTGTCGATTGCAAGCGATTGGCGCTTCGCGGAAGATGCGAAACTCAAATCGAAGCAATACTCGGCGGCTTCGGATGGAAGGCGTGGCATTTGATTCGCTCGATTGCGGCCGGAGCACTCCTGCGCGCCGAATAGCCAAAGTGCGCTCCTCGGAGCCAGGCATTGTCTGCCAGGCGTTAGCTTCCAGCCAAGTGGCGGCGGGCCGGTATTTTCTTGAGCCAGTGTTCGCTGCGGCCAGAATGTCCGCATGAAACGCAATCGGCAGCATGGGCATTTAGAAAAACGAAGAAAAAGTATGCTACACATCCGCACAATGATCCTGCTTGGCTTTCTGATGGCGGGTTGCTCAACTGAGAATCAACACAAAATCCCACCGGGCGAACAGGCCGATGGTTGTGGCCACAACCAAAACCTTCCTCGTCTCAAGCTCGATGAAACTGACAAAGCGATTCTAGCCGCAAGGAAGGATCCTCCGAAGACTGCTGCTGACTACTACTTCGCTCTGCCGCCGTCCTATTTCTCCATCGTTGAGAACTCGTCTAAGCGAAGGGCCACATTTATTGAGAAGAGTTCGCTGAGCAATACCTACCTCCATGCCAAGCACTTTTTTGAATGCGATGGGGGAGGATTTGAGGTGACGATTCGCGTATTTGACAGCTCATCGGGGCCGCTGATCGCGATTCTCGCATTAATAGACGAACCAGTGGAGATCATGTCCAAGAAAAATCCAGCACCAGGAGAGCTTGAAAGCATTTCTCTATCACGTCCGCGCTTTTGGCGATATGCGAAGGGCGCCTGGCATCGGGTCGATGATTCAATCCTGCCTCAACCCACAAAACAGTTTGTAATTTCCCGATACCGATATAGGTACAAGGCACACCTCAAGTATACAGGCAATACCAAAAGTATCTTTTTGCAATATGAGCTTCCAGCTTCTGGAAATAATGTAAGGGTTTGGGGAAGGGAAAACTTCATGGATTCGGCGCCTACATGGAAAACATATCACTTCAATGGATCTCGATTCGTGCCGTGTGACGGAAAGTAAAGAATGCGTTGCTCTGGCCATTGAACAATCGTCAACGTGTTACGCTATTTGGACACTTGAATCTTTGTCGCAGGCACGTCGAGAAACAGCTTGGTATTGCGATCATCGTATTTAAGAGCTGTGCGTGCGTGCGGATCTCCTCGAAGGCGAATGCGCAACGAGTACGAGCCAATGTTCTGCACAGGAATGAGCCAGCCATGGCTGCCAACAATGAGCGCATACGCGTCATTGCCGTTGCCATTAACTTTAACGAGATCATTGGGAATCAGCCAGTCACGATTTGTTCGGCTCGGCAGATATACCAGATCGGGGGTCGCTCTTATGTCGCCGGCATGAACATCTTCCGGCACTTTCTTTCCGTCGGCATCTAGCAGCTCGGCTTGGATTCCGGTAACGGGATGAAAAATCATCGTAACGTCAAGATTGACGACGTTGTTAAGCCGCAGATAGGCATTGAGGGCGTGCGGATATCCCCGACTGGCATCAGGGTCTTCCCGGAATACGAGCGACGCTTTGACAAAGCTTCCGTAGTAGGGCTTTTCTTTCGTCATCGATGACACGGTCCAGGCCAGCATCAGCGCTGCGCCAACAAAGAACAAAACGATAAGCATGGCTCGCATCGCGCCCCCATGATTGGAATTTGGATCAAGTTTCATAAAATCAGTTCAACGGCGCCCCTTCTACGATTCCGATGCTGCTGACCGGATGTGTAGCCTGGCGCGGCGTAATAATTAGTGTTGTTCCATTTTTCTTAACAACGATAGCCCCCAGGTCCCCAAAGGGCTTTGTTCCTGCCACCAAGGCCGGACCATTCCCTTTCGTCGGCAATAGGTAGTTTCTTGACGTTAATAAGACTGTATTCGAACCGCTGTCATTGGTCACCGGATAAATGTAGTAGGCGTTGGTGTTGGGGCCGGCATTCGTAATCCACGAGGTCGCTTTGATTTCACCTGCTGAAAAAATCTTCATCAGGTCATTTGTAGACGCGTAGCGTGTAGTTATTTCCATCCATTGGGCCAATTCAGTAGGATTTGTTCCCGGCCACGCAGACATGTGGGTCCAATCTTTAAAGTCGTCAGTCTGGAATAAAGCGCAGAGTTTAACAACGTCTCTTGCCCTTGCGGCCGCAGCTTGCAGCCTATTCTTGTCCTCGGCACATCCGTTTATTGTGGGCCTTGTTATAACCCAAACGATGCCTATGACAGATAGAACGACAAGTACGTCAGCAATAGTCTGACAAGATTTGTTCTTCATAAGATCAATTCAACGGCGCTCCTTCTACGATTCCAATGCTGCTGACATCATTTGTTGCTTGCCGTGCTGTAATAACCTGCGAACTCCTATCCTTCGTAACGACAACGGCGCCATTGGTACCGAACGGTTTATCTGTCGCTACCAAAGCCGGCCCATTCCCTGATGTCGGCAACCGATAGTTCCGTGAGGTCATCAGGATGGCATTTGAAGGACTGTCGGATGTGACAGGATAGATGAAGTAGACATTGGTGTTCGGACCCTGATTGGCATTCCATGAGGTCACCTTGACGTCTTCTGCGGAGAAGAGCTTTGCCAGATCGTTCGTGCCCCAGTAATTGGTCAGCGAGTTCATCCAACGTGGGAAACAAGCGGCGTTTGTTGGCCATGAACACACGTTGGAATCCCCACTGCCGATTTCATCGACTTGCATCAAAGCACACAACTTGACGATCGCGCGGGCACTAGAGCTGGCGGATAATAGCTTGGCTTTCTCAGGTGGTATATGTCCGCAATTCTTGCGTATGCTGGCAAGAAAGCCAATGATGACGAGAATAACCAGAGCTTCAATAAGGGTGAGGCCGGATGAATTCTTCATAATATCCTCGGTCACCTACTGATAGGTCCGGATTCCGATTAGTGAAAGTTTCTTTTTGTTCATGGAGGTTCGTCCAGCTCGTGTTCCACCGCCGATTGAAGCAGATCGATCAGCTCGGCGTCCATGTAATCGTACTCGTCGGGAATATCAAGAGATCGCATGGGCGGGATGGCCGTATCGGGGAATAAGGCTCTGATTCTGGCCGCATATCTGCGCTCCATGACCAGAAGCAGGTCAGCCCACACCAGATCGCCTTCCGTTATCCGCCTTTTGCTGCTGTCGCTCGTGCCAGCCGACCTGGCCGATAGCCTTGGATCGCCACGGAAGATTCTCTCGGCAGTCGGGCTGCGCCTTCGATTTCTTCCGCAGACGAAAAGCACTTTAATGGGGTTTGGACTCCCACCGGCTTGATCAAGCTTCCACATTTACTCGGAACGAGGCGCGATGAGCGGAAGCTTCTCCGGATCAAACCAATCAATCGGTGATGTCCGGACCACCATGTCTGAGACCGTCACGTCGGCGATTTCTGCGCCCGTGCGGATGCGCAGGCCGGCGACGCGTTCTGCTCCTGCCATGCGTGCGTACCGGACGTTATCGATCGTTTTGAACAGCCTGCCGCTTGCGGTGAAGTGTTCCGCGCGCCAGTAGCGGCCGAGATCGTCGACCCAGTACCGCATCCTGGCAGGCGAAGGGAACCCCTTTGTCGCTGGCACAAAGTCGATCATCGTGCAATTCCGCTTCGAACCATCGCCGCACAATACTTCTTCCCGGCCAGCCGGAACTGCTGAGAAATCTTCGGCCAGCCGCCAGTTTGGCGAATCAGAGGACATCGGCTGGGACCACATTTGTCCCGGGGAGATCCTCGCAGGCCGCTTCGCCTTGGGATCGTAGAACCAGCAATCTTCCTCCCGGAAGAGGAGACGTTTGCCGGCGTCCTTCTGGGGCGCGATGCAGACCATGAGCGCAGCTGTGACCCGCCGCGAATCGCTGCCTGCCACTTGTGTGAAAGTTTTGAAGACTTGGGGCGGCTCCTCTGGCTTGGACGGCTGGCGGATCTCCAGCG
>Ga0194063_10001213_pt1 | contig 17082 bp, 15 predicted proteins | sample SepL3720m_MetaG_FD_155459 | JGI IMG/M metagenome (GOLD analysis project Ga0194063, IMG submission 155459) | Anoxic zone freshwater microbial communities from boreal shield lake in IISD Experimental Lakes Area, Ontario, Canada - Sep2016-L373-20m | ecosystem: Environmental > Aquatic > Freshwater... | reverse complement strand
CAACGCCTACGAAAACGCCGACACCGACGCCGACAGCTACACCGACGCCGACTGCGACGCCGACTGCGACGCCAACTGCGACGCCAACTGCGACGCCAACTGCGACGCCAATTGCAACACCTACGGCAACACCTACGGCAACACCTACGGCAACACCTACGTCGACCGTTGCTCCAACGCCAACTGCGACTATTGCGCCGCCGCACGCAAATCGCATTTCACCAAACGCCGTCAAAATAACTGGAACGGCTGCAAAAGAATCAGGTGTGTTTGCGAGAATTGGATCAAAACTTTATTATGGAATAGCTGATGATGAGACTGGTAAATTTGCAATCAAAACACAGAAAATAATAAAAGGTTCATTAGTTACGCTTATATGTAAAGTAGGTTTGAAATATAGCTTGAGAGTTGTTGTGCGTGTTTGAAATCTCAAAAACTATGAAAGCTAGTATAAAACGCAATGTTTTAGCTAACAGTGTATAAAAATTTCGAAGATTTCAGACAATAATGCAAGAAAATGCTGTGATATTACTCAACTTCACTGAATAAATTGAAGAAAATGGGTGTGAGTTATACAAACTAAAAGGAATGGTGTGATTTAAGCATATAAATCACACCATTTGTTATACACGGAACTGTTGAAATACCTGTTTTAGCTTAGAATTGTTAATTTCGGACTTTTATTTAAATAAAAAAAGTTATAAAATGAAGCGCGATCGCCGGAGGCATGCATTTACCTTCTTGCTTTACCTTCTTGCCCTACCTTCCTGCCTTCGCCTATTTTCACATATTTTCTTGGAGGTTCTACTATGACACTTAAAAGCTTTTTAAAGTTAGTTGAGATTCAGACAAAAGTCGCGAGCATGGTTCCGTTTGCGATTGGTAGCGTTTATGCGCTGTATCGTTTCAAGACGTTCAATGTCACAAACGCGCTGCTGATGTTGGCGTCGCTGCTTTTCATTGATATGGCGACTACGACGATAAATAATTTGCTTGATTTCAAACGAGCGCGCGCGAAAGAGGCCTACGGCTTCACGACTCACAACGCTATAGTCAAGTACGAGATGAAGGAATCGACGGTCAAAGGCGTGATAGGAGTGTTGGTGGGTCTTGCGGTGGTATTTGGCGCACTGCTTTTCTTAAACACACAGTTCAACTTAGTGATTCTAGCACTTGGCGGAGCGTCGTTTTTGGTGGGTGTTACTTATTCGTTTGGACCCATACCGATTTCGAGGACACCATTTGGCGAGATTTTTTCAGGCGGATTTATGGGTCTCGTCATACCGTTTTTAGCTGTTTATATCCATGATTTCGACCAGCACTTAATAGATTTTTCGCTAGTTAATGGCCTATTCAGCCTAAACTTGAAGCTGGATGAGCTAATTTATATATTTCTCTTGTCCGTGCCTGTTGCTGCGGGAATTGCAAATATCATGCTCGCAAACAACATCTGTGACATTGAAGAAGATCGCGAAAACCTTCGATATACCTTGCCGATTTACATCGGCAGACAAAATTCGCTCCGCGTGTTTGGTGGGCTCTATGCAGTTGGGTACGCCGCGCTTATCGCGCTTGTCGTCGCCCACGGGGCGCCGCCTTTGGTGCTGGCCGTGCTTGCAACAGCGCCCATTGTTTGGCGACACTTTCAAATATTCAACAAAAAACAGAGCAAACATGAAACGTTTGCTCTGTCAGTGAAAAATTTATTAATTGTAAATGTCGCGCTTGTGTTGGCGCTAGCCGTCGCGCTTGTGTTTAAAGTTTAAGCTAGCATTTTAATTTGTGTGTCATCACCAGAAACTGTGCTTTCTGTTTCAGTTCCAGCAGTTGCGGCTTTATTTGCATCGTATTCTGCTTTTATTGCTGCATCTTTAAAGTATACATTTCCTTCAATTGAAGCGGTGTTTAGTTTGAATCCAGCAGCTTCAATATAGAGGTCGCCTTTTAAGTTACCTTTTAAAGTAGCATTTGGGCTTTTGATAACAAGATTTGGAGCTGTAAGTGTGTAAACATCTGTCAAAGTCTTGTTTGCATCTTGATTGTAAAATGCTAATGTACGGCCTTGGCCTTGTGGACTCTTGAGATCGCCATCGAGAACTACATTGCCTTTAACTGCTAAATCGCCTTTAAGAATAACAATCCAGCTAGGGCTTGTTGCGCTTGTTAACGCAGTGAGTGTAGCTTCGTCAGTTGCTGTAGAAGCTGTAGTTGTAACATCTGGTGTTGGCATTTCAGTTGCTTGACCAGCCTTTGTAGTTGGTGCTGTCGTCGCTGCTGGTTTGTTGCTTGAAGAATTACAACCTGCGAAAATTCCAACCATTAATACAATTGCACTTAATAAAATTACTACTTTTTTCATAATAAATCACTCCTGAATATAAATTTTTGGTTCAAAAACATACTATCTCATAGTGCTCACGTTGTCAAACGATTTTTCCCAAATTTAGTGAGTTAATCATTTCGATAAGCAATGATTTTTCCTTTATATTTGGCAACTTACTCGCATAAACATTTCCGCGCGCGATGTATTTGTCCAAAATCGCGTGTGTTTTATTGAGCGCATCAGTTCGTAAGACACGCTCGACAATCTCATCCATTTCGGGGCGAGTGACTTTGCGGGATTCGGAAAAGGCGTTGTCAAAGATAACTTTAATTTGCTTATCTTCGCGGATGGCGAAGATGAAGGGCAGAGTGATGACGCCTTCGGTAATATCCTTGCCAAATGTCTTTCCGGTTACGTGTTCATTTTTTTGGAAGTCATTTAAATCGTCTCGAATTTGAAAGGCCATGCCGTAATTGATTCCAAAGCGAGTCAGGTTGTTTGCGTCGGTATAAGTGCATTTTGCGATATAAGCACCTGAACTGCAAGCGGCGCCAAACAGGCCGGCGGTCTTGCGGGCGATGGATTTAAGATATGATAGGACCGAAACTTTGAGGTTGCGGCGGTCGAGGAATTGGTCGATTTCACCTTCGCAAAGGGTTTTAATGGCTTTTGCAATTGTCTCGAGGCGGTCGACAGGAATGTCGCGTGATAATGTCAAAACTGATTTGGTATAGAGTAGGTCGCCTATGTAGAGCGCAATGCTGTTGCCGTGAGCTTTGTTGATGGTTGTCTTCCCACGTCGAATGTCAGATTTGTCAACGATATCGTCATGTACAAGGGTGGCAGCGTGCAAAATTTCAATTGCGCTAGCAATGGAAACTACTTTGCGTCGTGTTTTGGGAGTTTGAGACTTACCAAACTTTGAGGCAAGCACTACAAATGCTGGGCGTAAGCGTTTCCCGCCAGCGGAAAACAGACCCGTTACGATGTCATTAAGCGCCTTATTTTTTGTGCGCGTATTCTTTTTGATTTCCTCTTCAATTAAAGCGAGCGCTTTTTGAATTTCGGGATTATTTGTCCACAAACAAATCAACCTTTCTACATCTTTAATTTTTTCAGCGAATTATTGATAAAGGTACTTAATAACCCGACGAAAACTCCAGTGAATATTCCGGCAACAAGCAGGATTGGCAGGTAGGTAAAAATCATTGCCTCTCCTATTATAATACTTGCGACGACAATTTGCCCAATATTATGAGCCATTGAGCCCGCAATACTGATGCCCAATATGCTAAAAGTCTTGCCGAAAAATCTAAAAAGCAATGACATGACTAAAGTGCTAAAAAGTCCTCCAGAAATGCTGAAAAGAAAAATTATTGGCCCACCAAAAAGCATGGAAACAAGCAAGCAGCGCAGAAACACAACAATAATTGCTTCTTTGTAGCCGAACTTGAGTATTACAAGGACGGTAATAATGTTTGCAAGTCCGAGCTTTACGCCAGGTATAACCACTGGCAAAGGAATCCATGTTTCGACGACAGATAAAATCATTGCCAGCGAAATAAACATCGCAAGAAATGTTAGCTTGCGAGTTCGATTCGACTTAATTAGATGGAAGTTAGTATGAGACGATGTCAATTTTATCTGCCTTTCCAACAATCTTTATTGTGGCGTGATTTGGGAGGCACACCGCGATGTCGCCGTTTTGCGTGAGCCAACCGGTCTTTACACAAACTTTATCAGGACAGTTTGCATCGACAAAACGAATCCGTCCATTTTCAACACGTACTGTATTGGTGTATTTACCAACGACTTTAAATTCTTGAGCAGCCGATACAGTTTTTAAATCAAATGTTTTGAGAACCTTGCTGTCTTGGAGTACCTCGGCAATTTTGGGCTGGGAGGCGTTTGCGTCGCGCAAAACATTGACAACCACGAGGCCTATGGCGATTGCTACAACAATTATCGCAATCAATATGAGATCACCTTTTTTCAACATACGTGAACTCCTTAGTTGCGTCATCGAAAGTGAAAATGCCCTTTAATCCTGAAGTCGTATAAACTTGCTTCGTGTCGGTTACGAAAATCGCTTCAACACCTGGAAGGCTTTCGATAAGCGCCATGGCTTTGTCTAGCCCAAGTACAAATGTCGCGGTCGAAAGTGCATCGCCGTCGATGGAAAGGTCGGATATTATTGAGGTGCTGATTAGCCCCGAACGCGCCGGCGCACCAGTCTTCGTGTCAAGAATGTGGTGGTATCGGATCCCGTTTACAATTTTGAAGCGTTCATAATCGCCTGAAGTTACGATGGATTTGTTTTTTACTGAAACGATACCGAGGTATTTTCCGTTTTCGGCACGAGGGTTTTGAATTCCGACGCTCCAGTTAGAACCGTCGGGCTTGCCGCCAACGGCTACAATGTTGCCGCCGAGGCTGATGTATGCAGAGGTGATGCCGTTCTTTTGATATATTTCTTTTGCAACATCTCCAGAATACCCTTTTGCTATGCCGCCCAGGTCAACTATCTGGCCCTTTTGAGTGAGCCTTGCAGCGGAGTTAGGGACATCAAGTTCGAGATTATTCAAATTTAAAAGTTTTTTTAGAGCGGTTAATTCAGAAGCGGGTGGTATTCGGAACTTATCAGTGAAGATTCCCCATGCTTTAACGAGTGGGCCGACAGTGACATCGAATGCGCCATTGCTTTTTGCGCCAAAATCCTTGGCTTTGCCTAAGACGTAGATAATTTCTTTGTCAAGTTTGATCCACTTGCCGTTTCCAGCGTTTGCGTTGAGTTTGTTAATCTCTCCGCCTGGTTTATTAATAGTAAGGTTGTCCTCCAAATACTTTATTTTCTGCATAACTTCATCGGCGGCTAATTTTGCCTTATCTCCAAAGATGTGCTGTGAAATAATCGTGCCCATCGCAAAATTCTGTTTGTCAAAAGCTATAGGTGGATTTGTGCATGCAGATAGGGCGAAACACATAATAATAACAAGGGAAAATATTTTAATTTTTAACATTTTATCACCAAATATTCTTCAAATTTTTAGGGTAGCATATTTGTTGTGCAAATGCTCAAAAAATATGTTATCATTATAGCACAAATTTGGGTGTGAAAAAAATAACGCACTCGAATTTTAAACCACAAAGTTTTAGTATTTAGAAAGAGGCGATTTCTGGAATGGCAAAGAAGATTTTAATTATTGGTGCGGGCTACGCTGGTGTTGAAGCGGCGCTAAAATTGCACAAAAAGAGCAAGAAAGATGATGTTGAAATAACATTAATCGACAAAAACCCGTATCACACACTTTTAACTGAACTTCATGAAGTGGCTGGAAACAGAATCGCCGAAGACGGAATCATAGTTCCACTTAAAGATATATTTAAGTACACAAAGGTCAACATAGTGGTTGATGAAATAGACGAAATCCATTTTCAAGAGAAAAAGGCGGTTTCAAAACACGCGTCTTATGAATATGATTATTTGGTTTTGGCTGCAGGAAGTCGCCCAGCATATTACGGTATTAACGGTCTTCGCGAAAACGGTTTTACTTTATGGTCATATAATGACGCGATTAGAATTCGCGAGCACATAATAAATTGTTTTCAAATGGCGATGCAAGAAAAAGACGCCACCAAGAGACAAGCTTTGCTGACGTTTGCCGTAGGCGGCGGTGGATTTACCGGTGTTGAAATGATCGGTGAAATCGGTCAATGGGTCAAGGTTCTTTGCAAAGAATATGGCGTGGCGCGCTCTGAAGTGAAACTATATCTTATTGAAGCTATGGGCGGGATTTTGCAGAATCTTAAGAAGAAAAACGTAGCCAAAGTTATGAAATACCTCACAAAAAAACTCAAGGTTGACGTCCTCTTGAATCATGCGATTACGAATGTAACTAAAGATGATTTTGAAGTTAAGGGCGAGACGACAATCCCTTCAAACACCCTGATCTGGTGTGCAGGCATCCGTGCAGCACGTCTTACTGAGCACGTACAACTTGAAAAAGAGAAATCGAGAATTAAGGTAAATGAATTTACCGAGACTTCTCACGAAAACGTTTACGTAGTAGGCGATTCGTCGGCCTTTACTTCTGAACGCCACACTTTGCCAGCGCTTGTCGAAACAGCGCTCCAGACAGGCGAAGGCGCAGCGATGAATATTTTGCTTGATGTTCGCGGGAAAGAGAAGGAGAAGGTTGAACCAAAACTGCACGGAGTAGTTGTGTCTGTGGGTGCAAACTTTGCAGTCTCTGACATCATGGGCTTCCAGTTACCAATTTTACTCTCTATTATTATGAAGTATTTTATAAACGTACATTACTTATTTGGTATCGGTGGCTTTGAGTTGACTGCAAAGTACTTGAAGCACGAGCTTTTCGACAAGAAACAGAAAAAGATGATACTCGAGAAGCACTACACTTCTAAGACGCGCGCTTTCTGGATGGTCCCGCTTCGTTTGCTTTTGGGATACGTGTGGTTAATGGAAGGTATCGCCAAAATAAATGACGGTTGGTTTTCAAAACACGTTTTGGCTGGACTTGCAGCTCCAAATTCCGGCGCGTCAACAGCGGTCGCTGAAGCGGGAAAAGTTACTGAAAAAGTGTTTAGAATTGTTACGACTACTACTCCTGACTGGTACGCATGGATTGCAAACAACGTCGTCCTTCCAAACTGGTTTGTTTTCCAGGTATTAATTGTGCTTGTGGAGATTGGACTTGGACTCGCATTTATCTCGGGGTCGTTCAACTTCATTGCTGGTGCAGTTTCTTTGGGATTGATTGCAAATTTCTTTTTATCAACAGGCTTCTATGAAGCGAACTGGTGGTACATTCCTGCAGCATTCTGCATGATGGGTGGAGCGGGACGTGCGTTTGGATTGGATTATTACATAATGCCGTATCTAATGCGTCAGTGGCGTTACTTCGTGCGAAACAAGCGAATTAAACTTTGGCTTTAGGAGCAAATAAGTGGATATATTTCAGGCAATTATTTATGGAATTGTGCAGGGTATCGGTGAGTTTTTGCCGATATCCAGTACTGCTCACCTAGATTTATTACCGTGGTTTGCGGGTTGGCAAGTTCCGCCCTCTTACTTTAATATGGCGCTTCATTTTGGCACTTTGATAGCGGTCGTGGTTTTCTTTTTTAAAGACTGGGTTAATTTAGTGGTGGCGGGTTTTACAAAGCCAAAATCGGGAGAAGGAAAGTTCTTTTGGCTCATAGCTTTAGCGACAATACCTGCTGCGATAGTAGGCTTGACCATCGATAAATATGCTGAGGCGCTTGGGAAGAATCATCTTCTTACTGGAATAATGCTTATAGTAATGGGCGTTGTGCTTTATGTCGCTGACAAGTACGGAAAAGTCGACGCAATGGAAAAGAGCGCTTATGAAGGTCATCACAATTATATTAATCAAATTGGGTTTGTAAAAGGACTCTTGGTGGGTATCGCTCAAACTATCGCAATCATACCTGGCGTTTCGCGATCTGGGATCACTATGTCGATGGGGCGATTTCTAGGTATGTCGCGCGAGAAAATTGCACGCTTTTCCTTTATGTTGGCGACGCCAATAATCTTTGCAGACGCTGTATTTCAACTCAAAGACATCGGAAAAAATCCTCCAGTCATGGTTCCTTTTATTGTTGCGATTTTGACATCTGCAGTGGTAGGGATGATAAGCATTAAATTTTTACTCAATTACTTGAAAACAAAAGGCTTCGGAGTCTTTGTAATTTACCGTTTCGCACTCGGAGCGGTGGTAATAATAATGTGTATTTTGGGAAGGTAGACACGTCGGCATTTATAACATTGACTGATGTTATGCTCCCATCGGACGGCAGACTTTGGATAACAGACGTAACCTCAAACAAGTTTCAGAATTCAATTAATCTTCTGCAATAGTATTTAATTCTAAATCAAGAGCTTTTTGAAGATCATTAAGGTTGGGCACGCTTCCGAGCAGCTCAACCTTTTGTATATCTAAATCTTTGAGAAATTCGGAAAGGGCATGAATGTGCGCCAGGTCATCGTTTAAGTCTTTGATGATGACTTGGCGAATCCATAGGTCAGGGAGCCCGGGGGTTGCAGGGAGCCCGGGGGTTACAGGGAGCCCGGGGCTCCCTGTAACCTCGGAGAGGAAGGCTAGGGTGTTTGATAGTTCGCCGCCCGTTATGCGGCGAAATTCGTCTGGGTCTGTGCTTTTTATGTCGAGAATTACTAAGTCGGTTACCGATAGAAGCGCTTTTACGGCATCATTCATTATTGGGCCGGCTGTGTCTAAAGCTGTGTGTATAGAATGTTCGCGCAAGCGGGAGAATAGCTCTTTTGCGAATTCGGCCTGGGCTGTGGGTTCGCCGCCTGACAGAGTGACGCCGCCGTTGGAGCCGTAATAGGCTTTGTATTTGAGGGCGAGTTCGACGAGCTCGTCGACGCTCATTTCGGTGCCGCCGTCGAAGTCCCAGCTCTTAGGGTTGTGGCAGTAAAAGCAGCGCAAAGGACATCCTTGGAGGAAGATGACTGTTCGGAGGCCGGGGCCGTCGAGGGTGCCGAGCGTTTGGATTGCGTGGATACGAGCGATCATTCGGGGCTCCTTTCAGGGAAACGTTCAGCGGGACTAGGTGTCGAAATTATATATAAATTAGAGTTTGTCGTGAAACGTGCGGGCGATGACTTCGCGCTGTTGCTGGAGACTGAGGCTGTTGAAGCGAACTGCGTAGCCCGAAATGCGGATTGTGAGGTTGGGATAGAGCTCAGGGTGCTCGATTGCGTGTTCGAGTTGCTCTCGGTCGAGAACATTAACATTTAGATGATGGGCTTTCTTCGAAAAATAGCCCTTCATTATTGAAGATAAATTGGTGATTTGCTCCTTCGAGGTCTTGCCGAGGGTGCGTGGTGTTAGGGTAAAAGTGCATGAGATGCCGTCACGGCAGTCTTGGTATGGAAGCTTAGAGACTGAGTTGAGGGAAGCGAGTGCGCCGAAAACTTCGCGACCGTGCATGGGGTTTGCGCCAGGAGCGAAAGGCTCGCCAGCCTTGCGACCATCTGGGGTAGAGCCTGTTTTTTCTCCGTAAACGACATTTGAAGTAATGGTCAGGATTGAGAGGGTATGCGTCGCGTCGCGGTAGGTCTTGTGGCGGCGCAACTTAGTGATAAAACTGTGGACTGTGGATTGAGCGATATCGTCGACACGATCGTCGTCGTTGCCAAAGTAAGGGAAGTCACCATCGACATTGAAATCAGTGATTAGGCCGTTTTCGTCGTGGACGGGAAGGACCTTTGCATATTTGATTGCGCTAAGAGAATCGGCGACCACGGATAGACCGGCGATGCCAAATGCCATGAAGCGTTCAACGTCAGTGTCGTGAAGAGCCATCTGGATTTTTTCATATGCGTACTTGTCGTGCATGTAGTGAATGACGTTCATGGTGTTGACGTAGAGGTGGCAGAGCCAGTCCATGTAAAAATCGAAGCGTTTTGATACGTCGTCGAAGTCGAGCGGGGATGCGGGGGAGATTTCCATGATGGGACCGACTTGAGCGCCAGAAACCTCGTCGCGACCACCGTTTAGGGCCATAAGGAGAAGCTTTGCAAAGTTGCATCGTGCTCCGAAAAATTGCATCTGCTTGCCGACTTTCATCGCTGAAACACAACACGCTATCGCGTAATCGTCGCCGAAGTCGGGACGCATGATTTCGTCGTTTTCATACTGAATAGAGTCGGTGTCGATTGAAGCTTTTGAGCAGAAATTAATGAATTCCATAGGAAGGCGGTCGGACCAAAGCACCGTAAGGTTTGGCTCGGGAGCGGGAGTGAGGTTGTATAATGTGTGAATGAACCGGAACGAGGACTTAGTGACAAGGGGCCGGCCGTCTTCGCCGATTCCGCCAATTGATTCTGTAATCCACATTGGATCGCCCGCGAATAAAGCGTTGTACTCTGGCGTGCGAAGTTGGCGCGCCATGCGAAGTTTCAGCACAAGTTGATCAATGATCTCTTGGGCGCCAGTTTCGTTGAGAAGTCCGTTTCGCAAATCGCGTTCGAGGTATATGTCCAAAAACGTACTTACGCGGCCGAGCGACATTGCAGCGCCATTTTGTTCTTTAATGGCAGCGAGATAGGCGAAATAGAGCCATTGTGAGGCTTCAAGAGCGTTTGTGGCAGGAGAAGAGATGTCGATTTTGTATTCGCTGGCCATAATCTTGAGTTTTTTAAGAAAATCAATCTGACGAAAGACTTCTTCGCAAAGCTGAACGTTCTCGGAGTCCATTTCTCGAGCGCCGATGGATTCTAAGTCGGATTGCTTCTGGGCGATAAGAAAGTCGACACCGTACAATGCAACGCGTCTGTAGTCGCCAATAATTCTCCCGCGCCCATAAGCGTCAGGGAGACCTGTGATGATGCCGCTTTTGCGGGCATTTTTCATTTCTTCCGTGTAAGCACGAAACACACCGTCGTTGTGAGTAGTCTTGTATTCAAAGTGTGCCTTTATCTTATCTGAAAGATGGTATCCGTAGGCTTCGCAGGATTGTTCAGCTAGGCGGATGCCGCCAAACGGATTCACACCGCGCACTAGCGGCTTTGAAGTTTGGAAGCCGAAGATTATTTCGTTTTTTCGATCGAGGTAACTGGGCTTGTAGGATAACAACGAAGATACATGCGTGGTATCAATTCCAAGCACGCCATTTTTCTCCTCCTCAATTTGCAGAACCTTGTACTTGGTGTTTAGCGCGAGCGTACGCTTGGAGGGACCCGCCAAAAACGAACTGTCACCCGAATATGGAGTGTAGTTTAACTGTATAAAGTCGCGAACGTCGATTTGCTCCGACCACTTGCCATGTTTGAAATCTTGCCATGCTTTTGTTTGCATAAAATCACTCCTGAAAATAAAAATCCACCTGAGCATATAGATATGCCCAGGCGGACGACGTTTTGTGTAAAAATTCTGGTCCCTCGTGGTAACCCACTTTTCCGCCAGTTCCAGAATCTAATTAAATTTTATGCTCATGTGCTACCGATGTCAAGAGGTTATTTATTGTCGGCGTTGTGAAATTTTGCAGAAACCTTACCGCTTTCAATTGTTAATTCCAGATAAGTTTCTATGTCTTTAGAACGTGGTCTGCTTATGCAACCAGGGTTTAAATACAAAATTCCGTTCTGTTTTCCTTCAAATGGTTCATGAGTGTGGCCGAACAAAACTATATCAGCTCCAGAATTTTCGGTGTTTTTATATAGTGTGGTTAGGTTACGGTAGGTGTCGTATTGAAAACTATGTGTCAAAAGAATTTTTTTGCCTGCGACTTCAATCATTTTTTCCTCTGGCACTGTATAAGAAAAATCACAGTTGCCGGGGACATATTCATATTCATATTGAGGAAATTTTGCTTTAATAGTTTGTATGTCTGAAATACAATCTCCCAAATGCACAATCATATCTACATCTTTTGCATCTTGAACAATTCGTTCTAATCTGTACGCGTGATTATGAGAATCACTAAAAACTAAAATCTTGATACTAACAGCCCCTTTTTACGAATTCATGATGGAAGACCTACAAAGGAAGTTAATTTAATTATAGAGTATTTTGTCGAAAAAAGGAAGGTATATTTTAAGTAATTATTTCAACACTATAGTTCATTGACATATTTTGGATGAAGAAATATTATTTTACTGAAGTTAGTTTTGTGGGGGGATTGAAATGGTTTTGAAAAAGCAAATTTGTGTTATCTTAGTAGTTTTAGTCATTTGTGGGGTTGTCGCTGCTTTGGCAACGAGTGTTTCTACTAGTGCGGGTACCAATCAGAAGGCCACGCTTGTGTTTAGACAAACGTCAAAGAGTTTTGTGCTTGGCAACGGGCGCGCAAAAATTTCATACAAAAGCAGCAAAGGTCAGCAGGTAAGCGTTTGGATTGTAAACTCTAAAGGTCTGGGCATTGCTTTTTTGCAAATGAGCTTTGTAAATGGAAACGCTACAAAGACGATTTATTGGAACGGGCGTTTGCGCCCAGCGGGAAGCAAAGAGTTTGGGAATTATGCCTCTACTGGATGGTATAGAGCAAAAATATCTGCTGGGGGCAATAATGTTTACTCAGCTAAAATCACCCTTCTGGCTGGCGCCAAACAAAGCCTTTCCAAGGTCCTAGTGTCTCCGTCAGGATTTGTGGGAGACAAGGGCATTTCTGCTTCGTTTTGCGTGAGCAGAAAATTCGATGTGAAAATAACACTTCTTAGTAAGGCAAAAGGCATGAAGACGGCTTATGTGAGATGGATAAGAGATGCAACTCCAAAAAAGATAGTAAAGATTTTGGTAAAGGGGATTTCGAGTTCGGGAAATGAGTTAGGGCTAAAGGCAGGAGTGCTACTTGCTCCAGGTGATTATATTTTGAAAATTTCGAGTCTTCGTGCGACGGTGAGCAAGAATGTTCGTTTTTTTGAAAGGATTTCTCCTGTAAAGGAATTCAGTGTGACAAAAAATGGTGAGGAGTATATTGTAATGTGGTCGAAATGCGTTGGTGCGAATTCTTATGAGTTAGCACTTTCAGGCGTTGTTCAAGGTCAGATAGCAAAATATTCGAGTAATATAGCTGTGTTTAAAGGGAAGATGATTTGCAGTGTTGGGGCGGCTTTGGGCACGGTAGATGAGTATGCTGTGGAGATTTTTGCAAAGGGGGATGTTCTTCATCCGAAAGTAGCAATTGGCAAATTTAAATATTCTACATTTGGAAAATTGGAAACACCAAAAGGTGCAACATTTTTGGAGAATTCGGCCGGAATTTATGCATACTGTGATCCGGTTGAGTTTGCTGATTCTTACGAAATCAAAGTTACTTATAATGGAACTGAAATAAAAACTTTGAAAGTGGAAGGCAGCTCGAAAGCTTTGGTGACTCAGTTAGTTCGAGATAATGGGTCAGGAGAATATGGATTTTCTGTTAAAGCATATTCGAAGAAAAATAAATGCTTTGAAGCGTCTGAAGCTGTTGAGGGGATAAAATATATCTTTGATGGGCATAAGACGCCAACTGGGCTAAAAGTAACTTCGGATGCAAGCGGAAATTATAACGCCGACTGGGAAGTTGTTGATGGTGTTGAATATTACGTTGTAAGTTTATATATAGCTGGAGTTAGGGAGAATGTGATTTTATGCGGGAAAAACAAATGCAACCTAACCCCATTTGTGCCCGAAAAGGGGTCTGAGTATGAAATTACAATTTATAGTTTGGGGAATACTGAGCACCAAGAATCATTGCCGAGTGAGCGCATTAAGTTTATTGCTTGACGTGCGCAATTATAAAATCATTTATTTTTTCTTAAAAGCATTTGCAACGGAATCAAGAAATCCTGACATTCGTGTGGAAATGCTTTTGACCAAAAATGGAACTCGACTAAACTGGTCATAACTATCATTGACCATATACGTCCAGGTCGAAGTTGCGCCTAATAATCCTTCGTTCGCCATGTCAACGCCAGTTTCAGTAATCTTAGCTTTTTTTAATGCAGCGGAGACATCGGCATCAATTTTTTCCTGGATAGCATTATAAGTGTCGATGGCTTCCTTGTGGTACTCGTCTAGCGGATTCTTTCCGCCAATCATGGTGAGGTGGATGCCATCGCGAAGATATGACATGTAGTCGAGATATTCGGTCCAATGCTTGTTAATGAAGAAAAGTGTGAGTTGCTTTTTTGCTAATGCCTTGCCTGAATCGCAATTAGTAAACAAGATATCATTCCTAATTTCTGTTATTAATTCGCGTTGTTGATCGAGAATTGTAGAGTATTTGTAAAGTTGCGTTCTGGCATCGTGGTTACTACCTTGCGCAATTCGTTGGACGCGAGCAACTTCGCGAAGGATATTTTTAGTTGTGATGGGAGCAGCTTGTGATTTTGGCATGCGAGAAATCAATGTAGTAAATTTATATTTTTGCATTATTTCGTCGTCGAGGCTCACGAAATACTGGCTCTTTCCAATATCCCCTTGTCTGCCGGCGCGGCCACGAAGTTGGTTATCGATTCGAATACTTTCATGCAGGTTGGTGCCAATAACAAAAAGACCGCCAGAGGCAATAACCTTCTCTTTTAACTCTTCCTTGACTCCACCAAGTTTTATATCAACACCTCTGCCTGCCATATTCGTGGATACTGTAACAGCGTAAGGTGTACCAGCATTTGCTATGATTTCGGCTTCCGCTTCGTCATTTTTTGCGTTTAGCACTACGTGTTCGATTTTGAGCTTTTCAAGGCTCGAAGAAAGCTCCTCAGAGTCGGTCACGGTGGAAGTCCCGATTAGAACCGGCTGACCGAGCTTGTGTGACGCGGTTATCGCGGCGAGAATTGCATTTGTCTTAGCTTCGCTATGAGTGAAAATTTGGGTTTCGAGGTCTTGGCGAATGCAGACTTTGTTTGTTGGAATTGAAATCACATCAATATTGTACATTTCCTTTAGTTCATTTGCTGAAGAGAGCGCAGTACCAGTCATTCCAGCAAGTGTCTTGTACTTTTTAATAAAATGTTGAATAGTGATTGAACCCATTATGCTGCCGTTTGATTTTGTGGGAATTCCTTCTTTTGCTTGAACAGCGTTATGGAGATTATCAGGATAGTGGCGGTTTTCGGCAATTCTCCCGGTGTATTGGTCAACAATTTTAATCTCGGAATTCTTTACAATATAGTCTTTGTCGCGAATAAGCAAAAACTGGGCTTGCAGTGCGCAGTTGACCAGAGAGAGCAGATGAAAATTCGCATCTTCATATAGATTTTCGATATTTAGAAGGTTTTCGAGTTTGCTCACGCCAACATCCGTTAAAAATACATTGTTTGTCTCAAGGTCGAGCTCGAAATCATCTGGCGTCGACAAGGTCTTGATTTGTTTCGCAAGAACCTCTTGCGAAAGAGTTTCAATAGGAATGTCGCCTGCGATTACGAGCGGAATTCTCGCTTCATCGATTAGCAAAGAATCTGCTTCGTCCACAATTACAAAGTTGAAATCTAACGGCAAATATTCGGCTGTATCAGTGCAAAGAAAGTTTTTAAGGTAGTCAAAACCGGCCTCTTTTGCCGTCAAGTAAATGACATCCTTTTTGTACATTTCACGCCTTTCTGATAAAGTCATTTTTTCATTAATGTATCCCGTTGAAATCCCCAGGAAATTGTATATTGGGCTCATCCAGTTATAGTCGCGCTTTGCAAGGTAGTCGTTGAAGGTGAGGACGTGTAGTTTTCTGCCGAGAACGACATTTAGCGAAGCGGTAAGGACGGCCGCAAGTGTCTTGCCTTCGCCGGTTTGCATTTCTGCAAGTTTGCCGTTGTGAAGTGCTAAGGCGGCGAGGAGTTGGGTATCGAAAGGACGTTCACCAATCATTCTGAAAGCCGCTTCTTTGACAAGTGCGAAATACTCTGTAAGTAAATCGTCTGGGCAGGCTTGGGCAGCGGGCGCGGGCGCGGAGGCAGGCACAGGCGCGTTCGCAGGCGCAGACGGGGAGGCAGGCGAAGTGCCAAAGGAAGATGCCTTCGGCGCACTTAAAAGGAATGAGGCGGCAACCGCTTTTAACTCTTCATCTGTCTGCTTTGAGAAGTCGTATGAATTAATTTGCTCCACTAGCGGGAGGTATTGAGTATTTAATAGTGAATTTGGCTTCATGGTGGAGCTCCTTGTTTTTCTTAGATTTGCTCTCATTAGAATAACACAATACGAGGCTTTTTTCGAGTGCAATGAGGAAGTAGGATATAACAAAAAACCATGAATTAACAATTAGGGCTTTGGAGACCTAATTTTGTATAAAAACACGATAATATTACCCCTAGAATGCTTCGAAATAGCGGTGATTTAACAATTCAGGAGCATAAGCCTTGACTTTGTATAAGAATATGCCGATTTCATATACAAAGTTGAGTCACGAAGGTGGTTTTTGTTAAAAACATGCCATTTTGGCTCGATTTTCGATAGATTAAGGGGGTTTTTTATACAAAAACTAATTCGATTTGCGCGTATTGTTAAATTTGCTTGTATCGCATAAGGTCAAATAATAACCCTATAAATTATGCGGTTGAGGTTCGGGCAAGTTTGTGATGCGATTAGAAATACGCCACCAAATCCTCGATGGCTTTTCGCCCTTTGTCCGTCTTGACATCGCTCGAATAGCCAAGTGGCGTGAAAGCAACTGGCTCATATTCTTTGGCAAGCCCGAAAAATTCTTTGATTTTTTCAGGCTTATACGAACCGATCCAGCAAGTGCCTAGGCCTTGGACGGCGGCCGCCAAGATCAGATGGTCGAAAACAATGGCTGCATCAACATCATAAAAATTATGCCCGTCACCCCGAACCCAACTTTCGTCAATTTTTGCGAAAATGCCAATGATTAAAGGAGCCTGGTAGATGAATTTGCTGTGAAAACACTCACTTAAAGCTTCTTGCTTGTCGATGGTTTTTACAACGACAATCTTAAATGGTTGCCGATTGCATGCCGTTGGCGCTAGCCGCGCTGCCTCAAGAATCCTGTCGAGTTTTTCTTTCTCAACGGGTTGATCCATGTATGCGCGCGAACTGAAGCGCTTACTTACTACTTCAAAAAATTCCATTAATACCGCCTCCTTGGTATCATAATACCATTAATTTTTAGATTTCAACACCAATTGGGCGTTAGTGTAAAGTAGTTGTTGGTGATTTAATAAAATATAGAGGTTGACCTTCTGTGGTAAAATTTTTGTTGCGACACAAAATCCGAACGAAGAAGGGAACCTCTATGGACACAAGAATAACACAAAT